>Ga0065711_1000605_pt1 | contig 63082 bp, 30 predicted proteins | sample Hoacrofraction12_FD_59098 | JGI IMG/M metagenome (GOLD analysis project Ga0065711, IMG submission 59098) | Hoatzin crop microbial communities from Cojedes, Venezuela - Epithelial fraction 12 v2 (version 2) | ecosystem: Host-associated > Birds > Digestive system > Esophagus > Crop | place... | reverse complement strand
GAGGGTTGTGAAACACTGGAACGGGTTGCCCAGAGAGGCAGTGGAGGCCCCATCCCTGGAAACATTCAAGACCAGGTTGGACAGGACTCTGAGCAACCTGATCTAGTTAGTGGTGTCCCTGCTCGCTGCGGGGGGGTTGGACTAGATGACCTCTGGAGGTCCCTTCCGACACAAAACTTTCTATGATTCTATGATTCAAGATAACTTATATGTGAGAATTCAGTATGACAAAGGTCCTTCCAGGGAATATTGAAAGCAAAGTATTTTACTTCCTTATCTACCTTTCCTTTTGGTAAGATGAGGCAATGGCATGGTGAAACTTTCTGATTGTCCGGTAGTAGTTTTACTTCAAACAACACTGCTCACAATATGTTTCATGAAAGTAGCTGGACCTGGAGTCCTCACCCATCACCGCCTTGCTTGTCCTTCATGCTGAGCTCTTTCTAAAGGGTGTTGAGGGGAAGGACGTCTCTTGGGGTTATCAGATTATTTCATTTCTCCTGGTAGCAGAAGTCAGTTCCAGTGCTGGCTTCAGTCACACTGAAACTAGATCATCCTTCAGCAGCGCTGTGGAAGATAAAAAGGGTTTCTGTAGAGGGTGGGAGGGAAGGACGTGTCTGCATCTTGCTTCCAAGTAGAGCCTTCCAAGAGTTGCCTCCACCTGAAGCCAGCCTGGGCACGGCAGCACCTGCTGCCTTGTGGTTTGCGCTGCAGCAGCTGCGTGATCGCCAGGTCGTGGCTGGTTCTCACAGCAGTTCAGACTGGTACACAGCTGCGTCTCTGGCGATGAATTCAAAGTGCTGGAGCACTCTGGTCACGGGATGTGATCTGACCACACAGAAATGGACGTCTACTGTGGGTCTGTTCTTACAGTCCTTGAATAACTTTCTGTCTGTCTGCTGAAACTAGTGTCCCAACAACTTCAGGGCAGTCCCCTCTGAACAGGGAGAACTGACCATTGTCCACTGTGGAGATTTACAGGGGAAAGAAAACCCCAAACAAACGTGAAGTTCTAGAAATCATCCAGGCCAGTGTTCAGAAGACAACAAAGGAGCATCTCAGGACACAATTCTATATGCAAAAGCAAGAGCACCCTGTCGCCAGCAGCCGCATGTTGCTGGATGAGGCTGCGGGCAGTAGGAACGCAAAGGAAACGCGCTTAAAACGATAATGCCCCTTACATCGCTGTCTCGAGGCTCGGCGGGCTGTTACGCAGAGGTGGTGGTGATGTGTTCCTTGGAAATGTGTGTGTCTAGGCTGTGTTCTCAGCTCTGCTTACTTGGTGCACCCCCTCTCCCCAGTCACCTAAAGTACAGGAGAAGATCTCCTCTGTTAGTTTCTAGTATCTTACTGACTGTCTGCGTTTGATTTCAGGCTCCCAGTATTCAGGTGGTTAAGGTATGTTTTCAGGAGGAAGGCATTAGGAATGCTTTAGAAGGAAAGCTTAACTGAAACGATGGACTGTCAGGAGACAAGGTGAGAATCTTCCAAGCGCGTGATTTGGGTGTTACATTTCTGCAAAGAAGCTATTAAAGCTGTAGCCTGTCTGACGTTGCCGTAGGAAGCGTATCCTGCCTTGGAGAGCTCTTGCTGTGTTCATTTCAGTGCCCTAAACCAGCCCCAGCGCAGTGCTTGCTCCCAGGTCCCTGGGCGGAAGGCACAGCGCCGGTTGTGTGAACTTCCAGAAAGCTGCTGCAGCTGGTCCTGCTGCCGGGAGCGTGCCCACTGCCCCAGGCTGGGCTGCCGGGCAGCGCTGCTCTGTGATGGGAACAGCACGGGTGGCAAAAGGAGGAACGAAACGCTTGGCTTGCGATTTCTGCTTTCTGGAGTGGCTTAGTGATCTGGTAAAGTGGCTTCTGGGAGCAAAGGGATGGACTTTTTTCCAGTGCCTTCGCAGGAATGTAGCAAAAGCAATTGCCCACAAGTTAACAGAAGTGGACCATATTTTCAGGATTGCATCGTGTAGCGCTGATACTGGCGAAGCATCCACCGACTTACTTTTCAAAAGTTTACTTGACCTCTAGTTTTGGGCAGAGTTTTTCCCTGTTCGCTGAAATTTAGACCTCAGCTGGCACAGCTCCGTCTGATCAGACCAAAAGATCTTGAAAAAACACCAGCTTCCCACTCTCCACGCTGTTTTTCCATGTGAGCCGATTTAAATACTTCGGGTTTAGACATACAAGCCCCTGGTACACATATAAGCGCTTCTTGTAATGTCCTCTCCTGAGAGTATGTTCATGTTTCCTCCTGCCATCAAAGAGATGTATTTTTGGGGATTATCCAAAGGTCCAGGCATGAATTAGCACAGGATTCTTTTGTTCTCATGGGTTGTGAAGAATTAGGAATCCTAAATTTACAGGGGGAAATCCAGAGCAGATGTTGATTGTACAGTCACACAAAGTCTGTTGTAAAAGAGCTAGCCTGTACATTTCTGCGTCTTTGATGTGATGTATGACACAGGCCCGTAGTGCATTTTCTGCGTGGTCCTGCCTGGCTGTTCCTGGCTGTGCTCTGGAGGAAGCCTGCCTGCTCCTCCAGTAGAGACATGAAGGCACAGCGGGGAGACTCGCTGCTGCTTCAGATTTGTTCCTGCAGGAGCAAGCTGTTCAACGCTGCTGCGGACTCAAGTCTGAGGTGAAGCCAGGCTGCAAAGCAGTCCAGATGGAGCCACCACCGTTCCCTCTGCACCGCTGCCTCCATCCCTCGGTTGTGTCCTGCCCTGCAGGTAAGATCTCCAGGTCAGGTCCCGTATCGTCATCCTGTGTACAGGAAACACCAAGCACGGTGACTCTCTGATGGATGACCAGAGGACTGACATACAAATGTAATGAGTAAATTAGTAGTAGTAGCAGCAATGACTAAGTAGTACATCCAGCGACACGAAGCAACTTGCTTGCTCTTTTGACCTCAAAGTGTTTCTGTCCTCCTGATGACATTTTCATTTTTCATGCGCTTTGCTTTCAGTAATGAAATGTCTCCATCTTGCTTGCATTCCTTGTACCAGGGTGAAAGGTTGTGGCAATCGGCGCCATGTCCCTGTTTCACTGTATGAAATTAATGCTAATGCAGACGAGCTGGGGAGTGGGCCTTGGGGAGCACGATGCATCAATCCTGCAAAACAGGCGAGGTGCTTTTCCCCTGATCTTAACTGCAGTTGTTCCTTCAGCCTTTGGCTTATTTAAGATCTGTAGGTTTGTGTCCATTGTGCAATTGAAGTTTTACAAGTATTTATTGGGAGATTACAACAGAAGATTTGTAAAAATACTAATTCCGCCTTGAGAATTTTTTTTAAATTTCTGGGGGCAGATAGGCGACTCTGGACCTTTTCTTTCAAAAGCAATTAAATTATCGTCTTTCTCCAGCCAACCTGTTTTATCAGATCAGCTTGAAATGTGTTTTAAACAGTGCATATGCAAATAGGCAGCTTGCTATTTCCAGTCTGCATCCCTAGATGTCACTGGAGGACAGCAGATGCTGCAAACAGTGCCACTGAAGCTGGGGAAAATGACTGAAGCTGAGATGGGCGAATGCAGAGGGGAAAATCTGGTAAAATTCCCAGGTGGTTGCAGGCATAGCCCGGGTGAAACTGTGCCCCAGATTTCCTCTGCCTGAGAGGGAGAGGCTCTGAAGCCTGCGCTTAGATGTACCCCTTCCCCACGGCGGCCGCGTATCGTCACCGACTTGTAGCCCAGCGCACGCTGACCGCAGAGCCCTGTGCGAGAGGTGTGAGGAGAAGCGTCCCAGTGTGTCACTTCAGGGAGAAGAAATCTACTGGGAGAGGCAGGAGAGGACAGCTATGGCTTCATAAGAAGCGAAAGTTGGGTCATGGCAAGGTGCTACAGAAAGCGGCAGAGCTGCCTTGGGGCATCTCCACAGTTTCCACCAGCTAGCACTGCCCCTCCTCTGAAAGCCAGTTCTGGGAAGTGAATCGGCAGGAAACTATTTGCTTTTGGGGGTGAAGGAGCCCCTGCTTAGTTCTCTGAAATCAGAGGCTCAGAGAAGGTCTGGTGTCGAGTCTGCTGGAACAAGGTGGAGTTGAAGAGCTCAGTGCATGGGGGCAATGGGAGTGACTGCACACCAGACCCAGCTGCGCTGCCTGCAGGGAAGATTTGTAAGGAACTGGTGTTGAAGCAGCTGTTCGAAACCACGGCAGAAGTCAGAGGCGGCATCTTTAGGGATCAGAAGCTTGTATGGCTGATGGTCCTCTCCAGTGCCAGCCCAGGCTGGCGGGGCCCATGAGGGTATCTGAGTGGATCTGGGTACAGGTAATGTCTGGGGCCTGTTCCTCTTCCAAGACTGTGAAAGTTGGAAGCAGCCCATTAGAGACGAGCTCCTCACAACACTTTGGATTTCAGTGGATATTCTGTTCATAAAAGGGGGCTGAAACCAGTTTTTAACATCTATAGGATCAAAACTATAGTGGTTATTAAAACTGTCATAGAAGAGAAAAATGCTCTGATTTAGTGAGTAAGTATTGGAAAGTACTCTAGGACTTATGCTAAGAAAGGATGAAAGTTGTCACCACGTGATCTTTCAGGAAGCTCGTTCTTTCTTGACCTGAAATGGTACAAAGCGTAATGTCTAATTCAGCACTCGATTCAAATGCTGTTACGAGTCAGTAGCAGTCTTTCTCTTGACCTTAGCAGGATTCAGGTGAATAAAGGGAGCTTTGTAAAAACTGAGACCTCCCCTTTATATATTAACCTTTTTCTTTTTTTCATGAAGAGTGAAGCGTCAGCAACAGTACAATAACTTAGGAGATTACAAGGTTAGAAAGTACACTGTGTCCACGAGATCAGAGTTTCTGAAACTCTGGAGCCGGTGATATCCAGCGGGTAGATGACTTGGATTGAGTGAGAGCCTAGTTCGTGGGCATTTGGTTGCAGTCAGTGCCCTGCTGGCAGATAGCGCAGACTTGTGCCACGATATGGCTCCAGAGAAATGTGTTGGTGATTTAAAACTTGTTTTCCTAAAATAACATATGCCTGTGTTTCTGGTCAAAGCAGAGGTGCTGACCCCTCCACTTGGGAATTCTAGATGTTTATGGACTCTCTCATCAGGCGTTGTTGGTGTCAGTGTTTGATGCTCTTAGGGCTGGCTGCTGGTGCGATGCACCATGAGTCTGTAGCTCGTTTCAGCCAGCCTCATTGTTTAACAAAACCCAACAGGTACAGCTGCGATGTGTGGGAGACCGACTTTGGGAGTGTGGGGAGAAGTTAGCCCCTCTGGGCTGATACAGAGACCTTGCCTGTACTTTGGGGTCCACGACATGCAGGAGGGACTAGGCTGTCCACTGCCTGTTCCTCACTCTGGCAAGCAGTCACAGCTTTTGCTGCTGACCATCAGACCAGCGCAACATGAAGTTCCTTGCACCTCTCTGACACACCTTTTCTGACTTGGCACCTGCTCTGGGCTGAGGCACTTCAGGTGACACCCTGAAGAGGCACAGAGATGTTTCCTCTCTTTGTTGAGGCTGCTATGCAGCAGTGTAACCCAGGCTCAGGGATGGAAGAATACAAACTGGTCTTTCTCCAGCCTCTGCTGAAGAAACTTGCTTGGTTCAGTCCCCATACACCTGAGAGTACACTCCAGGAGAATGATGTCCTACCCTAGAGCTGTAAGGGCTTTTTCCTGCTGAAGGCAGTGGCTGATCTCACCATTGGTAAGATCTCAAACCACAGCCAACAGGTGTGAAGAGCTTGTGTCCGGCAGCCTCCCTGCTGCCATCCAAGCAGCTGTGTTGCAGACCAAGCTCTAATCCAAAATGTAGCCAAACATCTGCAACTCACATGTGGAGAGAATTCCTGATACCCTGCGGGGAATCTTTCAGATAAATAAATCAATAGCATTTCCTGCAACTTAAGAAGGTACTGAATGGTTTTTATATTTCTTTCCTGGTATTGTGAGTATATTAATTTCATTAAGGTTAGCTACGTGTAATGTTTCAGCTGCTGATGGAAATGTTAGCCCTGGAGAAAGGGGACTTACTCTTCTGCTTGAGATGTCTTAGTACCTCTTCCTTTTGGGGCTACTGAGCTTGTACAGTAGTTCAGGTCACTCTGGGTAACGTCACTCTCAGATGTGGCAGTCACAGCCTTCTGCGCGCTGTTACGCCGCAGACACTTAGTTCTGCGGAATAAAGACGGCTGCCTCGGCACGGCCAGCAGGCAGCAGCTAATTGTTCCTGGGGGCAGGAGCACTGACCATGCTGGCATAGGTGCTAAAAATGGTAACTTCTATTTGAAAAAGAAAAAGGAGAGGAAAGCAACCAGCAGCAGAAGACTGGCACTGAGCTCACGTTGGTAACTCAGACGCTGAGCCTGGCTGCATTCAGGCTGGTCTTGATTCAGGTTAGTGGCTTTACAGTAGGATTTAGCCTTCGTATACGTTATTTGAAGTAATGTCATGGTTAATAGAGATTTAAGAGTCAGATGGTTTTATGTGATCACTGACAGTCCACGTACCTTCCTGTGTAGGCATGGCAGGCTAACTCAGGCATGTGAATGTATCGACGTGCAACAAAGTGATCTGCCGCTGAGGCCACTCTCGCTTGTGCAGAGCTCACATGAAGCCTAAAGAGGTTTTCTAATTTAGAAGACACATGAATGAAAAGCTTTAGATTTGCCTGTTCCCCAAAAAGACGTACATGTGAGGAGGAGTCTGGATGCGCTACCTTGGGGAGAAAAAAGGTGACCTACTGATAATGCCAGGAAACTGAAGCTATGATTTAGTGACAGAGGAAGATCTACTACTGATGTGGTGCCACTGAAATAAAACTATGAGTCACTTTTACTGAGGGTGAACACACTAGTTACAACACCAGGAGTCACCCCACGGACCAGGAGCCTGTGGTGCTAGACACCATACAGCGTCACAAGGTAGTGCCTGCCTCCGAATAGCCTGGGACTAGGCACCGGGTGTGGGTTTAGGAACAGAATTTCAGAACCGCTGGGTTTGGTGGCATTGGCCTGCGATGGTCCCTGGCTGCCTCCAAATGGGAATTAAGAGGTGGCAAAGTGCACACAGGCAAAATCCTAATTCAGGACTCTGTCCCCTCCCACTGACTGTACTGGTGGCTGTGCACACCCAGAAATGGATGCAGCCCGCACGGCCAGCCAGCTGCTGCTAGACCACCTTTTGGAAACTGCCAATATTACTTAGGGACAGGCTCCAGCGAGTCTCTTGGGTGCCTGAGTGCCTATTGATTGCTGTGGGACTGTAGGCGCCTAAATACAATTCTCTCTTTGACCCAAAGCTCTCCTAATCCTCCCCTTGCCTTTCCTTTCAGGAAATCAAACAAGTGGAACTGGCTTGTTTGTTTGGGAAGCATGAAGGTTCCCTAGGAAGCAAGGACATGTGGACATGTCACTTAATTCTGGAATTTATTGATTACAAGATACAGAATCCCAAGCCAAATAGTTTGTAGGTCAGATAGATTAAAGTGTAATCCCTCTCAAAGTCATTCCTGGTCTAGACTGAAGCTGTAAATACAACTTGAGCATTGCACACTCCTGCAAGCAAAGACTTCTTGTAAGACTTAGGGACTGAGCGCATTGGTATAGATATCAGCAAGAAAACCACTTGGAATTACATTTATATAGCTTAGCTTGGATCAGTTTAATGGGAGTACTGCCATTTCATGTTGGGTGGGCTCAATTTCAGCTAATTTAGCAATCTAAACATTCTGTGTAAGCTCTCTCTCTCATTGCTGAAGGCAGGTAGGTACTTTAATGCTTCCCGAAACAACTGAGCGTGGTCACTGATGGCAAGTTTGGGTCTCTTACCAGCTGGTTAGCTGGGTAAGATCTGGCTGATTTCAACTTAGTTAACAGAGATGCCCACCAAAGACACCAACTGTTATTTGGGCTCTGCAGCTCTCCTGAGGTCAGGAGCTTACTGTTGCATGGTGGAGTCCACTCTTTGGCTGACTTTGAGACCAACAGACCTAGTGATCTGGTGCCCTGAAAAGGAGTCTGTCCTTGAGGAAAAGTTGTAATGCTGGAAAGCACAGAAACCAGGATTAATTGGTCTTTTGGAGTCTGTCCATTGAATTCAGGAAGATGCCACCTATACATCATTTTACAATCATTCTTCTTGAATGCAGAATACATAGTAAAGGTTTCAAAACTGGATCCACAGTTGGGAACACAAATCTGAATCAATGTTATTCCTTTCCCCAAAATGGCAGTCATACAACAATTTTGACAGCTGGGGAAAAAGTAGCACTAAAGCACTTTGCTCCCAAAGGAAGAACTGGACCAATCTGTAATGCATAACAGAAGGGTTATTCTGAGGACTGTGGCACTGCTTTTAAGTAAGTATGGATGATTGAGACCTAACTGGAAATTAATTCCTTGATCAGCTCTTTTGTAAGTAAAGAAATTAGGTCTGTCAGTTGTTGGTTTGGATAAAAAATTGAGGTTTCATGACACTGATAGCTATTCTGGAGGCATGAAATGGAGTTCTACTGGGGGTTGTGTCCATGGGCTAGATCTGAAAGTCATAAATTGGTCAGATTTTTGAGCAAATACCCTTTACAAGTAAAACTGGAGGTATAACCCAGACTGGCAGGGTCTAAAATGATTTCAAAGGTAGCTTTGCATTTTATCAAATTTCAAAGATTCCTGTCCTTTCTTAACCAGCACCAGGCAGCCCTCCTGAACTTGTTCCCAATGTCCTCTCCTCTTACCAGAAACAGCAGCCTTACTGGGGATTTTTCCTTCTTCCTTTAGAGGCAGGGTTGGAAAGCATCTGCTGAAATAGTGTTCATCTGGTCGCCTTCTTCTTTGCTGCGTCCTTCAAACCTTGATCCTGTCCCTCCAGCCCCTCTCCAGCAGCAAAAGCAGAGAGCAGAAGTGACCTCGTGCTAGTGCCACAGTGCTGTGCCAGGTGCTGAGATTCAGGCTTACGGCTTCAGGCAAAGGGGTGGCCCTGCACATCTGCAAGAGACCTCTCCTAAGGAACCACAGACCTGAGCGAAAAGGCGTAGAGTTGGCATTTTTATACTACTGGAGGGAGAGAGTCAAGCAGGGTGGTGGAAGGAATTGGAGGGAAGAGGCTGGTCAGCTCTGCCCATCATACAACTTCTGGAAATATAAAATGAATGCTTGCTGGACCGAATAAATACACATCTTTTCAGCATTAACAAAATACTTCATTGTAGACAAATCCCGTCTCTCCATGGATCCCCACCAATGAAACCAGTTAATAACAGAAATTATCCTGCACAGCGTGAGTTTCCATTGGAATAAACAGTTTAATATCTATTTCTGCTCCTACTTAGTTGTGAGTCACTTTTCTCAGAGGTGAGTAATTGGGGAAGAACTACTGGTAGTTTAGCAATAATGTTTAATGAACTGAAAAATGATCTGTTTGTAGGAGGATTAATCTGCGTATTAATCTGCTCTCTGCACATTAACCTCATGTGGTTTGGTTAGTGAAAAGAGAAAATATCTCATGGCACGGGCCTGCAGCTTTCAGTCTTCAGCTCTTGGGCTGAAGTCACTCCTGCCATAGCCTGGCTTTCAGGGGAACATCACCTAGGTCTGGCAGGCTAGTGACCAAACCAGGTTTCTTCTCAGTGGTTTTTCTGTCTAAGCAATAAAGTGTCGCTCTACTTTTTAGCTCCCCTGAGAAGGCCTAGCCACGTAAGTCACTGCATACCTGGGATTTTAGCTTCGTTGTTGAAAATGGTATGTTTTTATAAATAGGAAAACAAGTGCTTGTAAGCTACACTGCCCTTAAAAACAAAACCGTGGAGAACACCAGAGGTATATAATTTACTACAGTGGCTGAAGCTGATGAAGTTGCCATTGTGGGTAATATTGCCATCTTCAGGTAAAAGCTGTAGGTGCCTTGTCACCACTGCAATGCTGCAGGGTGGATGATATCAGGCATTGGCGTGTGTGAAAGTTTACATCCCCATGTAGGTTTGGGTTTCCTGGCCAGTGGGGGCAATGGCAGAAAGGATGGACAGAAAGGGAGTATTCCCTGGTGTTAACACTGCTGGTGCAGCCTGTGGTCCCTGTTACGTATGGAGAGAAGTTGGCACAAGTTTCAGCTCCTCCCCCCCAAAAAAGTAGCTTTTGGGAATGTGCGTGTACAATTGCTTTAGAAAAGTTTATGCTCTACAGAGAGCACAGCGTGATAACTGGGACCTCCAGGTATTTGCTGTTCAGCATTACATAGAACTTTTTCCTTATGCTTTTGCACAGGTTGAAGTTCTGGCAGCTTTCATTTAAATGCCCAAGGAATGTAAAAAGCCACCTCCATTGCAGATTAGTACAAAAGGGAGAGACGATGAAATCTGGAAAGGGAACTGAATGACTAGTTCTAGGGCCTGCACAGTGAACACCTTTCATCTTTTATCTGCATGACGAGCCAACTTTTCTACAACACACTAAATAAAATAGTTGGTCTGGCAAGAGGGAAGAAATATGACAGTAGAAAAATGGGCATTAGAAGCATGGGCTTCAGCCCCACCAGTAAACCCAACAGTAAGGATCCAGTCAATATGTCTGAAAAAGCTGAGCCCACAATGACTGTCATCCAACAATCTCAGCTTTTGTCCATTTAACTGAAATTCAAATTCTATTTTAGAGTGAAGGACATAGAATATCCACACATTAAAAAAACTATTTTAGATTCCCTTGGTCCTTAAATATTCATTTCTATAAATAGTGGTGGCTGTGATGGGGGTTTGTTGCCACATTTCTTCAGCCTAATTCTGGCTAAGTGTTCATGCCAGTGTTAGTGCCGTTTCCTATTGTTGTGGTTTAATTTCTGTAGCTTTGTGTTCTATCAGTTCTAGCTAAGTAAAATTAGACTGCAATTTAATTGTAACACAATCAGCAGTCCTGGTCAATTAGAATGAGATTAAGTGTCATGCAAATCTGTTATCGTAGAAAACAATGCTGAAATAAGCACTTGGAGTCTCTAGTTAAAGAACACTGCTGTGCCTGTGCAGTCCCATCCAGGCAGTTTCAGTTCAGCACATGCGACATCCATGTATATGCCTTCCCTGCCATTTGCCAGGATGTGGAGTACCTGAGCCCATTTCTTCTTTTTGCCAAAGCTGAGGGTTTTGTGGTCCACCATCCTTGGTGGCTGTACCGGATGAAATTTTCTTCTGCCCCTCCAAATATCGCTGGTGAGAAGAGGCCAAGGTCTCTCCTTGGTGTTGTCCCATGGATAGTGTAAGCCAAAGCCCACTGGACAGCCCAGACCAGCAAGGAGTGGGTGCTGCACGGCCATGGCAATACCCCCCCACCCTTCTCCCACAGGTTCTTCAGGTGTGAGACCTCCTCAGGGGCTGGGACAGGGCAGCAGGGTTAGTGACGTGCTACTACCTGCTGGACTCCCCAAAACAGCCACCCACGTGCTAGCCTGGAACTGAGCCTCTCCCAGCCCCTCTCCTGGATGCTCCTTGGTGCCACCACAAAGGTCAGCTGCTGGATCCAGAAAGTACGGAGAAAGACCCCCAGACTCCTGTGCCTGTTGGTGCCTTTTCCCCAGCCACGTTAGCTGGCAGCCACTTGTGGGACCCATGGGCTGTAGGGTGACGCTCCGAAGAGCCAAGCTGGATTTAGCTGGGAAGTTCCTGCCATGCAGCAGGCAACTTGCAATGAACCAGGTGTCCTGCTGTGGATAAGTTAGTTCAGGAAAGTCAAATGATCTAATGGCATTCATCTAACATACTGTACCAGCAGGAGATCATGCCGTCTGGGTAGACATGGCAGTAAAAACTTCGCTTTACAGGGACTCATTCAGGTAGAACTGGGTTTAAGCCAGGTCACAGTGGGGGGACCTGTTTAGGGAGGAGGAGTTAGCTCACAGACCTCACAGGTCATCCTGTACAACTGGAAATTTTAAGCACACTAAAGCAATTACTTAAGAGACTGTCACGAACTAATTGCCCAGTCAAGATCATTCTCATCAGGCCTCTCATAAACTGGAAAAACAACTGTGAGGATAGCTTAAAGTGGTCACTGACTACTGGTGGTAATTTACTGCAGATGCAAGATGTAGCTCGTAATGTCCTCAGACTTCATACGGCAGGGTTCCTGGTGCAGGCACCTCTGGAACTGTTGGGGCTTTGAAATTTCCCATGTAAAGAGATGCTTATTGAATTACTCTCATAGTTGTGAAGCATGATGATAGATGGTCCAGAGACACCACTCTAGGGCCCACTGGTTGGAGCTTTCCTGAGACTCTGAAAAACAGAAACACTCAAGCAAGAGAAGGGCAAATGCATCACATGCTCTGCCTTGTAAATGAGGAAGCACTTCTGAGCAGATAAAAAAAATCTTTTAATATCACGTAAACCATTTGTTCAGTTACTGACAGCAGAGCTAACAAAACCAAATGTTGTCAACTCACAGTTTAATTGCAATCCTGGTAAGCCTTGTGGTGCCTCTTGGGGCTTTGGGTTTTTTTGTTTGTTTGTTTATTTTTTTAATAGAAAACAGCTTGTAAAGGCAAATGAGTATAGGAGATTTTGATTCTTTTGTTTACCCATTTTTGCTTTGAAATAAGTGTTTTTGTCCTTCTGCTTGAATGAATGAATTCTTGAATGAATTCAAATTCCTTGCCCAAGAGCCTGGCAGAACCCATCTGAGATGTCCAGTTGGGCAAGGGCCTCCAGGTGGTTGTTGTGAGTGGGGAGGTTTTGCTCAGCCCAGACAACGTAATCTAGTTTCCAGGGTGCCTGATGAGGATCTCAAGGCAGGCTAATTGAAGGTTTGTTGTAGGGACTGGGAAGTTCAGAGGTACCTCATGTGACTGAACCCTTGTCACTGCCAAAAACATCCCCTGACATAAGGGTTACACGGCCCTTTGTTTCCAAAGGTTTTGCGTACAGGTTTCTTGTGTTCACTCAGCTCTGGCAGTTTGTTTTCTATACACTCAGCATGAATTTTAATCTGTCTGTCCATGTTTAGGACAGCATTTGCCAGTAAAGAGCACAAGGAGAAAGAGGCAGTGGAATGCTAAGGTGCTGCTGTTTTCTAGCAAAGTAAGCCCTGCAAGTTTATTACCAATGCATTCATGATTTGCTCAGTGTTGAGGAAAGTCTTTAGCTGTCTGGCCCTCAGTGAATTAGATGGGACTGAGAGAGCTCTCAACCTTTGCAAATCAAGCCTTGAAGTCTTTCCAGATACTCTGAGCCTGGCTTTCCACAGGAGGCTGCTGAAACAATGCAGTCGTGGAAAGCCACTTCTAATCCCACCGAAAAGTCCTGTAGTGGGGAGCCAGAACAACCAGATGTGACATGGTCAGTGCAATGTCCTTGGGAAACACAGGTGGTTGACAAAAAGCGGGGACTTGCAGGCTCCACTGACCTGTGCCGTGGGGCCCTGTGGCCTCTGTGACAAGTCTCTGCTCAAACCCAGTATCAGTCTGAGACAGGTTTGTGTGAGCCTACAAATAAATGATGCACACAACTATTGTCAGTCATCACTACATTATATATACGGATGTTAAAAATTCAGTGTTGGCTCTCATGTTGGAGAGCTCCAAAATGAAGATCTGCATCTTCTACTATCGTTCAGCCAAGCAGGTTTTTAACTCACGTGAACTCTTTTAGGAGAAATCCCTGAATTTAACATACTGTTTTCTGCCACTGAGGTGCTGGCTGATTTAGGGTGTTTGTGATGTTATTATGTTTCTCTCAGCTACCCATTTAAAACACCTTGAAGTGGAAATTAGTTTCCTGTGTTATTACTCTGACTAGTGTCAAGCAGCAGTTTCAGGTACAAAACTTCCTTTCTCAGCTAGACCCGTCTCTGTACAGCAGAAAGCTGCATCAATATCCTTACATACTGCAGCAGGCCAGTTGGGATAAATAAGAGTGCATCTATGGGAATGAACTAAGCATTAAATTTTAATGTTACCTAAAGAAGTAAGAACAGCAGGAAGCAAAAATAATGACAATTTGTCATCATATTTGCCCTGTCATTGTTTTGCATGATTAGTATTACTGTTATCTGTACTTCACGTGTCCCTTTTGTGCTAATGGGACTCCTTCTGATAACAACTGCACATTATGGACAATGTAAGCAGAGAGTAAGAGCTAGTCCTTGCTCTGAAGGCCTTCAGGTGTTGTTGGATATGGGGTTGAGAGGAAGGCACACAACTTAGAGGCAGAAGGTTGTGAAATGAGCCACTAAAAACAGAACTACTTATGATGAAGGACTCACACTGAGGTCTGTTCAGTTTGCTCCAGTGTTTTCCTTTTAAATCTATATTGTTGTGGCAGGCATTTAAAAACGCATGCACTCAACAGCTAGACTGTACAGGCCTTCCATCCGTGAAGCAGGCTGAGACAAATATGTCTTCTCTTGTTTAGATCTGTACAAGAGTTATTCAGTGTATTTTGATACAGATAGCTGTAAGTGGCTCTTGTCAAAGGGTTATAACAGAACATATATTTAGGAGGCTACATTGATTCATTACCAGCTTCCAGTGAGATAATGTATGAAGTGAACATGAAAATCAATAAGACAAGCAAAATGAAAAAGCTTGAGGTAAGCAGAGGGAGACAGAAGAAATCAATGCCATCCAGCTACTATGATTGTGAAACATAAGAGTTCATATTAAATTTGCAAGACACATATGTCAAATACTGGCCTGTATCCTCACCTGTGACAGTAACTGTAAGAGGGATTGGCATCAGTATATTCACATATTCACATAACTGCAGTGAAATTATTCAAACACCTAGTGAACTTCTCCTCCTACAAACTATCACAGTAAGTTCATTGCCATGCCAGGCTGTGTTTTCCAGAATAACCTTTATATCTTTAGTACAGGGAGATTTATTGATATGAGATCAAATATTAACCTACCTTTCATAATCTGCAAAACCTAAGCCACATTAGGAATAAAGACATTGACTATTACCCTATTGCTGGCTGTGGATGTGCACAGATACATAAATAAATAGATAATACAGCAAGGTCCTCTGATCAAAACTGATTATTAATTACATTCAGGCCAGTTGCTCAGACTTTTTGGAAAGAGTATAGCAGTGACAGGAAAGCTGCCTGAATGTTTTTTCTCCAATTTTGCATCTGTTTCTTACTTTTATTCTACTGTGGCAGCAGACAGCTTGGCACTGTGAGAGAGTGAAGGCTCAGGTTTCTTTTCCCGTTCAGGACTGTATCATACAGTACATTATCTACATCTGATATTAAATGCATAATACTGATTGTATTTTTCCCAGTATTTCCTCCCTGACCATGGGGTCTCACTCTCGTTCAACCTCTTTCTGGGACACACCACTGAAATGCCTTTCAAGAGCATCCTTTCAGTACTGTGGTGTTAGAATTTGTTGAATTCTGTTGGCATTTGAAACCTCTGTTTGAATACTCTTTGGACAAATGAGACATAGTTAGACCGTGGTTGAGCTGGGCTCAGAAATATATGAACTGAAGGCAAAGGTGCTGCATTACCATTAAAAAAAAGGTATTTTTTTCAGGAGGCAACAAAGGTCTATTCCACAGCCTAGTGAAACAGCCTAGCTGCTGACGCCAGAGCAACCCTTGCACCAGCTGCCCAGGACATCTGGAGCTGTAGGGCTGAGAGGATTTACTAACACTGTAAAGGAGGTGGAGACCTTTGCCAGCTTGGAGGTATTTACTAGTGAAGGGGAAATCCTGAGGATATCATCATTTTCTGCACAGGCCTGCCACTGGTTTTTTTTGTTGTTGTTGTTACCTTTTAAAATATCTCAAATAAGAGTTCAGCCCTCATTTCTTCTGACTTCTCTTTACTCATCACCACATCAATCCTTTGTAATCTTTGTCAGCCACTCGGAGCTGGGGTTTAACATCTGAAACTAATGAAATGTCCTAAAAACCTGGGGGTTGTCTTCAAGGAGCCTTGCAGCAGCAGAAAAGCTGATTTCCTCATGTGTATTATTTTCTTCTCCTGAAATCTGCAACTGCACAGTTTACACCTGGTTTATTTCTAATATCACTTGCTGTTAGTGTTTTTTCCCTCCCATGGGAATATAGCTGGCCTTTTCCCCCTGAAATGTATTAACTTGTATTTTTCTACACTGAGCAGTATTTTAGTGCCTAGAAGTAACATTACTATAACAGGCCCCTCTGTGTTGCCTTCACTCCAAGCATCGGAGAAACAAGTGCTTATTTACACTGAGGTTCCCATCCAGAGATGCACCCAAATCCTCTTTGAAGCTTGCGTTTTGAAACTTAGGAGTAAGTCTAGGTAGGCTAGTGACTCTTTAGTAAAGGCTGAGATAGCCTTTTGTTTAGTTTATAATGTGAAGTACTGGAAAATACATTCTCTTGTCTTTATGTATAATCTCTTGTCTTGCTTTATGCTTCATTTACTTACTATTTACATGCTTACGACTCATTTAATTTCTAATCAAAAGAAAGGCATCCTTGAAATATTGTACTTGTTTTTCACTGGGGCAGGTTTGTTAAGCTTCCCTGCATTCCCAGCTTATCTCCCAGGGGAGTCTAAACATAAGATTTAGTCTGGTGATGTGACCCAACTCAGGAACACAAAAATGGAACCTGTGGCCTTAAATGTTCAGCTACCAGGGATCATATTTCCAAAAGCAGCGTCTTGGTTTTCAGAAAAATACACAAAAGTATATTACAACTGGATTTTGTTTTTCAATGAGGGGTCATAAATTTTGACAGAACACACTTTATGAAAACTTTGCACTACATAATAACCTTTGTGAATAATTGGATTGTACTTTAAACTGAACTTTTTTTGATGAAAAATTTTCAAGGAGGCCCAGTTTTGATTTGCAAGGCATCAGTAAGGGTATTTTTGAGGACTGCATTACCATTACAGGTTTGACACCTTTTCCATTTGTCTTAGAATGCTCTTTCTCTGTGTCCAATATTATCTAAGTATTTCCAAGTATCGGCAGCAAATTGTCTTTCTGTAGTCACAGACAGATTAAAATTGCATTTTTGGTGTGTAGATGTAAAAATAATAATTTACCTAAGCAAGATAAAAGCACCAACCATTCCAAATAGCTCTTTTGAATCACTTTTGCTTGCTCCATTGCCTGAATAATGCCATTCCTCACATTTTCATTGCTGTAAACACCGCTGTATCCCAGTGTAACCTCATTCATTGCAGCTGTGTTACTTTGACGTGGTGGAACCCAGTGATGGGATGGCACTTGCACTGTGAGACACGAGGGAAAAACTGGAAGCATTTCCACCAGCAAAAGCACGCATTTGGCAGCAGAGCTGAGATGTAGCATTTACAGGAAAGTTAAAGAGAGAAAAAGAGCTCTTCTTCGGAGAAGGCGTATCTTTGTATATGTGTCTCGACTATACTCATATCTTGGTGACGGTTGTAACTCTACCTGTGCTAGATTTAGTATGAGAAGGCCATGTGAACGTCAGCTAATCTTGTCTTTATTTCTCTTCCTTGGAGACTGCATGGTCTCAATGTATTTTAGGCAATTGTCTGAAAGTAAGAGGAATGAAAAGTTGGCCTATCTGTTCCATGCACTAGAAGCCAGCTATCTGTGATTTGCTATTTGCAGTCTCCCATCTCATGCTGGAAATTTTCAGGAAAAGAGCCAAGTCACAAAGCAACCCTTATTTCAATGACAGCAAAAGCAAGATATCACTGGCTTCCTTCTCCTACCTCACCTTTGCATCACGCACTGGAGACGGAGTGGATGGCAGGAGTGAGTCAGTGTTCCCAGCTCTGCAAACATCATCCTTTCAAGAATAACTTTTGAGTGTGAATCTCCTCTCAGTTACTGTCAGAAAATAATGCATTGGCCTTAATATAAGTCATCTCTCAACCTACCCCCATGCACACATATGGTCTGCAGTCTCCTACGTCTTGCTGGGGTTTATGATACTGCAAGGAGAGCTATGACACAGCAGAGCCAAGACCCCCAGGGCTTTTAGGCCAACCAGCAGGACTAAATAGAGGTAGAAATGGAAGCAGCAGCATCCGAAGTCTAATGTGTCCATGAAGGCCAGAAAAGCCTTTGTTAGTGGCTTTGATGCTTGCCAGAAAGGACCTTGTTGTGAGTATCTGACTCTGGAGGGAGTTTCTCTAGTATTTTAACAAAATAAGATTTTCCTGTCTGTATTAAGGAGTAGCCTTAATCCAGAATCTCCCAGAGACATTTTTACAAGGTAGAACAGGAGCTCCTCGAAGTCCCACAGAGACCAAAGGACAGAAAGTTCATTTGCTTTCATTCTCTTTACAGAGATGTAGTGTTTTCACTTATCAGAAATACATATTTGTTCATTAATTTATTTTCAAATGGTACAGAGACGAGCTTCCTCTGAGGCTTCTACTCAGCAGAGCAGAAGAGGCCCCACTAGTCAAGATTAGGAATGCGAATCATGATTTTTTTATTTTTTTTTTTCCTATTTGACTCAGGTACAACATGTTTTATGCCTGCAGGTCCCGGGGCTTGTTCTGCACTTTCTGTACTGGCAGGTTTTCCTATGGTGCAAACATCTTGCGCTTAGGGCGTGCAGCACTTCACAGCTACCACTAGTGCTGGGGAAGGAGGCAAGTGTCCCCTTACCAAAAAATGCTGATTTTGGGTAAAGGAAATCGCCTGCTGCAGTACAAACCCGCACCACTGTTAACTGTGGTGGAGCCAGGTTGTTTTACACCAGTAAAGTAATTAGGAACTAAGGACAAAGCAGCCCTAGCAAAAGAGATGAAGGAGGTAATCATTGCTGTTGTGCCTGTAACACAGTCGGGTTTAGAGCTTTGTTTACATGGGGGCACTCTGCTCTTACCAGCTTAACTGGAAACCAGAAGAGTCCAGACTCTGTTCTATCATCTCTACCGTGTTTGCAGCTCCTTGGGGGCTCTTCATCACACAAAAGTCCTGCTGTCTTTTCAAGCATCTCTGTGTGCTTTCTGGCATGTCCTAGGCAAGCACAAGGGTCCAGCACTCGAGCATCCATAGTCTTCCCCATCTTTTACTTAAAGGCATCTTTAGGCAGCCATGTGCATTTCCTACACTTCTTTGCCCTACTCTGTTCTTCATTTTACAGTAATAAGGTTTTTAAAATAAAAATTTTAAAATTTAACATTTTTCAAATATCCTGGTTTTGGTCAAAACAGAACTGATTCTCTTTTAATGAATCTTCCTTGCAGCTAAGTTATTCTAAGTAACTGCATTTTCTGAAACTGGCTGCATATTTTACAGTCAGTGTCCACTCCAAAGCTGGTAACACCTGATGTTTGTAGTTACACTGAGCTAACGGTAGGAAAGCAATGCAGAAAAAGGCCCCTGTTTATCACTATAGCAGCCAAGGTCACCGACAGATCTCTTAGGTCCCTCAAGTGAGGAGTTGTAAAGGGTGGCACTTGTGGGGAGGGGCGGACAGGACAGGTGACCCGATACTGACCAGTGAGGTATTCCCTGCAACGCACGTCATACTCACTTTAAAGGTGTGGGATCACGAGGGTCTCGCTCTCTTCGTTAATGGCCGGCTTCCAAAGAGGACCCTGCTCCTTGTCCTGCCTGCGATCGTGATCCAGATTGTGATCCGTGCCTCCCCAAGTCCAGTTCCTGCTCACTGATGAGGCCAGTCGGGGACTTCCCAGTGCTGCCCGGCAGCTGCTGGTGGGACGCCAGCGCCCAGCACCCACCTCCAGGAAAAAGTCAGTATTGGTTTTGTATATTTTGCATTTCTCCTATTATTAATATTATTAGTGTTATTAGTAAAACTTTATATATTAAATTTCTAAGTCTCTCTCCCTTCTCCTCCTTTTTCAGTTCCTCTGGTGGGAGGGCGGGGGTTAATACAGAGCATCAGCTACTCAGTTTATTGCCACCCTGCTCTAAACAGTGACGCTCTCTTTTTGAAAATTTTTTGTGACTTTTGACTTTTTTCTTTTTTTTTTCAGAAGAGGGAATGGAGGCTGGAAGCTGTAATAATAGGAAAGAAGGCAAGAAAATGAAGACAGAGACACAAAAGAGTCATTTCAGAGGGAAGTTTGGCACAATTTTGTTAGTAAAAGGGGGACAAATAAGGAGGAAGATAGGAAGAGCATTGTTGAGACATATCTTGGAAGTGGTGTCAATTCCGATGTAAATACCGTTGACTTGTCGCTTGGTGAACACAAGAGGATGTTCATCCTTCAGCTGAGCCCCCCAACGAGTTCACCCCACTCACCATCCCACAGTGGGGAGGCAAAGGCTTGGCAACAGGCACACCAGCCCTGCGGTTTGCCCCAAACCCTGCTGCTCACCGGTAGCTGCTGCCCATGCTGCTTCAGAGAGCAAATAAAGCAACTCCCTTCTCTCATATGGCAACAATCCTGTGTCCGCCAGGCTCACATTCACATGGTGCTCAGCGGCTTTGCCGGAGGTGCAGCTTTTGTGGGGCTGTGCTGGTGTGAGCGGCCCATCAAGCCAGCTGTACGGCTCTTTCACATCAGCACAGCAGTGCAGAAGGCAGAGCGCGCTGCCGAAAGCGGCTTAGAAAACTTTTGGCACCTCGCTCATTCCTAAAATGATTTCTGTTTGGAACATAAAGTTCTGTATATAGATTGTATATACAATATATTCAGACAACTCTGATCAGACATAATTTAGTTGCTACTACAGAGTTATGTGCAGGCTATCCTGCTCTTTCCATGAAACATCAGCCAGTGAGGCTGTGGAGCAAGGGGCAATTCCCTCTGCCAAGCCTGATCGCAGTGGTACCCCTTGTGCATGAGGTCCACTTAGGCAAGTTCGAGCAATGCTCTGGTGCCTCTTCTGGCCTTTTGTACCGCCTGGTGAGAATCCAAAATGGTATTCGGGCAAATCTCCTGTAAAGATAACACCCCCTCCTAAGAAGATGTAGAAAAGAAATCCTGTTCTGAAAAGAAATAAAAAGTATGCCATTTCAAAGGTGCCATTGTTCTTGATTTTTTCTTCTCTTTATGAAATAGTATCTTATTTTCCAAAGAGGAAATACAGTGCTTAAATTACATTTCACAGAGATGCTGGCTCCAGAATTGTGAAAATTAGTACACAAGCAATGAAATTTGAGAACAAAAAAAAACCCAGCACTGGAGCAGGAAAGAAGTCACTGACATTAAAACCAGAGTTATGCAGATTAGGTCATAAACGTTCAGCCAAATTTAGGAGATCTTTTGATCTTTAATTCACTTCACTCTGCCATCAGAATCCCTCTTGCCCATTTTTCCCCGGGGATAAAAGTCCATCATTAAATAACGGATGCATAAAACCTTCTTTCGATTTCTTCCTCTAAATAAAACTCTTTGTAGCAAATAATGAAGGGGAGCAAAAATTGAAGATGAAAAGAAACTACAGTGATGGTAAGTGACAAACAAAGCCAGGGCTTGACAGATTAATTTCATTGTCTGAATTACACTGATCTTATTTGCAGGGTCATTCTATGCATCTTTGTTTTAGACTGAAGAGTCCTACACATAGAGAAAGAGGTAAAAAAAAGGAGTTTTCGTTTGGTGTGAAGTACACTTGGTTTTGATAAACTTGCATTTTATAAACAACTGGACTACCCTGCAGAATCAGTAAAGCTGTTACTGTGCTATTAGCAGACAGGCCCTCTGAGGCTACCCAGTCCACAGAAAAATGGGGCCACCCAAGGGCAGCAAGACACAGTGGTCTTCAGGGAACACAGCAAAATTTCTTGTATGAAATCAAGGGAGAATTGCAGCTTCTCGCGGTTGCCGGTGGGCTACGAAATTTTTACTTTACAGGTATTAACATTATGCACTTTTATTTATCTACCCAAAATAGCTGAAGTGACCAACGTGCATGTGGCACCCTGGACCTTGCTGCTGAGGCAGGTAATGCTCAGCACTGGGACCGCCCCGCTCTGAGCAGACCTTCATGGCTCCCAGGCAAGGTGTTCCCTTCGCCCTGCGGCAGAGACTCAAACAGTGTCAGAGTGATTAGTATTAAAAAAGTCCTGGCTCGTACATAGGTGTTCACAATTATTTAGAAAGCGTATCTGCAGCTGTTAGTGTAGCTATCGGTTAGAAAGGTTGAAGGGCAAAGTCCAGTAGCTGTAAATTAGAAAAAGCCACAAAAACTTCTGTTGCAATCTTCATTCCATTAGTCATGGATACAAGTCATGACATAACCAGATCTTTGGCGTTGTGTGTAATGGGCTCAGCACCATTTCTTTTACAGCCAGTTCATTCGTAGGAAGGTGGTGGTGGAGAACGGAAATTCCTGTCTCTTTGGAAATAGGGCACTATTCAGAGAAGAGCTATAGCTGTTCGTTTTGTCCCCATGAAGATCTCTACATATCCCAGCACCTCAGCTGTAATTAAAAGTAGTAATCAATAGATTATTAAAGGCTGCATCATAAAAAAATTACTTGACCCTACTACTATAGATTATTAGATTACCGAAGATAAGTAGGCACTTTCCAATAAGACTCTTCTCATCTTCCAGATTATTCCTGGCAGCTCCTGTAATGAAAATGTCAAGATATCTCTGTCAAATGCCTTTGAATTAAGAAGGCACATTATCATGTTTGCAAATTGTTACCAAATTACACTCATCAAAGGGGTATTTTACTCCACTGATTGTTTCCCTGACAATAATACATAACAAAAAGCCTAAAGATGGATCTACTTGTGCAGCAGCGTTTCTGTCATGCTGTCAAATTCCATTAATCTTCCTTTGGCTCTTCTGTGCTTCTAAAATACCGGCAGTATTACCCACATATCTGTACTATTATATATTATACTTGTCTAACAAATAATAACTGTGCAAGCTGTAGATGTTGAAAGTGGCATTAGAATTACAGGCCGTTCCTAGGGGGGCTGAAGGCTCTATTGCCATTCATTATACAAAGGGATTAATTAAAGAATTGCTGAAAGAAATAGTTTAAGAGCCTCTTAAAAATGATTTAATGTAGGGAGTTCTGCATTAACAACAGACTGATTCCAGTAGACCAGAACAATATCTGTTGGGGTTTTTTTATTTCCATGCACAGCATAAATATCAAGCGTTGCCAATTCATAACATTTTCACAGCCTGTCTTATGATATAGATAGATAGCTGCATAGCAAAATATATATCTCTATATCATTTGAGAAAGCTACACAGATTATATAAAAATCTCACAAAAATATATCTAGATATAGATATTAATTAAAGCCCCACTTTGGTGTCTGAGAACAACATGAAGATTTCAGTTTTCTTATTAAAACAATTCCCAGCCCCTGAGGTCAGGAAAAAAACCACAAAGACTCCTTCTATGTTCACAAAGAATAAAAAAGGGGAAACAGAATACAAATGAAAGAATAAAATTTCCTTCTTTTCATTTTCATTTCTCAAAATCTGTAGCTTAGTCTAACATTTTTTTAAATCTTTGCACATACAAAACTCAATATGCAAAACTGGCTCTCAGCAGCAGAGATTTTGTTATTTACAATGTGTCATCTCTTCAGCTTTTAGCAAGGAATCCAGGAGAAATGAACTCAAATTAAGCATTATAATGCTGATAATAATAAGGAAAAAGCACAACGTGGGTTTTTTTATCTATAGCAATGCAGAAGGGGAGGCTGGGGCTCAGAGACACAGACTAGAACAGAAAAGTATACTGTTTGAAGCACCCTGCTAGGAAACTGCATTTAACAAACTAAAACTTCACTTCTCATAGTTAATCTGACCTTTGGAAGGAAGGTAAAGCTTTCTTCAGACATGGAGTTGACATCAACAGGAGATAGGAGGGTTGAGCTACCTTCTGTCAGATTTCTTTCCTGTGTGCAAGGTAGCTTTAGAGGCTTCTCTTAAGAAACTCAGATTTTAAATTGCCTTCCTGTGCCAAATTTTGGACACGAGAAAGCAGATGAATCGTTTCGTAAGTATCACTTCTTTATTACTTCTCAGATTAGCCAGCAAGGATATGATTGGAGTCAAACTGGACGCTGGTTTACAGAGCAGGATGTAAGCAGGGTCCTAGAGGAGCCTGAATGCTCCGACAAAATAGTTCTCCAGCTGTGTAACAGTGAGGTTCTGTATGTGAGGCCCTAACAATACAGCAACCCTATGGGTACCCTTGCATAGACTTGGAAATATTGCAAAGATGTACACACATCATAAATTCATAAAAATAGCTTCTTCATTCATTCCCGCTTACCTTCTTGTTCTGTAAGCGCCAGGCCTGGAGAAATGATCTAGCTGCTGCAGTACTCCAAGATGCGCCTATCTGCCCAGTGGAATTTATGTTTAAACAGAGATTATCAGAGCCAGCATGTTAATCCGGGAGCAATTTTTTCAGGGAAAAAGCAAGGACAGGGATGGTACTGTCTGTCGTCCCCCATCTGGTGTAGAGGTGCATTAATCTGCAAGGAGGTTTTGACTACATGGGTTTCACAGCTCTTAACACCTCCATGGTGGCAGGAATCTAAAACCAGTTCTCATGCATAAAACGCAGCCAAAGCCGTAAGGAGCAGGTGCAGTAACCATTTTTTCTTTAGCAGCTCTGAGTTTCAAGCGAGATAGTTCAGCTAGGTTAGTAGGGAGCCTGGGATCAGTCCCCCCCCAGTGCACATTGTGCCTCAACATGTTCAAATAGCTACAGGTGCCTTCTCTTGCCCCAGGTTAAAGATCTGCAGAGGTTTGTCACAGAGAAAAATGAAAGATTCCAGTGCCAGTCTTTTCTGACAGTGTCAGAAATGTTGGGGTTTTTAAATAATATTATACCAATTGTAATGACTGCAAAATTTGAAATAAATAGAAATACAAAAAAATCACCATTTCAACTTCATGTGTGGGGTCTCAGATAAGTAGTCTTTTGTGAAACCCTGCCATTCACTCCCAGACTAAAAGGTATTGTACAGCATTTTCAATAGCCAGGTTTTATAAGCCATTTCTTGTCATTGCCCCCTCTTTTTTTTCCACCATATTTCAAAGCATCAGGGAAGCCACTTGTTCTGTAGTACCTGCATCCATTCTGCCAGAACCACAGCAGCACACAGCATGCATATGTATATAAATTGAGTGGAAAATTCCACTGAATGGGAGCTCTCACAGTACTCTTCCAGGCTTATATCAGCTTCTACAAGGTAGGTGAGTGGAGATATTCATTTCTAATACAGCAGGTGTGTAGCTTGTGCATTCATCGTTCACTGATTCCTGCCCTCCTTCCATATTCTGTGGGAAAGCTGTACGTGAAGGCAGGCAGAACTCCTGTTTGGTATATGTCTGTGTTTATGAATGAAGAGCCCTGGTTTATTGCTTGACACCTACTCTCCAAGGTCTGATTTAACTTCCTCTCTCGGTTACAACTGTACCCAGTAAGAGATTAAGAGATTACCCTCTGCCCTCCTAAGCCTGCTTATCCCATTCTCCCCGCCAGTAACCATCCATATGATCACACCCTGACTCACGGGGGTCACTGTAAACCACCAAACGCTGGCAGATAGAAATGAGCTGTTTGACTGGAAAGGGAGCAGCTCAGACTCCACAAATGCCTGAGGAAGGGATGCGCTGTGACAGTGACAGTGAGGTGGAGCGGCCAGGTTGGAGAGACACCGTGAAAAGCTGAGAGCTCTTCAGCGCTCACGGATGCAGGTGTGGGCTTGCTGTCCCCACATAGCTGACATGGCTTCGGTTTTTGTTTTAAAGACTTAAAGAAGTTCCATAGTTCAGGAGAGAAAAAAAACAGCAAATGAATCCTGTGTCAGAGGCATGTTAAGGTCACTGAGACGTACATGTAAACTACTAGAAATACTGATGTTACGTTAGTCCGCGAGAGTGTGACATAACCTTTCTGTGCACATGCACAGCAACGTGAGTTTGAATGTTCTGATTGCTAGCGATCACTCTGCAGGATTCCTGCCCTACATAAGTTGCTGGTTTAATACTGAATCCAGGCTGAGGAATAAGAGGAAGGGATTGCAAGTCCATACAATACAATACACAGTAGGCATAGCAGTGCCTATTCAAAGCTTCTTCGATCTCCTTCTTGCAGTACAAATCCAAGCAAAGTGTGTACCTGTAAATTCAATTAATGGTGAAAGGAGCTACCAACAACATGAAAATAAGCTGCTCAAAAATCATACCATAAAAGAGACACAAGCTGGCTGCTGATCTGTGCTGTGATAACACACAAGTACACAAGCTGATGCCTGACTTGGTTGATGGGCAGCTGCAACTGAACATAAGCCCTAAAGGAAATAACTGTACTCGACCAATTCCATTCCAAGCCCCAGTCAATGCAGATGGTAGCATAGTAATGCATGAGCACAATGCAAATCTGTTATTAGAAGCTGGGCAGCTTAGAGGAAAGGAGCCAATTAGTAGTACATGGTGCCTTTGCCAAGCATACTGCCAGGAAACACAAGGAGACCCAAGCCAACTCAGAGCAAACATCCTTGAAAAACAGCTTCTTCCACTCTCTCCACTGCTGTGATGAAGCTCAAATCTGCCCAGCATTCCCATGCCTCTCAGCCTTTACTTGCACAATTTACTTTTTTAATCTGCTTGTTCATTGCAAGAAAAATGCCACAGGAGGAATCACAGCACTGACCATGAGGGGTAAGATGGCACCAGCTGAGTCTCACCTAGTGTGCAGAACAAGCGGTGGCCTGTCTTCTGGTCCTGAGGCACAGCAGGACTCACATCCATGACGCCAGCCCCATCCCTCCCCCGACAGAGGGTCCAAGAGGATCTCCAAGAACAGTCCCTCAAACACATTGTGCCCTGCCCCTCACGCTCCCATTTTCTACAAGACCCTGTTTGGCACAGGTCAAAACTCACGTCCGTGGCATGCAGCCCTGGCAGCTGAGGTTACACTAACCTGGCTTGTGCTTGACTTCAGCAGTGCTTGTAAGTAGTGTATCAAACGACAATCTCTTCAAAGAGTTGCTCTGCCAGTGTAGGATGCTTGGCAACCTTTTGTTTGAAAGCCTTGGTATGAGTCTGCAAGAAGAATTATATCTTGGTCTGTTTATGCTCAGAGAATTACTCTGCGGATGGTAAATGGGGAAAGGTTTTACAAAAGACCTTATTTTAAAACAATTTTGAGGTTCGAACAGTTAGACAAAGTTCTGGGCCAATGCTACAGGTCCCGAATGTACTGGTGCTTGCACAGCAAATATGTGAGTTTTAAGACTGAAGCGTTTCGGTAACAGGATTTCAGTCATATCAATTTCTGTACACAACAGTGAAGAAATGAACATTGTCATTTGGAGTTTATGTCTACCATTTTCTTCCTACCCATGAAAATGAGGAAATTCATGGAATTTATACTTCAGAGAAATAAATCTTGTTCTCTGTTTCACATATTCATTTAATACCTTGCTGCCTCTTGAAACAGCAGCACACCCTCCTCACAGCCACCTGTGAAATGGCACTAACAGAACCTCCTCACTCCTCATAAGCGCAGCAGAGAAGGGTGAGGCTATAACACCAGCAACAAAGAAGGATCTAGAAGAATACAAAATCCAGGATTAAACTGATGTAGCAAAGAAACACAAACCAAAAACCCAAACACCAGTGAATCTGTAGCAAATGGGAATAAGGAAAGGGATGCAGCTGCCACTTTTACTTCTGAAGGTCATCATTATTTCTGGGTATTATTCTTACTTTCACTCCAAGGCTGTACTTCTTGGTCAGCAGTTGACTGTTTTTCTGTTTGCATGAAGACTGCATGATTTTCTGATACAGAGCTGTGCACCAAATTCACATCAGTCCTATGTACTGTGCTAACAGCCTGCAGCTCAGCATAGTTTTGGTGAAAATCACATTTTTAATATAACAATGAGTAAAAAGCCACTTGTCTTGCAGTCTGGCCTTCTCACTGAGCTCTTATATAACCATGAGTTAAAGCAATGCTCTCTGACAAATTTATGATATGATCTTACTATATATTCCTGGCTCAAAATAATTACTGCATGACCCATATCATCACATCATCCCCACAGCCACAATATTTCTGTGTTTGACACTCAGCTGCAGAGCATTCCTTTTGCCCCATCCTTTTTCAATAATGCGAAAATGGAATTTGGATTAATCAAACCCTGCTGCTCACCACCTGCAGCACGTCCAATTTCCAGCTTTCAAGGCTACAATGGCAACAGGAAGGGCTCAACAGGGCATGGTTGCAAGGAAATTGCTTCAAACCAAGGGTACAAATATTGGTCACATAATTATGGAAACATCATCACAGGAACAAGGAGGCTGCTCCATCTAAAATGAACTCAAGGCTAAATACCATCCCCTTGCAATTACTTATGAAATTATATAACTGGGAATGGAGGTGAGTCAGGTCAAGGCTAAATGCTCAGAAATGTAGCTACCACTCAGCTGCGTCCAGTTTACAGGAAAGCATATGGAGAGCACATTTTACCAGTGCCATCTGCTATGCAGAGGACCTGCCAATAAATAGAGCTGAGGGGGTAAGCTAGGAGCGAAACCAGCCCAACAACTCTGAATTTTGCTGCTTTTATTGAATGTTTAGGAGACACGTTGGTTGTATTTGTAATGGAGCCTTCTTCCTTTTCTCTAATCCACTGGACAGGAAGACAGATGCATACGAAGTATCAGGAGAGCTTTGTCAAGTCACAAATTTCCAACTGATGAGGCAAGCCCCAAGTTTCACTTGAACAGATAAGCTAATCATTGCAGCAACAGAGGAAGAAGAAAGCCCATTCTATACAAGCTTCTAGGTGAACAAAAATGTTTCTGACACAAATCAGATTAAACTTAAACTTCTAGAAGTTTTTAATGAACTTAAAACCCAAGTAAAATGATAGTATAGGGCAACTTAAAAAATATGAATTTTGCAAGTTTCAACTTCTAGCCATTTTTTGAAGTACCCTGCATTTCAAAATGAAAGGTTTTTGATTTGGAAAACCAGCAATTTTCATATTTTAGCAAAGATTCAATGAAGCATTCAAGGCTGTTGAATCTCATTCTTTTTTGAAACTTTAATGGGAAATAGTAGGTTTTGGTCAGTACAGATTGGCCCTTCCAAAAAAATATCATAAAACCTTTCTCAGCTCCACTTGCAGTCTCAAAACAGAGTTCATCACAAATGCCTAATATTAAGAGGAAGAAACATTAAACTCTGAGTTTTGTATAACTCTTCTAAACATCTAAATTTATTTAGATTCACCTGAAAACTGGATTTCAGGTAAGTGAGGGAAATACTCAACTTCAGTGAAGCAGACATGTAGTGCCTACCTCTGCACCCTGTAACAAAATTAGACTTTGTCTAGTTTCCGAGTGGCAGGTTTTTCATTATGAGAAGGATCCTAACAAGCTTCACAGCTAATGGTGCAGCTGGAGATTGAGCTCTGTTTCCGTCCTGGCTAATCTGAAGGGAAACTTCCCAGAAGGGTGCTCTCAGTTATCAGCTCCAGATGCTGTGCCTCTGCTCTTCTCAGCCAGTTGCTGAATGAGGATGGGCTCCCTCAACTATTTTTTTTTTTACTAGGTAGTCAGTATTATCCAAATATGTCCTTATTCCCCAAAATCTTGAACACTGGAGAAATTAATTTTTGCCTCTTAGGAAAAAAACTCCCCTCTCTCACTCTTCTCTCTCCCCCTGTCTTGCTCTTTCTCTTCTTATACCATGTAATGTAAGATTTCCATCATTGAATCCACACACAAAAGAGCCGAGGATCTGTTGCACTGCACCTCCTCAGATCTCAGAAGCTCTAAGCTAATTTATACCAGCTAAAATTCTAGCTCTGGTGGATGATAAAACTCCTCCTTAAATTTAACAACAAACACGTCCTTAAGACATAAAAATGAAATTATATTTGGCATTGGATAAACATCTTTCCTCTGACATTCTACTAACAGGAAACAGCAGGAGATCATGAGAGTTTATCTCAGTCATATGAAAACTAAGAAAAAGTCTGAACTGATGTTTCCCTCCAGCATATGCACACAGACACACGCTTATGCTTACGCACAGGCACTGGTACCTGTTCTTCATAAGAGAAGGACTTCACACGAGACGTGCGTATGAAAGCTCTACAGACTTGCAGTTTCAGGGCAAACGTATTTCTGCATGGATATGCCTCACAGCGTTTTCAAAGATTTCATTAGTTTCAGCCAAGTACAAAAAGAATATGGTACATTTGATATTTGTGATACACAGTGTCACCTGTTACAGTAAATGCATTTCAAGCAGTGATTACAAATGCAACAGTCTCCTCCAGGGTTTAGTGTTCTTGTCTATACAGCATTAAAAAATTTATCAAAGTCCTATGCGTGTAATCTTTTATAAATAATTCTTGCCCTGCAGGATATTTAACTCAGAACTGCCCCCTGCAATTAATGGTCAAAGAAGACAAAGTAGGAAGTGATCTATTTAAGAGAGCAGCACTTGAAGTACATACACTCTCATTTTATTTCTAAACCAGGAAGACTGACAAAAGAGAACCTCCAGTACATCCCTGGGTACGTCTGACCGTGAAGTGACACACGGATAGTGATAATGATACATGCATACTTATGCATGTATAATTCACTATTGTTCCATACCAACCAACTGAACTAAAGCAATTTACAACAAATGAAGTTTCATTAAATATTTGCAAAATTACATTAACAGTAATGCTAAGGTCAGATTTTAAAATTTAGTAAGTAAACAATTCTCACAGAAACTGCCTGACTAACTTTCACATGCAGCTGTTGTTGTTGTGGGCTTCAATACCTAATTGCCATTTCCTTCACTGTGTGCTTTGACTGTGAGGGAAACATCTCATTTGGATATAAGAGGACAATACCTTCCTGGATGCTAGAATATGAGCAAGGCATCATCAATTAAGATTCAAAAGGGTTCCTTTTTAACAGTCTGTGAAGACTCCAAGACCAACAAAATAGCTTTCCCTGAGATTTGTGGAAAGAAGTCTTGCATTCTCTGATTTCACGTGGGATAGCTTTTATTTGTTTTTAAACATCCTAGCTATTTCAAAGACTGTTTTTTCAGGAATTATTTAAAGCATATTTTCAAGCAAGGCCTGGTAGGGTTTGGACAGTTTTATTTGACAAGTTCAATTAGCTGGAGCTATTTTAGTGGTGATCCATCTGTCCTTTAAATTAGCGACTGAAAAGGCCTTGACAGATGGCTTGTGGTCTGCTTAGTAAGAGGAAACCTTTGGCACCATACTGCAAGTGCTGTAGGTCTCAGTCCCTACCAGGACCAAAAAGAAGGAACTCTTCCAAATCCTGCAACAAGAACAAGCAATGGTAACAGCATCAGGAAATTTGGAATTTTGGGTACAGCCTCTAGCCATTTCAGCTGTATAAACCAACTAGTAAAATCACGATAATATGAGATGGAAAATTCAAACTACACAGCCAGAATTCCCCACTACTTCTGTATGTTTGCAAGCCAGCATGAAGGGAGAATTCATAAGTATATATGGCACAGAAGGACTAGAGCAACATTTTGGGACAGAGTCAAAGAGGCCTGCCAGATGCAGGGTAAGGAAGAACAGACTGGCTGCACGTACGTCAGCTGACCTGAGCAGTTGCCCATTGGTATAACCCTATTTCTAATACGTCTTCAGGGCAACAATTATGGCTTCTACAGGCCATGTGCTTTTAAGGAGGCCTTTCAAAACTCACTGCTGCAATCACAGCAATCACATGGGTTCTTCAAACCAAATCTACAGCAGGTGAAGGGAGGCGAGAGCAGGGAAGCCCTGTTCAAACAGGCTTGGCTCACATATGAGGATAAACTGCTGTCACATTTGTGTTGGGAATCAGCCAGAGACACTTGGCACTGGCAAATGGCACTGTGACTGCTGCCAGCACAACCATGGTTCTGGTCATGCTGCCAGCAGCTTCTGCACCCTGGGCCCCCTCCAGCCAGGCATTATCTGTCATCTGCCTCCAAGCAAGACCCAGATGTTGCCACCAACTTTGCAATGGTTGGAAAGACGGAGGCTCTCCAGCAAGTGTGCTCCCCAAAAGCAAGATGTGAGTTCAGAGAGGTAGCGAGGTGAAGAAAGGTGAATTTGTTCATCGGCAACATTGACTCTGCTTTTCAGAGCTTAGAAAATTAGCCCACCACTCTCACATAATTGAGTGCCTGCATAAAACCACCCCTTGACTATGCAGCAACACTGCGGCACCGCAGATCTTAACAGGTTGCAGCAGAAATGGACTTTATCATAGAGACTCATGATTCTCGTTAGGTTTTACTGTCCTGACTAATGCAGACACTTTTGAAAGTGTGATGGCAGCATTCAGACTCCAGTGCAACATGAAAATCAGAAATACTGATCCCTGACACTATGTTTGTATCTCATGCTGTGCAGGCAATGCCGTAAGTGCCTTTTTCATGGCGAGTTTTCCTGTACACATGCAAATATATTTGTACTACATACTCATTCCAAAATTGTGAAAATAGCAGAGCATGTGAGGAAGCAGGAATTTACCTCAATGCCATTGGCAGTGAGAGGATGATAAGTTTCTTGGTTAACAGCCATCCTGACTGGCAAAACAAGCACAGACACGGCCCACTCTCTCCACAGTACAAGATTATTATGGAAAACCCAGGTGTCCTGGAGGTCACTCACCATTCTGCTCCATATACCACCTTGGACGGCTCTGCTCCTAATTATCCTAGACAATGGGCTTCAGGATCCAGAAAACGTGTTTCCTGCTTTCTTGCTAGCAGTCAGTGTAGCAGATAGTGACCATCTCCTTTTGTAACTCTTCCTTGGTCGCCTCGTGGCGAATCTGAGATACTGACTGCAGGCTTAGTATCTTACATTGCTTTTTATGGTATGCAGTCCCATCCATCTCACGAACCTTCAGACTGATAAAGGCTCCAGAATACACTGTCAGGAAAAAAGCCTACCAAGAGTGTAGGGAGCAAGAAAGATTCCTGAAGTGTGATAGAGGGAGAAAGAAGTAGCACAAGGAAAAGGTAAGGAGAAAGATATCCTGCAAAAAAGAGTTTCAAGAAGTTGTGTGCTTTTGGTGATAAAATAGGGGGAAGGAGCCACACAATACTAACAATGACTGCTTTAGGCTGAAAAACTTGAGGGCTGGCAGAAAAGCCCATCTTTGGTGACTAAGATCCATTCATCTTTGGATTCATTTTGGCTGTGAAGTATTTCTTTATCAACACACTATATCAACATAAAAAGAAATGAGGAAGGAATAAAACTGAGAAAGAGAAAAAAAATTAATGGAGAGAAAGTGTGAGGACAATTAAATTGGCCTTTTATTACCACTGTGGTTTTCTTCCCTGTAAGTGATGCTCTTCTACAATGCATGGATCAGCAATAGCAACACCTTTACTGTGCTGGCATTTGAAAAAATCCATACAATTTTAAAGCATTCGTACCAGTCATATTCCTGAGGGAGAGGAAGTTTGGGAAGAGATCAAATGAGCGAGTGAAAATAATTTATATGATCGATTCACTCATCTTTTCCTGAATATAATATTTGATAAACTAACCACACTTCCCCCGGCAAATGAGTCAGTAGCCAGTTGTCTGTTCTGCAGTGAGTCTAAATGAGGGCCAACTGAATGCAGTGAATGACACACATGTTTTTAGCAGAATTCTGTCTGTTATTGTAACATGTACTGAATTTCTTTAGCTCTTTTTCTTACAAGAACTTTCAGCCTGTGAAAATATTTCCTGTTGTCAGAGATGGGTATCACAATTCACTGTTTTTTGGAAGGATGTATGTACTGGCAGTTATAAATTAGCCTCCATTCCCTATGGGGAATTAAGCATTAGTACTGGGTTGCAATCGTCTGCTTATCCCAGTTAAACAGTCAGGTTATTCATTGAGAAGGCCACCTTATTTTGTGAAATAGTGCCGTAACTAGAAGAGCTCTTCTGCGCTTTAACAGGAAAAAATGTGCTAGTTTGGGGCGGGGGGATTGTTTGACCTTTTTTTTTCACTCATATCAAACAATTTTTGCCCCACAGCTCTGAGCTACAACTGGGCCTGCTTCTAATTCACCCAAACCTCTGCAAACCATAGCCTGGTCCCATCGAATAGCAACATTGCTGCTTTTCAAACAGCAGAAGATAGATAATTAAAATTATTAGTTTTCCAGGTTGGTAATCGACACCAGCAGCATGCTATTCTTCAGGAGGTGTTATTTTGCCATATACTGAACAGCAGAAAAAGGAACAGCAGATAATGAAGCAGTAACACTTTCCCTCTCCTAATGTATGTTTGATGGTACAGAGCCTGTAACATCGGGGGCAAGGGAGGGCATGTCAGACAAGAGGCATGGAGTCAGACAAGCGTACAGTCAGTTGCAGTAAAAAGTCATGTCGGTGGTTGTCTGTGTGCTGAAGCTCAGTGAAACGAAGGCAGTGAACAGAGGGCTGCAAGCACGAATTTTCATGGGAGGTGGCTTGGTGTGTTTTTGATTGGTTTGGGGGGTTTTAGGTTTTTTGTTTAGTTTTGTTTTTGTGTAGCACAAAAGCAACAAAGAAAAGCTGTTGCAGCTAAGCAGCGGAGATTGAACGAAGAGCAGTGATAACAGCTATTGTGTAGCAGATATTGAGAGGTCATTAACCCCAAAACAGCAGCTGAAAGTAGCTCAACAGTGGAAAGAAGAGATAGCAGAGGAAAGAAGGCTAAGCAGAAACAGGGATAAGTGAAAAAGAAAAAAATATAAACAACTGTGTCAGAGAGCATAAGGCAGAATAGACACGAGAAGACTCAGAGCAGAAAAGGAGCAACTGGCAGTTGAATTGTTGGAGAATGTGGGGCCCAGAATATAGCACTGCCCGCCAGGAGAAGGGATGCAAAACGTGAGGGAGGAGAGAAGATGATGCCTGGTAATCCCTGGTCTGAGTGCAGAAAGATGCTGCACTGGAACAGTCAAAAGTGAAGTGGGATGCTGAAGGGCTCAGAGGAAAAGCAGAAATGTTTGGCAATTCGGCAGGGAGTTGTGGTTGTGTTGGTCTGTGGGTTTTTTTCAGAAGAAAACGAAAAACTTGAGATGAGGAAGGTACAGGTTCCTTTCAGACTGATGCAGTGCAGAAGATTTTTAGGGAGTGCGTTATGGCTGCGCTGACTATAAGAGGGACTGACGGGGGAAAGAAAAGCCTGAAAAGCAGGCTGGCTCAACTGAAACATAAATGGGACATACAAGGTGAGGAGCCACTCTGTGACAGGTTGTAACATGTTAGACTGGAGCAAAACAGTCAACATGACTGGAGCAATCAAATATCTACTAGAAAGGAGATGCACTGGGGTCTGTTCCAGTTCCCTGATGTGTTTCTGTATGAGACAGCCATAGGATACAATCCAAACATAATCCAGGGACACCACTCCCCAGATCTCCTCCCATCCATTTGAGGAACATTGCCACCCTTTCTCCTTTGGCCTTGTTAGCCCAGTTCCAGCCCAGAACCTATAGCCAGGTAGGTTGGGTGCTTCCTTGGATAGGAGACTGTGCAGCCAAAACCTCTCTGGCCAAAGCAGGATGGGAACTCATCTTCCATGCTTCCTGGGCAAGTGCTCTAACCTGGGGTGGGGGTAATGTAAAAAGCAGGTGTCCCACCATATGACACATCTTCTCCTCATTTTTTTCTGATTTGTTTGTGTGGTCACCCCAGCATATTTATGCACCATGTTTAAAATGGTTATAAAATGAACACCCTGACCCCTGCATCTTCCCCAGGCAGAGGACTTCAACACCTAGCTCAGCTTTGCAAATCCTAGCCCCTGATGCTGACAATGGTTTCCTGGTTACTGCAATGCTGATCACTGTAGCATCGTCCACGGTCAGGTCCCATAAAGGTACTCTAAGTAAAAGATGGGGTAGGAAACAATTTCCGAAATTAGAAAAAAACACTAGGACTTGTTTTGTAACTAGCACTCCGCTATGTCATCCTTCCACGTGGCAGTCTTGAAACTGCACAGTGGCAAAGGGGGAGCCTTAAACACTGCAATTTAAAACTGACTTCTCAGATAAGTTTCTGTTCATGACATCAATGACAAGTCTGCATGTTCCTATGCCTCTAAATAGAGGTCGTGGAATTTTTTCAACCAGATTGCTTTTTCCTGCTTGGGATAGTTATATCGTTACGTTATATTATAGGAACCTTACTCAGCAAATATGACTGCCCTGACGAGTCATACGCATTGTAAATAGCTGTTCTGGATTTAATATATAAGCTCTATACTGCTAGTGTTCCTGAGACAATAAATCTGATGAGTACTAGGAATAAGTATTGAATAAGTAATTCAATTAGGGCTATCAATATTGTGTAATCACAAACTAAATTTATTAAGTACAGGTCATTTCCCCTTGTTGCTTGACCTGCATTAGTCACTATGTAATTGTCTGGACACTATTCTGTTGAGCTTATCAGCACAACACCTCATTTCAAATATTATGATTTAATATTACTTTTTAATTTCTAATGCATTCTGAACTGATATCCAATCTGAACTAATACCTCCACACAAACCTCTGAGAACACCCCTCTTCCTTTCATGAGCTGCAAGTGAACCCAAGTGTAATGTAGATGATGCAGTCTTTTGTCTAATGCAGCAGTCTGCTAACCTCGTTGTGCTAATGACACTGCTCATCAAATTTCTAATTCTAAAGTGGACAGAGGATCGTTATTTAATCAAGTGGTGTATCTTGCTCACAGATGAATAGACAACGATACTTCAAAATGCTTTAAAAAATGTGTGTTGTAGTTCTTGAAACCACTGCTGCAGAATGATGCATCACTCCTTCCTTTGGGAGATAATTCAGCCCTTGGGTTTAAGGGTTGGAGCTTTCTTTTGATTTGCTTTGGCACAAACATGAAGGAAGCATAAAAGATGGCATAAAAATGAGGAAGGGGATCGACCCTGGAGAAGACATGCTGAGACTACCATGTAGTGTGTTTAAAAGCACATGTCTGGGTGCCTTGAGGACACTACCCTACACAAATGTACATATTGGCTCAAAAACACAGGAAAAGTAAAAGACCTGAGAATATCAAGTTATACAGAACGCAAATTCTGTGTGTGAGCAAATGCATTGCCTTGTCTCATTGTGAGGTCCTTATCCTCAAGTGTCACTTTTTAATGCCAACAATTAATAACAGAGAAAACATCTTTTATAAAAAGATATTGCTACAGATACAACCAAGGAAAAAAACGGACAAGCTTTAAGAAGTACAAGCTTTTATTCAGCTGTGAAGTAGTGTTGGCTGGGTTTAATGCTAAATAAGAGTGGAGAATGCCTGTTTGGAATTTGAGTATGTTATGTTAGACCAGTCGAGTGAGGTGGTGGTGTTAAGATAAAGGTAATAATAAGTTTATTATACTCTACAGGAGAGAAAGAGAGGACAGAGACAGAAAAAAAAAGAAACAATGAATGAACAAATGAATGATTTTTTGTGAAATATGAAATTGTGCACAGGCATTCATGGCACAGGGAAATGCAGTGTGACATAAAATGAACAACACTACTAAGTGACTGACTTTATAAAAGGGGTTATAAAATGAAACTTCAAGCATGCTGTCATAGTCTAAGGCTACATCTTAATGTGAGGCTATGTCTTAAAGTAAGCCTTTATTTTTTAGGCTATGTCTTGATGTGAACCAGGACATAAGGATAAATCTTCTCAAAGAGCAATCACACTCTCCGCAGATAGATTAGAGCACAAGGATTGTCTCAGCTTTGAACAAGTCTATTCCCAGTGTAATCCCACTGGATAAAAAATTCAGAATTTCACTTCAAAACAATAGTTAACTTTATAAAGCCATGAAAAGTTACCAGCATCAGTGTAAAATGATGAATATTGCAATAGGGTGTGCAGCCTTCACAGTTTAGAAAGGGTTCTGTGCAGGAAGTAAAACATCCACAGAGGCACTGAAAATCAAATGCAAATTTCAGTCTAAAGGTCAAGACCAGATAACATTAAATATAACCTTCCATATGCCATAAATGTACTGAATAGATTTCCATCTATTTTCATCTAGATAAAGGGACTTGCATTCACTCACATTTTTAAATTAGTTTTTAAAGCAGTAAGTCTGTATGCAGCGCTATGGCTCTGCTAGCTCTTTTATGTACAGTCTTGTGCAACAGACATATGTCAAGGGGATGGAATATTTCAGCATTTTGCATTAGCTTCAGGAACATCAGAAAACATATTTTTCTTGTTTTCTAACGTCTTTTTACACTAAAGCTTTAATTTTTTCTTAATGATTCCCATACCTTTATTTCCTAAGTGAAGGATATAAATCTTGCTGAACCATTTCTCGCCGTGCTGTGCTTCACTAAACCTTCACTGGCATCATAACTTTCACAATCAGGATATTCGAAGGTGGGAGCCTGGAGGAAGGAACCTTTACAAGTGACATAAAATTGATCCCTTAGCCCAACACCATCATAAAAAATATACGTTGTTGGATTGGATGGTTTCTTTCTCATAAGCTCCATTTATGACATTACATGGCATATGGTTTCTAAAAAATAAGGGAAGATTTGAAACATGCTGCTAGGAAAGCTGTGAACAAACAGATCCACAACACTACACATTTAACGATCAGAGACCATCAGAAGATACAATGTAAGGAAAACAAAGGAGAGAATGCAGAACAGAGTCTAAAATGACGCACCAATTGTTTGCTTTAATCCCTGTTTAAAAAGTAGAAAGCAGAGAAGGAATCTGCTAGTGTTATTCCTATCAGATCTTGGAAGAATTGGCTGTCTTTTTGCACTGTAGCATTTATTGTGCGGAGCTCAGCCAATCAAGAAATTGGAATAATTTATATTAGCTGATCCTGCTGTAAAAAGGGGAAAAGTCTTTCTTTAGCAGTATAGTTGGGCTCATTTTTCATATATTTTGTACATAACTATTTAGAAATTTTATTTAACTATGTTTGCATTTTCTGTATAAATGCAATCTAATAAATGAATGTAGTGAAACTTTTCATAGAGATGAGCAGCAAATAGCAGAAAGGCTTTTTTCACCTTTCACTAGATTACATTTAACAGTACAATATAACGTAATCAATAAACTCAACATTTTTTATATAAGATTATTTTCCTCCAGAGACCTGGGGAAAAAAAAACCCAATCAACATCACTGTTTCATATTTTTCTGTAGTTCTGACTAAAAATAAAAGTATTAAAAAATTGTCCAAAATTGCATTTGTTATGAAAATATTTTCAAAAACAAAGAATTTTAAAAATCCATAAATTCTAAAAGAATTTTTTCTTCATTCAGGATTTCTCAGTCTGAGAGAGAAACTTAGCTCATCATTAAAAGATAATTGGGCATCAGACTAAGACAAACTGTATATATTATGGCATTTACCAGGCCTCTTGGCAGTTGCCTCACCAACAGTGCTCTGTGTACTCTGTGTCTGATAATGCTGAGGGGGTATTAGGCAGAGGAATGTGTCAAAATATTAATCCATTTTCTATTTTTTTCTTGAACTTAACATTTACACACATACAAAACATACAGGCAAGTAAAACTTTTAAAGTGTCTACCATCTTGTCAGTTGTAAAATACAGCCCCACATCCTGCCTGAACATTAGCTGCAACTCAGTTCCTACAGCTCAAGCAGATTACCCTGCTCTGTACCTAATCTTCCCTGCATCAGATAGAAGCACTGAAGGGACTGACTTGTGTCTGTGGATTCCTGTAGGCAGCAGTCACCTGATACTTCAACACTGAGCACTGCAATGCTTCCACCATTGCACAGGGGTAGCTGTTACTGGGGAAAATCTATCAACATAAAAAAAGGAAGGATGTGGAAACAAAATGCTGTATGGACATACGTGGTCAAGATCAGAGCAACTTCCACATGGCAACTCGTAACGGCATCTAAGCTCTCCCAAAGTGAGAACTGACCAGAAGACATCACCAGCATTAGTCTCTTCAGTTTTGTGTCTAGATGTGCTCACTGTAGATTCCATTTAAATATCTTAGATCACAATCTGTAGAAGTTAATTGAAACTTTCTGGGAGAAACAAATTAGATTTCACCTGAAAAGACACAATGGGATTTTGTCAGAGGGACTTTATGGAACTTTTTTGATTCCTTCCCTTCCTGATAAAGTCAGGATAAAGAACTAGGCTATGTTGGCATTAATATTCCACGGGCAGTGGCTGATGCCACGAAGAGAGATATTAATAAAGCTGATATTTCAAGGAATAAGACATAGCAGTCTGGTGGAATTTCCCAGCTCTCATTTCAATGGTGCTGTGAAGAGGAGCTCTGCAGAATTTACTCCTTCACACTGCTGTCAAAACACCTAAAGCTGGGGCAACTTACACAAGCACTAAGACAGGTGCAAGAAATATAGGAATCTCTCTCACTTGATGAATTCATGTGAGCAAAATAAAATATTTACCAGAAAAATATAAAAGCGAATCACCTCACCTGCTAAAATATGCAGTAGAGTTTCAGTGGGACTTTTAAAATATTAATTGGGAATGGTATTCCAGGTGAGGAAGAAAGAATTGTCTGGCACTGTGTCCCAGGAAACGTACGTAGGTTGTGCTTCATCTCCTTTTTCTGCCTTCAGGCCTTCAGCAACATTTGGATTTGTCCATGCCATTCCTGGTAGTTTTCTTCATTCCACTAGAGATAAAATAAACCATTTCCGTTCACAAAAGAGCCGACCCTTGCATTTAGCTATGCTGTTCCTGGGATAAATCAATATATCTCGTTCACAGCATATAAATTTCCCTCAGGTTACCCGACTGCTATACAAATATGTATCTATAGATTTTTTTTATAGGTATTCTGGCTACTTTCTGCCACAAAGGGAGCTTGTTGAATTATTTTTAATGGTTACATCCATTCTTATTAGTGTAGGACGCCGACAAAGCAGTACATACTATGACCGCCCTTAAGCAAGGGAGGAGGTACAGCCCTGTCCAGCCAGCCTTGAGTGTTTCTCAGCTCTCCTTCGTCATCATAGCCCAGGGCCACCAAGTCTTGGGCGAAGAAAAATATTTGCAGTGTTACATAGCAGCAGTGGACTTACAGCTCCTAACAAGACTCATGGAGGTGAATTTGATCCTGCTTAGACCATCTGCACAAGAGACAGCACCAGCTTTTCTGCCTGAAGAGTGGAGGACAACCAACAAGCCTGAAGGAGGCAGGCATTCTGTTCTTCCTGCTCCATATATCCATTCGGGTTTGGAACAGCACGTGCTCTAATTTTTGCAACAGATTTAGTACAGGACACTTCTGCATGTAACCTTTCATAGAGCAGACAGCCTGCTTATCTTCATCATCACTCCTAATACATTATTAGCCATTTTCTCTTTAGCATGGTGCTGTTTACTACAGCCCTTATTTGACCAGAAATATATAAGCATCTCTCTATATTTCTTGCCACTTGAACAGAGCTATCCCTGAACGAAGTCACCACAACCACAAAACGGAACAGAAGACAGAGGGAGCAACAAAGAGGAATATATACAACTGAAACTGGAGAGGGCATTTGTCTAGGAAAATAACACAAACAGACCCAGCTGGTTTTTACTCAGAGCAATGAGGATAACAAACCTTTAAAACACCCAATGTATGACACCACTGGATGACCAAGAGCCATCCAGCTCTTGCCTTTACTCCATATCTCTTGGTCCGTGCTCACAAAGCAAGCAAAATCTATATCTGAGCTGCTGATCCCAAATACAAAATTGTCAGCCCAGTTCACTGTTGACTTGTATTGTATCTAGCTGATTTTAACAATTCCGAATAATAGCCTTGTAAAGTTCCTTTGCATTCTGGTCTTCTGGAGTAAGACTTGACATTCTGATGAATTGGGTTCATCGTCTGATATGCTAAGAATAAGAAGAGAACAGTAAGGACTTCGCAATATGGGGTTGTATGGGTGATAGTTGGTATATTTTAGAAAAGACTGTGCTTTTTCAAATGGTAATGTTGAAAAACCTATTTCTTATAGCACACTTTGCCTTTTGAAATGTTCCCTGACTTAGATCAGTGGGAAGTGGCGAATGATGCCCCTACTCCAGCAGCAGAAACAGCAATGCTTGCCAAGTTCCATGGTATGCTACCTGCCACAGACCTGAAGCATGATGGAAAAAGCTCTGAATTTTCCACAGTTCCAGTGACGAAGTACGTCAGTTGTACATGTGGTCAGTGCTCTACACCATAAAGCACTGGACTGAAAAGTCAGGAGTCCAGGTGCTAAAACAGTACAGAAGAAGAATAATTAACTGTTTCCTAATGAGTACAATTTCTTTATAACCACATAATATTCATTGACAAAGTAGGCCCAGCCTGTTTAGGTGGATGGGGGAAGAATATCAAAAAATACTCAAACCTCAAAGAAAAATACAATAGCAGTGGTGTCAGAAGCAGGGTCATGAAGTTTGCTTTGGGATAAAGTAGTCTCTGGAGGAATAAATGAACAAACCTGATGAAATCTGGCTCGAGAGACCACCCACTCCTGAGAAAACTTGCCCCCTTCAGACCTAGAAAGAGTTCTAGAAAATATCAAGCAAAATAGCCAACTATTGAGTAAAACATACATCCGTCAAGCAATTATTCAATAAAATGTCCCTAGGTAGATGTTCAATAAACTGTTGCACAGGCAGGCAATTACCCTAATACCATTACAAAGCACAGACAGTTACTCAATACATTCAAAGGGCAAACGACTGCTCAATGCTGTGCAGCAAAATATTGCATGGGGCATACAATAACTCTATAAATGACCAAAGGGTGCAGCTTTATGACAGCTTGATTTGTTTTCCTCCCTTCATTCTGTCTTATACTATTCTTAACAGCAAAGTAGTTATGTGGATATACTGCTTTCACCTAAGGCAATCAGTCTTGTGGCTTTCCACGTGCTATGACTGACAGCAGTCAGGGATTGCAAATGAGTTGTCCTGGTTTCCTGTTTGGTCATTTAGGCCTCATGTCTGCTGCACTCACCTACCTTTAAACAGCGATTTGCAACGTGAGCGACCTCACAGATGCCTGCGAGTTGAATTCAGGAGCTGATGTACCACAGACACAATGAAGGGAACAGACTCTGTCTTTGCAAACAATTACATTTAAAGCTAAGAGCTACCACGTTTCCAAGACTGACCTGTCGTCATTTTAAGGATGATTTTAAGCATCATGACTGAAGGATGGCAACATAAGCTCTATAAAGAAAAGGGCCAGACCATTCACAAGATCTGTTTCCCCAATGCCACTCACATTTCTTTAGTTCTTCTCCACTGTCCCAGAGCTTAGAGATCTTTAAAGCATTTTAAATGAACGCTGAATTAATTCTCAGTTAGGCCAAAAGATGAACTCTAGTGAGGTTTGCGGTAAGGTGTCAATAAGTGCCAGCACTGGAACTTGGTCCCTAGCCACTTCTCAGGTTCCATTTCTAAGAGTATAGGAAGTTTGGACATATATATATGTATCAACCTCTATACTCTGGAGATTCCCAGATTCATTACTCCATGGAAAGCCATACTTGCTCTTTTCCCTGATTGAAACTGTGACATTTTCCACCTGTTAAGAGAAAGTAGCTGCTCAGATCCAGTTAATTCAGTCTCAGTGGTTTAACAAACATGTTTGATCAGCTGGGCCATCTTAAGCTAGTGTTTACTAGTAGTATATTGCCCATTTTTTTCCTCTGCAATCTGAAAAGAAATAAAATCAGAAAATGTCAAAATATTGCAATTGCATTAACTCAGCTCCAGACCACAGAAAACATGGAACTGTAGTTTAAGAAATTAGATTTAACAAGACAGAGAAGCAAATGGAAAGAAAAAAAAAAACAACCAAAAAACCAAAACCTAAATCATAATCAATAAAGCTGGAAGCTCAAAAGCAAAATTATGAATAAGGAAAAAAAAAATGTTACAATTGATATTTTAAATCTCTTCTTACATCTTCTACCAGAAATGACAGCCAACTTTCATCGCATTCTGTGTAAAACAGTACTACTTAGGAAGATGTGAAGTGAAACTGATCACTGAGAAACCAAATGCTGATCAATCTGGATTAAGGATAAGATAATTAATTCACAAAGACAGTATCCATAGGCTCAGAGAACTGACTTAATCCTACCTTAGTTATTTACAAACCACAAAAATTCATCTGACTGTAAATCTTTCAATTCACATTCCATTTAGACATCCATGTCCATGTTAGAGCAGAACAGTTATTGTACAGTGACTAATTTGCTTTGTTTACACCATGATTTCAACAACAGCACAGCGAAATTAGATCTTCCACAAGGTGAAAATCATTAAATAACAGGTGAAAATGATTAAATTCACAAGTGCCACATAGCATTCAATTGAATGTGTATGGACAGCTCATTTATTATAAAATATTTATATTTGTCAAGCCTGTCATGAGACCATGCACCCTTGAGGAAAAATGGCTTTTCCTTTTGCTACACCATCTCAGACAGAATTTGTCATTTGATAGGCAGGTATTATTACCTTGGCCTTTTATACTAGCCAGGGACCTGTTTAACTTTAACAACAAATCAGTCCAGTGAGCCTCCCATGTCATTGAAATGGACAGGAAATACAACTTAAACATAAGAAAAAAGCTTTTTTACTGTGAGAGTCATTGAACCCTGTCACAGGTTGTCCATAGCAATTGTAGAGTCTCCATCCTTTGAGATATTCAAAAGCTGACTGGCCATGGCTCTGAGCAACCTGCTCAAGTTGACCCTGGTTAAGGAGGGGCAATTGCAGCTTGGGAATGTAGAGCACACACATGTGTATCTGTGCGTGAACATATGTCCTGTCATAATGGAGGTCACTTCTGTAGCAATAATTTAATCTTCTTGAAATTAGCTTTTCAGAAAAGACAGCATCAAATTGCTCGTTTGACTGTTTTTAATCTCCTAGGTTAGGTCAAATCTTTTGAAGAGAACTAGCACTCTGCTTGCTTTGAAGTCAGTGGAGATTTATCAACAATTGATCTCTTTGGAAATGATGACCTTAACAGAGATTAATAACAGTAATCAACTAGTGATAAAATCATCTTGCTGAGGGATTGTCCATGCCTTCAGCAGACATTTTGGAAGAACAAAAAATCCATTTGCATCATGTCTTGTGTTTTTGGACTGACACCAGAAACAGTCTGTGTGTTTGCTCTTCTGTCAAACGAACTGAATAAAGAAAAAGTTGGCAAAGAAGGCCTACAATACCGCTAACTCTACAGCTTCAATCACTAGCCTGTTATCTGGCAGGATAGACACTAACCTTCTTCTGTAAGCCTGAATTTCTCAGAACAGAGCATCTGCTTCAACATGAGGGAATTTCAGAGGCCCTAGCAGAGAATGTTGCTTTGTCTGCACAATGGAGACCACAGGAAGGGTTTAGAGGTTCCCACTCAGGTGATGTAACCCACACAGATGGGAGCAGATACCTGGTTTTGTTTCTGGCTGGAATAAATAGTGTCAAAAAGAACTCGTTAAAGGAAGTGGAGTATGATGGGAAAAAGAGATGGTCCCTCAAATCTGAACCTTACAGTCTGGAAAAATACAAAAGCAAGAATAGAAAAAGAATCCATTGAAGAAAGCTGTAGAATATGTCACAAGGATACTTTTGCTCTGGAATTTTGGGTGGTGTTGGGACTCAGCAGGGTTGTGGCAGCTCCCCTCCAGAATTCTTTAAGAAAGTATAGAAATGTTTGTAAAGATGGTCTGACTCCAGCAAATGCTGTAAATGTTAAGGTGTTCATTTCCATGCATTATCATCAAACATGCAACAACCTTGTTTCAGTCTTTAGTAAAGCAGATTCCTTAAAGGCATGATGTCAAGTCCGGGGACAGGGAAGAGGCAGGATATCCTAAGCCACAATCTTTGACACTTCACCGTGTTCTTGCCATTCCTACATGTTTTTATAAATTCTCATACCCCTGAAATTTCTGCTTTCCTGCTCTGACTTGAAGTCTCCCTCATACATGTACCATAGGTTCCAACCTCTGCCCACCCTTGCTCTTGCACATACTCTGCATCAATGGGACTGCTTGTACCAACAATGCACACGGGATTAGGCCCACTTCAGCATCTGTTCAGAAAAGCAGAAACACCTCAGGAATTCCAACCATTTCTACCTTGGGTAGTTCATTAGCAGCCTCTTTACAGGAAACAGATGCTGCTGAAACCCTGCAGGCCTCCGAACGTCCACCAAAAAGAACCAGCTTGAGAAAGAAAAATGCTTTCAGGTGGCAGATCCTGTGCTGACTCTGCAAACAGAGTAAAGAACTCCCTTCTTTTTCGTGTATACTCCTGTGCCTGGCAAGCAGCACTCATGGCCAAGTCCTTATGAAAGTGCAGACACTCCACACAGGCTGAGTGCCAGTCCCAGTATATGTGTATGAACCCCACCTGGGTGAAGATGCAGTTCAATTTCATTTCTTTGGAATCCATAGTCTTTTAAATATCAAAAAAACCACAGACATTTGGCTGAGGTATCACTCTCCCTAACTGCTGATACTGCTACTGTCAAACAGACTGCTTGGCTTTGGGGAAAACTGCAAACATGATTCTTATTAGACTTACCTGTCAGAAATATCTACAGTGTTGCTAACGTTATTTCTTTCTGCTCCTCTTCTATTTTAATTTAAGCTGAATAAACCAAGAAGGTGGGAACATATAATAAAAATGAATAGGTTGGGAATATGCTTTGAAATAGAAGCAATTTGCAAATAAATTGTGCTGAGATTTCTGCAAGACCCGTGTACTTTTACAACAATTCATTTATTTTGCTACGGATTTTTATTGTTCATTCTGATCACTAAGCATCCCGGAAGCATGGCTGTGTACAGCTAGATTCATCTCATCTACATAGGAGCATGTGACTGAGGCACCTAGAGACAACAGACGGGTAACTTGATAGGCACTCCATGGTCAGTGAGCAAGATGGTCACCTCAGCAAGTGATCAAGCCCACTGAAAACCTGAATGACCACGTGCAGGTATTAGTCTCCGGGGTTTTTCTAGGTAGGAATGATGCTGTTGACAAAAAAGCCACAGCATGGTAGGTAAAACCGCAGGGATGAAATGATCCCTTGTTGCTGGCAGTTCCCCTGCTGATCCCCTGCCAGCACCCTCTCCTCATTCCCTACTCCAGGCTGCAGGGACGTTTTGTCGGCTGGAGGAAGATGATGCCTTTTCCTTAGTGCCTTAACACAAGTCAATCTCCAGTGCATACTTCGTGGCTTATGGCTCAATTCAGATCTCATTGACTCTGCTGAGAACTACACAAGGGCTCTTGTGGGAGAAAACACTAGTTCCTTATGGGTGTAGGTTCTAGTTCACACATTCCATAAAAAATAAGCTTCCAGACCACAGGAAGTCTTGGCCTTGAGAAGGATCTTTTCGTAAGTTACACAGACTTTAAAGAGCTGTAAAATGGCTGTGGAGTTACCATACAAAGTCTATTTATTGTACTGCCTGGACTGTATTTTACCCCTTTCTCCACTATCTACACTACATGCCCATGATAAATTGGATTGTAGCACAAATCGGCAGGGTCTGCTGCACATATCCCCTGGTGCTCCTTACAGGAACCTCTTATTATTTTGACTTGACCTCCAGATTTCACAGGTGTTTTTCTACTGAAAGGAAATAGAAAATGCTCATCAGCATTCACACTTTGCTCTTTTACATCACTTCACCTCTAGTGACACCCCTGCTTACATAAAGATAACCCTTAATTCCAGGAAACCTGGATGGCAGAAATAGAAAGGATTGTATTCAGCACAACATAAGAAGTAATAGGGTGCTGTGACTTTGGGGGAATTCCCCTTTTGGAGGAAATTTCATTGTAACAAATTCATGCTTGCAATTTCTATTTTTTGAATCAAATTATTTGTTATCTAGATATTATTTTCTCTTTTTGTACTTTGAATAATGACCCAGTCAAAGATGTAGAAATTATCCCAGCTTAAACTCTGAAGAGAGAAGTACATTGTACTAGTCTGAACTCTTCTCTCCTTGAGGGTATTTTACGCCAGAACCGCCATGTTTCCATCTGGATCCCCACCAGAGACAATTGCTATAACTTGTAGGTGAAGTTTGGTGAGCCCACAAGTGGCTGGGACTGCTGAAAGTGATCTATTGACTCTGTCATCAGTTACCTTAGGCACATTGTGGACAATGTCATCAGTTATTCAGTCAGGACTGCAGCTTCTCCCTCCCTGAGGAATGGAAGGAAAAGTCATGGTGCCAATGCTTTCTCCCTTGGGAACATCCTGTAGCCTTTCAGCCTGTAAGCAAATGCAGGTTCCATTCTTTAGTTGTTGCAAACTCTATCCAAACCAATGGAGCAAAATTTCAGGTCTTGGCTTTCAATCACCTGTGTACGTTTTAAAATGTTACTATTGTATTTATTTAAATTGGTTAACATGCCTCTGAAAGATTTATACCATGTTGCATGGCTAAGGGCATAATCTCCCCATTTCCATTGCCTTGAACTGCTTGCTTTAATTCTATCAAATTCCCAATTACAAAAAAACCCCACAAAACAAACAACAAATCCCAACCCTTGAAAACTGTGTAATGTGCTGTCTATAAGAACAGCTAGACTAGATTGGGCCACAGATCTGGTGAGATTCATATTCTTTCTCTGATTGTGGCTGGTAGCAGCTGCATAGGAAGAAATACAAGTCTTTCACCTGTAACACTCTCCACATTTCCTGCAATCAGAAGTTCAGGAACTTTTTGAGACAAGTTTGCATCCTATATTCTTCAATAATCACCATAGTTTTGTGCTCTATGAGAATCTGTTTGTATTCATAGCTTCTCTGACATCTTGGAACACTGAATTACACAGTGTAACTACTTGATATATTAAAACCTTCTTCCTCATATTTATTTTAAATTTGCTGCTTTTATAATTTCACTTGATGAGCTCTAGGTCTTTTGAAGAGATGGTGAAAAACACTAATCTTCTTAAAAACTCTCTTCGGTGTTCAAAAAGGAGGTAGAATATGTGCAGTTACTAGAAATGAACCAAGAAGAGAACAGAAAACAGCATCACCTACCACAGTGTAAATCTATGTTGTGCCCATATTTTAATGCAATATTTAATTTTGATTACGCCACTCCCAAAAAAGGTTCAGTAGAAAAATAGAGAATTACAGATGTGGCAGACAAAACTGACCAAAGGTAAGACAAGAAGAGAAAAGAAAAGCAAACCCTCAGGTTTTTGAAAGTAAGTTACACATGGGAAACGTAAAGAAACCCACACCACCTCTACAAAGTGTTTAGAGTACCACGAGTTACAAAAATTAAAAAGAACTGCAACAGAATTTGTTAAGAAACGTTATTCCTTGGGGATAGCTTGCTACTGTGTATGTTTTAGATTTCTCCAATATTTTTCTCTTCTGAAAGAACTACTGCCCCTCTTTTCAACATTTTTCACTTTAAATATAATAATACTAGCTAGACTTCTATCCTTATTTATGCCTACATGTGCTCATTAATTGCGTACAAATGTATGACATATCAGAGAGAACTTAGAGCTTAGGCCTCGATTTTACAGTAAGGTCTGTATAACAATGCCATCTTGTGCACACGTGCACACCAACACACACACAGACACACTCCAGAGAGGTCAGTGCCTAGATTTATAGCAAATTATGACAATACATATAAAGATCTGTTCTACAGAGAAGTCTTTTTTTTTTTTTTTCTGACTTATCTCTAAACAGCTTGACCTAAGATGGTCAGGACCAAATAGAAGACTAGAAAATCCACAGAAAATCCTGTCCCCCTTTACACAGGGGGATCTGAAGATATGAAAGCTAAAGGCTAATACCAAAATAAAATGATTTAGTATGTAGATCTTAGCATCCCAAAAGCAAAGACAATATATGCCAGCATTCACTGCTTAATGGCTTTAATCAGTTTGGCTCAATCCTTTTCAACTCCCTGAATGACACTGTTTGTTTTTAACGAGGTGTTTAATTTAGAGTTTATATCTTGTGAAGGGATCCTTGACATCAAGAGCCACGATGCTCTGTACATCTGTATCAGTGTGTTCTTTGAAAACGAGGGAGTTGGCTTTTTTTAAAGATGTCTTGATGAGATGTTTGTAAACACTAAGCAGTGCATGTCTTTGCCCTGATCTTTATTGATATTTGACCATTTGCGTTGTTGTCTTGCACAAGACACATGTTGACATTAGGTTGCCATAAACAGTTGATGATAGTTTATGAAATTAATGGGCCAGGAAAAGAAGGCTACATAGCAAATTTCTTCTTCATTCTGTGTTACAGGTTGATCAATGGTACTGCATTGTAGCTGTCCCTATCAATACGGGAAGTTCAGGATTCAATTAAATACTTTTTTCAATATTGTTGCTGGTACATTTTTTTAAATAGGCTGGCACAGCTTTGTTTTGTCTATACTTTCTGATCGATTATATACACTGCAGGATTAAGATATGCTATTTGAAACAACTTAGTGATTGAATTGAAAGGTTTCTATAGAAAAGCATCTCTCTTTCAAAAGGGAAATGAAGAGATGATGCATCTTACAATAAACTGCACTGTAGGTAGTAATGCCTTATAATCTTCCCATAGCCCTTTATAACATTAGAAAGAATGAAGAACTCTTTATTGATTCCATTTAGTGTTTCACTGGTAACAGAGCTCAGGGTATTAGGGTGAAGAGACTATGGCATCTGTCCCCTGAGCCTAGAGAAGAGTCTCTCTTAGCTGCTACAGAATATGGCCTCATTCTCCATGAGACAGAAGGTACAGAGGGTAACATGACTGCCCATACTGAAGCAGCTTTCAGTCTCTCAAACAATGGGCAATGATATCTATACTATACCTGTCAAACTGTATTACATACTTTCATTTTTGTTGAATACACTACTACAAATCAGTGCTCCTAAGGCCTCCTCTCCGTAGTGCACCTCTAGTTGTTTCCTGAGAAGATAAAAGTCAAGAAAGAGATTTCATTGTGTCCGACACTCTATGCATGGATGCACTTGCAAGGGTGCAGGAGAGGCTTGAGGGAAGGCTCATGGGAGCACAGTAGGCACAATCATCACTGGTTAAAGGTCTAGAAGCTTTTAGGTGCTTCTGGAAAAACGCTGTCCAGTGACTAGAGATGTCCTGTATCCTGTCTTTGAACAATATTTCTGGGAAACAACTCTGCAGATTCCTCTGTTATTGGGTTTTTTCCAAAGTTTAAAAACAAGGCCATATGTTTTCAGAAGTGATACATGATTTTCAAAGGTGCTGGCCTGTTTTAAACAGTTTACTGTGTCTTGCCTTCTGGAAGCAGGATGTTATTTGAAGTGCATTCATTCTCCACGGATGTAGTATCTAAAGCGACACAGCCTGCAGTCAATTTTCACCTCAATATTATCATTCACTACAGAGCGGAAGAAAATGTTCTGTTTTTCACAAAGCTTTATTTTCTCTTCAGGAAGGATTCTCTGGTGTGTTTTATGATCTGCTTCCCCATCACCATTTGTGGGAGGAATGATTTAGCAGCACTGACTTGCAAATATTGATTGTATCCCATGGAAAAGTAATTAGTTCTGATTGCATCACATTAGGAGGACAGCTCATTGCACAAAATAGATGAACTGCTCTGATGAAAACTGTATTGTTACATACACAAAATAGCACTAATGCACAGGGAAAAATGGGTTTTTACACCTGTGCATGCTGTTTTTAAAGCAACGTAAAAACTTTAGGCTTTACCATAACAGTTATTTTTCTTTCTCAGGGCCTGGCTCTCATATGGCTGCCCCAGTTTTGCACTGGTTTCAGTGAAACTCTGACAGTTCACACTGGTGCAAGTGAGAGCAGAAACAAGCCATCAGTTTTGAACAGTGTGTATCTGAGTGTAGAGCTAGACATCCCCTCAATCCAGCTGATGCCGTCAGTACCTTCAGCATTCCCACCTGAGTGTCTTCACTCCCATGGCTCAGCTGGTGGGACAGAACATGCAAAGCTTCCTTCCTCAGATAGAAGAGAATCTGGGAGGAAAGTAATGACTGTGAGATGCTAGCCATCTGGAAGAGCACAGTAACACACTGTACTTTGCTTTGAACCTGCAGGTATAAACCCGAAACATGAAAATCTCTACCTTAACTTCCTCATATCTGCATTAGATTTACATTGTAGGTGTATTTTGGTACAATGACAAATCAACATTGAAGTTCTAGCCTGAATTTTTGCTTTGGGTCCATTTTAGTAATCAGGTTTGTGTCTTAGAGACTGGTAGTGACTCTCAAATGTATTCATTTTCAAGCTGTTCCTTGGTCTAAACAAAAATGAGCAGAGAAGACAGCAAAGGGGATAGTTATATTCTCAGACATTACCTGCATTTTTCCATGTCTGGGAATACAGAAACAAAAAAGCATGATCCACTGAAACAGCGGAAGAGCTGAGGGATCAATAAGGAGGCAGGGAAAAAGAAAAATGCACCAGAGACTTGTTAAAAGTTTGCATGAAGGATTCCTAAACAGGCAGCTGAGAATAGCATGTTATCTCTGCCAAAATAATGAAAAACAGATTGCAAAATAAATTAATAACAAAGGGCAGCATCTGGGCAAAAGTGGCTGGATACACTTCTGATTTATTCCGAGGGGAAATATGACAAGACTATAGAACTGAACCAGAATATATTATAATTTTAAGTTACTCCTCTAATGCTAATCAGCCTGCTGAGCTCTTGTTTCCCTGTACGTTGCTCAATAGTAGACAAGATAAACTGATGTATGGCTAAGATTAACCACACTTTGTTAACCATGAACCAGTTTAATTAACTGAAGGGGAAGGAGCCATTCACAGATGGACACCCACCTTGAATAAGAGCTTGGTGTGTGATCTGGGAAACCAGTCTATCCAGGAAGCCTGACTTCCACATTAGGCAAATTGATGGAATCGATAATAAAGAATCAGTTCAGCAGACACAACAAGAGCGATATATTGGGGAAAAGCAAAATCCTTTATGGAATGTAGCTTTATACCAGAAATAACTAGAGTTCAGCAAAGGAGTCAGCATGCATCTAAATAAAGATGGTTCGTTTGGTATGGTTTACAAGCACTTCTATAATGCCTTGATAAGGCCCCTCACTGAGTGCTCTTAAAGACGCTATGTTTTAATGGGATGAGTAAAATAGTCATCCCTAGATTAAGAGTTTATTAAATGATAATAATAAACTTTGAGAAACGATAGAAATACATAATCAAATTTTAAAATGGAGAAGGTCATCAATGGCATCCATGCTTTGATCTGCGATGTTCAACATATTATTGAGCAGTCCTGAAGTAAATAGTTATTCAATTTACAGAAAAAAAAATTCAGACTGTCCAAAGTATGCCCCCATACTTACAGCTGATGAAAAACACCTGACACTCTATACCTGGTTAATAACATCCTGCACCTGCAGAAAACAATAAATTTCCCACCATTGATAACGTACTGATTTAGAAATCAGCCACTCCCCATAAAGAGACTATGCTCATGCTTATGTATAGAAGTTATCACACAACTAATAAAGCTACCAATGCAATATCTGTAAGCAAATATTAGATATTAACTGAATACAGTAGAGAACATAGGACTGATCCCAGAGCAGATGGACTTTAGATGGAATGTTTGATACTCACCTAATGTCATCCTGGAAAATAAGAGCTTTGATTTGGAAGGAATATTTAATGGAGAAAAATAATTAACACACTCTCAACAGGACAGAATCCTTCCATTTACTTTTAAAGTAAAAAAATGAAGTTATTCTCAGGGGGGAAAAATAACAACTAGACCTACTTCAGAACTGCTGCTGCCCCAACTTCCTTCTTTATTTCTGTTTTCCCTGCAGAGTACTGAGCTTCTCCATTTCATTCTCAGGAAAGTTCCATAGAAATCTTGTTTTACAAACAGCACAGTAAGGTCATGCATGACATGACAGCTTCAGTTTAGAGTTCTAATAGGGATTAGATGAGATTGCATGGATTAACATTGGATAGAATAGTACTAAAATTCAGGGGCAGACCCTCAGCAAGAATAAAGTGACACTGAACTCTGACAGGCTGTGCTTATTTAAAGCAATCCAATCCATTTCCTGTCATCGGAGGAAGTGGATACTAACAACTAACACAACTAAATACGAATGTATGTGTCAAAAATTGGAAAGGAAATAAAATAAACTTGCATATGTTACACAGCTATTCCAATGCCCACTCCCAAGAACTGCTGCCAAAGATTAATTAGACAAAAAATAAACTGAACACTAGGGAACTAGAGATTTTAGGACTGTATTAAAGTAAGCAGTCACCAATGCTTTTAAAGTTTCTCCCTTTCTCATAACTTGAAAAAAAGTTTTAAGGGAGGTAGACAGTTGTAGAAAATACCAGACTTCATAGTTATACTCAAAAAACAACCTACTTTCACAGACATACAGACTGACTAGTTGCAATGTGAGCACTATTCATGTTACTGTTCTCCTTTGCTGCAGACTTACAGCTTTGAAGCATGAGATGAAATATACCTCTATGAAGTTGTCTGCGTGTGAATATTTTTCTCTGACTATTCTGTCTAGGTCTACTTCTGTGGAAAGGTCTGGGTTGTGGATTCCTTAAACTGATCATGATGATGGCAATCTTCATGCCTTAAAGAATGTTTTTCCAGTCTATTCTACAGAACAGCCTTCTACTAATGCCATCACATTTAACTCAATAGCTTAACTTACCTTTAGACTCCAAGGAATACTGTAACACATTTCACACTCCTAACTGTTTCCAGCTGGAACACTATCCTATTATGAATACAGTGCCCCAAGGTCCTAAGAAGCTCAAGTGCTGAGCAAAAATGCCTCTTAATACTTCTGTCCTCGTATAAAAGTCAATCCTGAGTGCCAAACTTCTGCAAAACTCTTCCACTTAATTCCTCACGCATACAGAGACATATACCTGCCCTGACAATCTTATAAATGATCCAAACTTCCCACTGGGCTCCTAGAGGCTCTTTTTGGCCTGCCATTCTCTAGCTTTACATATATTCATAACCAGTTTTTTCTTGCTTACCTACTGAAACTAGAACAACACATGAAAAGGTTACCTGCTTCCAGAACTGTTTCTCCATGAAAGACCCAAAATATCTCTGTCAATGAACAACAGCGTGCTGTCCCTTCTCATTACACTGGCATGTAAATTCCCTGAGGATAACTCAAGAAACAAGAGCTGCTTCCTTCATAAATGTTCCAGTGCGCCAAAGCTCTGTAAAGAACACACTTGGATAAAACCTGACTCTGCGTAATTAGTAAATAGGAGGAAAGCATGTATTATACGGTAAATTAGTCAAAAAGGGCACTAGAACCCAATCTTTGAAGGGGCTAGGAATATTAAGGAAATCACAGAATGTTTTTTTGCTTCTTTGAAAAGACAGTTTTTCAGGGCTTAACCTGACACTGAGCTCCTCAGTTTCCTACTAAGTTGTTAGTAGCACTAGAAAAATCACACTTCTGGAAGATAAGCTGTGTAATAAGGACACAGAGGCAGTGTGTTTAAACACAAAAATGTTTCAGAAAATCCTGTGGTGGCTTGTTGCTGATTGGTTTCTCTTTCCCAGTCTGGAAACACAAGAAGTTTTCCACTTCAGTTAGATTTAAACCAAAATAATTTTCTTCTTGACTTTTCTCTCAATATCTGCTTTTCACAAACTGCCTCTCTCAAACCTACAAAGTAAGACTTTGTAGGTACTCAGAAAAGGCTTTCCAAAAAACAACCTCCTGCCCTAGTAAGTTCTAGAGATCAAGAGAAGCCTTCAGAAAGTTGCAAGGTAGAAATCAGCACTCAGGTTCCGAAAGTGGCCTTCTCTGTCATGAGCTTGAAAAAGAGAAGAGGCAATAACAGGATCAGGGCCAGGATCAGGAAGCAGTAACTCACTTCCAGACACCCCTTCTGTCAGCCACATTCAGTCAACTCTGGATGCAGCAAAGAATTTGCTCCTTTCAATTTACTCTTGGAGTCTGAATATTGCTCAGTGCAGAAGTGTGAAACAATTTACATGTCAGCAGCTCACAAGTCATCTTGTTTTCTGGACAGGACCTTTGAAATACAAGATGATGAGCACACAGACAATCCCATTCGTGAGGCTTGGTGAGGCTGTTGTGCTTTCCCTTTCCCCAGCAGCTATCTACAGCAAACCTAACGAAGTCAGTGCCACACAGATGTAAAATCAAGTCTTCCTGTTTTCATGGCATGAATCAGTAAAATCTGTTCAGAAAAGCAGCCCACTGGAATATACAGAGCCTGCAGGCTTAAAAGAGGATAAATCTGTTGATCTTGTGCTGATTTACCTCACCAAACTTTACAGTGCTAAGGTCTAAAATTTATGAGGCTGGCTCCGAAAAATAAGGAAAAAGACACCTGACACCTTCCCCGACAAACCTCTCGAGCGGAGCACTTTTCACAGTGCAAATTAAGCATTAGGAACAGAGCATGCACACTCTCTTTGAATGCTCTTCAACTTGTCAGCCTTACCTTTGTTCTCAGCTGCTGATCAAAAATAACTTGTAATAACCTATAAAGGAATTATTAACTACCATAGTCACACTGTCTTTGAAAAACAAGGCTCTCCTGCCCCTATCTCTTCTACAAGGATAACAACAGCACTCCAGCAAACAGAATCATTTGAGCAAGAAAGCACAATTTTAAACAAATTCCTGCTGCATTGTATTACTCTCTGAAACAGATGGAAGAGAAATCATTTTACTCAACATAATTTATTTCACAAACTCAAGGATATAAGCAATCCTCTTCATAACCCTCTTCATAAGATAAGCCTCTTCAGCTGTAAGGCTTATATACACAGATATATTACTTTTGTCATGGAAAGGTTTGATTAGAAATTAGAAAATGCATTCTTACCTGTGAATGGAACAGATACAGGATTCTGGTCCTTAAGGTAGTGCACCAAAATCCAAAACACAGCTTTTTAAAGACTAGCAGTGCAGACACATTATAACACAGCATATTGGTCAGGTTTTGATGTCACTTAAGTCTGGGTAGAAAGAAAGAACTGACAGGTATAGATCCCATTTTGCTGATCTCTTCTGCAGGCATTTGAGGGAGAAAAGATTTTTGTTGTGGGGTAGAGGGGTAAGTATTTCTGTTGTAAACCAAGGCTGAACCTGATAGACTTCAAGCTGTATGTCTTCTTGTGTGTAGAAAAAAGGGACTTTTCATCTTTTCAGTGTTAGTGTTGCAACCTGTAAACTGCTACTTGGCACTCAGTTTAGTCCTGAGACAAAATAAGGGTGACAATCACCTTATCTGCTACATCCCTTGTCTCTGTAAGGCTGAAGACACTTTATCAAGAGGTCTTGACAAGAGAGGAGCTCTATGGTAAACTAATATATGCCATTATTGCACAGAAAATGTCCTCTGGAACAGGGTATGTCCTTGAACCTGTGGGAACTGGGTCCTATGATCTGTCTGGAAAGAGAGGGATAATCCTTGTTAAACAGCTATTGTCTCTTTTAAACTAAAATATTGGCTTGCATAAAAAAGGAAATGCAAAGTGACTTCTCACTCTAAAGGGAAAATAATGTCCAGGTAAAAGGACTATTAACTCAGGCTACTATTCTAATGTGGCAAAACTGTCTGGTGGTTGGAGTCACTAAAGTTTATTTATACTGTTCAAGATTAAGATATTCAAGTTAGCTCTACATGAGTCCAGGTGATGAAAACAAATATTTTCTAACTTACATTCTCGTTGAGAAACTCCATTTCACATTTCTATCACACCCCACATAAATGTGGATTTCTGTCCTGGGTCACTCTCTGGGGAAAGTTTAATCGTATATTCCTCTTCCTCATGTGGCCCTGGAAACAGTCTGTCTCTGCTCCATTTTCCCATATTTGTACAGGAATACAAGTACTAAGCTAACTTACAGAGAGATATAGGAGGAAAAATGCGTTCATGACTGTGAGGGGTCAGATTCTATAACAAGGAGGTAAATATCCAATCAGTCTGGATTTTTGCTAATTAAAGAGTACACTTCATCTTGGAAGCGATAGTGTTTATGGACTTTACAAGGGAGGCTCTGAAGTGAAATCACCATTCGTTTCTCCACCGCTTTTTTAAACAGATCCTTTTCAGCCTTGCCTAGTGGATGTCAGCTGTGACTTGTCATTGCTGTGACTTCACCTCACACATGAATTAGTTTTTGCTTGGGGTATCATTAGCCGTGCAATAGCAGCAGCACGGAGCTCACAGGCTGCTAAACTCATCAGAGAAGATGAATAAATACTCCTGTGGTTAGGCTGTGCGGAACTTCCTGCTGTCACAACTCCACAGCTGTCTGTACCAAGCCAGCTACTTTTAAGCCATGCTGGGTATATGCACACTAGCTATAGCCTTTGACAGAAGCTGGAGATTAGTAAAAGCCAAATTCCATATTGATTTACATCCTATGCAGTGGCACCAACAAGAAGAAATTGCCTTGTATTGTTTAAGTTGAGTCTCTGAACATAAGTGGAATGGACATGTTTGGGAATGAAAGGAAACTTGTTTTGTTCCCCAGTCACTCTTTTAATTGGCAATTTGCAATATAAGTCACAAGAATAATGATAGATGTGATTCTTTCCCCATATTCAATTTTCTTAGCCAGTAACTAGCAAAATAATAATCAAAATTCTACTTGAAGTTATACTTGGTGCAATCTTATTAGATTGCATTACACTAAAGAACAAGTTCCTGTAAAGCAGCCGCTCTGCAAGCTAAGAATTAAGACCCAAGATTTTAAGGGCTCTATGGTTTTAATTTTTTTCCCCCTCCAAGTGTATTTTGTAAACAATTACTGCAGCTCAAAAGTTTCTAAAGTAAAAGAATTATTCAGTTCTGTTATTATAATTTTTACCCTTTTTTTTCTGTTTTCCTATACATAGCACAAAATCACCTTCTGTTCCCATTTGTTTTCTTTCTCCCTGTGCTACTATTATGGCTTTTCATTTCTTTTCCCCATTCTGCCTCTCCTTCATCATTCCTGACTTCACTGTTTCTCTTTTCAGATTCTGCTACCCAACCTGCTGTGCAATTGTAGCTTGTGCCCTTTCAGATTCAGCTTCTCAAAGGTGAGAAGAGAGACATTCCCAAGTGTAGGATTCATTTCACCCAGCTTCAAGTATTGAAGAGCTGACCCTGTAGCTGATGATACTTTTAGATATCCATTTGTCATCCACAGGAGAGGAATGAGCACCCCTAATGAGTGATTTCTTCTATCTTTAAATAGACATCTAATTAATTGCCTTCTGCACAATGCTACTACTACTACTACCTAATCTATGGGTGAATATAGCTGAGACAAATTCTCGAGCTGACCAAGTCTGACACCGAGAAGCTCTTGTTGCTTTGCATAGCTCTAAGCAAAAAAAGAGAGACTGAAGCAGTTCTCATGCTGACAGCGGATTAACTGATGAGCACCACAAAGTAATAGCAGTAAAATAGAAGACAACAGATAGGTCAGTTTAAAATTCCCCAAATTAAATACAACTACAAAAGGCGTAAACTGCATTTTATTTATATATGTAATCAAGGGGAAAATAACTAAAAGCAAGAAAATTTGAATTTAGCCACATTTTTAGCAACAGCTAGATTTGGGATATTCAGCTAACTCATCCAGATAGCAATAACTATGAAACATACTAGAAATGTTCTGCATTTTAACCCTTCAAACAGCATTAAAATTGGACAAAAAGTTTGGAAAAAGAAGAGTCAAAACTCAGAGACATTGAATCCCTTAGAAGAGACTGATCTGTTCGTAACTACAACAGAGTGTTCTCTTGTAGACAGCTGGATGCCAAAAGACCATTTAGCAAAGCAGCGTAAATTGGCAAAACCAAGGCATCAACCCCATTCCAGAATGACACTTGAGAAGGGTATACATGGTAAGCACAATAGAGCATCCAAACTGCTACAAGACCTGAGAGAAGATAAAGTGCTTACCGTCTGTCCCTGATACTGTTGGGTAGCTGGTATCAGCTAGACAGTTAGTATATGGTTGAGTGAAGACTTTTTTTTGAAGGGTACTTTAAAATATTTACAAGGGCAAAACCTTCAGGAGGTTATTTTTCTCCATCTTCCTTCCAAAGCTAAACAGATGGTGAATGTTTTTTAGCTAAATATTCTGCCAAACACTGTGGTAGGCTGATACATCACAACTGATCTTTCCCTTCTCCCCATGCACTCTTCCACCAGATCCTGAAGAACAACATGCCAAATGCAGCCTCTCCAGCTAACAGCCAGCTTGACGATGGAGCTTCCTACACTACCCGTGGCTGGATGTACATTTTTTATATCACAAATAAATTGTCTTGGGGCAATAGAACAGATGCACATTACAAGTTTATACTGCAAATAGAGAACATAAAACAAGGATAAACAGTATGCTCTATATTTAAGATTTTTTGGTTTTAGCACTCTGCTGCCTTGGCTAAGAGGGTGCACAAATTAGACTAACCCAGGGCCCAAAGCTACAAACAGAACTACATGCTGTTTACTACTGTGAGAAGTTCAAGTGACGTTAAGGTGACTTTTGCGTCATGAACCCGCTATCACAATGAGGCCTGACAAATATCTATTCAGACAATCAACTTTGAGGCCCTACTGATTTTTTTTTTTCCTGTGTATGGGATGTAGGCGACCAGGTGCTGGCAGTGGGGAGCTATAGGAGTGGCTTCTTTGAGAAGAGACCAGGGGCTACCCTATGCCAGATACAACCATTTCCAGACAGCTCCAAAAGACCCATCCCTGGAGGTGTTTAAAAAATGTGTAGATATGGCACTTCAGGATATGGTTTAGTAGGCAGGGTGTTGTTAGGCAGATGGTTGGACTTGATGATCTTAGAGGTCTTTTCCAACCTATTATTCTATGATTCTGTAATCACAGGACACAGCTGGGCCCATCAGTGAAGCCGGTAGCACCTCTGAGAAAACATTTAAGGACAGGAACAGGAGGAGGGGAAAAAGAGTGAGAAACAGCAGAGGGAACACCAAGGTTAGAGGAGGAGAAGGTGCTCCATGGCAGAGCAGGTAATGCCATGCAGCCCATGGAGGACCTGTACCAGAACAGGTGGATATTCCTGAAGGAACTGTGTCCCATGGACAGCCCATGCTGGAGACAGATAAAGTGTGCGAAGAAAGAAACAGCAGAGAGAAACTGCTGTGTTGTGACTGTAACGAACACTCCAACTTTCACGGCCCATGGCTGAAGGAACTAAGCATAACCTGCAGCACTAACAAGGGGGGGAGGAGAGAACGCTGGGGTGAAGTTGAGCCTGAGAAAGGACAGAGGAAAAGTGTTTTCCCTATGTGTTTCAATGTTTGTCTTTTTGTTTCCTGCAACCTAAATCAGTGACTAATTATTTCTTATAAGCATCAGTAAATTAAGTGAAGTTCCCCAAGGTGAGTCTGTTTTGTCCACAACACTAACGGGTGAATGATCTCCTTGTCTTAATCTTGAGTGCAGGTTGGTACTTGAATGTTGGAAGGCATTTCCTATAAGGAGCGGAGAAGGACTCTGGGTTTGTCTAGTCTGGAGATGCAGAGGCTGAGGGGCAACTTCATTGCTCTCTACAACTTCCTGAAGAGGGCAAGTGGAGAGGAAGGTGTTGACCTCTTCTCCCTGGTATCCAGTGACAGGACATATGGGAATGGTTCAAAGCTGTGTCAGGGAATGTTCAGACTTGACATTAGGAAACATTTATTTACAGAGAGGATGGTCAAACACTGGAACAGGCTTCCTAGAATGCCTAGAATGTTGTCAATGCCCCAAGCTTGTCAGTGTTTCAGAGGCATTTGGACAATGCCTTTAATATCATGCTTTAACTTTTGGTCAGCCCTGAAAGGGTCAGGCAGTTGGACTAGAAGATCATTGTAGGTCCCATCCAGCTGCACTCTATTCTATTCTATCCTATTTTCTCTCCCTTGTCCTGCTGGGAGTGGGGAGCAGTGAGTGGCTGGGTGGGAGTCTGGCTGCCAGGCAGGATCAACACACCACAGCCTTCAGATACTCTAGATTACAAGGGGTTTGGTGTTTTTTGGTTGGTGGGTTGGTTGTTTTTTTCACAGCTGCTTATTCAGAGCTTTTCTAGAGCTGTTCTTTGGGTTTTCATCTTTACTATCTTAGAATCATCCAGTTCATGTATACCAATGGATGGTCTCTTCAGAATAAAGTAATGCAACTAGGCAGTATGTGAAGGGCTGGCTGATGGTCTGTTGGAAATGTCATAGGAAAGAACTTCTGCCAGGGAAGGAGTTTCCCATCACAAAAAACCTCACCAGATCTGTGTTTCTGGCTAAAATGCTGGTACCATATGATGTCTCTCACCTCCAGAAAGGCAGCAAAAGCAGAAATATTCTACGAGGACTCTCAGACAGTAGCTTTCCCTGATAATTGGGGCAGAGATCTCCAGGCAGTTGAATAGCACATTTTTTATCAACTTTCTACCCTAAGCCTGCGTACTGTGTGCCCACCCACACACTGAGAATTACCATGCCTTTTTTTATTTAACTTGAGATCACACAAACAACAGAAAACGTTCAAACCCATGAGTTGTCTGCCTGAGAAGAAAAATCAAGTGTTCCCTATGTTCCTTCTAGTAAGTTTACTAAATGCCACAGTCCTGCCTTTGCTACTTGCTTTACAGAATCACAGAATGGTAGGGGTTGGAAGGGACCTCTGTGGGTCATCAACTGGACACAGTACTGCACATGGGGCCTCACCAGGGCAGAGGGGGAGGAGAACATCCCTCGCCCTGCTGGCCACACTCCTCTTGATGCACCCCAGGATCCCATTGGCCTTCTTGGCAGCCGGGGCACGCTTGCTGGCTCATGGTCAACCTGTCGTCCATCAGGACTCCCAGTCCCTCTCTACAGAGCTGCTCTCCAGCAGGTCTGCCCCAGACTGTACTGGTGCATGGGGTTCTTCCTCCCCAGGTGCAGGACCCTGCACTTGCCCTTGTTGAACCTCATCAGGTTCCTCTGTGCCCAACTCTCCAGCCTGTCCAGGTCTCGCTGAATGGCAGCACAGCCTGACGGTGTGTCTACCACTCTTCCTAGTTTTGTGTCATCAGCAAACTTGCTGAGGGTACACTCTAACTCTTCATCCAGGTCATTGATGAAGAAGTTAAACAAGACTGGGCCCAGTACTGAGCCC
>Ga0065711_1002786_pt1 | contig 63101 bp, 51 predicted proteins | sample Hoacrofraction12_FD_59098 | JGI IMG/M metagenome (GOLD analysis project Ga0065711, IMG submission 59098) | Hoatzin crop microbial communities from Cojedes, Venezuela - Epithelial fraction 12 v2 (version 2) | ecosystem: Host-associated > Birds > Digestive system > Esophagus > Crop | place... | reverse complement strand
CTGTCACTGGGCACCACTGAAAAGAGCTTGGCCCCATCCTCCTGACACCCACCCTTCAGATATTTGTAAGTATATATTAGGTCCCCTCGCAGCCTTCTCTTCTTCAGGCTGAAGCAACGCCAGCAGCAACGTTCCCATCTGCTCACCCACCAGCAGGGACCCCTCCTGGGGCCAGGGCGGAGGAAGGGCTGGTTGGAAAAATGTGTGCAAAAGCACTCCTTGACCAGGTTTGGCACTTCCTTTGGGCTGGCCACCATCAGCAACACCATCCAGGGCTCGCCCCAGGACCCTGCGGCATCCCCAGCTTCCCGGAGGCAGCCTGCCTGGCACACCGAACAGTGCCGAGCATCCCAGGCGTTCGCTTGGAGCCCACCACCACTGTCAGGCACTGTGGGCAGGGGAACCTCTAAGGCAGCACGAGCTCTACCTTCACAGAGAGAACCGAAAGGCAGGCGGAGGAACATCAACAGCTTCGTCACAGTGAAGTGCATTTCCCACAGTAGCACCTCCATGATGCCAAAGCACCAGCAAACGGGTCCACGCGACAGGCAGCGGTTGTTTCACTGAGCGAAGGGGAAGGTGTTTAGATTAACCTTCGCACTGGTGAGCAGTGATTCAACATATCCAAGACGGCTGTAAACGCACTCTGATTAACTGTATCCAAAACAGCTGTGAACACAGTCACGTCCCCTCGGCCTGGCGCACCAGCGCTGCTTCCAGCGAGGAGACACCGGCCACGTCTCCGGGCCCTGGTGCTGCTAACGCACTTGTAAATCCATCAGACAGCGGCTGGGCTTGCAGCCCTCGCAAGCTGCAGGAGGCATCGATCCCCCCAGCGGCCCCGTCCCGGTGGGGGGTCTGAGCATCCCCCTTCGCCCAGCCCAGCCGGCAGAGCCTGCGGGGAGCAGAGGGCCGGGAGCAGCTCTCCTTCTTATCCCCCTCCCCACCTCGCACGTGTTGGCCTCTGTCCCTCAATACCTCAAACGGTGCCTGGTAGAGCCGGACAAACCACATGTTTAATACAGATCAAGTTGTAAGCCACGAGAACAGTCTGTCCTCACGGCCCCTTCTGCTGTCTGTCTGTCTGTCCGCCCTCCCAGGCTAGCCGAGCGTGGGACAAAGGGGTGCATGCGCCGCAGCGGCCGTCTCTTCCTCCGTCTCCTTCCCCCGGGAGGATATCCTGGCATCACCCGCCTTCGCCTGCCCAGGCCCTGACATTTGCTCCCTTCCCAGCACCTTCCTGTTTGGGATATTCCTTTGTCTCGGCTTCCTCTCCTACCGGTGCCACTGAAACCAAGGCGGCTGTCCCGGGAGCATCACGCCAGCGAGGTGTTGCTGTCAGCATCCTCCGCGGCAAACTGCATCCCGCACACACACAGAGCGGACCTGCCCGCTCGCCACGCGGGCAGCGAACCCGCTACGGCCGCCTCCGTGCCACCGGTGACCCCGCCACCCGGCCACGGTTCCACCGGCCACGCCGGCGCCTTGCTCGCTCAGCCGCAGAGAGGACCTGCGCTAGGTGAAACCGCAGAAACCCTCACTTTAGGAACACCGAGCACGGGGTCCGTGTCCCGCCGCCGCAGCCACCCGCCCGCATCGCCCCGGGGCAGCGCAGGGGTGACGAGCCACACCGGGCAGAGACAGGCGGACCCGGACGGTAGCGGGAGCAGTTCATGTGCACACCACAGCGAGTTCAAGCAGGGTCACCAACACACCCCGGCTGGCACGAAAAACCGATCGTTAAAGCAGAGAGGAACCCTTTGATTATATTTTTACGCGTCCTACTTGAAACCAAGCGATCTGGAAAATCCCAGCGCACTCGGATGCAAAGTCTAAACCTTAACGACGCTCCTGGCAAGGATCTGTGTTTTGTTTGTGCTAATTAACAGCTCCTTCATATGGAAACAATTGACTCGGTTAAGGAAAAACGCCACCACAAAAATCCTTGCCCCGCTGTTCAGCCGACGGAGCACCATCAGCAGCGTTGCTCTTGACACCGGTCCCAGTTTGGGTAGCTGGAGCTGCTGCACCCAGCGAGGCGGCTGGACTGGGCGGGGAGAAACACAGAGCCGCACGCTGCGACTCGGGCTGCGCGGGCGCCAGGAAGGGACCGGCCTCGGGGAACTGAAGGCAGCAATTTATCGTTGCCCGTTTTTGGAAACATTTCCTTTAGCATATAACATGCTCGTCTCATTTTATTGCCTCCAAATATTTAGGTTTCTTACCACAAGTCTAACTTTGTTATATAAATTTATGTTTAGGAACTGCAGCCTACTTCAACATGGGGGCTTTTTTTCGTGGCTGGAGGCAATGCTTTTTCACACGCGCTGAGCGAGAAGCCCAGCCCTGATGACTGATACCCGCAGAGCCGGTGGCCTGCCCAGCACCGTCCCGCTGCCCTCCCTTCACCACCGCGCGCAAGGCAGGGGGGACATCCCAGCAGCTTCAGCAACCCGGAGGAGCTGGCGTCTGCGCGGCAGGCATCGGCCTCTGCCGGCGCGCCGGGCTGGGTCCCCGGGTGACACCCCGACTCGGAGCTGCTTCCAGCCCGGATCACAGCTCCTGGGGGGCAACGCAGAGAAAACGGCCCAAACTGCTCATCAAAATGAAAATACAAAGCCAGGTTTAACGCCTCACACTGAAGTAAGCCACGGTTCAGAGCAGAATCGGCAGAATTATCGCGGTGGGGAAGAGTTAGCATTGCAGGGCACACTTTTCCCTTGCAAGGAACAGGTAAGTACAGAGATAAGGGTGATCCAGTTAACCAGGCTTTACTGGATTCCCAAATGGCATGTGGCAATGCTCTTAAGTGCTTAAAGAATGCCCAAAAGCTCTTAAAGAAACCGAGCTGCCATCGGATAAGAGGTAGAGCCCTCCTGGGATTAGTAACTGGTTAAGGGTCAGGAAGCGAAGAGCAGGAGCCCGGCTGCATATCTCAAGGGAGAGCAGTGGCGGAGCCCCTGAGGGTCCAACCCATCCTGGACCTCCCCGAGTGCTCCGGGAAAGGCCAGCACACGGCAAGGTGACGACACATCCTGGCGGGACGGCCACCAAGGGCAGCGAGAGCAACACAGGCTGTCGCAAAAAGGCTGTGGTGAAATCCCTGCTTCAGGGCAGGGACATGTGGCTTTATGCTCGGTGGCTTGGGCTTGACCAGGTGATTCACCTCACCCCTCTCTTACGCAACATGTGGATGAAGGGAGGAGTTCCAACCTCATCTGCTTCCAACACCATCACACAGCTCAAATTCGCGTGCGGTTGCATTTCCTCGGGTTCCCTGCAGCTGCTCCATCTGCAGGAACCCATCTTGGGTTGGTTTCAGATGCACCCATGCTGTAGATAAAGGGCAAAAGAAACAGGTACAAGTGTGCAAGTGGCTTCATGAAGTGTGGGAAATGCAGGGAGCAGGAGTCACAGCAGCCTGAACCCTGTGGAGCTCCCCGAGTGCTGGGCCAGCCATGCTCCATTTTTTTTGCTGCTCTAATCATTTCCCTGAGTTCGAATCCTTCCTTGCTCGGGACTACGAACTTTTCTGGGAGTTTGGAGGTTTTTTTCTGGGAGTTTTGTGACATTCTAAAAAATTTACGAGTTTGGGGTTTAGCGATCGCCGCTCGGGGCCTGGCTGCAGATTGGTCATCGGGCGGTGAGACGCACTGCATTGCATATAGCTTGGTTTGTATATTCAACAACTATTATCATTGTTGCTGTCATTACTATTAGTAGTATTATTAGCAGCATTAGTATTTCCTTTGGTGTCTTATTAAACTATCTTTATCTCTATGAGTTTCCCCTTTTGTCCACGTCTCCCCGTTGTCCCACCGGGGGGAAGGGGAGGGGTGGGCGAGTGGCTGTCCAGTGCCTAGTCACCAGCTGCCAGGTCAAACTACAGCACCAGCCCCACGCACCACCCGAGAGCATTTACTGACAGAGCCAGTTCAGCTGAAGCAGCGTGGATTATTTGGTTTTTGCAGTGCATTACAGACTGTATTTACCAGGAAGGTGTGAGTCCACCTGGAGAGCAGGAGGGGATGCGCTTCCAGGGACGGCTAACTGGACAACTTGCTGGCACGGCAAGCAGCTGCCAGATGGCTGCCAGTTTTGCACCCAGCCTGGTGCAAACCCAGGAGCAAAACTCCCTGGGTGCAAAACTCCCACAAACCCCGGGGCTCCGCCGGGCTCACCCGCCGACCCCCAGCCACCACGAGCTTTCCCCAGCAGCAGCGGAGACAGCCAGCTCCACCCCACCGCTACCTGCAGCACAGGGATGCCCCTCGGTGCTGGAGCTGGCAGGGTTTTTGCTGGCAAAAGCCATCACACATGCTTAACTCTATGGAAAAAAGAAAGCCATGGGGCCAACGCAGCTCATTGCTTCAACCAGAACAACCAGAAGTACTCCCTACCTGGCATAAGCCATATTTTCCACGCACGCAGAGGATGGCGGGACTCGCTTGCACAAGGTCTGTAAGGAAAACTGCCCGGGCCAGACAAGCCAGAAAGCGGAAGGAAGGAGGACGGAGTCTACNCACTCGCTAGGGACTGCCTTGGGTTAGAGAAAGGCTCGGGGCCGGTCCGTGTGACTCACCGCNCCTGCCCGAGACGTGCTGCTGGCCTGACGCAACCCCTGCTCCAGCAGAAACAAAGCACCACGGGCCATCACCCTACCNGGGCGAAACACGGGAGCTGCAAGAGCTGCTATAAAAACCCACCCCTCTGCAACCTGCCAACCAAAGACGCTGCCCGTGAGCTGCTGGTAACGGAGAAACCCCTTCCACCCACTGCTTTGGGTGCTTTGTGTGTAGCCGAAAATATCCGCTGGTACCACCAGATGGACAGGATCCCCAGGCTTCTGCTTTCAGACACGGTTCTGCCAACAGCCTTCAAGGGCAAAACCACCAACGAGGAAGAAAACAGCTGTGAAAAGTAGCCCCGGATTTTTCCAGTCCTGAGTTTGCAGCGCGTTGGCTGCTTACTCACTTCATGCTAAGTCTCGAGCTGCCGGGTTGGGCCCCCGCCCTCCCCTCCAGCACAACTACTTCTTAGAGCTTGGAAGCTATTTTTTCCCACCCTGCTATCTAAAGAAAAAAAAAAAACAACACAAAACCAAAAAAAAAATTGGCGTGAAAGCTTTTATCATCCTGAAAACACGCCAACTGCGAAGGCGACTCTGTGTCTCAGACGCCTGTTTCCTGGCAGATTTTAAGTCCTTTGCTCAACTGCTAGGATGGCGGGGGCAGGAGATGCCTGCAGCAGCGGGCTGAGAGCTGTAGCTGCAAGCAGTCCCGTGTTTAACTGCTGCTGAACGCCCAGGAGAGCAACGTTTTCAAACAGCGGGCTAGGAGCTAGACGCTGAGCCAAGTGATGGCGCCGGCCCAGCCGAGGTACAGGAATGTGCCACTCGGTGATGCCGTGCCTGGAGATGTGGGGCCACCAGCACGGCTCCCAGGCAGCAGAGCGGGGTCACCCGGCTCAACCCCTCTGCCCGGTCACCTCTCTGCTTCCTGGGCAAGGTGGCTTCATCTCTGCTGGCTCCCAGGGGTTTGAAGATAAGAGCTACGCAGACCACAGAGCCCTTCGCCCCGGGGACGCTTTTCAGGGTTGCGAAGTGCTTGGAATGGGTTTTGCACGCGGAAATCCCTTTCCCACTCCAGCCACAAACTGCAGGGCCTCTTGGAAAAAAATGCACAGGGTGAGCAAAGGATGCAGTCCTGTCGGGCTTATTAGAGATAGAAAGCGGCTATCTCCTAGCACATCTACCCTAGCACCTACCTTTAACTAGCCCTTCTGCCAGCTGCTGCTGTTCCCCAAGATTGCAGTTCAGGCCATCTAGGCATTGCTTCAACTACTACTTGGAACCTCCTGTGAAAAGAAAACCAAGTAGTCTGGGAAGGCAGGAATTGATAGCCTTTCAGCTTTTGTTTTTCCACCCTAGGGAGAAGTTACTAAGCAGAAACCAGCCTGGAACGGAGGTGCATGGGCCATCTCCAGAGGCTTTAAAGGATCATCTCGCTCTGCGCAAAATAGATGGTGCCCAGGAAACTGGCGCTTGTCAGATGAAGTCACCACTCCCGCTGGATCTCTGCGAAGCCGAGTCCTGGCGCACCACGCGCGTCTCCAAGGGGAGGGATACCTTCCCACCCGCAGTGCACGACCCAGGATGACATTTTATGCCCTTGCCTGCAGCTTCCCTCCGGCTATCGCCCCGACTTGTGATGGTGCAGAGCGACGCATCACTGCGGCTGCGATGCGAAGCGTGAGGGCACAGCTCGGCTACTGCATGACCCAGCTGTACAAGGAGACCAGGGCTCTCCTCGTGCCTCACGTATTATCTGAAAACCACAAGACAAAAAGGAAGCTGCAAAGCTCCTGTAGAGCACAGAAAGCAAGCAACAGAAGTCCTCCAACATGCCATGCAAGCTGCCGTCTGTCCCTGCTGCCCTCCACATACACCTCTCCACCCCTCCCGAGTGCCCCGTTCGCTAACAAGAGGAGCGATCTTCATCCTCCTTTGTACTTGGATGTCTTCACCGTCTTCATTTCTACCTTCCCTCCACTGAAGCACAAGGACGGCGCCTTTCTCAGGAGGCAGCTAGCTACGAGACAGACTAAAGGGGTGAACAGTAAGCTTGCAGAGAAACCCACCCCAAAAACCTTAGCGTGGTCCTCGTCTTAGTCACATCTTGGGCAGCTGCAGGCCGCGGGCAGGAGAGGCCGTTACTGCACAGCCCTGCCCAAGGCCCCGCTCTCCAGCGCGACGCCGAGTCTGCCTAACACGAGCAGGGGAAGCATGGCTGCAGCTGGGACTGGCCTTCAGAGCTCAAAAATCCAACATGGCCTGCAAGAAACACAGTCAGGCACCGCTAAGAGAGCAAGCAGGAGCCAGCCAGGAGGCGGGGAGGTATTTCGAGTCGTCTGACTGCACCACAGCCCTCTGCTTTGCAGAGCCTGGGTCCCACAGGGCACGGCAGCACAGCAACACAGAGCACAGCGGTGCTCCCCCACCAGCACCAACACCGCAGGCAGGCTGCTTTTCCAAGGTTAAGAAGCATCGGAAAACTGTTTGTGCAGTTCAGAAGACAGCAACTGACATTTTGGGGTGTCAAATCGGGATCATCGCAAACAGGGAGCAGCCCTGCCTTCAGTTGTCCCCACAAAAAAATCAGTAATAAGGTAAGTTTTGTGAAAATTGGTGCTCGTTAGAAGGAAAAGCATTCCCCCCGCTGCTGTGGTTCCCAAACCCAAATACGTAAATGATCGGCTGAAGTTCACAACTTGCAGCCAGGACACATTTTGGGATGCTCCCTCTCGGGCAGGCCAAGCAGGGAACACAACGCAGGCCGGAAGAGATCAGTATCTCCCACGCCACGGAAAGCACAACACTTCCAGGGCAGAGTTGGACGTGACCTGCAATGATTTCATCTGGCTTCTGTTGCACGCTGCAGCACAGTCTGCTGGTTCACTGTACACATGGAGAAAAAGCCATTCTTCTAAGCCATTTTTCCAGTGATGGGAATAAGCTCATATTTCAATTTGTATTTACCAAAACAAGAGCCAGACAAACTCAGTACTGCGTGAAAGTGTGTTTATTCCAAAGCTGAACTTCTCACGTAAACCAATGTCTCTGAACAGCAGCATCAGTCCTTACACAGATCTGCAACAGCCTTCTGGGCTCCAGGGCTTGGGGTCTCGAACCACCTCAACGGAGCAGTAGGGAACCTCTTTTCAGAATTGTCAGATAGGGGAGGGAAGCGACAAAAACCAGATACGTTGCCACTGGCACAATTTAAGAAATGGTGCCTGCTCACGAGAAGAGAAGAGGTGTCGAGACACTTGGCAGGGAGCTTAAGGTCTGCACAAAGATCTCGCAGACACCCTGCTCTTTGCAGGCTGCTTGCCAAGGAGCAGCTGCCGCTGTCAGGAGAGAACTGCATTATTGCTGCAGACAGAACACAGGACTGTTGGGTTTAATAAAGTGCTGAACTGCTTGCAAGGACTGAAGTAGCTGAGAGGACATGTTAGTGATGTGCTCCTTTGCAGGCCGGACCGCTCACACCAGCTCCAGCGTGCACGTTTGGTCCCAGCTGACACCCTAGAGGGGTTTACCTTCTTCCTCCTGCCTCAGCCTCTTGGAGAGATGCTCGCTGATGGCCATGAGGGGGTTGGCTCTGTACCTGGGATTGGCGATGACCTCATGAAACCGAGCCACTTCCTCCTCTCTGAGGAAAGAAAAATAACACACAAATGCTAAGTGCCTCACACGAAAGGAACTGAGCAGATAAGAACAGGACTCATGAAGCAGTGGGTTTCTGTACAGACAAAATGATCCTGTGTGCAAACCTCAGAAAGAAACAGTGCAAGGCGTCAACCAAATTTACCCAAGGGCAAAGCTCAGATTGCTGCCAGCTTCACAGGAGCCAGAGACTTGGTCTCATGCCACAGAGACAGAAACAATCACGTCAGTGTCCAGCATCACTTGGAAATGGGTTTTTTTTAGAGCTTTTCCCTAGTAAATCAGGAACAAGAGACTGTGGGTATCTGGTATATCACCAAGATTGAAAACTACTTTTGAGAGCACTAGCACAAGAGCAGATTCTGCTTTCGAGACCTCATCTACTGACCCTCTTTATTGCTCAACATAGAGGCTTGGTAATCCTATACGCAACACTAGTTAAACACCACGGGAGGAGCATTACAGTATTAATGTGCATGCTTGGTCACAGCTGGTTGCTGTGGAAATGGTCTTGTCTTCAAAAGCAAGCAAGCAGGGAAGAAGAAGAGAGCAGGAAGAGTGTAAAAAAAAAAAACCAAAAAAAAAAGAGCTTTCACAGAAGTCACATCCATTGCAACCTCCTCATCTCCCTCAGACAGACTGCTAGGCACTCCACAGCCCAGCCAGTCACACATCTTACGTTCTGCCTTCAACCCTTTAAGAGTTCACCCTTAGCCAAATCCAGGAATTCTTCAAAAGCATTTACTGCTTCATTTTACAAGACAAGGTCTGGCAGTTGCCAACGGACAGCTGTCCTCATAAGGGAGGCATGGAACGTAAGTCAGCATCCCAGAGGTGTTCCAAGCAAGCAGCTGCAGCTCCTGGTGCTACGCAGGGTGCCAGGAGCTCCTCACCTACAGAGCCACAGGAGGCTTTCCTGCAGGGTATCAGCCAGACCTACACGGGCCTGGTGTCACAAGAGACTGAGCCACAGCTGGCTCTTGCAGCTCCACCTCAGCAAGCCAAGCCAAGGCGCGCACCGCCTGGTTGATAATCACCTCGTCCATGCCGCACAGAGAGGCACAGTACGGACACACTCACTTGCTCCAGCCAGAAATGACAACTGTGGCCGGGAGCAACAAGATGACAGTTGGTGTGGGTTTGTCTTGAAAGCCCACAGGCCACGTGCAGGAGGCCCAAGCCATCACTTTCTTTTCAATGAGACAGGGAAAGTGAACTCTTCATGGACCAAGTGCAGTTTCCCGTGCTCTCCTCGCCTAGATGTTATACGAGACAGAAGCTGAAGCAGACTGAATCCATTTAGAATTGACCAAGTCTGGTAGGGACCAAGACAGAAGGACACCCACAAACATCCTGCACTATCTAAAGGGAAAAAGATCAAAGCTGCCACCTCTTCTAGGGCCTCCAGGTGTGCAAGACAAACACTGGAACTGGTTTGCCTAGAGAGGCTGTGTGATCTCCATCCTTGGAAATATTCCAAAGCAGTGTGGACACGGTCCTGGGCAACCAGCTCTAGGTGAACCTGCTTGAGCAGGGGAGCTGGACCAGCTCACCCCAGAGGTCCCTTCCAGTCTCAAGCATTCTGTAATGCTCAGCAGGGACCGGACACCCTGATAACTGGGTACTTACAAGAGCCGGTGCTTCTGAGCTTGTTTCATCACACAGAAGTCTGCTGGCTCTGCCTTTGCTTTCACACGGCTGTGGAGAGAAGAAACAAAAGAAGTGAGGGAGCGTTATAGAGGAGCAGTAATTTAGCAATTGCTGTGGAGATGGAAAGAGTCCAGGGATTCTGCATCTGCCTTCCCTATAGGTAATTTGTCCTGTACGCAAATTGCCCTGAAAGGCCATTATTTCCATAGCCAGTAATGGAGATGTAAAACCCTTCAGCTACACGCTGACAACAGCTCAGGAGTCAGGACTGAACGGGCAGGAGGTCAAGGCGCTAAAGGAAAATCGGATCACTTCACTCTAGACCTGGCTGCGAGCTGTCCATGCCCAGATCACTCTCTGCTGGTCACTAACCTCCCGGTCAAACCGATGCTGTTGCTCAGACAAAAGATCCCATCGAACGTCCCCTCACCAGCAGGCAAGCGTCACCTCTGCACAGGCCAGGTTCCTTGCTAACACTGCCGAGCTCCAGCATGGGCAGACATCAGTTATAGACAGTGCCATGGTTACTCAGCAAGAAGACAGAACTGCCAGCCCTGCTTCGAGTCCTGCGGTGGGAGCACTGGGCTATAAGCTGTCATTTATATTTTAAGATGAAGACAATATTCCTTTCTCCCTGTGGACACTTATCCTCACCAAAGGTGCAGAGCTTCAGCTTTTGCAACCAAACATAGGTTCTGAGAACCCATGAAGCTGCAAGAAGACGGGCTCACGGGAATGCAGGGCGGTGCACTAAGGGCAGCGGAGGCACAGCAGCAAGCACAGATCCACACTCTCTGCGCCCATTTCTTGTTCCTGGGCAAAGGCCGAGCAGACCCGAGGTGCAATCCCACCCTGCACAGGGTGCTGGAAGCACGTGGTGCTCACGCTAAGCAGCGCCAGAGCTTCACCACAAAGCCAAGCGCTGGGCCCAAGCAAGGGACACGCAGGAAGGGCAGCCACTGCTTTTGCGACCTGAAGTGCGCAAGCAGAGCTGCTGGTAGAACTGGACGTTAAGAGAAGGGGAAGAAACTTCCATTCTCCAGGATTACACAGATACAGAGGTAAACAGGAGAAGCAAGTGAGGAAGAGGGTCTGCCTCTGCAGAGCAGCTCCCCTCCCATTTGCCCTGGAGCTGAGCTCCAGCACACAGCCCAAGGAGGGAAAGGGGTCTGCTCAGCCTCTGCTGGGGCAGGGCTCAGGAAGAATCTTCCCTTACTGGTGGGTGCTGGGGGCCAAGGCCTCCCCTGCCTGATCTGCCCCAGAGCACTTCAGCTTTGTCAAGGTTAGGAAACATGACAGTCCCTCACCTTCTCTTCCAGATGGCAGGATCTGGTCTCTTCTTGGCAGTGTTAGTGACCTCCTCGTCCTATTTCCCTCACTGACCTGCTACCCTCCATCCTTTTATTTTGCATTTTTTTTCCCCATTCTTCCTTCCCTCCTCCTCCCTTGCCCCATATTCCTTCACCACGCTCACCTTCATCATCCCTCTCTACTTGACCAGGTCCTACTCCTTTTCCTCATCTCTCCCTCTCCTCACCCTGGCCCATTTTATATCTCCTCAAGGGGGATTCCTGGCTCTCACCACTGCCCTGATCACATCTGCTCTACCCTCAGCCCAGCACAGTGTGTCCCGGCATCAAGCTCCCTGCCAGCCCAGACAAACCCAAACGGGGTGGACGTATGGCAGCCAGCCTTCACAGCACAGAGCCTGTGCAGGAAAGGGCAGCCAGGCAGATCAATGCCTACGCGCTGCTCCCGTACCCTTCTGTCCCTCCCGAGGTCACCCCGGCACTGCCGGCGTTACACAACAGGCCTGAGAGCTGGCGAGGAACGGCCATCAGCGAGAGCAGACAAACAGCTACAGGGGCTCGAGCAGCTCCCACCACGCTGCTGCACCCACTGGTACTGCAAGGCACAGGAAGAGCTGGAAGCATCTCTGCTCTCTTCGCATCCGTTAACTGCTCGGTACAAGAACAATTTCTCCTCACTGTTTGCCTGGATGACTCACAGAAGCAGTCCCTTCTCAAGTTGGATGGCAACCAACGGTCACTAGATCAGGGGCTTGCCAAGCGTGCCACCAAGCCACCATCACAGTCCCTCCAAAGACGAGTAGCTCTGCAGAAGATGACAACGCTTAAAGGAAAGCCTTTCTGGAGTACATCCCGGGCCGTACGAGAGCACCGTGCCTCTCGGGACAGCCTCCTCTGCAGCACACCACAAGGGCGTGGGACCGCTTCACGTGGTGCAAGCCCACTTTTGCTTTCAGCCACCCCACTCTTTCAGAGGGCTTGGTGCTTCTGAAGGCTTTTCAGTTCCATCCCATAGCTCTGGCCCACTGGTCTGGCAGGTTCGAAAGGCTGCTGCCTGAACTTCCCCCACCAAACCACCACGTGCTGCCTGCTCGCTTGGCCCATGTTGGTAGCCCTGTTTCATTACACTTCATTGCCTTCATTCATTATAAAACAGAGTAAAAACCTCACTGTAATGCTCTCTTACCCAGCAGGAGATCAAATTCCTGGAGAACCTAATCTTTTATTAATAATGCTGACAAATCACCAGAGTATTACCCTTCATTTATGTAATGTTTCAAATCCTATAAAAGCCTCCTGTGATTATTTCAGACTCTCATGCACACACATCCTCGTGCAGTCCAGTAAGCCACAGGCCAGCAAGGGGAAGAAGAGCCCTGTAGCTCCTCCACGTACCAAGGGGGACCACTTTCTGGCTGGCACGTCGCAGGCAAGCTGGGTGACATCAGCCAGGCTGCAGATGGTGCTGGCCAGTCCCGAAATTCTCAGGCAGGGCTGTGTTTCTCCACCCTGCCGTGCCACAGGCCCACCGGGCTTTCTAGACACCAGAGCCTTTGCAGCCAAAGCGAACACGGAGCCAGCGCACGAGCTCAGGTTTCCAAAAGGAGAGAAGGGCTGCCACGCTCCCACGGGAGGTCTGGGTTTGGAGAGAGAGGGAGCTGACAGCGCTTCTCCGAGGATGTCAGGCTGCAGATTCGTGCAAGAGCACCGAACGCTTCCCTGCGTGCCACACATCCTCTGCCATGCAGCGTGCTACAGAAGAGAGGAGCGATTGCCGTAGCGGGAAGGGCTACCCTGGCCAGTGTTCTGCCTCGGGCAGCCTGCAGCAGACGGCCAGAGGGACAAGACCAAGGCAAGCGTACAGCCACAGCCTCGCCAGTACGTGCAGCTCAGAGACCTTGTGCCTGCTGCAGCCTACACACGTGCAGCAGCCCTCCGTGGGGCTCTCCTCACGCGGTGCGTCAGGTCTCACCCGAACCCGCAGGTTTCCATCAGCCACGACATCCTGCAGCACGGAGCTGCGCAGGGCAGCGGGCCTCCCGCTTGCACGGAACCAGCTACTCCCTAGCTATGTTTGATGTCCTTTATTTCTCATACTGGAAAAGAAGATTAACTACTTCCTAACCACACTGCACTTGATTTTATAGACTATTACATTCCCAAGCCTCTTTGCCTCTATCTCCTGCCCAGGCTGAGGACTCCCCAGCTCGCTTAGTCACCCCTTGCGCTGAAGCTGTGCCAGATCCTCCACCATCATTCTTGTCAGCCATCTCTCAGCCTTTTCCAGTTCTGCTCTGTCTTTTGAGCTGGTCCAGAACTGTAGGCTGCAGCAACACCGTGTATTTGCACTAGATTATGCAGCCACGCAGGAAAGCAATCCCCAAAGGAAGCACCCTACCTGGCCTCCTTCCCCTGCGCGTGCAAGCCACTCTCCTGGATAGCAGGGGCTCAGCCACCAAGGGGACTTGGGGAAAATGAGGGGGAACGACTCCTGAACACAGCCTGGAGTCAGATGCCACATGTGGCTGTGGCACATTGTCAGAGAAAGAGGGCAAAGCCACCAGCCTTAGCCTGGAACTCCATCCAACCAACCCTCAGTGCTCTGCAAGAGCTGAAACTGCGTGTGCTTTTGCTGTTCATTCCCACTGAAAGAGAGTGCAGGCTGACTGAATGGCTGCATAAAGAAAAAAAAAAAAGGAAAAAAAAAATGCTATTCAAAGTATTAGAAGCCAAGTTAAGGAAAGAAATATTTTCCCATGCTTAGATGCAAGGCTCCTAGCTGCTGTCTGTCTGAGGAGTGGCTTTGCAGAAGCCCAGGGAACTGCCAGCTCAGCCATGCTCTGTCGGTGGGTGTCCCACCTGGGTCAGAGTCTATTTCTGGGGCATCCAGCAAGTCACAAGAGGGTTCATGGTATCTCCAGCCTTGATCTGCAACTAAAGAAGAGGCTGCTTTGCCAGACAGCCGCCACCTTGGCTGTTCTCTAATCCAAATGCTTTCCTATTACAGCCACAACAAGTTTCTAGTTCCAATCCCTACTGAGCAACTGGGGAGGAGGGATGAGCGTTTGTGCAGCATGCAGAGCACTTTTATTCTGCCCTGGGGGATGCAAAAGCAGCTGCAACACTGACCAAACGGTCAGGCACTGCCTTAGAAAGGAGAAAACATAAGGGCAAGCAGAACCCAGGCTATGGCTGGCTGGGATGGTTGCCGTGTGGGTGTCAGAGGATTAGAAGCAGCCGTTCTCTTTCAGCACAGTAATGGGAACAGAAACACCACCTTTCTGTGTCCAAAGTCACATGGCAAGCCAACGGGGCGAACAAAGAATCTGACCAGAGCATAAAGCTCTGCTCACAGCGCTTGAACTCCTCAGAAGAAAGGCTGGAGGTCTGGAAGGATGGAATGGCCAGCTGCAACACCTCCAGTCCAGATTCTCAGGTGAGCTCAGCAGCATGACGCTCTGGATACTTGCGTGTCCCTCCTGCAACTCCCAGGACACCTGGTTGCTCCCAGCCTGTCTCATGGCCAGCCTCACCTGAGCAGTACAGTTCCCCTCTTTGCTGTGGATTCAGAAGACACATTTAAGCTTTCGTCTTGCGGCAAGTCAAGCATGGAAAGGGGCGAAACGGAGCTGAGGAGAAGACCCTGTTCTCCTCACCACTGACACCGAGCTTGCATTGCCCACAGCCACAAGCTGAGCTGAAGGGCACTTCATCCCGCAGGAAGAAGGGAAGCGCACAGCCCATCCCTAAATGGCGTGTACCTCTTCGGTGGCTTCCTGCCGTGGCCACCTGCGGTCAGGTCGGAGAGCTCAGGCAGGGCTTCCATCAAGGGCTGCATGTCTCCCACCACAGGTGTTGCTTTCCGCTTCGCTTCGGCTTTTTGCTTCTGCTTGGCTAGCTTCACGCTCTCTATTTCTGAATCAGAAACAAGACGTTACTGGAGCAAGGAGAAGCGTTTACAAGAGACAGCGTTTGAGCTAAAAAATTCATAGACTGCTTCAGCATCTACAGGAACAACAGGCCAGAACTGATTTAACCCAGGGAAAGACTGAAAATAACGCAGCTAGGTAGTTCCCTCCCTTGCTGTGTTTGCTTATATCTATATACATCTATTGACATTCAAAATGGGAAGAGGAATCCCCAGACCGATTTTGTCTGAACTGTTTCCATCCCTTGCACTGTTCATTTCTCACAGCAACACGGCACAGGAGTCCTGGGGTGGAAAAAAACCCACACTGACCTTGCATGGAATTAGGAGAGAGAAAAGAAGAGGCGAAGGGACAAACCAAATACAGTCAGCTCCACATGTGGCATTAAAGAGTCACAGTCCGATCTCCGCTTTGCTGTTGGGACAACTCAATGGTGTCCTAGCTCAGGCAGAAAAGATGGACTTAATTCCAGTTATTTACTTAGTTTGGAGCAAGCGAAGGTCTCACCTTTGTGACTCATGGTGGAGCTCAAGCGGTCAGATGCTGGATAAACTGGGCCCTTAGAAAAGCCCTACACTGAGTAGCAGACACAGAGGCAGCTGGCTTTTCCTTGAGACCATGTTTACCAGTCTCCCTGCAGCAGGTCCAAACAAGACTGCGGGCACACAAGGCTCTGCAAATGTTATGGCAGTCTCCCTTCTTGGCCATGGGAGGTGGGCATCAGAAGCCACAGGCTGCTGCCTCAGTCCTCGAGGCTCCCCGATGTACAAAGAGGTCCCGCTGCTGCCCAAGCCTTACAGAGCCTGCAGTCCCCAGAGCGAGTCCCAGCAGAACACGTTCTCTTCCAGGACAGCCCACAAGAGCCCGGCGCTGCTACAAGCCTCCCGCTGAGCTCTAAGATGCCCCAACCTGTCCCAGAAGTCCCTTGATGACGCCACCAGAAACAGCTAGAGCTCAGCGGGATCCGTGAGCGCCTTTTCCTCCCGCCAGGTGATCACCGGGCCTGGAACCCTGCCACATTGCCCCACACTGAGGGGCATCAGCGCCGCAGGGTACACGATGGAGGACTGACTCCACATCCTCCCCACGCAGTTAGCCATGACCACAGGCTTCTGCTTATTGCCTTGGACTGTGAGCATGCTGCAAGGACCAGCCTCAGCGCCGAGCTGGCAGCTCCTTGTCTGGACACGACTGAGCACAGTGCCAGCAGCCATGGGGCCAAGCTGGCGGCACAGGGAGGCCAACGGCTTCCAGCACAGCACGGCCACAGAAGCAGGACTAAATCAGCACAAGTAATTTTGGTGGGAACACAAAAGCAGCCAGTCCCACTTCCAGACCGCAGGCAAGACGCCACTTGCAATCCTGGGTCTAACCCTGCTGCCCACGTTCAAGAAAGCAGAACTCCAAGTCACCGGCTAGCCGCCGGCTCCTTTGCCTTGTTCGGCCCCCAACTCCGCTGAGCTGAAGAGCAACGGTTATTCATGAACTTCAATTTTGCTGTACATGGATGTTTGTGACAAATCTGGATTGTAAACGCTTCTCCTCACAGCAGTCCCTGCCAAGAACACGGCTTTCTGTTCTGCATCACTTCTTTTTTTGGTCTGGCTTTATGAAGCTGACTACTTCAGTGCTTTCATAAACAGTATGTGCTCAAAATTTTCAGACACCTGATTCTGCGCAAACATCCCAAATTCTTTTCCTATGAAGTCTTGTTCGTCTCAGGAGCCATGCGATATATGTATTTTTAAATGTGCATAGTTCTAGTGTCTGAAGCATTATGTAATTTTTTTTTCCCTCTCTAGTCTCTCCTGAGATGATTTATTGGAATGGAAGAAATCTCCAAGTTTTGCATTTGCACTATTGGGCTGAACTCTAGTTCCCAGGGTCTTGGCATCCAGTGTCACAAAAGCAGCCCTGGGACAAGAAGAAACAACAAACTCTTGGGAAGATTAAGGAAAACAGAGATGTAATGATAACAACTTCAGCAGTCCAAGCTGGATTCTCCTTTGGGGGGGTAAAGGCTGCAAAACCCACAAAGCACTGGCAGAGTTATCTGCATCAGATACAAATCAATGCATTTCAGCTGACTGCAGCTCCTTACGGTCACAATGTCACAATGTCATGTTTCATTTTAAAATCTCCATCTCTGGAAACCCCAGTTCATTTCGTTCCATCAGCTAATAATATCAGTATCAGTTTCTTTATTGGTCTTTATATACGCTCCTTCCAGCGATTCCATTTTTCTCAACAACAAGCTGCACACCTGGTAGTCGCTGACTTCTCTTACAGAAATCCCCAGGTACTTGCTACCCGTAGCACAGAATTTGCTAGGGCATTCTGGTATTTGCCAATTGGCCATGAGTTTAGCGAGGAAGTGAAGACAGCCAGCAATTTAGGTACTTCTGTATCTGTCAAGCACTTCTAATACCTAGTATCTTCTAAGACGGAGATAATTTGGCCTGAGGTTTTCTGTCTTGGTGTTCTCCTCAAAGCAAAGCCTCTGCACTTCATTTGTATTCCCTCAGCTTAGCAATTTCAGAGCCAAGAGAGGAGGAAAGAGGCCACAGCAGGGCCAAAATAACATACGTGATCTTGAGAAAAAACTGATGCTACAAAAGCATATATGCAGGAGAGCAGGATTAAGAGGGTGTAGGGATCCTACTCCTGGGCTTTTTCAAAGTGGCTGACCTTGACTATGGGAGCAGTGCTGTCACCTAACTGCAGGAGCGAACCCTCTGTTCCTTGCAGAAGACTGTGGATTCTGTCCTAACATGCTGCTGAGGACACACCTTCCTCCACAGCACCCGGTACCAGTTCTGGTGTCAGGGGAGGTAAAGCTCAGCTGTGCTCCAGCAGTCCCCTCCTCCGTCCCTACAACAGCATCAGACAAGGAGAGACCTTTAGGAGCACCAGAACTGCAGCCAGCAGGCCAGACATTACGACCAGCCCAGCCATCTCTGCTTTGTGCCCAACAGGGATGCCGAGGGTTGCAGATGTCAAAGGCACTTGGAAGTTGTTGGCTGGTGATAGGGAACAGGTTTCCTTCACGCTCACAGTGTTAAATTACCAGCTTTTTGCGTAAGAGGAGCCAGAGACACCTTCACCCTGACTGGTGAAATCACAGGTTGATGGACTTGAGCTCAGGAGCACAGAGCATATGGTGCGGCAGAAAGCCACATTCCTCCACCCCAAACACAGTCTGTCAGCAACTCCGTTGGGCAAGAAGGTGTTATGGCAAAAGCCTGTCCCAGGAGCAGCTCCAGGAGGCAAGAGGAATCCCTCTGCTGCACTGGGTAGCACAGGGGTAGCAGGGCATTGTCTCTTACCATGCTGAGATACTTGAAGCAAAATTAGACACTTCCCACAGGAAACAGAAGCATTTCTGCCATGGCTGGTTTTGTTCAGCTCGTATTTCACAGCCTCGAGAAGGGCCAGGCTGTCTGCTAAGTGGGTTCACTGACCTGTGGCATGTGGGAAAGAGCAGTAACGCGACCAGTAGCATCCAGAGACCTTGCTTACCAAAGGGCAAGAGGGCCCGCTGCAGGCTCTCACCACAGCGGCTTGGGATTAGCTGGTGGCTGCGTGGGACTCGGCTCCGGGCTGTCCCACTGTCCCCAGGGCTCCTTGGGTGGGGAGGAGCTCTGCTACACAGTTAGTCATTGCTGTACCAGAGCTTTAAAAGATAAAACACACTAAACCTGCATGGGCACAGTGTCCTATCTGGATAAATAAAAGGTTTTATGTAGTCACTTATATTACACAGGAAGATCAAAAGTAGGTTCGGGGCAATGACTCAGTCTCGGTGCTAAGCACCAGGAAACAATACCTGGGACTTTATGCTGTGTGCTGGGGAGCAGACGTGAAGGTTTCTGAGCAGCACGTGGCCTCTCCCAGCCCTGCCCAATGCTGCCACCCACGCCCCGCGTACAGAGACCCAACAGAGCCACGCTCCGCAATGCCCCGGGGGAGTACTTACTCTGTAGCCATCTTTCTTTCCTCAGCTTCATTTTTTCTTTTTTGGAAAGAACTGTTTTTTCTTCTAGACCTAGAGGAAAAGAGAGACATTGAGATGGAGCCTGGCTCCTGCACACAGATTCAGTGCCGGGCACTTCCCAAAGATGGCAGAGTCCGTAATATTTTGTTCACCCCTTGATGATTTTGAAGCTGCTGGCAGGTCGGGCAGGCTGCAGGCAGACCAGGGGCTACACCGCACCTCAACTTCTAGCCGAACAAATCCAACCCCACTCGCTGCCCATTAAGAAAGAAAAAATGGGCAAGTAGATCAGATCATCAGCACCATAGGCTCCGTTTTCTCAGGCCAGCTCTTTGAGAAAAGCTTTTTGGAGACCCTTGCTCCCTGTCCTGCACTGCTGCATGAACCTGGCCTGGGAGCTGGCATTTTCTCCTGAAAACTAGCCACGAGTGATGGGCCACTACAGGTACCACAACTGGGAACAAAAAGCAAGTTTTAATCTGAAAATATGCAGACTGATAAAGCTAAGAAGGAGGAAAACACAGGCTGCAGCCATGTGCAAGGGTAGGAGGCTGACATGGCTATCGGCACCCGGCTGCCCAGACGGCACGTGGCAGGCAGGGCAAGGACTGGAAAAGGTCTGAAAGATGCAGCACCGTGGCAGCCCTAGGGAGCAGCCAGTTACTAACAGCTTGTAAAAAAGGTTAGTACCTCCTAGATACCAAATTCAGGATTTGTAAGCCAGCCATACATCACTGACACCCAATACCAAGTAAAATAACGTCACAAATATTTTTTACTGGGGATCCGTTGCAGACGCTATAAAATTTTATCTTATCTCTGGTGTTTAAAACAAAACTGACTTTAGTCAACTTTTCTCCCAAAATGTGCTGGGAATACTGCTACACGAATGCCAGCGGAGGAACAGGCTCCACAAAGACCTCTCCTTTGACCTTAGGTTATTCTTAAGCCTGGAAGAGAAAAAAATATCTTTTTTCTCCCCAGAAGAAAACAGGAGAAAGGAATTCCATGCAACTCTATAAACAACTCACTGCGGAGAGCTTCTCTGAAGCTGCCAATCTTTCAGAATGAATTAAACGAAAGCAGGATCATAATTTCATAATTTCAATGCCTTAAGACCAGAACAAGCCCACTGGGGCTGGGGGGGGCTTTTCCATAAAGCCAACCACCATCACCACGTTTTGAGTTTCTAGAGGACAGGGGGAACGAAGCTGTAGCTTTCACTGCCTCGTATCCCAGAAAAACATGTTACTGCAGTCAACGCACCCAAGAAGCAAGAAATAAAACCACGCCTAGAAACCATCACTTATTTACAAAGCTCAGGGATGCCTTGAAGTGTTTGTACGTGACCGATGCTGCTATCCATTTTTCCGTATCCAGGATGAAGCACCAACGCACGGGCACCCTGCTAGGCCCAGGCCAGCCCCATCGGGGACCGGGGCCAGGCAGTAGCAAACATCTAATCAGGCTAAGGGTAAATCTCCTCAATCCATTTGCCATGGTATCGAAGCGGACACTAAAACAACAAACTGAATGTTCCCATAACCAGCTCCGAGCTACCCCCACCCTGGATTGCTCCGTGTTTTTGCGGTTTCAGGGAAAGAAAAGGATGAATCATCCTGATTTGCCATAATGCAAATCTGAAGGGCTGCCTGTAGGAGACACCTCCACCACCCTGCCTTTCTGGCTGCCCCAGCCTGCGCGCATCTCGGTGGCGGCGGTGCCGGCGAGGTTTGCCCCGTCATCTGAAAACACGCTCATTACTTCATTGGGAAAACGGCGTCCAGCGGGATTTGTTAATGAAAATAAAATAAAATAAAAATTTCATCCAGCTGGCCAATTCTAGTAATAACATCAATTCAGATTTCCCCCTCCCACCCCAAACGGCAGCGGCATATTTAAGGAAACACAAAAGCTGTTTTCTTGGCAGGAGCCCAGCCTTGCTGAGGCTGGCGGCCGGGAGCCGCAGATCACCCGAGGGGTGCAGGGAGAGGAGCTGATCCCTCCCTCACCCTCCGCCAGCAGCCGGTTTCTGCTTTTTTTCACTGCCTGCTCCTCGGACACCTCCATTTCACATCCCCCTCCCCGCCCGTCCAGAGGTTGTTTCACTGCTGGAAGGTGCCAAGTTGTGTTTGGCAACGTCCAGTTGCGATGCCGAGAGCCAAAGCCTCTGGAAAGCCACTGGAGAACAGTGGAGGCAGAATTTAGCTAGTTAATTAACGGCACAGACTGTCCCCAAGGTAGTCTTTTATTTTTATTTAGCTTGCAAGCACCTCTGAGATCCAAGCCAGAACGCAGCTCCAGTTTAATCAAATTTCTGCGACATCAGAAGGGTTTGGGTCCCCTCCTCTCCAGCCCATTCCACGTGTAATTGGACAACACTTGCCTTCGAAACCTTCAGCAGGTAAGAACGGTGAGCAAAACCCACTTGCATTAGCTGAGAGTAATTTACGTACTGTAAACTTGACAATTACTCCTTTTAGCAAGGACATGTTTTTCCTTCCCTCTGATCTGCACAGTACAAAACATCTCAAATGTAAACAGATTAAAAAAAAACAACAATAGCTTTTTGCCTCCTACACCAAGTGTTTGATACTACTCCTGGCAATTCTCAGCATCCTGCTTTCATGGCAGGCAAGCAGATTTTTTTTTCAGTACAGCTTCCTTAATTTCAAAAAGTTGAGGTGTTTTTTTGTAAAGGACTCTTTACAAAGACTACAAAAATATAAAACACATATATATATATGACTGCTTTCCACAAAGGATGCCTTAGACTAAAAATACATACATATACCACCTTAAAGCACCCATTTTGTCCTTTCTAGGCATTCACCAAGAAGCTGGACTGGGTTAAAGCTGTAGCACTACAGGCTTCCCTGAGCCCCGAGATCCCACTACTTGACTCCGCAGCCGACCGGGTGAAAACACAGGCTTCGCAGTTCCAGGAAGCCACGTTACTTCCAAGGTCTTGGCCATGAACAGAAATATCAGATACCAGCAGAAACACCACATAAACCCGGGTGAACAGAGGAGGCTCCTCCAGCACCGGGCGCCTGCTCCCCCCATGCAAAGCTGCCGTGAAGCACCAAGTCCCCTTTTGGTACAACCTATTAAGAAACAGCGCGTAGTATTAAGTATTATTCCCAGAACTCTGACAATACATAACAGTAAAGCTGTTGCTGCTTGAAACATAATATTTTGGTGAAACAGGGTACTGTATAAATTAAACAACAACAGATGTGTTAATTTTAGCCTCAGTTGTATAACAGCAGCCAAAACGAGCATATGCCTACAGCTGTGGGATGAGCTCACTACAGAAATTCAAAGAATACATCCAAAAGCAAAAGATTGGGTGTGTTCTTTGGTGTTTTGTTTTGGGTTTTTTTTTTTCAATTACATAGTGTCACTTGTACATTGTATGATACCCTTTTACACTGAAAGGGCCTGGGAAACTGTCAGCCACAGTCTCCTGGGGCAAACGCAGCGGCGGTGCGACCTGACAGATGCCAGCACAGAACCGTTGAAGGCAATTCTTTTTCCTCTACAAAGAAAGCTGAGGGACAACACAGGCCAGGCGGAAAGCCAGTCAAGATGTCCTCCAGTCAGGACAGTGCTGCCCAGGACCCCTCACCCCAGCTCCCCACCACCAGCAGCTCAGCTCCCAACGAGGCGAACGCCAGCTCCATTCCTCCTAGAGAAAGCACCGACGCAGACATGTCCAGGGAGCCGGGGTCAACAGTGGGACCACAGCGTGGAGGCTGCAAGACCAGAAGCAGGGGCTTGTCCCTTTATCCCCTTGCTCTTAGGGGAGCCCCTGGAGATGGCCTGGTAGCCCGTACATGGTACACGGAGACCATGGCAGGAGAGCGTTCGGGTTTTACCCAGTCCAAGCCCAGCCACCCTGAGCAGGCTCGGGAACCAGTGTTGGAAGAGAAGATGACAGCCCCTGCTGGGACAAGGCAGGTTTCACCATGGATACAGCACTTGCTTTTTATATTCCAAAACAAGCTACATTATTTTTGTTCACGCTTAATCATTACAGCAGCACACGGGCTTTCCTCCTGCCCCCGATGAGGAAGGCATCCTATTTAAAGCGGGATCTGCATTCTCAACCCTTCCAGATCCCCCGGTTATTTAAAGCGGAGCCCACTTCCAAGCCCAGCTTCCCATCCGAGACCCGGAGGAGCTGCGCGACTCGCGTCCTCGTGCCAAGGTCAGGTCTGGTAAACATCCCCGGGCTCTGACCAGCTACAGCAAGGGCACGAACCCTCCCTCTGCAGAAGAGCCGAGACTCATCTCCGGTCAGCCGCAGAAGCGCAGAAGCCACATGCCATCTGAAGCGGGAGCCGTGCCCCTCAGGAGGTGACCGAGAACTCACAATCCGCACAGTGGTCTGCGAAAAGCAACTGCAGAGACAAAAGTCTATCCTGCCAAGCGCTGCAGGCACGCTCCGCCCCTGCCACAAGGTAAAAGTACCTCCTCCTCCTCCTCCATTCCAGGCATTTTTCACTCTGCAGCAGCCCTCCATCTTCCCACCTGCACCCTCCCAGCAGCCCTGCCCAGCACAGAGGAGGGCATTCCACGGGTCAGTCCCAGGCTCGCAGAGGATGCTCAAGGTGGCCCTGCGTGACACTGCCCTTCAAGCCACTTCTGCAGCTGGAAGGTTATTTTCACAGCCAAGGCAGAAAGGAGTAACATGTCTCACGGAACCTAGCTTCGCAAACCAAGCATGCCACGAGGGCTGTAAAATGCCTTGTTCTGAGCCAGGTGCTTGGCATTGCCAGTGCGTGGCACAGCGAGATCCCAGAAACCACCGTGAGCCTCCTGATGGAGAAGCTATGGGGAGCTCACCTCATCTGCCAGGTCGCAGGCTCCTCCCTGGGACAAGTTATCCTTTGCCCTTGGAGAAAGGTCAGCTCATTTCAGGAGTTACCCTCCCTGTAAAACACGTACAGGGTGCAAACACAGTGGGGTCAGAGGGAGAAATACCCCACCACAATTTCTGCAGCATACAGCTTTCTTCGAGGAGAAACATCACAGCAGTAGCACTGGGGACAGCAGGACAACCACATGGCCTCTGCTTCATTTTGTTCACGAATTTCCATTAATGCCTTTCCTGTATTACCTCCGTCCTGCTGCAGACACCCTGGAGGGCAGCAAATTAGGTCAGACCCGTCACTAGTCCAGGACACCGAAATGCTTTTTTCTACATACATTTTTGCTGGTTTTGCAAAGTTTCTGATAAAAAAAATTCAAAGAAACCATGTATTTACTATCAGCATGTCCTGCTGAGTCACTGAGGAGGCGGTAGGGCTGAAGAGGGAGAATGAAACACAGGATACCAGACAGACAGTGCCACCAGACAGACTGACACCAGACAGGCCAGGCTGCCTCTCCCCTTCCAAGCCAGCAAAGCATCACGAGATGCAGCCAGGACCCACCGGAGACAAAGCAGCTGCAGAAGTGTTTGCTGGTACCTACAGGAAGGTGAGGACTTGCCTACAGCAGGCAAAGTGAACCAAGTATTGAACTCATCTTTCAGCAAGCCTGGCTTTAAGCAAACCCAGTGGTATGAACGGTAGCTGTTTGACATCTAGTAGAGCACTTGAAACTCTGCATGCAGAAAGCACCCTTTATTATACAGCTTTTTGCTTAAACTAATTTGTCCTTATTACATTGCTGAGTTTTGCCTGAATAACGTAGGTGCTACCACTCACTGTCCTTTTTTCTTCCTGCCTGCACATTTGGCTGTCCTTTCTCTGGGATTCTTGGATGACTACAGTGAACGACAGCCAAACCAACCTCCGTGCTCAGCAGACCTGGAGGTACCCTCTTGCTGTTCCTCCACTGAGCACGGAAGCAGTGGATGAGACAGCTCCTCGCCTCCTTCTCGAATGCTTCCCTGCTCAGAATAAAACACCATTTGTCAGAAAGTACAACTGCTGAGGATGTTGCTGCACCAGCGCAGGGGCTTCACATCATCTGCTAGAAAAAACAGCCCCAGTTGTGTACCCTCACCAACCAGAAAAGCCAGCTTGCTGCCTAGACTCAGCACGTCTTTGCGAGAAAGATGTTGGATTACTCATTACTTGCTTCCCTTCATGTCTCTTCTGCACCCAAGGAAAAAAAAAAAAAAAGTTTTCAGTACTCCCTGAGCTGTAATACTTAAAAAACCACAAAACAAATGCAGAAAGGCTTGCCCACAGGCAGGTGTGCTGGCAAACACATGCTATGTCAGGGACTTTGCAAGACCAGGTGTGATTTTGTTCGAAAACCAGGGGGTTCCAGCTTTGGGAGAATGAGTTTGCTTTCAAGAAAAGACATTTCCATCTCTCCCTGCCCCTTTTTATGTCCACAGAAAAGAAAAAAAAAGGGCGGTGTACATGCAACAAGTGTGTGTTTGTTTCTTCCAACAAAAATGCACGGAGTATCGTGAAGTTCCACTGTGCAAATAAGATATTCTTATTTCTCAAGGAACGGCATGTCCAAAAACACTGACTTTTTCTTTGCTTCCTCTGGCATGTATTTGCTTTCTGTGCAGCCCCATAAACCACTTAAATACCTGTGATCACAGTGGATTTTATGCCCAGCAGCTATCTGCAAGTGCTGCTGCAGCTTCTAGCCTTACAACAGGTCACTCAGTTCAAAGAGAAGCGAAGCAAGGGGCTAGGATGTCAGTGCACGTTTGAGACACTCCCAACAGCTCAGGTCATGCCATTCCTTCCAGGTTTCATGACAAGCCCTCTCACCCTTCCCTCACGCCCTTCTCTGATCACAGCAAATTACACAGAGAACAGCCACAGAAGATAAAAATTCGCTGTGTCTACACGAGAGGCAGAATGAATGGCAAAGCCTTCTTGCAATTAAGCTGATCCAAGGAGCTGCAGGTCTGCAGCACAGCCTCGATTTTTCCACACTCAGCCAAGAAACCTGACCATCTCCAACCTCCTGCCTCACCGCTGCTAGCAGAGAAACCCCACCAGCCAGCTTCTGAAGGTGACTTCATGGCCCCAGCCACCTCAGAGAGGAGAACCAACCAGGCTTGCTTTGCTTTCAGCATCCATGTAGAACCCAAGTCTCCAAGAAGCACAAGACGGTGGAGCTGAGGCCAAATGCTGCTTCAGGCAGGGCCAGGGGAGCCCAGACCTGCAGTGCCACCATGCCATTTCCCTCCCTCGCCTACGGGAAACAAGTCCAATCTGCTCAAGATTAAGAACATCAACAAGTTAAGAAACATGAACAAGCGTGTGTCTCTGGCAGCCCTCAGGTTAGGGAGCTGGTGAGCTCGTACACCCGCATTAAGCATTACCATGCAGGTAAATCAGCTGCCTCTGTTGTAATTCAGATGCAGGGGACAACGGTGCTGTGCAAAGCCCTCAAGACCTGACTCTCAGGGGAAGGCTCCCCTGGGAGCACGAGCAGCCCCCACCTCCCAAAGGCATCATCCTTCCCAAAGTTGCTGCACCCAGCCCTGTTTTGCAAATAAGCAGCACGTAACCCCCCTCGGGAGGACACCCGCTCTGCCTGCTTGCCAGCTCCTGCTGGGAAGACACCTGGTCCGACAGGATTGGCAGTCTCTGCTCCACTGCCAATGCCCTTCCTTGTCCACGGAAGCCTAGCAAGCCACTCTTCCTCCTCCTCCTCTCATCCAGCGCTCACGCTATTTCTGGGAAGCAGCCCAGAAGCTTGGGGTACGAAGCCCTCCACAGCAGCCCATGCATTCGCAGCCTGGGTCAGCAGTGGTGTAAGCTAGGACTGAAAGCATCCTCATTACCATCTGCTTCTCATCTCCATCACAGACACTTCTGACCTATTTCTTTCTCAAGTTTTGAACAATTTGACATTGCAATGCAACAGAAAAATAAAATTCTGCTCCCTTCAGCAAGAAGGCTGGCGCTTGCTCTCTGCAGAGATGGTTTCCAAAAAGAAATCCCTCGAGATCTGAGAGCTCAGGCCCCCAACTCCCACTAACATGCAGTCTCAAATGCCACGCTTGAAGTCAAACCAACCCAAAATTAAACAGCCACATCACTTTCCACATTGTGTGTTGGGAACACTTCCCTTGTGCAAGCATGACTGACACATGTAGTCATACCTTCAACACGACAAGACTACAGAGATGAGGAGGTCAACCACAGGAAGAAGTAGTGAAGAACGCCCTGAGCGTTGTAGCACATGTAAAAGGGCTATGGAAAAGATAAGAGAGGCTGTGTTCCCATTTATGAGCGCTGACCTTTGAGAAAGGCTTACAGCAAGGGCAGACCGCACACTGCTGCAAGGTACTTGGAATCTCTCCATCGAGCTCGATGGCGAACCATAACACTGCCAGTTAAAAGATTCCTGCGCAATTAGCGAGAAAGGTCAAAACCACATCAAGTGGGTTAGAGCCGATCGCCCCCTGAATGGCTGTGAAGGGCGTGCATGTCACAGCCTTCCACCAACAGACCTTTCCACTGGCTCAGTGCTGCAGCTTGCCTCCATCGCTGTCTTCCTCTCCTCTGCGCCATGTGCTTCCAGAGAAGCGACACAGAGCAGCTGACGGGCTGGAGAGCAGCTTTGCCAAAAAGGCCCCAGGGGTCCTGGTGGCCACCAAGCTGAACATGAGCCAGAAGCATGCGCTTGCAGCAAAGGCAGCCAGCGGTGGCCTGGGATGCTTTTGGAGGAGCACTGCCAGCAGGTCAAGGGAGGCGATCCTTCACCTCTGCTCAGCACCGGGGAGGCTACGCCTGGAGTGACGGGTCCAGTTCTGGGCTCCCCAGTACAAGAAAGGTCCAGACTTACTGGAGTGAATCCAGCTCAGGGCCATTAAGATGATTAAGGGACTGGAGCATCTTTCACTTGAGGAGAGGCTGAGAGATGTGGAAAACGGGTGGCTCAGGGGAAATCCTATCAATGTGCGTAAATACCTGACAGGAAGGAAGAAGTGAGAGCCAGACTATTCCCAGTGGTGCCCAGCGACAGGACAAGAGGCACAGGGCACACACTGAAACACTTGGGGTTGGGATAACTTTTATTGGTTTTTTAACTGTGAGGGTAGTCAACTGCTGGAACAGACTGCCCTGAGAGGTTATGGAGTCTCCAGGTCTCCATCCATGGAGATATTCAAAACCTGCTTAGACACAGTCCTGGACAACCTGCTGTATGTGACCCTCCTTGAGCAGGGGCTGAACCAGATCAGCTTGAGAGGCTCCTTCCAACCTTAACAATTCTGTGATCATGTGCAACATCCAAAACAAAAAATTCAGATAGCTTTCATAGGCGCACCTACTTTCAAAGCCCCTACAGGGGGGCTACTCTTTGGGGAAGATATCTGCCATAAAAACAAACCCCTTGCCTGGCATGGCACGGGAAGGCTCTGCAGAAGATTTTTCATCCCTAACCTTGCCTGCTGAGGATTTCAAAAAAGATCAGTGCCACCAGCAGAGCACACAAGCTTAGCACAGATCAGCCCTTGACTCCAGCCTCAACACATGCTGATCACACAGGGCAGCAGGGTTTTGCTTTCCAGTTTGTTTTCTGTAAGGCAAGAGCGCTGGAAGTACAGAGAGCTGGAGCTTCCCAGCTGCCCCGACAGGACACAGCCCACCTTCCCGGCTGGCCACCACGATGTGGACAGATCCTTTCCCTTCTGAGCCCGTCCTCAGTTTACACGCAGCAACCAAGGAGTACAGACCTGTGGCTCCCTTCTCAGAAAAGGCCTGCCCTTGCAAAAACAGCATTTGAAAAGTCACCTTGGCAACAGAGTTCCTATGAGCAGGCATCTGTAAGGCAATGACTCATAGGTTTGCCATCGCAACCTGAAAACAAGGTACCAGGGGCACGCGGGGCACGCGGAGGTGTTGTTCTGAGCTGTCTTTACCTCCTGCAGCAAGTATTTTTAAGGTTCATACAAAACCATGGACGCTACCAAGGTGGACCACCGAAGCAGACTCGAGGGAGTCCACAGCACGGCACAAGCTGGACAGTCAGCAAGTCCCCTTCCACTGAGGATAAAAATTTATATTTTAACAACAAAGAAACATACATGCACAAGAGATGTTTGCGTGGATATTGCAGATTTGATAGGGATCAGTGGGAAGAACAGAATACAATTTTTATAAAAGCTTAAGCAGCAACAAATATCTGGAATGAGATTTATTCTGAGACCAAAAGTAATTCATGTTTATCCATGGGTGAATTCCCTCCTTAGGGCTTACTAAGGGAGACAGAATACTCAAACATCCCTATGCTTTTTGACAATGCCTTGCAGGCTTGTATTATAAAGAGATTTTCCAAAAAATATCCTTTCCATTCCTGCTAATAAGATTAATTTTGACTACACTGTCCTTTGAAAAGTTTGAAAAATCAGTAGTTCAACACCTTTTGCAGTATTACATATCAAAAGATCTAGATCTGAAAGTGTTACACTACTTGATTTTACCCAGTGCTTCCAATTTATGCAAAATGCAGGAAAACATCAGTTTACCTTAATTTCCTTGCCTTTAACTGTATATCAGCTAGCAGACAAGTAAGTGTGCGTTCTCTAGGGAAGCTTTCCATTTCCAGCCACTGGCTCCTATAACCCCTCTTGCATTTGTTTCAGTATGTGGCATTTCTTTTCAACTGTATTCTTGGCTATCACTTCACATATGCTCTTTCAGCTCCTTCGAGGAGCCAGCTCTGCTCAGTTGTCATTGCTCTCACATTCTCAACGCACAGGTTTAGTGACAACCCTGCAAACCAGTCTTCAATCTCCTTCCCTAGGTTCAACAACAGGCAGATCTCTTTCCGCTTCCCTATTTTCTGAAGAGCTCCTTTAGTAGGGCTGCAGACAAGAGATGTCTGTTTTATCCAAAGCACTGATTTTCTCCAAAGAACTGATTTTACTGTTTAACAGTTTACGTAGTTGAAGCCATCCTACACCTCAGACAATTTCATAGCTCCTACAAGTTGTGCACAAGAGAGATTTAGACATAACCAGTGTTTATTCATCTTTATGAACGCACTCATATTTTCACCACAGCTGTGTTTTAACCACAGGTACTTTTTTCTCGAAAAATCCAGCAGAGAACATCATTTTATGCTGCATTTCCCTCAATGCCAAAGCAGTGGCCTGATGGGGTGCTGGGGGAAGGAGAAAGGGCAGACAACAATAGGGAAGAGAGGGGAAAAGTAAGTATTCAAATGTGCCCGGAGCAGGAAAACAGGGAAAAAAATAAGTATTTAAAGATGCTCAGAGGAACTGCAAAAGCACAGAGAGCGAGACTACAAAGGCAGACAGGCAAATATGTCACTGCCAGGTGCCGCTGCAGCACTGGCAGCAGACCAGCCGGGCGTGGAAGGATGTGCAAGACGATACCTGCAACGAGTTGTGGAGTTTTCTGTTCCTCAGGGATTACAGTAGACACTACCATGTGTTACATGCGGAGCCCCACCTTCCCCGTCCCTTCTCCAGATAATACAGTTCATGGATTCATTGGTTTGTTTAGAAACACGGAGTTCTCCTCGTTCCCTCGGATCCAGGTTTAGCATCTAAAGCTGTTTTCCCTCCCTCCCTCCACTGGGAAAAACAGGGCACGGGAGAGATGCAGACAGACAGTAGCATCTGAAATTCTTTCTTTGGGCTGAAATGGGGAAGGCTGGCCAACCCGACCGCTTTCACTGTGCAACTCGGTGAAACAAGCGCCTGCAGGAACCTACACCTTAACCAACTGACAAGGCAGGGATGTGGCCAGCAGCAAGAGCTGCAGCTGGACCTGTCCTCAGATGGAGATGGAGGAAAAGATGCAGAAGGAATTCCAAGGCTCAGCTCTTCTGGTTCTGCTCAGTGAAAGCAGCATACGCTCTACCTGATAGTAAGAGCTGGGGAAGGAACAGACACTAACAGCACAGTTGCACAGCTAAACACTATCTAAAACTAAAGACGAGGCTGCGACTTCATCCCTCCCTTTGCATCTATTTCAATGCAAACACACACAAAGGTGCAGAAAGAGATGTAACATGCAGCTTAAGATCCTTGCACAGGCCAAAAGCGCTGCTCTGTCCCATCTCCACTGTCCCTTCTCCTTCCTGGAGAAGCACACAGGAAACCCAGGCTGTCAGAACAAACTTCGTACGGAAATGCGGCACAAAGTGGCAGCGACAGCACTGGCTTCCCCGGCCCGCCTGAGTCTGCTGCTAGCCTGGAGAGTTTTCCGTCGAGCGGGCTGCCCTTTGGCTGGCCTCTGAGCACCGGCCTCTCGCCGTGTGGAAGCACACCACACCTCGCCGTGGTTTTTCCTAAAACACTGATGATCGCTGGCAAACGCTTCCTCCATCCAAAGCCAGTGGATTCCAAATTCAAACTGCTTCAGAATTTAAGGATACATTTACAGAGATCACAAAACTATCTCCAAAATCCTTATGGTTTAATGTTTTTTACTGTGTTTTGAAAAAAAATGCAATGTTGCAATACTAAACATATTTCATAGTTTTTTCCCAATTTTCTTTGGCTCTTCCTCATAAACTGTTCAGGGATACAAATGGATTTTTTAGGCAGTTTTTCATTAGAAGATGCAAATTAGGAACCACTCTACAGAGAAAAACCAGCCCTAAGATTGTCCCCCAGTAACCAGACATCCTGCAAGACCACTCCATCAGACGCCTTGAAACATAGAGAGAGGTGGTTGCAGCTACACTACCAGGGTAAAAACATTTTTACAAAGTTGCGTGCTTTACAAAGAGTGCAGGATGTAACTGGAAAACGTTTACAAAAACAGAGACAGTATTATGCAGGCAAACCTCACTCTGACATCGCCTGAGTAAGCAACAGCACCTTTCCAAAAGGGGAACATTACACAGCAAACCCTTTTATAAACGATATTTCTAATGACAGACCCTCTCACCCTTCTCCAGGCAGCTTTTCATTTATGGCTATATCCAAGATTTGACTCTAAATGAACTCCCAACATTCAAGTCCCACAAGTCACGTCACAGCTCCGGCCACTCCATACAGAGCGGGATGTACCACAAGCACCATGGTCTTCAACTCTACGGTCAATCCACTCTACCTGAGGACAATTTGACTTGAATATTTGAAAATACTTCTTGCAGGTTTGTTCAGACCCTCTGGTTTGGCTGAGACTGGGTACTCAGCGTCCAAATGGAGATCAGTAACCAGTGGCATCCCTCAGGGATCCCTACTGGGACCAGTACTGTTCAATACCTTCATCAATGACCTAGACAGTGAGATTGAGCGCATCCTCAGCAAGTTTGTGGATGACACCAAGCTGAGCGGTGCAGCTGATGCACTTGAGGGACGCGATGCCATCCGGAGGGACCCTGACAGGCTGGAGGAGTGGGCCCGTGGGAACCTCATGAAGTTCAACCAGGCCAAGTGCAAGGTCCTGCTACACTGCAACTGTGCTCATTTGTAACAGCCACCTAATTGGTTAGCCTAGTATTTAAATCCCCCCAAATCTTAAAACCTTCATATTAAAATGGAGTTTAGCTCATCACAGACACTGCAGTAACTAAGCAGGAGAGATGCAAAGGAGAAAGCTCTGTATCTCCCACCACATTCATTGAGGTCAGGCTACGTGACATTTTTGTGGTAGTTGTGGCACTGGGGAAGCCAGCAGGAATGCAGTTTCAGGTTAAGCACACAGCTCATTAAAGGCTGCCTCTGACTCAAGGTTTTCAAAGATTTTTGATGGACAGAATCCAATGTGAACTGGTAGCAAGACTTCATAGCAGANAAACATTNTTTTTCCCATCTGTGCTTCCCACNCCATGTGTCCACAATGACTCTCTGTAGGCTCTCCGCAGGAGGCATGGNAGTCGGAGCAGTGGAGAGCACCAGCNAGCAAAGAGCACAAGTCACACTGACTTGCATTCTCTGTGATGNGGAGACCCGACAGAGGAAGGCACCTTCCAGCAAGCACCTANTCAGCCCCTGAATCAGGTCAACCACTGACAAACACGCACTCCATCTGAGTAAAGGAGATGCTGGCATTTTCCAGGAAGCCCCCAGAAGGCGAGATGTTAACTGGAAGTACTCCAGCCTGGCTTCCAAGAGATGAGAGGATTTAGCAGTAACTACTGAGGCGGCATAGGGCTTCTCCTGGAAATTTATGACCAACAGAGAACAACGAGCAGGAACAGGCAAGAAACAACATACTCAGACCACTACTGGCCAAGGGACTGACAACTATTAAAAGGCAAAACTGAAAGCACACACAGCATGCCCCTCCAAGGCCTCTCTGCACCCTTCCTCTCAACACATGCACACAATGCTGCTTAAGCTGGTAGGTAACAAACACTATTGGAATGACGTACTGTTACACATAATTAATATATTCACTAATTTGACTGCTGAGTGCACTGTGATCAATACTTAATTATATTTCCAGGCAATACAACAATGTCAGACAGAAACTGAACTGAGTAGACAGTGCAGATATGTAACTCCAGGGTAAAAACAAAACCATCACAAGAACGGCAATGTGTGGAACTTGTACAGGAGTTTCAGCAGTGCACAGGAGTGAAGAGAACAGATCACATCACAGATGTCTTCACAGTGAAGGAGGAAGAACTGAGCCATGAAGGTCAAGAGAAGAACGTCAAAAATGGCTGAAAGCATAGGTTCAAACGACAGGAAAATAAGGATGAAGCTCTTGTATGGAGGGGGGGCAGCAGGAACAGCTAGGGAACGGGCAGAAACAAGGGCATTAAGAGAAGCTTGGCATCCACACGACACCATTAAGTGTACAGTAAGGTTTGTCTTCCAACAGACAGGCGCAGGGCTGCCAGGTAGTTGATACCACAGCAAAACTGAAGGACACACAAAGCCCACCCGGGCAGACAGGGAGAAGAGATGCTTTTGGGAAAGCAGGAGGACCATTTCTGTTCCCAGCTTGGTGACCTGAAGAGGCTACTCACTAAGCCTTCTCTTCTCCATGGGGCACATGAGCCACAGATTGGGCAAGTTTTATCCTCTCCTTTCATCAACAGAGAGGGAATAAGCATTCAGAGGCACAGAAGGAAGAGAGGAACTGGAGAGGATTCCCTCCACTATCACTTCTGCTAGAGGGGCATCAAGTGCTTCATCCCAGCATCTTTCCTTTCAGAAATAACTGTGCTCATGCCAATCAGTGCTTTACAGAAAAATCTGAACCTATTACTTTTTAAACAGGACAGCTGACCCAAAAGTAACATCCAAGCCTGATGTCTACGTCCCACCATTCCCTGTGGCAGCCACTATTCCAACAGCAACAAGGACCTGAACTTGCCCCAACTAGGAGAAGGCTGCCTAAAATTTATTCCTGAAGCCCTCCTTGCTTCACAAGCATCCAGAAATATACGGACACAAAGGAACCACATGTGTGAAACCGGGAGAAATCTTAGGAAAACCTCAAGAGCCACCCAAGTACTCTTCCCAGCTAACAGTTTCCCTGCTTCTCCTTGGGATATTTGCTAAATTAGCATCTGAAGTGTGGTTGTCTTCCAGTTGTGAGAGCCAGCTGCAATCTAGCCCTGAGGAAAGGGATTTGTTGCATGGACCTGACTGAAAGCGCTCCTTTAATGCTGTCATGGCAAGCAGCTACCTCAGCACGCCTCTTCAGCAAGGCTGCAGGGTCAGGAAGCGGAGACGATGCTCGATGAGCAGGAAGGACCATCTTGCCACCACGGTCCAGGCAGCTGTGCAGTCTCAGGCTCAGTCTGCCATTACGTTCAGAGCACTGTAGCAGAGGTGTGACAAGAAAGCTGAAATGCCACTCCTCTGCTTCCTCCCCTCAAAAGACCTTCAATTAAGCAGAAACAGTGCTTCAGCATCTATAATCAATCTGGGAATCCACCAAAGCACACATTTCAGAAAAACATGTCAGGCAACAGACAAAAAGCCTGAAGTGTAGCCAGCCACACCTAAGGTATGCAGTCCTCAGCTTTTCCTAGACTATGCATCAGAGAGGGAGCCTTGACTTAATTTAATAAACTCCTCGTTCAGTAAATCTGCTTTCTTGGCACACTAGCAGCCTCTTCCACTACATGCCTGCACAGGCAGCATTTCCAGCACGCCGCTGCAAGGTGTCTGTGTGCCAACCCCCCCACCTACTGTTAAAGGGATTGCTCCCATCCATCAGCACACACCCGTCAGCACCGCACGAGCAGTCGCTTCTGCACGAGGGCCTTGCATTCATGTTAAAAATCAGAATAATCTCCTTCTCATACAAATGGAAGAGAGCTAATTTAAGTCTCCAGGGTGTTTTCCCGCCCGGGCCAAGGTCTACAAAGAAGAGGGGACTGCCTGTGCAGATGCACTCCCCAGACTGTGCTGTGATGCAGGCAGGATGCTCAGGAGTGGTTTGGGAAGCAGAGAAGAGGTCTGGAAGGTGCTGACCTGCTCCAGGGAATACTGAATGCAATATCGGATTGCTCGTCTCTAATGGAACTAGAGAAAAAAAAAAATCAATTGTAATCGACTTCTCTGTTAATGACACAGAGACAGAGCTGTCTCCTCTGGAAAGATCGACGTGCAACGTGCAGCAGTACCAATACCAGCGGCATTATCAACACATGACATTTGGAAACTTGGCACAGGGACAAGAGCAGGCAGACTCCAGCGGAGAGCAGCTCAGGGTGCAGGCAAACAAGAGCTTAGCTTAAGCTTAGCTCACCCAAGAGCTTGTTGCTGCAACAGCAGCAGCCTACCGCCATGCCTCCTCCGTACCCTCCTACCTCAGCTCTGGTGCACAGCTCCAACAGAAAAACCTAGCTCACTTCCACTCGGGTTAGTTTTCTGCTAATTTAGCAAGCTCAACCCAATCAAGTCAGCATCAGGCCAGGAAGACACGTAGTCAGGTGCAGGTGGAGGAGGAAGCAGGCTTCCTCACCTTCAGCAAGTGCCACACAGTTTGAGACGGCTGGACTTGATCTTCCAGCCCTGAGGTCTAAAGCACCCAAAATCTCTTTTAGACAGAAGTTAAATTTTATCAACAGCAACATATCTCCAGGCCAACTGTTGTCTTTATTCCAGCCTGACATGAACGAGCACAGGAGCACTCCAAGACCCCCAGATGGGCTCACAAGCAAGGGTAGAGGGAAAGTCTGCAGAACTTCTCGGGGCTGGAGGAACAGGGGGGATCAAAGGATTAGGCACTGGTGTTATCTACAGCCCTCTACTTCTGCTCATTAGTTTGTTTTTCATAACAGTTACTAAGCACTGGAAGTTTTAAGTGCCCAGCTAAGCATTTTGAGGAAAGCACTGTTATATTCCCCAGGTTTTCCCTGCTGGCTTCTGTCAAAAGATGGGATTACTCAACTTGGCTACCCTTCTGTTCTGACGCAGCACACCAACTTATATGCCAAGCTATGTGGGAAGGTGGGGAAGATCTTGTCGCAGTAAGAGGTGCAGCAGTGACAACACTGACCAAACTCTGAGAAACAAGAGAAACCCAATAATCATTGCTTCATGCCTCTGCCCTAAAGATCTAATTCTGTAATTCTAACAGTGGGCAGGACACTGGAAACTAAGTACAATTTCAGAGTCGGATTAGTGGAGATTTTTTTATTTTTTAAAGTCCAGACCAGAAAACCTTCAATGATTTACTAAACTCACACTAAAAACAAAAAACAAAAACAACAATGGGATGAAGGACAGCAATCTGCAAATACAACTGCCTCCTGCCTGAATTACTCTAAGTAGATTCGCTGAATCGCCACGACACGATATAAATCTGTCCTAAGGCAGAGCGCAGTCCTCTCCTCTGCTCTCTGCCTGCTGTCTAGAGCCCAGGTGTGAAAGTCCTGTGCCAGTTTGGGACAGAAGCAGCAGCGAGGCCAAGCTGGATCCTGAAATACATCCCGATTTCAAAGTTCTTCCAGATTTGTTCAAACCAAGCAATGAAAGCGCTTAACGGTGCTGCGTCAAAGGGCCGAGCACCCCGTGTCCGGCCTCGGCGTTGCTGTGTCGAGGGGGGGCCGACCCACCCCATCCCTCACCTTGCCAGCACAGCTCCCCCACCACAGGAACCACCAAAAAGCGCATTTGTCGCCATCAGACAAGGAGCAGGAGAAACAAATCTTCTGATGAAACATCCCGGCACCAATTCCCACCCTGACAGCAGCCTGGAAGTACAAACCAGAAGTGGCTTCAGAAATAGCTCGGGGGTCAACATCAAGCCAGCAGTTTTTGACCTGCTTTAACACCAGCTCATCAACAGCCTGAAAAATCTTCCTTCCTCCCTAATTTCACCTTCTCCTTTAATGTCTCTAGCTACAGATTTCTCAGCTGGGTTCTGCCTCTTCCCAAGGACTTAGAAGAACAAACAGCCAAGAGGCAGCTGCCACAGCTCCACTGGAAATCAGGCAACACGTGGCATGGGAGAACACAGGCGACCAGAGGCAGGACCTGGCATGACACCACGGCTTGACTGCCCAGGCAGACTCAGACAGTACCTCGGGTTGGACTCCAGAAGAGCCATGTTGTTGGACACGAGGAGGTAAGGGCAGGGGGAGCAGCTGGCAGAGGACTCCTAATAGCGATATCAGAATGCATGCCTTGAATAAAGAGCTTTGGGGGTAAACCCTGACCACATCTCCCACATCTGTCTGCTGAACTGTTATGATGAACACTGCTACAGGATCTCCTCTCTCTCTCTGCTTCCCCACAGATTACTCGAGCAATAGCTGAATAGTTTAGTGTCTCACGGCACAAGTGCCTCTCCTCCTACGGTCCTGTAACTATCCCACGAATGACCTTTCCACTATCTCCACAGCACTCTTCCTTTCCTGCTCACTCTCTCAGGGCACTGGGATGTCCACACCTTCATCTCAATACCCAGAAGGGAGATCTTGGTGAGACATCAGGCCACCAAGACCACAAAACACGACGAGACTATCACCTCAAGGCTGTGCCAGGAAGCTGGCGGCAAGAGGCTGCGCAAGGATACCAAGGACGCAGGAGCTTTCAGATACAGATGGCAAGGAAGAAAGTGCCCACGCTGGCTCCTGGAGAGCAGCCGACACGAAGACAGCAGGCAGCCAGGGACATGCCCTCCTGCGCAAGCCAAGACGTGCTCGACGCTGCCCTACTGCGTGCTAGCTGAGTGTCTCGCATGCAAAGGGTTCAGAGTTCGACGGGATCCCAGCACCAGCTGCTACAGTGACAGGCTCCTTCCTTCTGGAATGTCAACACCTCGGGACTCAAACACAAGGGAGGGATGCAGCAGGAGGCTTCTCTTCCCTAGGTCATGGCTTGCTACGAGACAACTTGCCTCTGTAAGCTTGGCTCTCCCTGAAATGCTGAACAAGCTGCTCTGGCTTCCCGTGATGACGTGCCCAAGCCCAGGAGAGCAAAGCTCCAGGCAGGGCCATGTTGGGATGTTAACTAGATGCATCCTTTGCTGGGACAAAGGGGCAGGGAGCAGGCTCAAGCCTCTGCTAAGGATCTCCCAGTGTCTGATCCTGGGCGAGACTAAACAACAAAGAGGAAGAAAAAAGGGCTTGCCCCACCTTATTTTCTTTCAGGCAGCGCATGTGTAACTGGTGATGAGGTTTGCCTTTCAATGCAGCACTAGTTCATCCAATTCATCCCTGCCCTTTCCCACCATCACTGCCTCTGCTTTCCACCCAGCCTCCCAACAGTTGCTCCCCAGCCACTTGGGCTCAGGTTACCCCTTTTCCAGGCCCGCAGAGTCAGCATTTCTGTTGTCTGCTATGTTCTTGCCCTGTTTGTCTGTTTAACCATAATCTCTCCTCTCCAGTGCTACAGTAGCTGACGACGTTTCCAGTCTTGGCCATAGGCCTTATTTTCCAGCCAAATCTGCACAGCCCATCTTGAAGCAAGAAACACAGAGCCGATGCCTCGTATCTTACAGAAAGGCTGTGTGTCACATTCCTGTACTTCACCTGAGATAACGCTGCCAGCAAACTCCTGCCACATGTGGTGGACAAATTTCTCTCCCTCTTCTTTTTTCTTCATCAATTAATTCCATGACAGATCTGAAGGCCAGCAGGAAGTGCAGGAGAGAAGAAAGTAAGTATAGACTAATGACTGAAAAACTGACTGGGAAGATTTAGCAATTTTCAGCCAGTTAGAAGAACGGTAAAGACAGAAGGGACAAAAAAGCCCACAGCCTAACTTGTACCCCTGAAATATTTCAATCAGCTCCTCTCGATTCCATCAGGTCTGCCACAGAATTATATTAAAAGCAACTGTGTAACATTAGATTCTTAACACTTTCATTTCAGTTTTTAAATTGCACCAGAAATGCAATGACAACTTTGTGTTAAAATAGCCCAAACAGCAGAATTACTGCATGAATGTATTTGGGACTGGGATCAGGACAGAAACAAAATAAATTCCACTTTGACACTGCTTAGCTGTGCCCCTGGCACCCCCTCGGCCCCATCCCCAGCTGTAGGTGTCTGCAGCTTCGGCAGACAAGGAAGAGGCACTGGAGCTGTGGGCTGGAGGGACCATCCAGCGTCCTCACAAGTTCGTCGCAGCACACGGTGGGTGACCAAGAGCATCGCTGCTGTGAGGCGTGTGGCTACGTGCCTCTTCCTGCTGCAAGGACAGACGTTACTGCCATGTGCAGTATATATATATATATATATATACACACACACACACACACTCACTAGCAGAACAGATGAATACAGGAAAAGCCTCCAACATTGCTCTTGCACATTTCCAGGAGGCCTGCTGCCTCTATCCTTTTGGTTGTCATTTGAATACCTCCTCCCTGCAAGGAGACTGACATACCACAGGCACTACTGACTGGCATTTGAATAATTCATGATTAGCAGCCCCTGCGTTTCAGTTTAAAGTCCCCTTTACAAATCCAGCTGCCCAGTTATGCAGTAGCTGTGATTAAAGCATCCGTGCAAATTAGGAGACACAATTGTGAGCCAGGGTTGCAAGCGCAACGGAAGCCCCAAGACGTGACACGCACAAAAGATGCAGCCAGCCTAACATAACGCACACGTTGTAACATAAAAGCCACAGCCAGCCCCCCCCTCGCCTTTCGCTCTGCCCGGCGAGCAAGCACTGCTCCTGCCAACCGTCAGCAGAAGCTACACACAAAAGCCTCGTAGAGCTTTAACAGAAGGCGCTTTGAGGACTTGAGTTCGAGCCTTGGTGTCCAGCTTTACCACTAGTAAACAGTACCACTGGGCTAAGAACATACCAGGCCTGACCAAAGCTTCATGCAAGCCAACTCCACGTGTCCAACAGAGCCAGCGATGAATGCCCAAGCATACAGCGGGTACATTTATTACCCTCAATGTATTTTTATTTTGGGGGATCTGACCAGTTGCTTTGCAGCCCATGCTGATACCAAAAATTTAGAACACCTATGTGCAAGGAGTCCCAGCACTTAACTGCCATTTTCCTCAAGGATCTTTGCCCATTGTGAACCTGGCATCTTCTAGTTTAATTTCATTTCTTCCACTTATCTCACTGGAAGACACTGGGAACAAACCTAACTCTTCACCTCCGCCACAATCATATTTTACTAAACTCAATCAGCTCCTCTTTTCTCAGACAGTCATTCTTTTCAAGGCAAAAGAGCTTTGATCCATTTAGTCACTGCTCATATTCCGTGCCTTTAGCATCAATGCTGAAAAACTGACCTGCAGATAAACACAAATGCTCTGAAAGGACTGCATTTGACCGCAGACACTGTTACGAGCTCATATATCCGGGTTGGCTAATGGCTTTTTCCTCCGAGGTGAGGCATGTGTGCTTTTTCTGCCACTGTGCCAAAGGAGCTCAGTGAACCCTGGCACCACCTTCTACACGTCCACAGCCACGAGTACTCACGCAATGCCGACGCACCAGCGGAAAGAAAAGCAGGAGCAGAGTTTCTAGAGACGCCTCCTTACTGCTCCGATCAGAGTTGTCGTGAAGTAATTACTCTGAACCTTACTCAGAGCTCATTAGGACCACAGCAAAATTTCCACTAGGTTATTTTAACTGTTGATTAATTCTCCGCTCCTGGCAGATTTCCTTGGATTCTTTAACATGTCTGGTCTCAGGCTCCCTGTGGCGTGGGTTCGTTTCCTCACTCCCAACACTCCATGCATTGACAGGCAAAAGAAAAAAGTAATCACGTGTCAGAGCCTGCCCTTGATTTTTAAGTCTTTGTGGCAGATTAGTGCAGCGCTCTCCCCCTCTCCGTGCTGTCCTATCTATTGCACAACCGTACGTCAAGGAGTTAATCCCACCATCTGCAGCTGTCGGAGCTCCTGCAGGCCAGGAAACCCGAACACCTAACAGTTTGGGAGCACCAAGGGAATAGAAAGTCCAGCTGGATCTTCCACCACTGAACAGCCACACATGAAATGTAGTCATATTAATTCCTTTCACCCAATAGCCTGCTTAGTCAACACATGCAGGATAACTTTAGATTTAGACATGGAAAAGAGCTCAACAACTCAGCCTGTGTAATGCCAGCAGACTTTCATTATTTACATAATCTAAAAATTATTAGCTCGATCCTGGTCACATTTTGATCAGTGAGTTCCAACACCACTTACATTATAAGTGGCTTTATAAACTGCTGCACACACAGAGGACTGCAACACTAAGTAGGAAGGAGGGTGAGAACACCCGGGAAAGCTTCCCAAATTGTCTGTGACAGGCATGGGTATGACCTCCAGCCCCCAACTCACCGCTCAGCTTTGCCTACATGCAGATGGACAACAACTGACACGCAGGATCAGCAACGCACAACATCGCTGGAGCCTCATCGCCCACTCTTTCTCTCTCCTTTTTCTGCAGCACATAAAGCAGAATGGAGCTCAACGGGTAACTGCGTGGAGAAGTACAAGGCATGAAATCTACACTACTCTGGCCTGTGATTGGGGTGGAGAGAGAACTCAATCCCAGCCATGAGCACCTGCTGCGCCCAGGTCCCCACTCCTGCCCGCCATACGCACACGGCCCTCCCAGCTCCAAGGGCTGCATATCCAGACCAGAAACAAGCTGGCTTTTTCCTTTGCGCTATAAAACTGACTACCATTGGTAAGAAAATGCTTCACCACAAGATCAAGACTGGAGATGCCAAGCAGAAGCCCCTAAAGCACAAAGGTGACACAGCATCTGCGTGAAGACCGCATGGTCATAACGGCCCTTTAACCTTGAAAAGGTCTTGCTAATTCTAGCATTTAAATGTGATGTGGTGAACTACCTTTTTTTTTTGGTGGTGGTGGTGTTGATCACACAGTCCAATGAGGCTAACCCATGCAAACACTCATTCCAGGAGATGCCCACGCACCTCAAGTCTCCTTCCCTCCTCACGGGCGCACAGACCGCCCCACAAGCAGAACTGCTCCACACACTGCTTCACCGCCTCTTCCAGCCTCCCACGTTTCTGGTGGCTGCTGCTTTTGTGCTGTCTCAACTGCTCTTCTGCCTCAGTGAACAATTTAGAGCTCCCAAAAGCCCTGAGGAACCAATACGATCACCAGCTCTGCCATCTTATGCAACACACGACACTCGCGCAGCATCTTCCACCCCGGACTGCCCTACGTCCTCCTCCCTGCTCCTCTTCTGCCTTGCTCTGGGGTACACATGGGCACCGTCCCACAGCTTCACCAAGCCCCTCGGCAGACCACCGTGATCATCACCTCACTACAGACCTCCCAAGGTGTTCTTTTCCCACCAGAGCTGGGCTTGACCACTCTGCCAGGGACCCTTTGCCTTTCCCACAACAATTCTCACACAAGGCAATTTCCTTTTTTCACACAAGTCTTAATTTAGAGCAAGCCACTCTCCTCCAATATGCCCATTTGGCTCACTTAAACAAAGATGAAATCTTTAAAAAAGAAAAAGCAAGATCTGGGCTGCTCTAGGAGAGGCAAGATTTTTCTCCACCCCATCACCTCTTCCCCTTTTATTTGAAACTTGCAGGACAGGACCAGTCACCCATCCTGGAACGACATTCTCCTGGTAGAATCTATTTCAAAGCAAGCAAAATTTGAAAACAAATGACAGGGTCCCACCACTTTGTACTCGATGCTCTCTGCACCACTGCCAGCAGCGCACGCAGGCAACACCAAGGCTCAGCAAACAGCATGCGCTGCTGCACAGCACTTAACACCGCGCCTGCGTTAGCACCAAAGGGAGCTCTCACCACAGCCCCATCTTCCCCGTGCAGCAACGAGATCAGCAACTGCCGGAACAGAGGTGCTGCAAGAACACCCATGTCATTAAAAGTAATAACACGGGATGGGGAAGGACCAAACCATAGTAGGTGATTCTCTGACACTCCCTGCTGTCAGCTTTCAGAGCTGCCAGACATTTGGCGTTGCCTTGATCTCCTCAGGCCTGGGACTCAAGCGCCACATGAGAGAGCCCTGAGAACTACCTGTCCCGTCACCTCTCTGTGCTTCGGTATCCCCACACTCACAGGGGAATGCTGTCTGGTGTCGTTCCTGTAAAAAAGCATTCCTCAAATAAAAAAGAAAAACTACACACCCCTTCCCAAGCAGTAGTCTGCAATACTTAGGCTCACCATGCCCAAAACACACACACTGAGAACACCCGCACCCCCAACACAGTATCAGTTGTCAGAAGAGAGAGACTTTCACTGTAAAAGAAGGGCCAGCAGAAGATCTTTCCGTACTGCACGGAAGGTGCTGGCAGGAGGAGTATTTCTCTGCCGTGAGGAGGACTGCTGGCATGAGCACTGTGCCTGCCGATTTCCTAATATGGACCAAACAGTCAAACGGGTTGAGCTCTGCGCACCGTGCGCCTGCAGACTCATCACTGGTGTCTCATTTGGTGTCAGACTGAGTTTAATCTTTTTACCCTACTGACAGGATATTCCTTTTTCCCTAATGGACCAAGAGCTGCCAAGAGCTATGAGACATTTTTCACATTTTTCTGGCTTTGTTCAGCTTTCCTTTCCTGATGAGGACGTTCCCATTAGTCCTGCCTCTGCTGAGATGTCGCAAGGAAGACACGAAGAAACGCCAGCCTCCCAGCGGATCCCAAACTGAGAGTGCAAAGCACAATCTGGACTTCTCCAGGAGGTGGGATTGATCCAAGCCGCTGTGCCAAGAACAATGTTTGCCTGTTTCAAGAAGGCTGTTCCACTTCAGAGGTTTGTGAGCTCAGATATTGCCACCCTAAAAATAACATAGGACACAAAGCAGCAGCCAAGCACACCTGCTGAGCTGGAGCCTCCACCCACACGGTGAACACACGGCACCTATGAAGTCCTGAGGGACCCACAGCTACGTGTCCCTTCGGGTAGGGGAGAGGGAGATATGGAAATCCGCAGGATGTGAAAACACCTGACACATTATGGGAAAGAGAAAGGTGTCGTGTCTCCCCCCGCCAATCCTCACACATGCTCCACCACCCTAGGCCATGGAGCTTCAGGAAGATTCAGCAAAGGTTCCTGAGGCACAAAACCTATTCGCACATCTCTTGAAATATTCATTTTCTTACGGTTAATGAAGTCTTGCTTCCACTGTGGACCTTGCAAAATCAGAGCCATCTGTTGGAAATCAATGGCTGATGCTGCTAAAACTGAAAAATCCATTTTTCCTGCTATTACAGCTGCCTTGAACCAGCTCACATCCCTCAGAGAGGTCAACAACACGCAAAATATTACTAGTAAGATGTGCACGGGAGACGTTCGCTCCTAGCCAGGGTTTCTACACAGATCTTTCTGAAGCCAGCAATACACTAGCTGCAAAGTCAAACAGCACTACAGCCATCTTAAATGCATTATTTATTATGTAACATTCATAGAAGTATTGTGATGTTGGGCTCCAAATCCCACCTCGCTTAGCCTTTAAAGACTGTGCCATAATTATTTATAGTATGTATATTACAGAGGATGGACCATACTATCAGATCTCATTTAAAGATTACTTTCAGATGAAGCAGGTCTGGTTCTTTAACATTTTCTTCAAGCAGGAAAAGGTGGCAGCAGCAGCTGCAGTACAGCAAACAAATCTATAGATGCATATGGACATATAGGTCAAATAAGAATTAGGCTGAGCAAAAAACAAGTTAGCTGTGAAACATCCCTTTGGCCGCTCTTCCACAGACAGTGCTAGCCGTTTGTGGTTTAATCTTGGAGCAGCTCCGTCTCGTTTGAGCTTGCAATGCTTACAAGCTTCCAAACAGCAAGTTTTTACTATAATTGCTCTTTTATTTCTTTGTTTCTCTATACTGGGTAACGTTTTCACATGAGCACTGCTGTTTTACACACTTACTACATGAGGAAAAACTGAAGGAGGGACTGGAAAATGTCGTTCCGTGTCCGGCAGAGCAGAAAAATATCATTCAAAAACATAGAACTGACCTAGAAAAAGGAAGAGTTATTCTGCTGCCCTCTAATGAGCACATCTAACATCTGAAAAAGAGCACTCTCAGAGATGTTCTGCTGGGCCACAGGCACGTCCTCTCCTGCTACAGAGCTGTCAGCAACACAGCCACAGCTGCAGCAAGGCAGCGCCTCCCACACAGCGAAGACATGCAGAAGAAACATCTGGATGGACCCAAGACCTATTCTGTACTTTCTTGAGCTTAGACTAGAGTATATGGCTGCGTCCTGTTGTGTTCCTCAAATAGAGGGAGGAGGGGGAGGTTCCTAATTCTGACCTTCAGGACACAAGCAAGTATATCTGTCGGCTCACCTCTGCAGCTTCCACGAGGACCATCCCCCCTCTAAAGTCACCTCCAAAGTGCATGTGCTGCATTCACCTTCCGCGTCCCTTCCTTGGGTCCGTATGGATGCTATTCATATGTCAGATCTCTTCATTCAGTTGAGCAAAGGAAATGCTGCAACCTCATGATACGGAGTTAGACCATACACTTCACTGCCACAGAGGGCCACAACGTTGTTACAGGTATTACAGGTACAACAGCAACGTGGAGGAATGACTTGCCTAAACATCTGTGAGTGTTACTTGAAAAGCAAAAGACTTCAGCTCTCATGCGAGGGTCTCTCTGGAGCTTCACTCTGCTCAGTTGAAAAAGGCATAAGGACGTCAGAGGAACAGCCATGGAGCAACGGTTCTACCTGGTGCTGAATGCCATCTCAACTTTTCCCGAGCTACCGTAACATGGTGGGTTGACCCTGGCCAGCTGCCAGACGCCCACCCAGCCGCTCCTTCACTCCCCCTCCGCAACAGGACTGGGGGAGAAAGTAAGATGGAAAGTTCATGTGCCGAGGTAAATGACAGGGAAATCACTCACCAACCACCATCACAGGCAAAACAGAGCCGAATCTGGGGAACAATAATGTATTGCCACTTAAAATAGAACTGGGTGGTGAGAAACAAAGACAGACACTAAAGCACCTTCCCCCACCTTTCTCCCCAGGCTCAGCTTCACTCCTTCATTCCTGACTTCTCTGCCTCCTCCCCCAAGCAGCGCAGGAGGACGGGGAACAGGGTTACAGTCAGTCCATCACAGCTCCTTTCTGCCGCTCCTTCCTCCTCACACTTACCCACCGTGGTCCTCTCCATAGGCTGCTCCGGTGACTGGAGCACCTCCTCTCCTCCTTCTCCGACTCTGGTGTTCACAGGGCTGTTTCTCACTTTTTTCCCCTGCTCCTCTATCTGCCCAGCATTTTCATCCCTTCTTAATCATGTGTTTTCCCAGAGGCACCACCATCGTGGTCAACAGGCTCAGCTGTGGCTGCGCTGGAGCTGTTTGGACACGGCTGTGTCTGGCACAGGACATCCCCAGCCTCTCCCCGTGCTACCAAAACCTTGCCACCTACACCCAATACAGGTAAACCAACATCCTCTGTTTTGGAGGAAGAAAAGACATGAAGAAGTTATAACAATCCCATATAAACAGTATTTACACATTTGTATGCTATTTCCACAAATAAAACTGGCTCAGGTACAGGCACTAAAGCAACGAGGGTGCTGCAGAGGCATACACGTAAGCCCAGCCCTGGAGTCACAAATCGCTGCCATGAATCAAAAGCAATAGCCAAAAGCTTCACTGAGAAAAAAAATGAAAGTGTCACAAAAGGAAGCAACTTAAACTCAAAATCGTGACTTCTGTCAGCAGAATTCCTGCAGCCTGGAACAGCCTTCCCCCACCTCCCTGTCGACAGGCACACCAGGTTATTTCAGCTCAAAGCACACCACAAAATAACTACTGGATGTATAGACACAGCCTGTACCCGTCACAGCTGGGAGTGTCCTACCCATGCTAAAGTCCATTCCCAGTTACATAAGAACACTCAGTGACCTGAATTTACAAATAATCTGTATTTTGAAATGAAGGAGAAGAAAACAGACATAAGTGACAACAAATTTAAAGAGCCACATAGCTAGGAAATGCAACAGAAGCAAATCGGCCCAGAGCATGCACAGGCACAGCCACACTGGGCATGGACATCCATGACACCCGCGGAAGCCAAAATTCTTTAAGCAGATCTATTGATTTGCTGCACGTCCTCCATGCACAGTCGAGCACACAGCACCAGTGGGCCAGCAAACAAGCCTGTCCCACCCCGTTTTCCCTCAGATATCCTGCCAGAGACCCTCTGAAACACTATGTTTCACTGCAGTTCGTTAAAATACCACTAAACACCAATGGTTTCATGAGTACCTTCCAGATGACAGTCACTCCTTGCTTGAACATCTGCTTGGTAGCCTGTTCCTCGCCCGCAGGATCCATCTTCTGCGGTTAGCTTCATGGCGTATTCGTAACACTGCTTGTTCAATCTAAACCTGTCCAAATCACCATTTCAAACAACCCAGAATATTTTGGTACCCACTGCATTTAATCCTTCCACAGTCATGTTTCCTGCATTTCACTTAGACAATGTCCATTGAGATTTACAGTGTTAAAAACTCCATTAAAAAAACAACAAAAAACCACCCCCAAAAACTTACTTTCTTTGTATAAGCCACTCAACTAAAAAGCAAAGCCAAATTACGTGCCATTACCAGTTATGCCACATATAAGCATCAATAATGCCATTTTTGAAGCACGGAGGTGGGCTAACAGAGCTTCAGCTGGTGTACACATTTTCACCCAAGCATAAAGAAAACTTTTATCCATAAATTGCTCACAAAGACTCTTTGAATACCTCCGTACCCCAAGGATCCTCTGAGCAGAAAGGCTCTCAGCACAGGAGGCAGCAGTATATGCTGTTTCGTGTGTGTTGCAATCAGTGGTGGCCTGAGAGAAGGAGATGGCTCTGGGAGGGTACCATGTTTTCCCATAATTATAACCTCTGGGCCATTAGTGCTGTAACTGAAGGATTACAGATTATCTGGGAGTGAGTGTCCCTGTTAACAGACTGTATAATTTAAAAAGCAAAAAGAAAACCCAAAACCTCAGGCAAGCCAGACCTGCTACTATTCCAGTAAAGGATAACTTGCATAGAATAATACTATAGATCCCACTTAGTCTGAATTATAGACATCAACTCGTGAGAGATCTACCATTCAATACACAGCCTGCAATTCACAGAGGACCCACATTAGCAGGGCAGAGATTTATCTGTTGGTAAATCAGAAATCTGATTTATGTAGATGACCAGCTCCAGTGGAATTCTAGCCCTTGGAAAGAATACCCAAGCAAAACAACTTTCCTCACATGGGCACTGCCAGGGGTATTGGCACAGGAAAGAGAAGGCTGACTTCTTCTTGCACCCCAAAACCACGTCAAGGCAAATCAAAAGGGGCAACCCAGAAGGAGGCCTCTCAGCTCATCCACCCTTTCCCAGCCTCTACCAATTTTCTAAATAAAGCGTCTACTAAATATCAAGCTCCCAGGACGCATATTTCAGAAATACGCTTGACAGCTTGACACAACTCCATACCGATGCTGGTGACAAGGGAAGGGCTCTCACTTCCAGAGCTGTCAATCTGTCCTCTCCAAAAGTGCTTCTTCATCCCTCTTGGGCTGCCGTTTCTCAATTCACACAATGTTAAACCTTTCCTCTCACGTCCCGCGAGAGGGTTTCATTACTGGGACTTGTGCTGGGTGGTATCTTTGCCACCGGCGCAGAGCTATGCCTCCTCTCTCTTCACAACATTTATAATTTTATAACTCGACAACGCCAAAGCTGCAACGCCAGAACAGCAAAGGCATGGATTTCAGTTCATAACCCTCTTTTGTAACACTGCAGCTTCAGTAGTCCCCTAAGCAGGGCTGATCTATTTTTGTGTAAGTAAGGATGTCTGACCATTTTAAACTGATTTAGCAGGACAATATGAGGCTAGATTAGTCTCCTTTTAAAGCTCTGGAAATCATAATCACACACAGCAAGGCACAGCCTGACACTCAAGCTGCCATGCCCCATCACGGCTGACCAGGAAGGCAAGGAGGTACACTGACCCTGCTTCAGCAAACCCTTCAGTGGCCCACAGGACCGACATATTTGACCTAAAAATCATATGCTTGAGCACCCAGCTCTTACAAAGGCTGAAGGCAGGCTTTGCAAAAGCACAGAGCAGCACCCCAGAAGCCTCACCAAAGAAATCCCCGATCCCTCACCAAGCCCTACCCTCCTCTTCAGCCACCCAGCTCCAACGCAGCCCACAGAGCAGCACGTAAAGGCTGCTCCAGGGCTGGCAGACACCTTCCACCATCGCTAGTGGTGAACGTTACGCAGCACGCACAGCCACGGGAACCAACCGTAACAAGAAATCACAGGGATCTGACACATCGTTCAAACTCCCGAGCCTCTTCCCACTACCGACAGCCTCCTCTCCCCGGAGCAGACTGCAAACATCTTGGCAGCTCCAGGCACTCTGGGAAATGTTACTGTGTTTGTGTAGTGCTCAGTATCCATGACCACTAGCTAATTGGAGGATTTTTTTTAAAGAAAACACATTAATTTTAAGAACGAGGACTTGGCCACAGCTAGAGGGAGAGGAAGAAAAAAAAATGTTAATTACTTCCATAAATATTAACACAACTGATTCCCATGATCTGGCAGAAGGCACTCACAACATGGAAATGGCCTGTCTTCGCAGAGAAGGCAAAAAGCACTTGAAGCAGCACGAGTTTCAGACACTCATTTAGCTCTCTTCATTTAACTGCACTGACTCTAATTAAAGTGGAGTTTCATACAGCTGTTCTCACAGCCAGCACCACACTGCACAGACAATAAGTTGTTAAACTGTTTTTAAGCAGTTTGGGTTTTCTACTTTTTAGAAATTATGCTTGTTTTTATTTAAGGCATCAGCATCTTCAGCTTTCAGTAGGATTCCCACTCCAAATTCTCCCAGAAGCTACCCACAGCAGGTCACTGTCCTCCATTTCAAGCAGTCCCCACAGCTCTTCACCTCTGCTGGAGAACCTGGCCAGACTGACTCTTGAAGCAAGGTACCGCTGATTTTCATCCTTTGGACCGAAGCAACAGAAGAGCCTTCTGGCTTTGAGGAGTGTTAGTTGTTGTAACCTACAGTTTTTTGTTTGAGGCGTAGCGTAGACTGAGGTCGCTTGACCTCACTGGAGAGGCTTCCCATACCACAAACCGCTATCGGAGCTCCTCTCAAACACCATGCAGATTTATAACGGCCTGTTATAAAACAGTCAGACACCCAAACCACCCTTGCAAGGTGATCCAGCATTGTCAAGGTCAGAGCAGCTCCTAATGACGCAGTCAAAAAACCAAATAAATATGAGCGAAAAAAGCAAGGAAGAAGGAACATATGGCAAACCGCTACCTAGAGCGATTTGCCCAGGTATGGTAAATTGCCACCTGTCCCCTTATCAAACTACCAGGGTGGCTCTCACAGACGTGGCCTCATTTCGCCGGACTGGCCAGCACGGACTCTTGCGAGCTCTTCACCCGCACTCTCTCTTCTACTTCAAGCTCGGTTCCTTATGGAACTCCTGTCCCCAGCCAAAAGCAGCCTGCCTGTAGCCCCAAGCCTGAAACAAAAGCATTTTCAGCTACCGTCAGGTCTGTAAATCTATTAGTAAGTGGTATACTGGGTTATCAAAAGTTAATAGCATTTCTTCTCCAGGAGGTTCAAGTTTTCTGCTCGCTGCTACGCAAGAACGTAACTGGGCTCCCTCCGGCCCCGTGCCCGTTGGTCCTCAGCTGGGACCAAGGGCCCTGGCAGGGTCAGCATCTCCTCCCGCTCTGCAGTGCCAGTTCAGCCTCTCGCTGCAGCATGTCACACCAGTCAGGGTGCAGCGACGGACAGGGTTAGCAGCTCAGCTCAAGGCATGGACATGAAGCAACACTTCTTGGGCTGCACTTCTGCAAACAGGCAGAGGAACCACTCCCCTGGTGACAGTAATGAAGACACATACAGTGCCCTTCACGGTCGTTTCTGCATGCCAAGTCATTCACCTTGGGGCTGGGGGGAGAGGGAAAACATATCACTTCGCCAGTTTAATCCCTGCCCAGCATTTCTCCTTTCCTGGGAATTTTTGCTTTCTTGCAAATTCGTTTATTGGAGGTTTCAAGCACTTTCATACACAATGTCAGAGAAAACCCCAGCTTATGGAGGGAAGTTTGCAGTTTGACTTTAGGCCTGCACATTCCAGTCCTGGGACATACCCTTGACCTGTGCAGGTTACATGAAGGACACTGACACCTTGCAGAGGGTTGTGGTTTAGCCTCAGCTGGCAACAAAGAACCATACAGTCGCTCTCTCACTCCTCCTCCCCGCCGTAGGATGGGGAGGAGAATCAGGAGGAAAAGGCAAAACTCACGGGTTGGGATAAAAACAGTCTAACAGAAAGACAAAGGGAGAAGAAAATAAGAACAGAAAAACTCCTCACGATTATTCCACTCTGTTAACATTGTTCAGTCCATGTTCTACCCATTAGCTCTTCAATTACCATCCTTATCTTGAATTCCTCATGCCCCACACTGGGCGCCAAAAAGGACTGCAGTGGTTTAGGCTGGCTGGACACCAGGTGCCCACCAAAGCCGCTCTATCACTCCCCCTCCTCAGCTGGACAGGAGAGAAAAAATACAGTGAAAGGCTCGTGGGTCAAGATAAGGACAGGGAGAGATCACTCACCAGTTACCGTCCTGGGCAAAACAGACTGAACTTGGGGAAATTAGTTTAATTTATTGCCAAATAAATCAGAGCAGAATAATGAGAAACAAAACCAAATCTTAAAAACACCTTCCTCCCACCCCTCCCTTCTCCCTGGGCTTCACTCCCATATTCTCTACCTCCTCTCCTTGAGCGGTGCGGGGGGACGGGGAATGGAGGTTGCGGTCAGTTCGTCATACATTGTCTCTGCCACTCCTTCCTCCTCACTCTCTTCCCCTGCTCCAGCGTGGGGTCTCTCCCACGGGAGACAGCTCTCCACGAAGTTCTCCTACATGGGTCCTTCCCATGAGGTGCAGTCCTTCAGGAACAGGCTGCTCCAGCGTGCATTCCCCATAAGGTCACAAGTCCTGCCAGCAAACCTGCTCTGGTGTGGGCTCCTCTCTCCACAGGGCCACAGGTCCTGCCAGGAGCCTGCTCCAGCACGGGCTCTCCATGGGGTCACAGCCTCCTTTGGCCATCCCCCTGTTCCTGGACCTCCACAGGCTGCAGGGGCACAGCCTGCCTCACCATGGGCTGCAGGGGAATCTCTGCTCCAGCACTTGGAGCACCTCCTCCCTCCTCCTTCTTCACTGACCTTGGGGTCTGCAGAGTAGTTCCTCTCTCATCTCACTCCTCTCCTGCTGCAAATGCCCTTACGCAGATTTTTTTTTCCTTCTTAAATATGTTGTCCCAGAGGCCCTACCACCGTCACCAATGGGCTCGGCCAGCAGTGGGTCCATCTTGGAGCCATCTGGCACTGGCTGTATCACACACAGGGAAAGCTTCTAGCAGCTTCTCACAGAAGCCACCCCCGTAGCCTCTCTGCTACCAAACCCTTGCCATGCAAACCCAGTACAACAAGGTACATGGGTGGGGAGGGGAAAGGGACGCAGGGCGACAGGGCTCCGAGGCTGAAGGTGGCTGCACTTCAACTACTGTTGCCTGCCAGGTGGCTGAAGATACAGTGGAGATACGAATAGGAAAGAGAAATGAGGAACTGCCAGAACAGTTACTGGCTGCCCCGAGCCCTCCTTCTCCACACGTCCCTCGAGCCTGCGCATGAAGAGAGGCCGCTCTCTACCCAAGGTGGGACGCCCACATCTATGCGTTGTTCTCATTCTGTTGGGGCAAGAGGCGAGGTGCACTGCAGAGCTCCTCTGTCTGCCCTGAGACCGCAAAACCCAGCCACTGCCGCCACAGCCACCCGCATCAGGGCAGCAGCGAGCAGGACAGGCTGGGAGCACGACTTCAGGTGCTCAAGGCTGAGCTTTATCCAAGCTGCAAGAGCTGAAGGCTCCTTTAATGGAGCTTGGGTACCCCGTTTTGAAGCCATGTTGATACCCAGTCCCCACTCAGGAAAGCGAGAAATCCCAGCTCATACGTGACTCAAACAGCCGCTCCTCCTACGGCAGCATCCACACGCCAAGCAGAGATTTTCAAAGATGTTAAAATCATTTCCTTGCAACGCCACCGAGGGCATCGCTAATAGGCCACCTCCGACACCAGCTTAAGGGAGTGCATTTCAACACTCCCAAACTTTGCACAGACCAAAGCCTGGGCAGCTAATAACAGAGACAGATGGAGCAGGAACATCTTGTCGTGTTGGACTAGCACGGCACGTCGCATTTTACACACAAATTGGAGATGTTACAACCACTCCTCACAGGGTGCTCGCTGTCACCCTCAGTTTGTGGAGCAAACCATTTTCACCTTTCCATCTGAAGAGCGTTACGGTGGGGAACAGCTTGAGAAAGGCACTCTGCACAAAACAAACACAAGATGGGCGTGACAGCTGCCAGCACAGAATTAAACACTGAAGGAAAGCGACAGCACCAGAACTGCGAAGATCCAGCAGCTTTCCACACCAGGGACGTGGCAAATTACCAACACAAGCAGAAGATTTAAAAATACCCCAAACTCCCACTAAGAAAAAGCAGCAAAGGCTTAAAACTGATATTCAGGAAGGATGCGTTCATTAAAACAAGCAGGATTAACATTTTTTTTTTTAAATCCTTCAATTGTTAAACACTCCAACATGTCAGTAAAGGAAAAAAAAAAATGAAAACAAACAGGAAACATCCAGCTTCCCGAGGCCCGGCGCTGCACAATACCCAGGATGGCACAGCAGAAGGGGACTACACAACGTGGCAGGCAGCACACCGTACAGGAGATGAAGGAAAGGCCCAAAACGTATGCATTGGCAAGGCTGCCGTCTCCGGCCTTTTCTTACCAATTCACATCACCAGAAGTCTGCCCAAAGAAGGTGCACGGTGCTAGGATCAGACACGGCAGGAGGGCAGACTCGCACCATGCTCCGTAGACTAACACAGCAAACCTGTTCCCAGCTGAAGCAACCTGCTCCTACCAACAGCACAACTCCAGGATATGCACAGAAGCATTTCACGGAGAAACGTGATCAGGGTGAGGACAGAAGAGGAAGAAACAGAATATTTAAAGGCCACAAACAAGCAGAAATCAAACGACCAGATAGGAATAAATTACGGGATGCAAAGATCTGGATCCTGTCAGAGCTCCTGAAGAGTAACAGGGGACCGGCCACGGCGGCAATTCTGCAAACAACCCAACAGCAGATCCACTGCAGAGGTAACCATGAGTCCAGACGGTGCAGGAACAGCGAAGCTAGAAGAGGAGAGGTCTCACGGATTCTGGCACACCACTCATTAAAGAAAAAAAACAGGAAAGCATACCAAGTCACGTGAAGTTGGTGCGCGGTCCCACAGCAGGACCACGATGCCAACCAACTTTCTACTTCTCGTCTGAGGCTACAAAAGGAGAACAGAATTGGACAAGCGGCTGCAGAGGTCAAGGAGAAGGAAGCAGATAAGCGACAGACAGAGAAAATCTGGAACACTAGAGCAGAAGCTGAGGTGCAAACCAGAAGGGCATAGGCACTGACTCTGCAGAGGGACGCTTAGTAACAAAAGGAACTCACAGAGTACATAAGGAGGGGGAAAAGCAAGGCTGTACACAGCCTGCAGACCCCAGCAATCCCAAGCCATCAGGTTCCTGCTTGGCCTGATTTTATGTTCTCCCATCTCTGTTTTCTTCAAGAGGAAAAGGGACTTCCTTCTTTGTCAAATACTCAGCAAATTGACTCTTCTGCTCCCCTCCATGCCACTGACAAAGAAACCCATGCTGCAAGACAGTTCTGGTCATTAGAGGATTAAAGTTCTCCAGATACCAAGGGAAAGTCAGACACTACAGCATGCAGGCCTGAAACTCCCGTTAGCTTTGCATCATGTTGTGCAGACCCAGGTTTGGCAACAGCAAGGCCCAGCACAACCTCTGTTCAGGCCGATGTCCTACATTGCTCTGCGTCTCCACCTCAGTACAGATTCATAGACTCGCGGAGTGGTTTGGGTTGGAAGCGACCTTCATAGATCGTCTAGTCCAACCCCCCTTTCATCTCTCACTAGAGCAGATTGCTCAAAGCCCTGTTCAACCTGACCTTGAACATTTCCAATGATGAGGCATCCACAGCTTCTCTGGGCAAGCGGTTCCACTGTCTCACCACCCTCATTGTAAAAAAAATGTCTTCTTTATGTCTAATCTAAACCTACCTTCTGCTAGATCTTATGGTCTCCTTGAGGACCCTTAACTGGCCCAGGACCAGAGACAGCAAATGGTTTTAATCCATGTTTCACATTTTCCTGGCTCACCGGTGGCACAGGATGAGCTAGAGTGATCTGCAGGAAAAGCTACTCTTTCCACAACCTCAGAAATCAAGGTGACAAGCTAAGGTTTTGCAAGCAATTCTGAAGCAGCAGCAACAAGTGCTGCTGCACTTTTGCTTTCTCAACAACACATCTTGTCACAGTTCCCTTCTGGAGAAGCTGAAAATAAAGAAGTAAGCTGCCAGTCCAGTTGTTCGTATCATTCCACAACTGGTTGATCATCCACTCCAAAAAAAAGAGACATTCCCAGGCAAATGGTTTGCCAGAGCCACGCTTGAATAGGCCCTTGCTTCAGGGAGCAAACACTGAGGATGGAAAGCTAAAGTGGAAACAAAAAAAAGCACACACACACCCCCCCCACCATGACAGGCCATTACTTCTGACTTCGTCGGAAACATTTCATTCCCACGCTACAGAGGCTCACCCAGATGAGATTTATTCACTCACACTAGTAACAGAGGTCTTTGCATGGATTAGATTATGGCGAAGTATTTGATTTACATTACGTCAGTGGCTAAGTAAACTACACTGATAGGAAGCAACCATTCAGCAAGCAACTCACGGACTTCACTCCAGTGTTCACAGTGATGTTGCTGGCTTTTGTTACCTACAAGCACGTGGAAATCATTTGGAATCTGGTGTTAAGATGAGTCAACGATTAAAGACAAGAAGCAGAGCAGGAGAATGCAGTTGCAGCAGGTCTGCTTCACAGTAGGACACAGCTCAGAGCTCCCCATGTTGAAATACTTTCCATTTTAGACCACTGGCTTTCTACCGTCACACACGCAAGACCCACCTAAAACGAATTCCATTTTGGTGACAATTTTATTACAGTTCTACCCTTTCCATCTCATGCCACAAGAACTACTGACGCCAGAACAGCCTAAGCTGATGCCTTGCAGTGATCACGGGCATGCTGAATCAGTCTTGTATCTAAGGGACACAACGAGACCAGTACTATGAGAGTAGCAGATGCTTTGACAGGGCACCCTGCCTCCACCTGATGCACCCAGAATCCTCAGAAATACAGGGCCTTCAGGTGACAAGAACCAACACCACCAATTTGCCTTCCCAAAACAGTGGGCCTCTTCCCATCTCCTTTCAGCCCCAGCACACATCTGCATAGGCACTCACAACCGCTCGTGTTAACCGAGATGCTAAACCTGCTATAGATGCTGAACTTTCCAACCCATGTATCGTGCTCCTCCCCGTTCCCTCAGAATAACCACAGCCAGAAGAGCAGCAAAAGCTGCTTGGTTAACAAATTCAAGAAAACTAAGGTAGGGGAAAAGTAGAGAGAGGGGTCTTGCTCTTTTTGGTAGCTACAGGCAATAGCCCCCGAGTCCCAGCACAACAGTGGCTTGGTTTCCTACAGGATTTCATCCCTCTGGATCCAGTGCATCAAAGCAGGTCTTCCAGACAAAGTTTTTCATCACGTGGAAGCAACCATGCTCTGCTGTCGTTCAGTTAGCCCCTAGCACATCTCGCAGCCCCATGGCCATGGTCCAGGCCCTCCTCTGGCGCCAGCTGTCCCACACTGCACTGGTGGCAGCCCACGTCCCCTCCTTGCGCATCCCGGTGGCCTGAGCCACTGCGCAGCCCCCTCAGCTGCCTCGCTGCCCTACACGCAGGGATCTCGCTGGATTTAGGACCACCACCCAGGGGCAGGGTAAACCTGTCTCAAGTCCTGCTGCAACACTACAAGACATTTTGCAGCCTCAATATTCCTCCCTTTTTCCACCCAAGACCCAGCCAGAGCAGAACCGCTGCATTCCACCTGCACGTTCCAAACCAGACGAGTCCTTGCATTAAGAAACCCCTCCATTAATCCGTGCGGCCCCTTTCTGAACCCACAGAAGTGCCCGGCTCTCGCATCACAGAACCCATGCCTGAATTTGCCATGTGAGACACCAGATGTCTTGTTCAGGTGCGTGTCTACCAGCTGCTACTGCCATTGCTCCTCCTGGGTCTCTAGTGGAGGAGACAGCAGCCGGCCGCACCCACCCTCCCTCCCTCGAAGCTTCCAGGCTTCCATCACACCCTCCCTCACCACCTTCCCCAGCTGAAGAGCCCAGGGCTTTTGCTTTAGGAACAACTTCACTGGCATCCCAGGGCTCTGAGCAGCCTTGCTGCCCTTCTCTGAACCTTTGCTGGTCTGCTACATCTTTTTTGAGATGAGAGGACCAGGGCCACACATAGCATCCAACAGCTGCATGTTCCATGGATTTATTTAAGGAGCACAACAACATTCTCCAGGTTACTCTCTTTTCTTCCCACTTCCCAACAATTAATTTGCTTTTTTGGCCACTGTTGAGCTCCAAGCCAACATCTTGTAAAATCTAACCCAATTCCAAGCTCTTCCCCAGACCAGATTTTAACTGGAAGAGATCAGACCTGTAGAACGAAGTGCAGTGTAAAAATTCAGTACACAACAGATATTTTTCATTTGCCACTATCAGCTGATTTTACAGGTACTCCACATAATTCAAAATTAATTGAATGAACTCAAAATGTCACCTCTCTGCTTCCTGCCCAAGCTGCCCTGTCTGTCTTCATTAGAGCTCCACAGTTCAGGCAGCCTTTCCCCCCACTGCACCCAAGGCCCGCGGTTACACGCCTCCCCACACTCCCATCCTTCTGCAGACTGCTTCGAATGAAGACAGGGCATCTTGAAACCCGCCTTAGGAACTATGAATATGAGGAGAAGGCGGTCCTCCTCTTTGACAACAAAGCTGAACACAATCCCTGAGAAAAAAAGTCTGTGCAGGCCAGGCTGGGAGAGATGATCCTTCCTACAGATGTTAGCCCCAACTACTAACAGCATCTGAGGCTTTCAAAAACGCACTTGCCTTTCTCTGCAGCTTGCTTCTTCAGCTCTCCATCACCTCCTTAACCTCATGGCAGACACAGGAACGTAACAGTGGAGTGAAACACGCCTCCTCCAGCTGTTGCACCAACAGTCCTCACTTGCCTCTCTAAATTCCTGGTGTTAGAATGAGAAGATGACAGGAGCCACCAGTCACCTCATCTTCTCCAGAGAAAATGAAGCAGAATATTTTTTTCTTGAGCCTAGATACTTTCACTGTTGGACTTCTGCAAAAGCTGCCCTGAGTGCCCACGCCACGTGGGAGAGAGGAAGGAACCATACAAGCATATCAAATAGGCAGCGGACAGGCAGAGAGCAAGCGGGCAGCCAGAAAGTACATCCTAGGCATAGACAGCAGAGAGGACGGCCAGGGAACCCAAGAGAAGTAGCCAGCTAAAGATGCACCATCATAATCACCTACTCACCCCAGTTAGAGCAGGACAAAGAGACAAGACAGAGAGGAAAGGGAGCTCCACAACCCTCAAAGTCTTCCAGGCAGCCCCACAGGAGCAGGCCTGTGTGGCTCTTCCCCCTATGCTACCACCTCAAACTGGTCCAGGAGCAACTGCTGCTCCACGCTCCGAGGACACCAGGCATTCCAGGTCTCTCCTGCTGATCCAGCCAGCCCCTATCCTCTCTTCAACAGTGAGTGGGTGTGCTGACAGGTGGAGCCGTGAGCCAATGTCACATTGCTATTCTTCCTTACTTTTCCAGCAACAAACAACCTCTCAACCCCACGCACCCTTCTGGGCCAGCTCCACATCTGACAGCTTCAGAATTAGCAGAGAGCTCTCCAGTTCACACAGCTTTGGTGCTCAGACTCTGTCAAGGCAACAGTTGGGTCCTCCAGTTCAAGCACAAAGCCAAAATGTGAAAGCCCAAGGGGAGAAACAAACAGAGGCAGAACAGTCGTAGGAAGGTCAAATGTTTCACCCAGAAACACCTTATGCGGAAACCTTTGACCAAGCTGCAATGCCATGGATGCACAGCCACAGAACGAGATGCTGGCTTTCTGGGAACCACATCTCCCAAAGCAGAGGGACATGGGGTCCAAGGAAGAGAGGGATCAGAGCCAAGACCCGCAGCTGCCAGGCTAAGCTGGCACAGTGTTCCCTGCCAGGTCCAAGCCCTGTGACCGCTCCCTTGTTTCACTCTTGCCCTGCAGGACTCTCAGCCCACACTGAAGTCTTCCTGGCTGTCCCTGCAGTGCCACAACACAAGGCCAGATGGTAACATGAAACACAGAGATATCAGTAATCTTAGATAATGTGAAGCAATTTTAGGTAATATCAGGCACGTGCGCACACGCAGATGCAGGGAGGACAAATATACCAGCTTTCTCAACTGCCACACAGCATCCTTGACATAAAAAAACCTCCTTCAGCTGTGAAACGCACAGGAGATAGAGGGAGTAAGCCTACCTACAGTCTGCCAACTTGACCTTCTCAGAGCTTGAAAAGCACGTGGGAGAGAAACACTTTTTTGTCTTGCTATTAAATCTTAAAATAACAATGTGTAGGAGACTCCTACCCTCCTGCCCTGTGCATCGAGCTAAGGGGGATGGGAGGAAGGGGGTGGGAGGGTTGGAGTCAAGTTGATTTTCCCGCTGAACGGACTCTCAACTGACCAGAGATCCCAGGAGACAAAGCACGTCTGCCTAGAATCTCTCTTCTAACTCCAGGGTGCCTGCCATTGTGTGCACAGCCTAGTTACAGTTCACTGAATTAACACAAAAAAATGAACTCATTTCCATAATGAAAAAGCCTCCACATGGCTCCAGAGTGACACAAGAAGAAAGGGCACAGCAGCTTAGGAAGATTTAAAAAAAAACAAAAAAAAAAAAACCAACACCACTTCTTGCCTCACTGAATTGCAGTTTTGAGCCCCCAAATGAACAGCTATTTTTAGCTGATCATCTGGAAAGCGCGAGGGAGCACAAAGCACCGGGGTCAGCATCACCGTCTGCAGGAAGCCAGCACGCAGCCTCCAGACAGGGTTAAACGTAGCCAGGCACCGCACATCTGCATCATCAGCACTGCACAGGGACCAGCAGCACAGGTCTATTTATAAACCAGATATGTGCAGCTGGAGCCTGCAATGAAAGACTACGGTTGCAGGCTGTCAGCCTTCAACAACATGCTGTCTAATTTAATTAAAGAGATGGCTGTGTTCACACGCACACACACATGCACACATGTCCTCTTCCCAGGGGAGTTATGAACAACCAGCTCAGTGTTTTGAAAACAATACATTTCACAAAGGTTTCTGTGCAGAACGCAAGCATCTCCAGCAAATGTGTCCTCACACAACCTTCCCATTCCCCACTCTGTAACCAAATGTGACCGACGGGCTACGGCTGCTACAGCTCGGCACCGCTCAGGTAACCACTAGCCCTTGGGTGGTTACTGGGTTTGTCTGCAGCCCTGGACATGAAAACAAAGTCACCGTAGCAGCATTAATCTGCATGGAGGGAAGAAGTCAGTTTAGTTTGCAAACAAGGTATTTTGGAGTCACATGCATCTTCTGCGCCAGGCCAGACTGCTGCGCCACCAGTTCCCATTTCGAGAGCAGAAACGCTGTTTCAGATACACAGCTCTGTCCGACAGTAAGCAGCTAGAGGGAGCATTTCCTTGCCGTGGGACTAGAAAACAAAAGCCTCTACCATCTCCTCCCTGTTCCCGCTCTCACTCCCGACACTCCCTGCTGAGCTGGACTCTCCCGCCCACGAGTCCTTGAGCCAGGGACCTAGCAGCAGCAAAGGACAAGAGGAGAGAACTGGCTGCGATCAGGCTGCCACAAGTAAAGCATTGCTGAGGCACAACCAGCAACTTGCCAACAAAACACTGGGGTATGAACAGCAGCTGCTGGCGAGGCAAACGCAGCCACAGAGGAAGCCTGGAGATCAGGTCACAGCCTGGGTGGGGGCTGCTGTCCCCTCAGCCCCTGGGGGCCAGGAGCCTTTGGCTGCATGAGGACATCATCCCACGCGGGTGAGGACATCCCATGGGTGGGGCTCCAGCAGCCATCAGATAGCCTGAAGCTCGCTCCCCACCGAGTGAGCACTAAGCTCATAGACACCTTTTGGCCTCCTCCAAACCCAAACAGAAATCACTTCTAAAAGGCTCTGCAGGAACAGGGGAAGCGTTTGGGTTCGATTCTCCTGGGCTTGTTCTGACAGCCACTGCCAAAACAGTCCCCAGCATCTTTGCTCACAACACGGAACTCATTCAAAATACAACAACAAACCTGTTCTGGAGGAAATGATGCTTCTGGAGTCCAAGTCAAGCTTCTTTACTAGAGTATCAGGGTCAATCTTCAGCCCAGAAAAGACACCAGAAGACGAGAAGTCCCAAACCTTATCCAAAAAGAAACATTAAGCAGGAGTCAGTACAAAGACCACCAGGCAACATTCATTACGAAACAAAAAACCCCAGCCCAGCACCATCCAGATGGAAGTAGGGCGTACGCTCTGGCAGCAGCATGTGGGTGCCTCTCCTGAGCACTTAGGGGTAGCGGAGGCAGCCCAGTGGCCTGCCCCCCCTCCACACTCTTCCACCCAGAAGGAAGTTTCACAAAGTCATGTTTTGGACTGTTCTCTTCCCGACAGATTTCAACACCAAGCCAGCCTCGCCTCAGTTAAGGGAATTGAGGTGTTACTCCTAGGAGAACTGTGAACAGCATCCTTAGGAAAAGCCAGATTCATTACAGGTGCATGAGTACATAACAATACGGATCAGCAATAAATGAGCAGACCTGGGGCCTAAATCAACGGGCATTAAGCAGACTCAGTGACTGCTAGCAGTTTACCAAACTTCCACCATCTAGTTCCTTCAGGCACGCAACACCCCCTCAGTCCTAAGCTTTGCCGTAGCTTCTCTGGTTTGCTTACAAGAATTTATTATTATTTCAGCCAGCAGCATTTCCCAGCACTGAAACACGAATTTATTGCGGTGTAAAACCAGCTGTACATGGCACAGCTCGCTCCTCCCGCCTCACAGGGAAAGCTGTAGGTGCACAAATACCATTTAACGCTGCTCTGCATCCTCGCTGGGAATGGCACCGAGCTCCACCCTGAACTGCGGGTGGCTAGGTCTGAACCTCCTAAATGAGCGTGCGCTAATTGCCTGCTCATCTCCACCTGCCACGAAGCCAGCCAGGCAGCCTCTCACCCCTCCGCTCCCAATACCCGCCGGGAGCGACTCCCACCCAGCAGGGGCAGGCCCTGCCGCAGGCCCTGCGAGGCCAGGGTGTCCCTCACAGCCGTGGCAGCTGCCGGCCTGGACGCTCCCGCGGGTGACAAGCGGCGTGGGGGAGGCCGCACGAACAGCGCGGTGGGCCGGGGGCGGCTTCCCGCTCAGGGGAAGGGGCCCGGCCCTGAGGAGACGCCATGGCGCGGGCTTCCCGTCCCCCTCAGCTCCCCTCAGCCACCCCGCGCGGCCCCGCCCCGCCCCTCAGCCACCCCGCGC
>Ga0065711_1000528_pt1 | contig 63176 bp, 46 predicted proteins | sample Hoacrofraction12_FD_59098 | JGI IMG/M metagenome (GOLD analysis project Ga0065711, IMG submission 59098) | Hoatzin crop microbial communities from Cojedes, Venezuela - Epithelial fraction 12 v2 (version 2) | ecosystem: Host-associated > Birds > Digestive system > Esophagus > Crop | place... | reverse complement strand
CTCTTTTCAGTGGTGCCCAGTGACAGGACAAGGGGCAATGGGCACAAACTGAGGCACAGGAAGTTCCGTCTGAACATGAGGAAGAACTTCTTCACTCTGAGGGTGACGGAGCCCTGGAACAGGCTGCCCAGAGAGGTTGTGGGGTCTCCTTCTCTGGAGATATTCAAGACCCGCCTGGACAAGTTCCTGTGCAGCCTGCTGTAGGTGACCCTGCTTCGGCAGGGGGGTTGGACTAGATGATCCACAGAGGTCCTTTCCAACCCCTAACATTCTGTGATCCTGTGATTCTGTGAAATGAAATGTGGGGTTTATTCTCTACTAGTCCTTCTGGTCAGTATCGCAGTGCTCTGCAAAGCAGCACACATCTGCAGGGGACCCACACCTACCGCCCTGGGCAGTGGTCTTCACTGCATACAGTGCAGTGGGAGAAATGTTACAGCTTTGATTTACGCACACTAACCCGCTGAAGCAAGAAGCATGGGAGGATTAATCAGTATAAGCAGCTTTGTTTATACTGTTGGAACATACCGCAGTTATCTAGTTGCTGTTATTTCCTGAAGTCCTTCCACGGGTGACAGTGAAACCCTGCAAATTGATCACTGTGCAATGATAAAGCCTTGGACGTGTCTTCAATTGTTTCTTTAACCTCAGAGCATTCTGTTCTAGTTTTCTTCCTTTTTCTGATCTGTTAGATGAAACCTTTTTGGTCAATGCTGATTGATCCTTGGCACGTAGCTTCACCCTGTTCCCTGCAGCTCTCTTTTCTGCAGAGTGTCACCCCAAACAGCTCCCACGCTCAGTCCCTGTTTCCAGCCCACCTGCCGCTCCTGAGCCTCCTAGTCCCGGCTGCGGGTTGGATCCACTTTACCTGTTCTCAGGGCTTCAGTGAGATGCTGTGTTACTGCAGTTCTAAGTGCTCGGTCCCAGGGGAGGTGTTCCTGCTTTCATGCATTCCCGGTACCCTCACTGGCGGACGGACAGCAGAGAGAGCCCCAGGCTGCCTGCCAGTGCTCCCCTCTCTCTGCTGACCATAGAAATGCCTCTGCGTAAGGTGGGCACCTTTCTTGGGGGTTTCAGCAACCCACACAAAAAGTTGAGAGCTTCTCCCCATAGCAGCGCACTGTTAGCACGCTGGAGATGTCCCCTGCTGTGCATGGTGGCCGGAGGGCACACCTGCAAAATGAGGTACCGAGATCACAAGCACTTCTCAGCCCGAGGGAAAGGAGCCCACATCTGTGATGTCTCATCTGGTGATGACCATTCTCATCACCAGACGATGGCTGTCCTTGGTGGCAGCACTTGGCCTTTCCTGCTGAAGCCAAGAGTTGTGGGACCAGTGAGGGAGCCCAGGAGCTTGCCTGCTGCCCACGGCTATAGCAGCCAGCTGGAAGGGGGAGCAAGTCAGATGCATAATCCGCCCCTTTAAAATGTGGTCGTTGTTAGAATAAAAGCAATTTCAGGAGTAGGCATCATAATCTCGTAGGATAATGCAGGTTAGAAGATATTTCAGGAGGTCGTCTAGTCCAACCTCACGCTCAAAGGCGGGTTAGCTATGGCGTCAGACCAGTTTGCTAGAAGCATAGGTTTCTCTGTCCCCAAACAATTAGATGAATGCCCTAATCACAAGGCTAGAGCGAGGCTTTCTCCTTTCTGCTTTTCCCTGGTTTTATACCTGGTTGCACAATGACTTAGCCACAGTCGGCAGCTTGGTGTTCCCAGGTGCCATACCCATGGAGTTGATCTCTCGTGGTCTAAGCAGAGCATAATAGCCGTCTTTTGCACCTCCTGGTCCACTCGGCTGGTGTTCAGAAGGAGGATGCTACACCATCACTACCCATCTGACTTCTGAAGAGTCTCCAAAATTAACTCAGTTTGAGTTCAGGCACTCTGCACAGATCAGAACTTTTACAGCAGTCGAGAAGACAGACCTCCAGACTGGACATGGGCATCCAGAAAGCTCAGACCAAGCACAGAGGTGACCAGTGAATTTAGCTGTATGTAGAGTTATCCAGTCCAGAAGCCAGGCAGACAGGATGGCTGGCTGCAAGGTAAGTGGGTTTCATAACCCGAGTCTCAACTTTGGGGGCATCTCATGAGGTTGGAAGCAGTTCAGTGTGCATAAATGCACAGCAGATTCCAACTCCTCTCTGCAGGTGGGCAGTGAGACTCCTCTGTGTGTTTTACACATGCTTACATTGACTTTGTATTAACATTAACTTTAGTTAAGTGTAGAATTAGATTCAGAACTTCATTATTTTCTCTATTATGAGCATCGTGTTTCTTAAACATTTCCTGCATGGAAGTCACAGTATTTGAAAGATACTTGTGATAGGGTTTCCCAGGAGAATTTAAGCGTAATGAAGGTGCAGGAGGGAAAATCATACCATCAGGACCCAAGGAAGGCAACCACATGGAGTCAGCCTGTGCTATGAATGAAATGGCTGGCAATAGGCTGATGCCCTCCAGTGTGAGACAAAAAAGGCAATTAGAGAAACACTGGTGATGTTAGGATTATTTTCACAAGGGAGGAGGTGAATTCAAGGACGTTTTCATGGTCAAAGACAACCAGGCTTCACAACGATTCACGATCAGCGGCTGGTTTGCAGTGTCCTTGGTGGAAGCAGAGCGGGCTGTCAGCTGGATGAGTTTCTTGTCGTGGATCTGGCTGCTGTGGACCTGCGACTGGAGCATGTTAGCATTGCTCTGCTTCCACCTTGCATTCCCCTGGCACATCCCAGAGCAGAGCCGTGGCCAGAGATGGCAGAGCAGTGGGAAGATTAGGATCCTCGCCTGAAGTACAGCGTAGCATTTGGGTATTTCGGAAAGCAGGGCTGCAGAGTACACTCGGTGCACATTTCTTCCGGTGATTTATCTACTGCGCCATCATGCATGGGTAGGCAAAAATTGCTCTGCCACAAACCAAGCTTTAAATCTTGTCTACACACAGAGCCGTGCTAGCCTGACAGCAAGGGTAACGCCGGAAGCACACCGTCACCTGTATTTCAGAAAGAAAAAGAGGGGGCACAGCATGAGGGTGGGAATCGGGAGTTGGGCTCCATTTCGTGCTCTGTCCTTGAGTGGGTAGAAACCTGGCACAAATGACCTGGCTCTAACCCCCCTCGCTGACCTTAGGTGTCTGGCTGAGGCTCCAGCAAGGCACCAAGGCTCTCCTGGGTGGACATCCCCCATGGGAGTCACAGAGAGGACTTGTCCCTTCCAAAAAGTGACTCATCTCCTTGCAAATATCTTTCTCATTCTCTGCCTTTGCTGACGGTAGAAGGATCCTAGACGCCTAAAGCTAGAAGGAACAGCTTGGCCTTTGTTTTTTTTCCCCTGCCATAAAGGGAGGATAATGATGCTGACGTTTTTAAAGAGCTTCTGACATCCACAGATGAAAAAAATAAACTTGTAAGAGACTATTATTATTGTTATATGTCTTTGGACAGAGGGAACAATGACGTTTCTACGACATTTTACAGTCCACATGAAATGCTGCTGTAATAAAGATAATGACATGTAGGATTGACAGACTATGCTTAGTTGTGGTATTTGGCAGTGATAATTTGGCTTACTTCTTTTCCTCTGTATTTTCTACATAAAAAAAGAAAGAAAAAAGATTAGCAGACCCCTCTTGGAAGTCCTGCTGAAATCAAAACTCCACTGAATTCAACATACACAGAACTTTTTCAGGTTGTAGAGAAAATACACAGGTTAAGCTATTTTAGAAAAGGGTGTTGAAAATGGAATTGCTGATCTTTGTGGATGGCACCGTTATTACAAGGGTGGGAAAGCTGACCCTCCTACAGGAGCTGGGCATGAGAACTATGCTCAGCAGGATGCGATGCTCATGCTTGACTCCAGGTGTGATGTTTTGCCGTCTCCGTTTTAGTGGAGTGGGGACTGCAGAGGTCTCCCAAAAATGATCCGGCTGGGCTCAGCTTTGTGTTGTGTTTCCTTCCCACGCACACACAGATCTTGCACTCAGCATGTACTGACAGAAGGGCACAAGGACAAAAGACAGGACCTGAAGTGTCAGACCAGTGGTCCACCCAGGCAGTATCTAGCGTCTAAGGACAGCAGCAGGAGATGCTATTTAAGCAGAGTGTATGAGCATGGTCACCTTCCCGGTCCACTGCCACATTCAGGCCTGCAACCCTGTCCAGTTGTTTTAGTCTCCATCTGTGGACCTGTCACCACGAATTCATCAAACCCCTTTTTGACCCGGCAGCTACTGTCTGCCTCTCCAGCTCCCTGTGGAGCACGAGAAGTGGGTCCATGTCCATTATTAGTCCGTGGCTACTGATAACATCATTCCACTTTTCATTCCTTTTTAAAGAGTCTTTTATTAGCTATCTTCACTCCTTCCTTTTCCAGACCAAGTTTAGCTAGGCTGAATTAGGTTATAAGGCGAACCGTGATGTCACCAGATCTTGAGATACTTACATTGCAACTGACTCCACTAATGAGGCTGAATGTTATAAAAGGCCACCAATTTTGTGGTTAGAGAAAAGGCACTGCAACATGCGGATGTTACGGAAGGGAATACTATTTAGCAGAAGCTTCTTAGGACATAGAAGACAGAGGGAGGCCACCGGGTGAACTAAATGTGAGATTTAATATGCATGTGACAAGCTCAATAATACTCAGCAATCTTTGGTATCAGAAGGAAGGTATCAGAAAGAGTTTTGAGGTTAAATGTTGCAAGAAAAGATCTCATGAAAATCGTCGCCTTCAAACCTAAGACCAAAGTTTGACTTGTCCCCTGGCCAAATCACTGAGTCCTAGGCTAAACCTAATCTAGGTTTGGATCTATGTACATGGCCCACCTCCAGCCATAGCAAGACTTCAATGAAACTTTGCAAACGTTTGCCAAACAAGCAATTCACCATCAGTCTTTCTGAAAGCCTTACTAAAATGGCTGCTATCACCCTCTCTGCTCATGGAACTGGAGAGAAGTAAAATGGCGGTGGGGGGAGCACAGAGGAATGAACATTTCCTCTGCAGAAGCACGAGCAAAAACTGCACTGGAGAATAAATTGGGCCATGGATTGTTCTTTGGTCCTGAGGCAAACCGAGGGCAAAAACAATCCAAGTCTCTGCAACGGGGAGTCTGCGTTGAGTGATCTGTTGTTAGCTGTCTCTGCCCCACACCACCCCCTGGGATGGCCTTGGCCACTGTTGGGGTGAATACTCGAGTCTCTACCAAAACCACTCCAGGAACTGTGCCAACCGCATGGGCAATCAAGTACCAAAGCCCAGGCTCATCCCCTGCTCCTGTTAACTTATAAATAATTTCATATTTCAGTTCTACTGTGCCCCCACAGAGTGCTTTTGGTATGATATCAGTGGCCGGTAACTCATTTTATGTAGTTCACATGAGCGCTACTGAAGTCAGTGGCTATAAAAGCAGTAGCCTCCTGACAAACACCTCACCTCCCAGCCATGATTTTCACTTATGTTTGGAGCTGCTTCTCTGAGAGAAACTGAAGATGTGCTGTAGATTATTCCATGAACTGCAAGGTGGGCAGGGAGCTACCTGCGTGGGAGATGGTAAGGGGAAGAGAGAAATATGCGGCTGGAAAGAAGTTATTAGTGACAGCACTCAGCGATCATTCCTGGGATCATTCCTTGTGCTGGAGTCTTCTCACTCTTCTCCTGCTTGCCCCCACCAAAGCTGGGTGTCCTTGTCAGCCTTGTCCCTTGGGGACAAATGTCCTGACCTGTGCCATAGGACAGTACCTGAGCCATGTCCTGCCCCATTAGATCCTCATGTGCCAGAGCTAGGAGAACTGTGAGACGGCGATGGCTGAGATATAGGCAAGTATGGCCCAGGGCTGATCCAGGCGAAGTATTGCCTGAGTAAGCAGTGAAATCAAGCCACAAAACCTTGCAGAATAATGCTGAACTGCACATATTCTCTGATTTTCCTTCAAACTCAATTGTCCTCTGCCAATGTGCCTGCAAAAAAATATTTACCATAGTTCTGTTCTTGTTGTGTTAAAGTCACCCACAGTCTGTCATTCTGACCAGTTCTGCTTCATGATCTCCTCCTATTTCTCTCTCTTGTCTCTCACCTGACGAAGTGTGTTTTGAGGAAAGAACAGGACTTTCTCCTCCGTTTCTGTTTAGTACAGCCAAACGAGATCATAATCTGCAACCACATCTCCGGGACCCTGGACTCAGAGTAGTAACAGTGCACAGTGCTACCAGGAATATCAGCAATAGGGGAGGAACGAAGAGTTGCACATCCAGCCCGGACGGCATGGGTACCGTGGGGGAGCAGGTGACTGTCTGAAATGGGGTTTGTCTGCAGCATGCGGTTACACACCAGGAGGCAGAGGGAATCTTTAATGTTCCCCAAGCAACAGGTCTCAGGTCTTCACTACATCTGAAAGTTTCCCTCCTTTAGTTTATGTTGGCCCTGCTCAGTGCTGGTGAGACTGTGGAGCACCATTTACAGTTACTATTTAAAATTTCACCATTTACTGGCCTAATTCAGATTAGCTCGGAGATGTCCATGCTCATAAGCAGAAGCAAAGGTTGGTTCCTTCAAGCAAGGAATGAAAATTAACCACACAGCACCTCAAAATCAACATCATTTCCATTGTCCACATTCACTCCAAAGAAAGCTTCTTTGAAACATGAAAGGATTCAAGATTTCTGCCCTAGGTGGTAAGCACGGTCAGAAACTCATCAGTGTTAGTACCAAAGTGATTGCAGACCTTCTTGCATGGGAGTGGTGGGGTAACTCCATTCCTTGCTGCTGATCTGTGCATTTATTGCTACGCTTATTGTCCCTTTTACCAGTCATTCAGGCACAATCCTTAGGACCTTCACTGGGAATATTCAGGTGGAGATTTCATTCAAACAGGAGATTTTCTCCAGCCTTACATCAAGTTCAAACATCATGCTGTCCCTGCTGTGCCGTGCTTCATGTCCCTCGTCCCTTGCTTTCGACCACAGCCCCCATCCCCACTCCTTGCTGCAGGCAAAGCCAGCCCCAGCACCATCGTCATTGCCTTCTGCCTTGTCCTCTTCAGGCTTTCAGCGAGATCCATCTTGCCCAGATATTTGGACAACCAGCTATGAACCCATAGTACTGGTACAGAAGAGCACTTCAGCACGTGTTTGACTTTAACCTTGAGTTCAAGTCCGGTAAGCTACATCGCTTCAGCACACTTCTGAATGTTGGTTTGAACTGGGGCCTCTAGATCTGAGCCTAAGGGGTGCTGGAGGCGATCACCTTCATGATGTTTGCATCGAGCTTTGAAACCTTTCGTCCTACCTGGTCCCCTGAAAGAAAGAATCAAATTAATCAGAGCTGATCACTCAGAGGAGCCAGAGTAAGCACACACCAGTGGGACTACCCGAGGCAGATCTCTGGACGAACATCAGCACTGCCTTCTTTCCACTTCTTCCCAGCTGCTGTCTGAGACCTTTGCTTTACAGGAGATCTAAAATTCCCCTCAGTCCTGCAGCCAGCAGTGCAGGGGAGGTCCTGTGTCCGTGCAAGCCCCTCCACACGTCCAGGGGATCTCCCTGGAGCGTGACTCTACACATGCATGCAGTGCGGTGCGAAATTCAGGCTTTACACAGCAATCCCCGTGGTGCAGAGACCTTGTCGTTGTGGAATTCTGTTTCCTACTCAAACATCTGCAGGATCAAGGCCCTTCCAGTGCAGGGGAGATTAGGATCAGGTTCTGTGTGGTATTGCTTGGAGGCTTGCACCCAACTCCAATCGCACCTACGATTGGGAGCTATGCACTCACCACGGGGAAATGCTTGTCTTGGAATGAGCTCATGCTGCTGCACTGCTGTTCTGCGCCTGTCAGCAGTTCTGTGGACTCTCGTGTTTGCAGATGTATGAATTATCCCTTGGCAGACGGTTGGTTTCACCCTCCTCTATGCATGCATTTGTTTAAGGTGAATGTAAAAGCATATTAATTGTTGTAAGCTTTTCATTCAAGTTCTTATGCATTTAGGTGGATAAAAAAAGATGTTTTTCTGCATGGTGTGCTGTCAGCCCCAACAAATCGTTGTGCTGGTCAGGAGCAGTAAAAGGTGATCTTCTAAGGTGCCTCCAGCCCTATAACTCTCTGAAAAGACTAGGGGCAAAGCTGATCTCATAGTATGTGAAATAATCACAGTGCTTCTATTATGTAAACCTCTTATTGTGTAAATCTGACAATTATTGATACCTTTTTTTTTTTCCATATTCCTTAAAAAGGAAGCACAAATATGCTCTATCATCATACATGGATAGCAGTAGATAACGGCAAACACAATCAACAAGTTTAAATCTTACCACTTATTCTTAATTCTGCTGGTCTGTAGGACTTGATCAGGGTAATTCACTTCTTTTACTTACCACATGCTATAAACATATTTTTTAAAAGATTTTTTTATGTAGTTATTAGTGTGTATAGGGTGGGACCATTTCTGGAGCCTAGATTTGCCCTGCGCTTTGACTGAAGCCTGACTTCATGCTATCTAGGCATGCATGGGATCCTTGCTCCTCCGTTGTGCCCTCCTGCTCTGTCCAGGGCTGTGGGGAAACCAAGGCTTGTCCTGTACACACGCAGGACACAGTGCCCCACAGTGGGTCGGCATCCTCTGCCTCCTCTGCCTGCAAATAGGCACAATTCACAGGGACAGGACACCTTGGCAGTGGCATGAAGTAGCAGGGGCAAGTGCATGCCTGTAGCCTTACTCCTGGGTTCTACACGCTGTGTGCTAGATAGCGGTGTTGAATCATAGAATCATAGAATGGTTTGGACTTCAAGGGACCTTAAATATCACCCAATTCCAACCCCCTTGCCATGGGCAGGGACACCTTCCACTAGACCAGGTTGCTCAAAGCCCCATCCAGCCTGGTCTTGAACGCTGCCAGGGAGGGGGCAGCCACAGCTTCTATGGGCAACCCGTGCCAGTGCCTCACCACCCTCATAGTGAAGAATTTCTTCCTTACGTCCCATCTAAATCTACCTGCTTTTAGTTTAAAGCCATTATCCCTTGTCCTATCGCAACAGGCCCTGCTAAAAAGTCCCTTGCCAGTTTCCTACTAGGCCCCCTTTAAATACTGAAAGACCACAATAAGATCTCCCCGAGCCTTCTCTTCTCCAGGCTGAACAGCCCCAACTCTCTCAGCTTTTCCTCACAGCAGAGCTGTTCCAGCCCTCGGATCATTTTTGTGGCCTCCTCTGGACCCGCTCCAAGAGGTCGATGTGTTTCCTGTGCTGAGAGTTCCAGAGCTGGATGCAGGACTCCAGGTGGGCTCTCATCAGAGCAGAGCAGAGGGGCAGAATCCCCTCCTTGACCTGTTGGCCACACTGCTTTTGATGCAGCCCAGGATATGGTTGGCTTTCTGGGCTGAAAGTGCACATTGCTGGGCTGCAAGTGCACATTGCTGGGTGCACATGTTGAGCTTCTGGTCAACCAAAACCCCAAGTCCTTCTCCTCAGGACAGCTCTCAATCCATCCTCCACCCAGCCTGTATTTGTGCTTGGGATTGCTCCCACTCATGTACAGGATCGTGCACTTGGTGTTGTTTAACCTCATGAGGTCCACATGGGCCCACTTCTCAAGCCTGTCCAGGTTCCCCTGGATGGCATCCCTCCCTCCAGTGTGTTGACCACACCACACAGCTTGGTGTCACTGGCAAACTTGCTGAGGGTTCATGCAATCCCACTCTCCAAGTCGCCAACAAAGATGTGGAAGAGCACTGGTCCCAGCACTGACCCCCAAGGAACACCACTCATCACTGGTCTCTGCTTGGACATCAAGCTGTTGACCGCAACTCCTTGCGTGCAACCATCCAGCCAATTCATTATCCACTGAGTGGTGGTCTGTTGGGTCCATTTGATACCAGGGCTGAGCCATGGTTGCAGAAACCTGGGCCATGAGCCCCATTTGGCCCCCAAGGCACCGACTGGGTGCGTGTGTGGCACCCGGCTGCACCCCGGCCGTGCGCAGGCAGACCGCAGAGCACACACCCAGGAGTGTCTCATTGAGCTTATTAAACTGTTTAACAGGGGAAAAGAAAAGCCTTTAAAACATGATGCACTAATGACAGATTAATCCACCCAAGAGAACAGTCATAAAGTAAAACGGCATATAAAATAAAACACATCATTAAGTACAACTGACGTATTAAGTAATGAGGATCGAAATACAGGATGGAATTTGTTCCTGTGTGCAGGGCCAGTGAGTGCCCCCTCGCCCCACGCTGGGACTGGCAAGCGGGCCGGGAGGAGGTTTTGCGCTGTCCTTGAGAGGAAGGACTTCCCCCCCCCGCAAAGAGTCCCTTGGGACAGCGGTGACCATCCTCTTGTCACTGAGCTGTGACGCAGCACCAGCTCTGCTAAAAATTCTGTTTGCAGCAACATGGACAGATCCGTGGTGTGGGTAAATGACCAGAGCAGCACTTTCTCCCAAGGTCCAGTCCATGGTGCCTTGTTGACCTGTAACTGAGAAGCTCCTGAACTCATTTGGTCCTCAACCTTTGCTCACCGCCAGCATCACTCGAGCCATCTCAAACAGCCGACACCTCCCCTGAGCAGCGCTGCACCTCACAGCCCTTACCCATAGGTAAGGATGCCTCTGCGCTTGGTGCCCCAAGCAAAGAAGTTACACCCAGCACTGTGAGAGCAGCTTTTGGAGTGTCCTCCTGCCCTGGTGCTTCAACTGCTCCAGTAAAATTGCTTCATGGGGAAAAGACCAAGCAGGTGAAAGACCTTCTCTTTTTGTCTTCTTTTTCAGCCAGGAAAGCAGGAGAGAGCCCAAGGGCTGCTGCTCCTACCACACAAACAACTTGAAGAAGCTGCAGCTTGAGACAAGAGAAAGAGGGAGACCCACAGAAACAGTCTCATGCAGAATTTTTGAATGCAATGATCTGGCTGTTAGTAGGGTGTTCTCATGTGGCTATATATTAACGGGTACATAGTTCATGTAAATATACCAGCCAATAACAGCCACCGGTCTTTGCAGTTATACATGGATGTTCCTTGCAGCCCTGAGAAACGAAGAGGCTCTGGGCCTCTGTGGTAATCACACAGCTGAGGCCTCTTCAGGGGATGACGGTGCAGGAAATGTGGTCGTACAGCTGTAGTGACCAAGAAAAGCAGCCCTCTCTTAGACAGGCAGCCCAATCCTGTGTAAGCACCACTATTTCACACAAGCAGCATTATCACCTGCATTCATCTAATGTCTTTGCTGTGTTTTCCAGTCTCCATGGAAGTCTGGCACTTTAGAAAAGCAAACCTGACCACTTTTTCTTTTTTGTGACTCAAGTTCTCCCTTGGCTTTCCCGTCCTTGTGTTGCTCAATTAAACGGTGAGAAGACACTGTGAACATTCAGAACCCCATCACCAAATCTCAGTCACTGAAAATTTCACTGCTAATTTCATCTCAGCTACAGGAACGGCTCCTTTTCTCATTGGTACCTGGCCAGGGCCCCCAACGTGCCAGTACCGAGTCAGGGTACTTGGTGGCAGAATCTCCCCATGGATTTTGTGTTACTGGTGATGATGCATTTGGCAGGGAGAACCCAGCCGAGTCTTGGGAAGCCAAGTCAAGCGTGCTGGGAAGGTGTTAGCAGATGACACCACCTGTAAATGTAAACCCAAGCGAACAGGCTGGTGAAGTCACTGAGACCTCTTGAGAGTGAACACTCTTGAAACCCTACAGCGCTATATTTAGAACTCTATCCTAGATAAGAGCTCTGTGTGTTTGACTGGTTCTTGTTATAGACATGTGTTTACCCTTCCCTAAGACAATTCTACTTCACCTATTTTTTCTGACAGTCTTCAGGCAAGTAGGCAAAAGACCAAAAAGGCTACGCCTCACAGAATAAAATACATTTGAGTCTTTTTTTCTTTTGATCTTAAAAGATGTCTATCCCAGGTTCTAGGTGCCCTGGAAAATATTAAAAATGCAGGGTGGGATTTTCAGAAGCATTCTGCATTGCCTGTCAAGTTGCAACCAGTGACAACTACTTGTGTCTTTTTGCTTTCTTCTCACGATTCCTGATGTCTCCTCTGATTTCTGAAGCAAACAGACAGTGACCCAGCTCAATCATCATCACCTTCTTAACCTCATTCCCATACATCTTTCCCTTCTGCAGCATTTCTGCTGGAGGAATTTGGTGCCTTTCACTGGACACCAGTGAAACGAGCCTGTGTCTGGGCTATCCTCGTGTTGCTCTTGAGAGTCTGGTGATTTCCTGTGGCCATCTGATAAACCCGCCTGCCAAGAAGGAGGCCCTTGCTGATGGGCTTGGCATAGTCACTGGGGATCTCGGAGTCATCGCCAGCCCTCTGCCCACACGCTGCTGGCAGCGCCAAGCCGTGCTCCAGTCTAGACCTGCTCTGCTGACACTCAGCTGGTCAACACGCAGCTCCCTGCAAACAAAGCCTTGCCCGTATGCATCCGCCTGCCTGGTGCTCTGGGCAAAGCACAGCCCAGGGCAGAGGCTCCCCTGGCGTCCCCCGTCCTGTGGTCTCTGATCCTTCCCACCCTGTCATCTCCTGGCTTCTCAGTGACACCCCACGGGCAGCAGAAATGAGCTCACAGAAGGGCTTTTCAGGTGGTCCCAATGGGGAGAGTAGGACGGCCCTGGCACACTCCTCTGAAAACCTCCTTCAGACCTCAGAAGAATGGTGAAGATAGGGAACACAGTAAATCTCACTTCATAAAAAACAGACATTCAGCAAGGAAACGCCATCCCTCCCTCCATCCCTTGGTTTTCACAGTGTCCTATGTGCTGGCTCTGCACCACCTCCTCTCCCCAAAATGATGAGCTCTGCAGCAGGCTAAAGGGTGGGAACAGAGGCTTACCATGTGCGGATGCAGAAAGGGATGGGGGCTTCTGCATACAACCCCACTCTTTCAAGTGGAAGTGTTAATTGATTTATCCTTATTTTATAGATTGCCTTGATCTATAAGGCAAGGGGGGGGAATGCAAGGCAGAATGCAAGTTATGAATCAGCTGGCAGGTCTGTGAATGCAGAAAGGGTGGGATATGGTGAGTCACCATCACAACGTATTTCTCAGCTCTTCCGTAATCAATCTTTTTGTCTCTTTCAGGCTTGACAATGACTCATTCTTTGACATGCCTTTATAGAGCTGCTTTGTGCCGTTGCTTGCCAGCCTCCCTGGTGCTGCTCAGTTATCTGCTGCATAGTGCCAGCAGAGGTTAAGAAATGCTACAGGATGACTTCAAGAAACAGAACAAAACACTCTGGTGATAACATAGGTAGGAAGCACAGCAGCTCCAAAGTGCAAGGGACATGGACTTGAAAAGTGCTTGGTGCAGTTCTAATGAATTTCTAAAAATGTTCATAAAGCATCCTCTCCTTGAGCACAGCAGAGAGGAAGCCAGCGAGCGCTGTGTCCCCCCCAAGCCCCGTGGCCCGAGAGGCTCTGGCTCCTTCTCCAAGAGCCCTTGCTGTCCGTCTCTGGCCTCTGGACATCCTCCAGCACCTGGAGCTGGTGGCTCACAGAATCACAGAATGGTAGGTGTTGGAAGGAACCTTTGGAGATCCTCTAGTCCAATCCCCCTGCCAAAGCAAGGTCACCTACAGCAGGCTGCACAGGACTGCACCCAGGCAGGTTTTGAATATCTCCAGAGAAGGAGACTCCACAACCTCCCCGGGCAGCCTGTTCCAGTGCTCTGTCACCCTCAGAGTGAAGAAGTTCTTCCTCATGTTCAGATGAAACTTCCTATGCTTCAGTTTGTGCCCATTGCCCCTTGACCTGTCACTGGGCACAACTGAGAAGAGTCTGGCCCCATCCTCTTGACACTCACCCTTATGATATTTAGAAGCATTTAGAAGATCCCCTCTCAGCCTTCTCTTCTTCAGGTTAAACAAGCCCAGCTCCCTCAGCCTTTCCTCCTAGGAGAGATGCTCCAGATCCCTAATCATCTTCGTAGCCCTCCACTGGACTCTCTCCAGTAGTTCCTCATCTTTCTTGAAGTGGGGAGCCCAGAACTGGACACAGTATTTCAGATAGGGCCTCACTAGGGCAGAGTAGAGGGGGAGAAGAACCTCCCTCGACCTGCTGGCCACACTCTTCTCAATGCACCCCAAGATACCATTGGCCTTCTTGGCAACAAGTGCACCTACTGGTTGCTCTTACTGGTTGCTGGTCTTGTCATCCTCCCGTTTCTAGTTGGGCTCTGCTCAGGCGCTGCCATGCAGGCTCGTGCTTTGGGCAGTGCCTTTTACTGATTCAGTCTGTTCTGCACTCTGCTGTCACTGGCTCCTTTGACCTGTCCCTTAAGAAGTCTTCTTAGTATTGGCTGCAGAGTTGAGCAGATCTGAGACTGAAAATGGTCCTTATTGTAACATTAATTGGCCTAACGGCACATTTAGTACAGATTTCTCCAGACTGGAGCTAATCTGAGACTTTCCATCAGTCAAGGCAAAACTGAACTCTGTGTCCCCATGGATGAAGTCTCAGGGTTTGGCTGCTCAGTGACGGTCCAGGCCAAAGAGAGCCACAGGGCTCACATTCCCTCTTTCCCCTCCATGCTGGCTCAGTTTCTGAGGAGCTTGATACAAGCCAAGGAGGATCACAACTATTTGTATGCAACTTCCCTGGAGTCTACTGCCACCCTTGCCACCCGCCAAGCTAGCTTTGGCACAGCCTGGTCTTAAACTCCACTTCCATCCACCCCACAGTGACCATTCCCATAGTAGAGCAGATCTCTGTGGTGTTCAGACTGCAATACGCTTCTCTGTTTCTTCCTGCTTTCCTTGGTTTACGTCATCTCACTGCAGAGTGACAGACCAGCCCAAGAGCTGTTTATCTAACTCCTACCTTTACACCCAGGCTGAGATCAGAAAATGAAAAATTACATCATCCTGTTCATCACATCTGCTCTACAAGTGCCATACAGAGGCCAAAATAAACGTGTACTTTGCTTTTTCTCTGGGTAATTTGGCAAAGCCAATGCAGCAAAGCCAGAGTAAGCTGAATTACCTTCTGATGCATACATCCTGCAGAATCACTTATTTCTTTGTCAACGGAGACAAAGAGAGACCCTTTAGAAATGTGAGGGTGCTCTAACCACTTTGCAGAAAAAGCTAAAGGAAAAAATGCTTTTTTTATTGTACTTGCAAATTTGCAAAATTAGCTTGGTATTAGGAGTGTCCTTGTCTGCACTGATGATGGCCATCATCGTATTTCACTAATGCACTCTGGATTTTTGCCATCCCTGCTGCAGTCAACCATAAAGATATTAAGTGTTTCCCATCTGAATTCTCATCCTCCACGGAGGGACTTCTCCCTGCAGCCCATCAGCTCCCCATTTGACATACCTGGCTCCTCCCCTCTTTTTTACTAGTTCTTTTCACCCTATTATAGTTAGTGTTACCCCATTTGGTACAATAACAAAGACCTTATTGAAGTCCAAGTAAACTAGATCTGTTGCAGTTCCCTAGGGTATCATTTCTCTAGAAAGACAGCACGTTATTTCTACACCCTGCATCTTTAGATAAATCTCCATAGCGTTTTTTCACTTCCATTTACCCATATGACTTTTATTAGTTTTTCAGTTACACTTTTTTCAAAAGCCTATTTACTTTTGTGGTCAGACTAATGACTCAAGTTTCCCAGATTGCTTTTTGTCCACTCTTCAGAATAAGCACTATGATTGCAACTCTCCAGCCAGAAAGTACTCAGCTGGATTCAGTAGTCCAACTCCTCATTGTAGCTGCAATTTCACCTAGCAGTTCCTTAAAAGTGCCAGAAAAATACTATCATCGCCTCTGTTTGGTTTGTACACAGCAAACCCTTTCGATTCTGCTTCCACCATGACTGTTGTAATTTCCATTTACATAAAGACTCTCTCATTAGACAAGTGGTCTTTGCCCACAGGTTTTATGTTGGTGTCCTAATGAGAAACTCAAGCACCGTACTCATTTAGTTTTGGAGCCAAACTTATATTATCTTTCATGTCTACTGCTTTTCACTGCAAAGCAGAACCACTTCCTCTTCCTTGTTCTCTTTTTATTTATAGAACGACGAAGTCTGACATTTGTTTCAATCAATTTTACAAGGCTGAAATCAGTTGGATTTTGGCAGGTGTCCAGACACCATTTTCCTTGCTGATCCATGCTTTCTTCCATGCTTTGAAGGCTTACTGGTAACTCCTAACACCATGTATCTCATCTAGTCGGGCACTATGCTTGGCAGGTCTGTGATTTGCTCTGGCCAAACATTAAAACTGGCTGTCAAGAACGAGTCCCAGAACAATTTATGTGGCGAGCCAGCTGCTTTGCTGTTCTCTGAAAACATCAGGGCAACCAGAATAGCAATTCTTCTTGGTTAGCAGTACCCGCTTGTATAGACCTTCCTTGTGCCTCCACACATTAGTCTTAGGTTTTTGATATTTTCTTGTTCTTCTTTCTATCTGCAGGTCATTCGCTGTCTCCATCAGTTCTTTCTCTCTGTTTTGCTGGTGTTAGCTAATTGTCTTCAACTCTTTTCCTGTTTTACTGCTTGGTGTCTTTCTCTTCCTTGCCTTTATTACTCACAGGTACATGCCAAAGAGATGGACCTGGACAAGAAGGACAGATGCACCACCACCACATGGAAGTGGTGTGTGGAAGATCTGTTTAGAACAAATGACATCTATTGAAGTAGATTTAGAAATGGACCAAGGAAGCAAGACAATGATGATGAAAATCACATCTTCAGATTCCTGTCCCAATTCTGTCTTGTCTCCATGGATCCAAAAGATCCTTAGGTCTTCCACTGACTTTATCAAGTAGCATTAATATCTAACCAGTTTTTGCCTGTTTAAGCACAACATGCAGAGAGCAGGTTCTATATCTAGCCAACTTCATTGTCTTCTGCGTTTCTAGGGTCACTTCTAAGACTGCCTCAGTAGTCGACATCAATTTTTCCCAAAGGCTCTCCCTTTTATTTTTTGTGATTACTTATACAAATGGCTACGATGTTGACATACTCAACACAAGAAAAGGGTATTAAAGCTCCATTATACTATACAAAAAACATTTGTGTGGCATAAATATATCTTCCATGTAATGGTGGAAACATTCTGGTGTAGAGTTATTCCTACCAGGAAGGAGACAACACCGGAGTTCAGCAGTTCTTCTTGTCCAATAGCAATAACAGAGCAAAGACACGAATGGGAATCCCAGAACTTTATGGCAAATAGTTGCCTTTAGTCACAGACTGTCAGCACCAGGCCTATGGGATTGCAAGACCGTTACAGATCCATTTATGAGAAAAGTTAGTAAGCATCAGTCCTGCTGACCTCCTACTGACGTCAATACACAGACAATACATCAGTTTATTGAGACAGATACTGTCTCACTAAGGCAAAGATCGCACCTCAAGACATCGAGGGAAGATTGTGCAGAAGAAGCTTCATTTGGGATAAAGGTATTTTTTGATGGGGGATGGTGGGCACTTGATAGGCATGAGTGGAAGGCTGTTCTAGTAAAAAAGGTGAGTGTGAATGGTGGTGCCAAGTTAGCAGTGAGACACAAAGCCAAGGGAGTGGTTAAGGAAACAGGGCAACAGGTGAGTGTGAGGAAACAGGATCGGGCAAGACTGTGTGCCAGTGCTGATGACATTGACAAGGATTGACAGTTGCCTCAGAATTTGGTATTTGAGTGATGGCTTAAGTTCAGCCTTGAAAAGAAACAGAACAAAAAGTCAGTTCTGAAACACCTGGTTTCATACTTTTCTAGACAGAGCCTGGTTATGTTGATGAAATGAAGAGCTTGCAGCACCAAGGATGCACAAAGAGGTCTTACAAAAGCTGCAGGTGGTCTGTCCACTTCCACTTACCTCTTGCCCTTGGGAGTTGTGGGTCAGCTTTGCACAGGTACTGTAGCGCCAAAAGGTGCAAGTGGACAATTAATGAGAGTATCAAAAGCGGCAACTTATCTTCAGTAGGCTGTTAGAAAAGGAGACTATTCGGTAATCTATTTCTTTAGCTAGCTGAATAACTAGGAAGTGGCTTCAGGACTTGATTTTAGACACTCATAGTTGAAAAAAAAAATGACAAAAATCCTTTAGATTTATTTCATTGACAAATGAGGAGGCTTTGGGTTTTGAAATAATAGCCCAACAGTACCTACTGAGAAGCTTCTGCGAGATCCTACTCCCAAAGAGTAAAACTAAATTAAACATTCTTTCCCAGCTGCCCCTGGACGAAAGTACTCAGACAGGTTACTTTTCTTCTGGAAAGACACTATTTTGCTCTGAATGTCACAATCTACCTTAATCGAGATAAACTGCCTCTGCAGCAGGACCTTTAGGACACCCACTTTTAAGTCAGTGGCAAAGATTCCATTGTTTTTAATAGGGACAAGACTGGGCCATCACTTCCACCAGAATGGACGTGCCCACAGGGGACAAGGGAAAACAGGGGAAAGGCCAGTGAATAGTTTATTAATGCAGACTTCGGCTGGTGAGCTCTTTGGGATAATTTCAGGAGGGCTTGTGGGTTAGTATACTTCAAGACAACATCCCATCAGTTTCAGCAAATTTAACAACAGACATCAGAACAACAATGCTTCTCGGTGAATAATGAATAATCTACATAACTGGCCTTGGCACTACTGCTGGACTCTGTGACTAAATGGCACAGGTAGGTGAGGTCCCTATTGGATGTTGTGGTCGAGGAACAGAAGTCCGCAGTTCTGTGTTGCCTAAATGGCACATGGGTAAACTCCAGTAACCTGGGCTTACCTTAACAACCGTAGCAGATGGATGACATCTGAGCTTTTCTAAACAGTGTCTATGAGGATTTTCCTAGCTGACCTGCAAAAGACTTAAAGGAAATGTGCAGTAGAGCAAGAGCTGAACCAAACACGCTCTCCACTCTACCTGTCTGCCCCATGGACTCATCTTTTCATGTGGATGTATGAACCTACTGCTGTGATTCCCATAGAGGCTAAACGGCATAGCCTGTGGAGATGCTGTGCATTTAAAAGCAGTTTTAATCTATGCATCACAAGGCCTGAAGCAACACAATGCCCACAAAAAGTGCTTTATTTGCATCGCTATATGAATACAACCTATGGCAGATATTCAACTCCTGTAATCTGCCAGAAACATCAACACCTTGAAGGCAAGCTCAGATAGGAAATGGGTCATTGACTCACCCTTCTGGCTTGATAATAATAATACTTAGCACTTATTTAATTCTTTACACACATTAAACAATAAATCAATCCTCACTATGTGACTGTAAAACAGATAGACATCCCAGTTTTACAGACAGAGAAAGTGAAGAAGAGGAGTTCAGTGCTTTGCCCAGCGAAGCTGCTGATGGTTCTACAATTAGCATTCTTGTTTCCCTTGTCCCAGGTGAATCTGGGGGCTTAGAGAAGTCTCAAAAACATTAGTTACTTAGTTCCACAGTCACGGTTAGCACTGACCTTGCATTTATGATCAGTACAAATAATCGACACTCTTTATAAAAAGTCGTCTGGCATCGAGAATTCACTGTTTTCCACAGCAGGGAAGCAGCGGCAGAACGGTTAAATGAAATATGTCATATCCTAAGAGACTCAATATCTAAACCAGAAGAGCTCAGAGCCTCTTCCTTTCTTCTGGCCACCAAATTCTGAAAGAAACCCCCACCCACTCCAGGCTCTTCTTTGAAAAAAATGATCTTTTGAAGCATTTTGCTGGAGCTTGTTTCACAGCAGTTTATATAAGGGGTGACATCTGTTAGAGGCTGATGTACCACATACAAGTCTCCTCGAGACGGGAGAGAGGAGACAGTGTGTGCATGTGTAGTTTATACATAACCCAGCCTCTTATGCAGAGTGTCTCCAGCCAGACACCACCACCACTGTTACAAAGCACCAGAAGGCCCCTTGTTTTGGCTGTGCCATGCCCTGGGGCTCAGCTGTCTCAGCCCACTTTGGCTGGTGCTCTTCTGAGGCTTTCTTGGGCAAAGCACCCATTTCAGGGCTCTCTGTTCTTGTTTTGGAGGAGATGCTGCCTATTTCCCATGTGTCCTCTGGGATAACCTCACCCAACCAAGGACCCTCACAGCTGCTTGTGGCAATTGTTTTGTGCCACCCAAAAAGGCAACATCTTCCCCACAGAGAAGCAGCAGTCCCACAGACCCCAGATCTCCTGGAACTTCTTTCATGTTGGCTTCTGGCAAGCCAGGCACCATTGTTCCCAGTTTTAGCCGTGCAAAACATCAATAGATGAGAACTGAAAGAAGATCCTTTGCTGGAAGAAACAGTGGTTTTTACCATGAAGGTAGAACACTCATTGCTACTCACATAAACTGCTCACAAGTGAGAAATGGATATTCAGAGAGCAGCTTCCTACACTTGTCCCTCTGAGATGAAGCTATCCCTGACTCAAATTCACAGAGCTACACTGGACACCTTAATATGCATCTATCTAAAACATATCCCCTGTTTCCACGCAAATGAATTTCTATAGTCCCATTGGTCCTCCACCCCTTTCACCACGTGATGAAGTCTGTTTCAGACAGTTTAGCTAATATACGGCATACTTGTGTTTCCTTCCAAAATGACAACTTCCATTTCCTAACTCTTGAGCATTTCCACATTTCTTCTCCATTTGTCTGCCTTCCGATCACTCCTCCTTGTCTTGCTACAGCTGTTTCCTCTGAGTTTGATCGGTTTTCCATCAGCTTGTTGAACTGGGGATAACTGGACTGGGTGGTTTCATGTCAAAGCCTGTATTTCACAGCAATGTGCTGAAACAGCAGATACCACTTAGCAAAAAATAGATTTGATATGCAGGGTCACCTGGTGAAGTGCATAACTTCTTTAATCAAAGGACAAACATTTCTAGCACTGCCTTGGTTCGGGGACTCCATTTTCTTCCATGTCTAACATGGGCCCTATCATTCAGCTAGTCTGTGTTTTTGACAATGGGAACTTTCCTCAACAGTTCCATTTGCTGTTCTTTTAGGGTTAGGATAAAACATCTGAGGCCTTTCCTGTCCTCACATGACTTCCATACATGTTTTTTATAAGTCTTTCACATTGACTTAAGAAATCTCCATCTTAGTGCCTTTCAATAAAATGTCACTTAGCCTTGAGAACATGTCCTTAAATTCATAATAGAGCTGAAGAGTTATCAGCATAATTTGTATTTCCTTTCTATCTGGTATTCCACGTGTTAGAAGACTGTCCATACTCTCATCTGGATGTGGTGGTGTCTTCTGCTTCGTAAAAATCAGTTGCTTCATCAGAGTTTAATGTGGGGAGTCCCAGAAGGAGACCTTGTCCATCCCACTCCTGTCACATTAGTTTTAGATGGATTCTGCCCCATTCCAGTGTAGAGGGTACTGCATGGGCTGGTGGCTCCATGGGACTGGGACCATAGGGCCTCCCCATGGGGATCCATCAGGGCAGGACCTGGCAGTCAGGGCCCGTCCCACCCCCAGCCAGAGACAAGGCACTGGGGCAGCCCCAGCCCCATGCATCGGGCACCTCCCTGGGCACGAGGACGTTGTGGCGGTGGCTCTGCCAGCCGGATAAGAAGCCATGACCTCAGGTCAACTGCAAGTTCTCAGGTGTCCTCTTCTTGCTCTGTTTAACACCCTATTGCTCATCAGCTCTGTTTTCATGTGGTGTTCAGCATTTCTCACACTAGTCCTCTGTCAGATGAGAATCACTGATAGCCTCCTCCACCTGATATAATGAAAAACACAGTGCAGTGTTTTTCTCTGCTTCTTGAGGTATGCTTTAGATTTTCTATTTTTTCCTCTGGTTTCCATCCTTCCAGAAGTAACTCAGAGCCAAGGAGTCTGCAGAATTTATAACATTCAGGACCAAATTCAGGCTAAGAAGCAGAGCAGAACCTGCTCATGGGTTCCACTGGGCTCTCCTCACAAACTTTAATTTTGCGTTGCAATAGTTTTTTCCATGGTTATACTGGAATGGTTATCATCCAGGCATTTTACCACAGCTGGGTTCTTCACTGACCTAGTCCGTGCTGGGTCCACCCCTTTTTATCAAGAACACGTTGGCCCAAGAGTGCAGTGACTATGCATCCACGGCACAGGCTGGTCACCCACAAGAAGAAACTCCACTTTCTCCCAGCCTGACAACCAATGTTTTGCTTGTAGATTAAATAGGTGCAGCCTAGGAAGGTTTTTCCTTTTCTCCAGACCAGAGGTAGTCCTATCTTGCCACAGGGTGAAGAACTGTCTGCCACTTTGAGAGCTCAAGAGGAAGAAATGACCGAATCATGGCTTTAGTCTCCTGGAGGACCTCAGAGAGAGCCATGGGAGGGGTGGACACACACCCTCAGAGCAGCCTCACAACTCCTTTGGAGATCTTGTTCAGCATGCTCCCTTATCTACACACAGCCAGGGCAGCGTCTCATCCCATGGCAACCTCCTGATATAGCTCTCCCAACAGAAATGCAGCACTGCTGTCCAGGGTTGCAGAGAAGGCTTGGTACAGCTATTCAGTTTTCTACTTTAAGCAGAAGACTGCCCCAGATAACCACAATCTCTCCGTGTCCAAGGCTTCCAGAGTGGTAAAGAGCAAGGCCTGCATGTGAGGTGGCAAAAGGGAGAGGAGAGAGGGACGGACGGATATCACAATACAAATGACACGTGGATTCACCATGTTGCATCACACAAGTTTAAAATAAGGTTCTTTTTTCTACCTATACTATTCTGAGCAATAAAACTCCTTTGTTTTGCTGAGGAGGGAATCTCCATTGCCGTTTCAATATGCTGCAGTGAACTATATTAATGTGCAATTAATTACAGAGATTAATCATCAGGCAGTGTTATCAGATGAACACCATGACATACATGAGCAAATGCTAACCCCTGGTTCATGCTTTGGCAGGCTGAGGAAATGACTCTTGTGTGGCTGAGCCAAGCTCTCAGGCTGGGTGGCCTACATCTCTGGGTGACCTTGATTTTTGCGCATGTTGCACCCACTTGGTTTCAAACACATGAAGTATCTCAGCAGTCCTAAAAACGATGTCATCTCATACAGCGTTTCCTTCCAAACAAAGCCCCATTATGAAAAAAGTGCTGTTACACCCAGCATTACCGAGCGCACAGCTCTGTTGCTGCAGCTCTAATATACACATATTTGGAAACGGATTTTGGAGTGTTAGGCTATGATTTGACTACTGACATAACACACAGTTATTCACTTAGCTGAATGGTCTCATACAGCTAGATCAGCCTGAACACCGAACAGGGGACACTAACGTCCAGGACCATCCAGCATGTCTGGCTATCTTAGACAAACTCGACCAGTTTTTCTGGCTGCACGGTCTTTCCTTCAGACAGAAATGATACTCCTCTTTGCTGGATCTGAGTTACATGTGGGCAAGTCAGCAGCCATCTGGGGCCAAGATCAGCAAAGGGCACATGCCATTTTTGCACTGGTGCCCTAAGGAGTTGCCTTAACCTTAACCTTGTTTCACCGAGTGTGTAAGATTAGCGTGATTGAATTGTCCAAAATGCCGAAAGAGACTTCTTCTGTCTTCATGTGAAGAACACACCTGCATTCCTAAGAATGCCCCTGTGTGCCAGATCAAGGATCCATCTATCTCAGGATCTTTTCCCTTCCTGGCAAAAATGAGATGCCAGGAAAGAGTATAAAAGGACATGCTTATAATAGGGCTGCTCCGGGATGTTCTTCCAGCCTTCGTGGATATCCTGGAGCAGAGGTTGTGGTTTTCTATTTAATAACTATCAATGGATATTTCTTCCATGAATTTGAGTTCATGTAAACATGGAGCACCTACCATTCCTGGCGGCATTGGGTCCCACACCTTCACCTCCTCCCTGGGAGCACAACCACCTTCTTTCCTTTGCACTGACCTTGCCATCTGGGAGTTTCATTTGGCATCCTCCTGTTCTATTACTGGAAGACACAGTGATCCCCTAGGTGCTTTATTCCTGCTACTCCTGATTTTGTGGACTTATACCGCATGCTCCTTCAGTCATCTCTCTTCCCAGTCTATTCCAGCTCCTAGGCAGGAGCCATTCCTTACCTTTGATCAACTCTGTGGTCTGTCCTGTACTTCTCCAGTACTGCTATCCACACAGGAACATTAGAAAAACGTTACAGATGAAAAAGCAAGCCCAGCTATGGACAACCATCCAGAGCTAGAGGAGCAATCAGACTGGTCATGCTCCTCACACTGAGGGACAATCACATGCTTGGCTCCTGACCCTCTCCCCTCCTTGTCCAGACTTATATTTTGCTCTTCTGCAGAGCACTGCCACGGCCTCTGTCACCCTGTGTCCTCACCCAGGAGATGCACATCATCAGCTTGGTCCGTGTCCTGCCAGGCAGCCATGTCAGGCATACTGTCACTGTGGGAAGACCAGAGTCTGATGCTCAGCGCTACAGATGCAGGAGGGTGCCCTACCTCGATCTCCAAATAGCTTCACAAGGAGGAGCACCTCCACGCTGTGGGGCTCGCTTTGTTTGGACTGGCACCAACAAGGACAAATTCCCTTGGGCAGCTGCAGCAGCTCTGGCCACTGAACAGGCTCCCACCAGCACCAGAGACCCTGGTGTTCCCACCTGTCCCAGCCCTGGACCAACTCCGTGAGGTCCAAGGCAGTTTCTCCTCAGGCACTGGCCTGAGATTCAGTGAAAAATCATCAAACTCAGGATAATTTGTATGAGGTGTTTTGGACAGTGCAGCGATCAAGTTTTCAGAGGGAAGAACTGAGGCTGGTCAACTTAAAGCTGCTGATGAAGAAAAGCCAAAGGACCCAAGGGTGTCAAGAGACTGGACAATAACTTGGCCAGCAAAATTCAGTACCAGCTGATGGAAAGTGGCACACATAGCAATGTCAGCTTTAACTATAGACATGCAGGAAGAGGCTCTGCACTACCACAGAGAAAATATGGAGTCATTGCTGATAGCTGTCTGAAAATATCAACTCAGTGTTTGATATGCATGCAGTTATAGTCACCTGTGGTGAAAAGATTGTGTAGGACCAGGAAGCTTTCCCAGGAAAATGACAAATATGAACACAGGCATGGAACAGCTTCCCCATGAGGAAAGCGTAAATGGCGCTGGAAAATAGAGTGAGATTTCTAAAAGGATGATCCTGCAGAGGAGATGGATTAAGAGCGATTATTCTCTCTCATAAGGTGAGAACTAAGGGTCACCTGGAGAAATCATTGTGCAGCAGGTTCAGACCAAACAAAAGCAGGTTATTACCCACTGACTAATTGCGTTGCGGAATTCATTACCACAGGCTTCTGCAGAGCCCAAAGCGGGGTTCAACAGAGGGATTTAAAATTCACAGTTCCTAAGTGGCTGAGAGACAAATTCATGGGGGACAAATCCATCCATCCTCTTGGGTCAGTTGTCTCAAGCTCCACGACAGCACACCCCTAAAGCACTGGCTGCTACTGTGAGATGTCCCATGTATCTGCTCTGGACCCTAAATAAAATCTTCGCCTGAGCATTCACTTGTGGCTAGACGGCTCTCAGCTCCAACAGCCAAAGGCAATTTTTACTCTCCTATAAGACACTTTGTGCTCACCAAAGCAGCATTTTAATGAATGCTTTACTAGCTCTAGGAAAAAGCACTGCAAAGAGTATTTTCTCTAGAGCTTTGCTTCTTCTTGTCTTGCACTGGGGATCTTCAGGTAAACTACTCCTTACTCAGCTCAGCCTCACCCGTAGAACTTTGTTTGCGTAATGCAAAACACAAACAAATAAATGCACACAGCTTTTCTCTGAAGCCAGCACGAGCCGCATGTGCCAGCACTGGTTTCTGTGTTGTCTTTTCATGAGTTCACACAAATGAAGAATTGCATACACACAGACACGTCTGTGGCCAGGTGAGCCGCACTCATAACCAGACAGCCGAGGGGAAGGCAAGGTAGGGTGGAGCAGAAGCCTACACTCTGCAGGGAGACAGCAGGAGCCTTGAGTTCCCATCTTGAGAACTGCCTGGGGGAGAAACCACAGAGGTTTTAACAGCCTGTCTCTCTTCGGAGAACAGAGAAGATGTGAGTGAGGAGCCACGTGCCAAAACTATGCAATGGTCTCCACACTCCCCCATAACCCCAGCCCTCTGGTGCTGCCCTTCCACACCACCCCTCGAGCCACTCTCCCATGCTGTCCCATGCCTTCACGTTGGGAAAGCCACAGCCTGGGAAACTGAGAGCCGATGGGTGGCAGAAAGGACACTGTGAGAGGGTTTAGGCACCTGCAGCCTCTGCCATTGCTGAGCACTGAGGGAATCCACTGGTGGATCCTGGCTGGCTTTTGAGTGGATGTGTGGGTTCATTCTGGTTTACAAACCACACGGTCACACCAGGCAAGGAGGGAAACTTCATGAACTGCACAGAAGAGAAGCAGCTTTGGTAATACCTCAGATGAGCGTTGTGCAGGCAGAAGGCTTACACTGGATATCTTTGTCCCCTGTGTCCATACCAATAACGGGTCAGAATCATTAGCATAATCCCTGTCATGATTTTGACCCAGACCAGCTAGTGCTTTCCCATACATTACTCGGGCACAGGGAGGTTGAAGGGGAAGAGATCATTCCCAACAGATAGTTAGGATGTGGCCACTGTGGTTTGGGAGCTCAGAGAGCATAGCAGGGAGTCTGCGGTACGGCCATGCCAGCCAGCTCCAGTGCTAGAGGCCAGACCTTGGCCCCTTTTAGTTTCCTTGAGTAGATGCAGCCCAGGAGCTCCAGCCTCCTTTGGCACTTCAGCTAATTCATCGTGCGTCATGCCGTTTTGGCCTGTCATCCATCACACGAGGTCCAACGCTGCCAGTCACACCCGTTGAGATGTGTTTGCTTATTGCTGTGCTGTACCAACAGATGTGTGTCCTGGAAAGCCTTGACCTTCCTTATTTAGCTTTTCCAAATGCTGCATTTACACTTGTGGGTGCTGTTTTTTCCTGCTCAACGTTGAAGTTCCTCGTTTCCACACTGAGCTTCTTTGTGCTAAGATTTCCTGCCTTTTTTGCTGAATAGTTTTGACCTTCGTTCAATAAATCAATAATCTTCCCAGGACTTCATCATCACAGCCCCCCTGTCTGCCTCTGCCTTTTGTTCCAGCACTTATTTCTCTGCAGCACTTCAGCAAGCGCTTGCCTGGAATTTCGATGGAATAAATAATTTCTGAATTATTTACACAATAAATAACACAGCTTCAATGGAGCACCCCTTCAAAGGGTGCTTCTGCCCAGTCCCTAACCCAGCATTGAACATGACAAAGCCCACTTGCATTGCAGTCAGCTCATCTCTTTTCCCAGGCAGGCTTGCGAGGCCAGGAGTGGGCCCAGGCAGACGGTGTGCTCCTGCGTCCAGCTCCAAGGGTGACACACCAGTTATCAGCCATGTGAGGAGAGCCTGCAGAGTCTTGCAGGAGCGAGTCACCTCCTGGAGGTCTTTTTCAGGGATGGACACTGGCTCCTCCAGTCTTCCCTAGTCTTCTCCAAAAAATCCTGTACGTTTTTCAACCCATAAAGTGAGCCGGCAAAAAAGCTTGGACAGGTTCCTGGGCTTGAGCATGTTTCATCAGTCCCTCACTGAAACAAATACATTTCCACAGGTCAGTCTTTTCTGACCATGCGCTCAACGCCTAAAACAGACTTCTTGATTGAGAACATAAAATTATAAACACTTCTCAGGGTATTTCTTTTCCTCCAGAACAACAAATCTTTCTTGCCACACCAAGTCCAAAAGGATGTATTTTTTCAGAGCTCACCCATGGTATCCAAGTAGCAAGTTCTCTTCCTTTAGCAGACTGCTTTCCACTTTGACTTAAAAGGGGAAATAGGCCCTCAGCCAAAGGTTAGATCTAAATTCAGATCTACAGAACAGTGCTGTTTCCATCTTTGTTTGTATTTGGGCCTGTCTTCCCAGGGTGAAGCTCCTCTTCCAGATCTGCACAGCAAATACCAGCTTTGCTGTTGTGTTCTCTGCTCTCCCCTTGGCAAACAACTCACTGGAAATCAGCTCATCTAGGGAGATCAGTCCAAACTGCCATGGGAAACTGGCTATTTTTCTAAAATACATGATACAGATCAACCACAGGTTGCTGCCTAGATTACTAGTTTGTGGTACATATGAGATCAGACTAGGTGATCACAAAGGTGCCTTCTGGCTTTCAAATCTATCAGCCTAAATAATGCATAAATGAAGTAACATGGAACAAAGCCACATTTGTTAATGTGTAAGGCATGTTAATGGTGTTCCTTTCAAAGATGGGTAGCTGGAGCAGTGGATTGATGCACTGAATTTCACCTCTAGGGACTCTGGTTACGAGACAAATGAGTTTGATAGCATCAAGTAAATACTCAATGGATATTCGTCTCTATTCCCAAAACCGCCGTGCAGTTTGGCAGGAGTGGCAGTCTGTGCTCACGAGACGTCTGGAGGTGCTCAGGGCATTGGCAGTCCTCTGGGAGGAAGCATCTGACTGCGCTCTGCCCGGCGTTAGCCAGCGCTCTCACCCTCCCGCTTCCCCAAGCACCAGCAACATGCTGCTCCCCAGAATCACTGCACAGGCAACACGAAATTAAAGCTGAAAGAAGCGGGGAAAGATACTTCTTTGGGTTCACGAAGCGAGCTAATGCGGGAGATTGGCCGAACTACATACTGTATCGGCTTTGATGCATTATTAGAATTGTGAAAACTTTCAGGGCTTCAAGGAAAAGATTTTTTCCAGGCGCAAGATCAAAGCAAAAGCTAAATAATATTGGGTTACAGAGCAGGGGACTTTCAAATGGCTGGTCTTGACTGTTTATGTAGCTACAAATGTTGTGATAGGAGCAGCCCTTTCTAGCAAGGCCCAGTAACAACAGCGCAAATCAAGCATTAACCAGAAATAGACAGCAAATTATCTATTTTTTAAAGAGACTTCTACTGAAGCTGGTTTTTAGGGAAGCAAAAAAGGAGTTCTGTTTTTAATAGCATAAAAATAGCCATCCAGGAGGCACCACTGTATCTTTGTCCCAAAGCATAACATTGTTAGATGTGAAACAACAGCCTTGAAGCAGCTGTTCAAACTACACAGGGGGATGTTTCAACAGAGAGCTGCTAGGACGCAGCTCAGGGTGAATCGTCTCCCTTGTCTGACAGATTTTTAGACTCCTTGCATAAAGTATTTATGTTGAAAAAAGAGAGACATGTACTAGTCTGTGCAAAATAAGAGGTGGAAAATTTGCGTGCCGACTGTGTCCCTGTTAGATGGGACATTTCATTTCAGCGGTCTCTTGCAGACAGAAATGACGACTGTGGCATCCTGAATGTGGCCGTGAAGCAGCAGCATTCACAGTGACAGGACAGTGGGAGCACAGACTAGGAGACTAGACATAGCTAACTTCACCCTTCTAAAAACCATACGTCCAGTCTGAACTAGTTGTATACATTCCCTCTATAGGTAAGGCAGAGAGGCAAACACCTCCAGAGAGTAAGGCATCCCTTTCTAAGACAGGTGCTTCAGGCAGGGGCTGCACTGCCCAGCAAAGGTGCCTTTTTTTCCTCCCCTGGCTCCTGAAGCCCAAAAAACTCGTGGAGCCAAGACACCTAACTGCCAGGTGGCTAACAAGGAGTGAGATGCATCACCCCCACAGCTAACTTACCTAATCATCACGACTCCTGTTATGTTTCCAGACGGGAAGCACAGCCAAATACTTTCAGCCTTGGATATGTTTATACGAAAGAACACAACAAGAAAGAACAAAAGTAAGGTCTCCCTCCAGGACACGGCCACAGTTTGTCTCTCTTCTGAAAGGCTTGCAGTGAAGAGAGTGGAATGGCTGCCTCTCCATGTTCAGGGCTGCTTTGTTTTTCCATATAAGGCTAAAACACAGGCTTTTGTATAGAGTCCACTTTGCCCATGGATGGTATTGCTATCTGAATGACACTGTTCAGGCCCACTTATAAAGCCAAGAAAAAGAAACCTGAAGATCTGCTTCCTCCACCAATTGCAGACTACCATAATTTCGGGCCAAATTCAATTGCTGCCACAGAGAAGAGAATCCAAAAGTAGCACAGACTCTCTTCTTGGCCCATTATGGACGCACAGGCTGTTCTGGGAGTGACTTTTTCAATGTCAGTCTTTAAGATCAAAATGACAGATAAGGAGTATACATGTAAAAATTCTCCTTAATTCCAACATCTCTATAAAAAGATGGTGCAATCTGCATCTCTCCACATGTAGCCAAACCCATGGGCTTTGAGTGTCAAACATATCAGGTCTGGCCATGACCCTATAATTGGTAACTCTTATTCCTCCAAATTCCTGCATCACACTGAACTTCCCAGCTCTGCAATGGAGATCCGTTCTCCTTGGGAAGGAAATGGAACCCCGCTGAATGGGGTGCTGGACCCCGCTGAACAGAAGGCCACCAGCAGAGCTTGTGCCTGTTGACAAACATCCCTCTGCAGTGAGCACAGCTGGACCCTTATAAGCACGTTTACACAAACATAAGGCTGGATTCAGTTTATTCACAATGAGACGGTGTTTGCTTGTTTCTTGACTGAAGTTTTGACTTGCAAGTCAAGCAAGACCAGAACATTTCTGAAATCCAGGTTTTCCATGGCAAGAATGGTGTCACGAAAATATTTTTTTATATGTTTACATGAGTATACACACAAGTACATGCGTACATATTTGGCTAGAATGAGATTCATTCATAAGACATGAGAGACCAGAAAGAGTGTACCTCCATGTGTGCTCATACATATGTATGTACAGATAAGCTTATCTGTACAAATCAAGAGTGAGATAATAAAAGACGGGAAATAACACCCGGGAAATCAAGAAAGGCAAAACAAAGAACAGAAAGAGATAGGCAAGAGAGCCATGGAGTAACTGAAGTTGTACATCTGACTTAGATGGTACATCCCGCGTGGCCAGGACACTCCTTCCACCAGAGCAGGGAGCGGTGTCCAACACCACAGGGCCCTGGTGCAGGTTTAGACCGGCAAAGTGTTACAGCAGTGCCCAAACGTGGTTGCCGAGGACAGATACTTGACTGCTCTCTTTTGCAGAGCCCTAGATCCGGAACAACTTTGTTGGAGCCAGTGGAGATACTCCAGAATTGTACCTGTGTGAGTTGAGATAAAATCTCCTGTGCAATGTACAAGGACATATGTAATCCAAGAAAAGGATTTGGTCGAAGGAAGCAAAGCAGAAACAAAGGAGGAATGCGAGCACTCTGCTTCACACTCTTTGAAGTGTTGTATCTTTTGCAAGGGACTAACCTAACCCACGTTTATTCCAGTGTTTTTCTTCCACAATTTACTCCAGAGATTTTCTTTAAACAATAAATAGGAAATACTCTCACATACAGCTGTGCAGGATATCTAGTTTACAAGCTTTTTTTCCAGAGTGGGAGCTGGTCCGTTAAGCACCACAGTCATGGAAAAGAAAATACTAAACGCAATGCAGAGAGCAACAATGCTGGCTTTCTCATCTAGCATTCATTCAATACCGAAGTTAATTGGGGGACACATCCCTAGGTGTCTGCTCGCATGAGAATGAGATGAATTCTAGCTACTTCCATCCAGGGAAAGTGCCGTCAGGCTCCCTGCAGCTGTTGTGACAAGCTACTCAGGATAAAATGCAGACCACATAAAGTTACTCTGCAGCAGCACTCAACCTCGGAGACAATTCACTAGGAATGTACCTGACTGATATCTTGGAAGTTCCTAAGATGATGCTCAGAAAGGTCCTGATCTGGACAGAGATGCAGAAAATGTTGGATATGGAGCCAGGTTTAGGCACTAGAAGCCCCTAAGACTTTTAATGGGTCTGATTCGGCAGGTGTGCTGAAGGGAAGCCTACTCATAGCAAGAGCATCAAAATCAGTCCAGGGCACATCTTAACCTGCTTTATCCACTTCTGGGTAATATCTCTGTGGCTAGAGCAGACCCCCAGTGAGCGTAAAACCTGGCTTCCAGTATGACCAGCCTCCGTGTGCAGGAGTTCTCTTCTTGCACATGGAGGAGACTGTACTGGCCACCAGGCTATACCATATCCCTGGCATTCAGAGGGAAAGAGGGAGGTATATATATTTATTTATATGTTAAAGCTGGGCCTCATGTAGCCTGTACTGCAAGTCCGTAAGGTTAGAAGATGAACAAGTGAGAAGCAGCCTCATCATCAGAGGGCTGAGCTAGACTGGTCTATACCCAGAGACCGATTACACTGACTTGGAAACTCATTTGATGGAAGGCTGGAACTGTTTCTGAGCTGTGCCTAACTCATCTCCACACAGGCTTGTGGGACAGACGTAAGTCTGAGTCAGCCGGATACCTCCCTCTTGTCTGGAAGTAGCGTAACTTTGCATTTTGGGTAGCCGGATGGGCTTTATTTAAGGAAGATTTTTAAAGTGTGATGCTGCTCTGAAAAGCAAGGAGGTGCAAAGGGGATGGTAGGTCTCCGAGTTGACTTTCTCAGTGACTCAGATCAGATATGCCCTGCTTGCAGAGGAAAATGAGAGGGAGGTTCTCCACTCGCCCTCATCTATGAGCCAGGTTGGTTGTTTTACACTCTGGTCATTAATTCTGCCTGATTTTGCTCAGGGAAAACAGACAGTAATTGATCACAGAATTATTCTGATTATGCAGTAAAGAACTAAAATGCAGCTTTCTATCTATTAGAGCAGGGCCAATCCTCCATGGTGAGAGTTAACAAGAAATGAGTAAGTGTATATTTATATGCTAAAGCAATCAGCAGATAGCATCCTCATCGTTTATGGGGTCTGATGGAGAAAAAGGTTATTTTCCTCAGCCGCGTTTGCAGGCACCCTAGAATTACACAGTCATTCCAGAAAATCTCTTCAGATTAAGCTGTGGATTTTCTTCTCTGAGAGGTCTTTGTATGCCTCCTTGCAGCGTTTCAAGATTTGCACGTGCGTGTGTCCCCACGTACAAGGCAGGCAGAGGACTGAGTCCAAATCTAAAGTCCCGAGACCAAGAATTTTGGTAGGAGGCAAAGGAGCTACCTCTGAGCCACGGCATGCATAGCCAGCCATCTTCTTTTTGTGATGTACCCAAGTGCATTCACATTAACGTCATTAGCTGTTCTTGTCTGGCTGGAGAAGTCTTGATACATCCCACTAAATTCAGGCGGCTCGTTCACCAAATTGACTGAGGTGGCTTAAGCACCCAAGCATCCCATGCTTTGCTGGTGGGAAGCGGCCAACGCTACGCAGCTCGTGCCGCACCATGCCTCCTCCTCCTCTGCGCTGCCGAGCATCACCGCAATGCCGCCACGCCAGCAACAGGGTCGGCACGAATCACCGTGGGCCCGGTCTGCGCCTGGTTTCACTCTGCAACTACAAAAAGAGAGGAGCTAAACTGGGCAAGAAGAAAATTTTGGCACTCAGTGCTGGCAAGCACAATGGCCTTATTTATCATTTCATGCATTTTCTTTCTTCTGCTGATACAGTCAGTTCAGATCACATTTTGTCTTCCAGAGATAAATTACAGCCCGCAATGGGCTTCAGACCAACTTTGATGGAAGCTGCTTAAACAGAGAATGAATTTGCCCCTCTACCTTTGCTCTGATTTAAGAAAACATGCATGCCCAGATTATTTCACCTGAGGTAGCCAAGCATTAATTAATTACATAAAAGCATTTGTGAACCTGTTAAAACTATCTATTAGATGAGCAGTGCTGCTATCTCCACCATCGCTCTAAACGTTTTAATTAATTTGGGGGAATTTACACATGCACGTTGTCTGCCAAATTCAACAGAACATGCTTTATAAACTAATAATAGCATTTGCTTCCACTGGGAAGGAGTTATGCAAGCTGTGTATGTGCTTGCAAGTGGAGAGGGTGCTGGCCTCTGCCCAGAGCTCAGTGCTGCTCAGTGATTCACCGACAAACCGACGTTCTCATCAATATTGGTTTCATACTAAGGTCAGCAGAGGTGCGGGCACCCGGCACCACGCACACAGATGTGTGTTCAGCAGATGACAGGATCAAGCCTATCACAAATAGTCCTTTTTTTGGTTTTTGCAACAGGCTGAGAAAGACAGCAATGTGCTTTCTCAGAGCGATGCAGAGCTGTCAGCGAGCCCTCGGTCACCTGTGCTGTCCCCTTCCGTTTGCTGCGGATTTCACACTGCGTTTAGATAACGTAGCTCTAACGGCGCGTCAGGGCTCAGCTGCTGGAAATCAATGGCTGGCGCATGAGTTCTAAGGGAAAAATTACTGCCTTTTTTGGCAGAATCTGAGAGGATAACTCGTTAATTAGGTAGCCTGAAAAGCAAAATAAAATCTTAATCACCTTCAGTGGATTAGCCACACAGGGCGAGAAACAAGGGTGTGCGGCAGCTTCAGTAAGCAGGGCAATGTCAGCTCAGACCGCATCCCAAGGAAGACCTGATCCTCCGCTGCTCTGACGGCATTTTCCTCTGTGCACACCGGAGGAAAAAATCAAACCTCTCTAGCACCTGAGCCGGGTGGCATGAAAGCACTCCCCACGGAAATTCCCCGTGCACCAGCACAGCTGCCCGCGCCGCGCTCCACCGCCTGCCCCGCAGCCCTCGTGCCTGGGCGGGAGGACAGGGAGATGTCCCGGAGCACCCCACAGGTCCTCGCCCCCGGCACCCGCGGCACGCAGGGATGCCACTGCCCAGCCCCGTCCCGGGGCCCTGCCCGCCGCGGCACCTCGGCAGCTCGCAGTCTCCGGTGCGTCTGTCCTCGCCCCACCTCTGCGGGGTATTGCCCCATTTCACTACACCGAGGGTAAGGCGTTCTCAGGAGCGTTCCGACGGCTCGATAGGTATCTGGCCCCGGATCTTCAAAGGTGCCAAGGCACTGCCGCCCTGCAGCTCGAGTTAAGCCGGAGCTTAAGCGTCCCTACGCTTGGGGTTTTCTCCAGTTTAACTACATCACTCCAAATCCACCCAGATAAACCGATACAACTTTTCTTGTATAGACAAGACCTTAATCTCTCCATTTAATCTCTTCTTGCTATTGTTCCTCCTGGCCCAGGCCTCTCGGCAGCCCAGAGCACTACTTGCAGTGAGGCGCACGGCTTCCTCGGGACGAGCAGAGAGCCACCCCACGAATTAATTTCCACTTGTGGCTGGCGTTGGACTTGCGCTCCATCTCCCTGAGGCAGTATCACTTTCAACCTCTCCAGCCCATAAGACTCAAATTTAACATTCAAAATGCATCTCCTTAATTCACCTCCTTCCCTTGATACTATCTTCCTCGTGCTTCTTGGTGATTTCTCTGTCGTGATAACCATGGTGGTTTTGACAAAGATCCCCCTGCTCCAGCAGCAGCAGGCATGATGGGATTCGGTACACCACATCACACCGCCGGTCTGTCAGATTGCATCTCCTGCCTTTGACAGGCCCTGCAACCACAGTTTTTAAAGAAATGCGGGGAATCCCACGCGCTCGCCAAGTCTGTTACCGAGTCACTGACGGTGCACCGCCTGCCCAGCACTGCCTGCTCGCTGCCGAGGTCATCTGCATGACTCCCACCTGGTTCTGCCACACTGGGCAGCTTTGTCCTTCATGGTAATCCCACCACAACCGCTTAGGCACATGATATTGTGATGTGCCAAGCGGGCTGTGTTAGTTTCCCCTTTTTCCCTTCAGCTGCTCACTCCAGCCAGGTCCTCGCTGTTCCCTGCAAGCCAAGGAACTTCCACTCCAGCCCAGCCTTCACCTGGTACCTCTGCTGCTCCTTGCAGCACTGTCACCCCTCCAAATAAAACACAGTGCAGGGAAATGAGAAAACAACAGACCCTGGAACCAGGAGTCTGGAAGCAGTGTTTTGGGAGCACCAGTCTTCTGGTGTCATCTTCCTGAATGGAGGACATCACTCCTGCAAGGAGAAGATGGTATTTGGTTACCCTGGCTCAAGGTCCTATGCTCCCAAGCTTGTTGACTGGTCACTTTTGCTTGAGCAGATGACTCTGTATCAAAACAAGGTCAGGGTCCTGTTAGAGGTGTCACTCTAGGTGACCACTTAGCTCTCCTCTGCTCTGACCTCAACCTGGATAAGCCAGATAACCTGGATAAACCTGTACCGAATGTACATCTCCACGTTAACAGAGGCAGCTCTTAACATCCCACAGGGCACACGCAGCAGCACTCAGGACTGTGCCTGTGCTGCTTCTCCCTTGCCAAACCTCTGCTGTCCCCAGCAGTGAACCATGTGCTGTTGCCTGGAAAGGTGAGTGCAGCACACGGCGTGCTTCTCAGCTGCCGTGCCATCTGCGGGCACGTGTGTGAGCGCACCTGGTCACATCCCCTTCCTCACACTCTCTCACTGACAGCAGGTATTTCACTTTAACTGAACTAGCTCTTCATTCAGGTGAATGTGCATCTGTGCCTGACATATCGTGTAAGAGGAAAACACAAGAAGGGAAATTTGAGCAGACACATCTGCAGGATGTGCAAATCAGCGCAGAAACGAGGAATTTGGCAGGTCTCTCGGAAATGATGATAGTGGTGTTTTTTTTTTAATCTCATGCCTTTTACTCATTCAGCCAGGACACTATTTCCTATTTCAAGACATTTCCACATTGCGTATCTGCTGGGAACGTAAACACAATCCAGGATTCAGCTACAGCTTTTTTCAGGAGAGAAACATCTGCTTTCCAGTGTCACCGCCGGCCACTGCCCACACGGGAAGGCATTCAGCGGAGGAGTGATGCAGCCTGACACAGGCTGGATGGACCACAGCTCCATGTTGAGTTCATGCTGAGCGAGCCAGGCAGGCAAGCTCTCCCCTTCTTATCTGACTTTCCATCCCATGCAGTTGCAGAATTAGGCTTGGAAAACTCCTCTGGAAGATCTCTGATGAGTGAGTAGGCACATTTGGTATTTTTCTCCTGCTCACAAGGCATTGCTGTGGCCCAGCTCCGTGTTCGGAAAAGGCTTCGCACCTCCCTGTTGGGGGAAATGCAAGGCACAAGGACAAAGTGCAGGAGAGGAGCCGTATGGGGACTGGAGGGAGAGAATTTGGGCAGCAGCATCTCTGGGACCAGCAACAACAAAGCCAGGGTTTGCAAATGCAAAAGGGGGAGAACATGTCAACAGCATGGAGGGGAAAAATAAGTGTCATGACCTGCTCGCCACTGAAGGTGCTGGAAAACGTGATGGCTAGCGACTCAATAGACAGGGATGTAGCGTTTCCCAAAGGAATTCACCCAACTGAGGGAGAAATGAATGCATGAGGGGACTTACAAAAGGTGCACGGGGAGAGTATCTATGGTGTGGAGGATGGAGATGGGGGGACAGGACCATTGAGTGAAGGCTTTTCACAGGCTGATTTTTGGGAATGGGAAGGTCTCCCCTGCTTTTCCCATGAGGCTGACAGCTCAGAGTGCACCTTTCTGCAGGAGATTTCCTCCTACCTCTTCTGAACAATTAATTTTGCACCCTTGTCATCATCTTCGTCAGGTCAATAAATCTCAGTCAAGCCAGTCGGGGGCAAGGGACAAATCAGTGATGAAGAATAGCAGAGCAGGGTGTTAAATGATTGGTGATGAGACTCCAAAACTGCACGCAGAGAAGGGCCAGGCAGTAGGACGTTGCTGTGTTGCCCAGCCTGCCTTCCCCTCTGGAACGGCCCTGATTTCCACACAGAGAACCAGATTTCCCTAAGCCCTCATAGCTGTTTTCCAGGGAGCACGGAAAGCACTGCTGGAAGCATCATCCTGCACTGGAGACTCCTTTGAGGGGACAACGAGCGAATGAAGGAGGGCAGGAAAAACCCAGTGCCCTCACAGGACAGTGACGAAGAGCAAAGATCCTCCCTCTCGATATTACCTGCAATTGCTGTACAAGGGATGCTCTGTACCCAGCACTGCAGTTCAAGCCCGTATGGCACACGGGGCAGAGCACCGGCTGCACAAGGGCTTGGTCTTTTTGCTTTGGTTTATAACTTTCTTCATTTGTATGATCTCATTTGGTGCCTCCTGCACTCGCCGAAGTTTGGCATGATGCTATCAAAGCATTTTGCTGCACTTTGGATGTATGCTTCCTTCCCTGATGTTACATTTCTGCTGAATTTTCTGCTTCTGCAGAGTCATGTCCTCTCCCAGTGCAAAGCTGTGTAGTGATGTGGCAAATTTACACCTCCTGAAGGGCTGGTTCTAAAATCCGAGCCAAAATGGCTGCTGAATTCGAGAGAAATCCAAAACTGCTGTTCCAGCTGTCCTCCCTCCCCTCTGCCTGGGGGTGTGTGTGCATACCTCGTTTAGAATCATAAAATCACAGAATCATAGAATGGTAAGGGTTGGAAGGAACCTTAAAGATCATCTGGTTCCAACCCCCCTACCATGAGCAGGGACATCTCCCACTAGACCAGGTTGCTCAGAGCTCCATCCAACCTGGCCTTGAACAACAACAGGGAGAGGGGTATCCACAACTTCTCTGGGCAACCTGTGCCAGTGTTTCAGCACCCTCATGGTGAAGAATTTCTTCCTAATATCTAATCTAAATCTGCCCTCTTTTAGTTTAGAGCTGTGCCCCCTTGTCCTATCACTACACATCCTTGTAAAAAGTCCCTCTCCAGTCTTCCTGTAGGCCCCTGCAGGTACTGGAAGGCTGCTATAAGGTCACCCTGGAGCCTTCTCTTCTCCAGGCTGAACAGTCCCAACTCTCTCAGCCTGTCCTCATAATTTGCCTCATGCTGCCCTCTTTGAGGTAAATGGAGAAGGTCACCCCTTCTCAGGGAGGTTAATTCTGGCTCAGTGGATTCTGGCACTGAGCTGGGGATAAAGAAAACATGGAATAAATGAGGACAGGTACTCCTGTAGACAAACTCTTGATGGGCTGATATAAGAAATTTCTGCCATTTACTATTTTCTAGCACATGTTGCTGCCCCTTCCCACTCTAGCCAAAGCACAAGTATTGTTCGGCTGGCGGAGTCTGCAGCAAGGTACCTTAAATTTAAACTTGCATCAATCCCTGTTTCAGAAAAAATGGCTCAGGATGGTGACCTCTGGCTGATGGCCAACTGTGGGCCGTAGCCTCTCAAAGTACCCCACGGGTCATGCTCTTTACTACCTCAGCCGCCACCAAAACTGGGCACTTGCTTCAGGACCTTGTTGAAGCAGTCTTAAATAAACTCTGAAGTTAAAAACTGGACACAGCACTTCACACAGAGAACCCCGCTACATCCCATTAATTACCCACACAAGAATAAAGTTGTGATAATTAGAAGATCAGATAATGGTGCCTGGGTAATGCCAGAGCAGCAACAGCAGAAATGTTGGTTTAGTAATGAAATGCTTGTTAAGTACCCTTAAATACCTCATTAACAGCTGGGGTGTGATTCCCAGTGCCAGCCTGAGTGTGCTGACAGCAGTAAGACACATGGAGCTCCAAGGTGAAAAGGATACTTTCTCACTGTTTTTTATTTTTTGGAAAACGAGTGAAATGAAATTGTGCGAAAAACTTTTTTTCACACAGTTTTCAGCATGAAACAATTTTCAATTTTCAGCATGGTGAAAAACACTGAGTTGCACTCCTAGGTGTTATTTAACTTTCCCCACCCTTCCAAGAGATGCAAGCAGACCCCAAAAGGCCCTGAAAACCAGACCAAGGAAGAGAAGGAGAGGATGTGGCATCGCTGCAGGAGAGTCCCTTTAGCCACCAAATGGAAGCTGCCATGGGAGAGATATCTCCCACTTTGACTTTGCCCTCAGCTTAGAAATCTTCAGGAGTAAACAGTACCAGGGAAATGCATGAAGCAGGTAGGAGTGAATGAGTAAACACGCAGCACAGCATACCTGTGACAAGGGATTAGGGCAAGCCCACCAACAGAGACCAGCTGTTGGAGCAGCCTCTGTATCCTGTACTCTGCTCATGGCATTTCAAAGAGGCTCCCTTTTCAGAAAGACCTGGATTCCCATGTGCTGGAAAAGTGAGCTAAATCCGGGCAATGAATGAATCCTTTTTGGAAGCTTCGGCCGTCCCTTTGTGGGGTATTCAGGAAAACAGACTTTCATGTCAAGTGGTCTGTAGCTGGCAAGAGCAACGCGTAGAGTAGGTAATCTATGATGGAACCAAAAACAAATAATGAGAATAGCCGCATCACAGGTTTGAAGCCTCCTTAAACCAAACCAAAGGGAAGAAGGGGGTAGGAACCGCAGCCACTGGAGCAAATGGATGGGCTATGCATCTCTGGGTGAGCTACAAAAGAAGGGTTCAACACAAAAGCTGAACGCACCCTTGCAGGCAGATTCCCATCTCCAGTTTGCCCCAGCTCCCAGCACGTGTGGCCGCCGTGGGTGAGCTCCTGCAAGGGAGGACTGCCTGCCCCTGCCTGGTTTTGTTTTGCTGAATGTGACACCATTAAACCTGTCTGTCAGAGCAGGGACTGTCTTTAGGTCTTTCGCTGGCTGCTTGACTGCCTTCTGGCCAGATTTGGCACTGGGGCACTACCAGGTAAGTGTCTTTGAGAAACACAGCTCAGTTTTTTAATCCAAATACTCTGTAGACTCCTGAACGGCTTCAAATACCACACAAGAAAACAAGCTCAAGGAACTACAGGACACATTTCGGGACAAAATCATAACCAATCTGTCATTGAAGGAGATGGACCACGGCAACGGATTTTGCAGTTGTGTCCACCGCACAAACTCCCTCAAAAGCAATGCTGTTGTGAGGGTGCCTTTGCAGCCGTGCAGCCATGACCGTGACTGAGGCCTTTTTATTGCACTGAATCCTGCTGTCACTCCCTGGATAAGCATTTGATCCTCCCGTCCAAAGCCTGTTGTTAAACTACCAAGCAGTTTGTAGTTGGGAAAAAGAGTTCATCACGACTGTTCCTCAAAGTTGGTGAAACCCAGGAAATGCTGAGCAGCCTTTCTTCAGCAGCTGTGTAGATACTTTTAATCTATTAAAACAGGAGCATAAATTGAAGAGTCATTTGGGGTTTTTCTTAAATCACTGAAGGTGGTGAAGTTGCCAAATGCTTGCTCTGCTCTGGACACACTTTGATAGCCAACTGGCAGAACATTAGGATTACGGGATAGGGATCAAGATGTTTAATCATTATCGTCCTGTGTCTGCAGCCCGTGATTCTAAAGGTAACATCAGTCTGCACTTAATTAAAAAGTGATACAATTTCAAACTTGTAAGCCAGTGTTTTGGGTTGGGTGAGATTGCAGAAAGGGTACTTTCCAAATAAAGTTTTCACCGGCTCAGCAGATTTCTGTCCAGAATATTCTGTCTGCTGTACCATTTTTATGAGAGGCCACTGAACTGAAAACAGGCTCTGGACAAAACAGCAGCATGCGTATGTCTGAGAGTGGTACCTATAAACGGGTCCAACATTGTCAGCTGTGATCTGATGGACTCCTTGCAGTTACCCAGGGGATCTCTTCATGCACAGCTCATGAACTCAGGCTGACCACACCAAATCACAGTGCCTTTGCACCCGTGGCACTGCCAAGGCTGTGTCACTCTTGTCTCCTAAAGCAAAGACGATCTTTAAAAATTAAAGCCTGCCCCTCCCTTCACTTTGGACTGAAACATACGTACATGGTAGATCAAATGTTTTATTGTCCTGGTGTTGCTACAGAAGAATCAGGGCTGGTAAGCAATTCCAACACAGAAGAACAAAGCAACAGGATTAGTTCTGCTTCTTGAAAACTGTAGTTCTCAAGCAGCTCTAGGGGACCTCAGAAGGAGCCCCAAGTCCCATCTGGGGAAAGGCACAGTATTGCAGCTGAGGACCAGCCATGTCACTGCAGTCTCTCCCAGAAGAAAGATTTCTGGAGTGAGGGGACACTGCCCTTATCTCAGTGAATACCCAAGGGGAAACTGAACATGGAACTACACATGGACGTAGATATACACACCCCCATACACACATGTTCTGTCTAACCATGCCATTTTGCATGGTAGCTCAGTAAGCCCTGATTGCCTACAGTCTTTACAATGGTTGTTACAGCTCTTTCACATGTCCCTAAACATGTGAAATCCAAACCCAGGAATGGGGTTCTTATAAGCCTGAGGCAACTGGGCCCTTTTCTAGAGGGTTGTAGTGAATAGGAAATCCAGTGTTTAGTTCCAGTGTTAAAGTGGGTAAAGAAAAAGATTTTCTTACAGCCTCCTCAGAACATGGGAAATGGCAGAGAAGAAAGGTCCAGCACAGCAAATCCAAACTCAAGGGTCCAACACCTATCTGCCCAAAAGAGCTCTTCCAGGCCCGTATTCCAACAACACAGGGAGATGAAGTGCTGGCACCCAGTCCCAGCCAGGGGAACCTGTGGTAGGTGCCCATCTTCAGGAGGGAGGCGGTAGCTCAGATGGCCCTATGCCCAGCATTTCATTTTGGCTGGCTCTGGACAGCCTCCAGCACAGGCCAGTGGCTTTCTGCATCTCTGCCCAGCAGTACTGACCCCTGGCTATGAACCGTGTACGGGCCTGGGTGTCCGCACCAGGCTGCCTTGGCAAGTCCCTGGCAGAAGAGGGACAAGAGCCGGGTACCTGCCCGATCCATCCCACCCCTCTTTTGGATTTGCTCCAGTCTTCTGTTGCCAGGAGGAAATAATCCAACCAAAAAATGCTCAGCGGGAGTAGGCTGCCAGCAGCCTACTGCACCTCGGGGGAATGCGCAGAGCCAAGGCAGGCTCTCGGCCATGGCAGCATTGGTCTCCGCACACCAGCCCTGGGAGCCATAAAGCACAGCACAGACCTGGCAAGGGAAGTGATCTCTCCTTAACTTGCACAGCACAGAACAAAACAAGGTCGTTCCCACTAGCAACACAGGATCAGCTCAGTGGAGTCATTTGTCAGGCAAGTTACCATCCACCCTTTCTTCATTGTTTTACCTGGTCTCAGGGAACTCTGTTGTTTCCAGGTGGATATGTGATCTCCAGGGCACTGCATCCCACCCTCAAGCCACTTGCTTGCCTGTTGTCTTAACACCACCCAAACCTAAGGCATAAATCTTCCTAATTCGTTGCATTTCTGAAATGTGGCAATACCGGCAGTTGTGTAGGACTGGGCTTTAGTACAAGCACTCCTCCAGTGCTGTCTCCTTCAAATGAAGCCTACCTCTTGCTATGTCGGGTAAAAGTGAAGTACAGGAAAAGACCTGACATTGTACCTGACCATCCCTTTGTCAGAAGTTACTGCACTTTTGTTTCATAAAACCTAAGGTGACTTTCAAGAAGCTGTCAGCTGCTTTTGGTACAGCAGATTTTGCTGCTGCTAGAGCCTGATGTGGGCTACTGGGTTACCATGCAAGCTGGCACAGAAGTGTAAAGCAATAAAAGCTTAGCAGTCATAAGGCACTAAGCAGCAAAGGAAAACTGACTAATCAAAAGGCTTTTTAAGCTGTCCTGTCAGGGTTGTTTTATTGAAAGTCATTTACTGAAAATGAGTATTTCCTCTCTAATTTGTGCTCCTTCATAGGGGATTATCATCTCATGGCCACAGTTTGCACTGCTTGCCTGTGTGATGTGGCAGAGCGTGTTTTTCAGGGCTACATCATCTGCACCAAAGAGGTAAGCTGCCAGGCGTAGTGAACGTGGAAGTTCAAGCTGAGCTTACTGTTAGTTTGTGAGTTTAATGCCGTCCGGGGCCACAACTGTCCCGCATCCCCTCTTCTGGGCCGCACCAGGGGAATCCATAGCCAAATGGCACCATGTAAAGACTGCAACTTGCTAAGAAGGGTAAAAGGTCCAGAAATAACGTGGCACGAGAGCTGAAAGCTTGCTCTTAGCTCGTGTCCCAGCACTCGACAATAGTTTGTCCAACAGCCTCAAAGGGAGCGCTCGCATTCTTCAAAGGTTATTTCATCTGGCCCTTTCAGGAAGAAAATGTATTTCTGGGCTCTCCTGTTATCGGTGCTGCTGACTCTGTTTTACATCAGACCACGTGTTGGGTATTTTCATTCAGCCTTTCACACCAGACAGGAGTGACTTCTGTTCCTGCTCTGAGCGGGGCCAAAGCAAACTAGGTGAAGCCAGGGCTACACAGCTGCAGAAAGCTCAAGTCCACTGTAACTGTGGCTTGACTTCTAGTCAGGACTTGGCTTGGCTGGTGGCAGGAGAGCTTCTCCATGTCCTGTCAATCTGCAAAAGACCAAAATTCTCTCAGACTCAGATCCTCAGAAAGCCAGGCTTCTGTGCCTAGTAGAGGGTTTTCTGATGCGCCAAGCACTTCGGTTTGAGGCTGTTCTGACGTCTGAGGCAGACTAAGTTGTCTCTTTGTGGGTCCACAAAATCAGAGACCACTTTCTAAAATGCTTATGAAGGTATCTTCCACTGAGTGCTCTTCTGGGACAAGCAGGGACAAGATCCAGCCCAAGGCCTCTGCAGGAAAAATGCTCAGCTACTCTTCCACATACAAAGCGGTTCTCCAGTGGTTGTAACCCCGACAGCATAGCCTACTGCAAGCAAATAATCTTATAAGTAAGACACACAATTTTGATGTCCAAGTCAAACTCTACCTAGAAGCTAACAAGCATCAACTGTCTGGGTTACAGCATTGCATAAAAGAAGCCTTAACATACTCTTTTAATTATTTTGCACTGAAGTACCAACGGGAGACCTCAGCAGAGTCATGCTCCACCATGCCAAGCACTATACTAATAAATGTCATGGGCTGGTCCTTACCGCAGAAAACCCAGTGTACATAGACAAGGCATATTCTGAGCAGGAAGCAGAGATGCAGAAAGAGATGACATGACTATCCCAAGGCCAAACAGTAGGTGGTTGGTGGGGCAGAGATTTCCCAGCACCACACTGCTCTCCAGCCTCAAGAGCCCCTGGCTTTGTGCACCAGTAGTTGGCAACAGTCAGCCACAAAGCCCTGCTTAGTACCTGAAAGGCAAAAGTATGCTTTTGCCTCACTTTCCAGTACCTTTCTAGAGGATGTAGGAGAATGGGGTTTTTTTTGGTTTTCTCATTGACTCAAAAATTTTTTTTAAGATGGTTTCTGTAATGGTTTACAGAAACAAAAAAAGACAGTTGTCTAGTTCCATCTTCTTCACACAGTTGGATGCACATCCACCATGTGGCTAAAATACAGGTGTTCCCCAAGAAGCAGTGTTTTTGTGCCCGCTCCCAGGACAGGACATTGTAACCTCTGTCCTGTGTCTCAGTGCATAAGTATATTTCAGGCACACGATGGGTGTGTACCACTCACTAGGCAGAAGCATCTGCGTTTTTTTAGCTTGCCTGTGTGCTAGCCTGAGCACATAAGACCTTCCAACAAAGAGCCAGACCAGAAGCAGACTCAGGGCCACCAAAATGAATCGTAAACTGCTTTAAGAACCTGCTGAAAAACAGGTGAGCCAGGCGGAGGTGACTGCCTGGTTCACCCATCGTGGTGTGTCCAGAGCTGCCGGCGTGCTGGGAGCATTGCACCAGCCATGGGCAGAGCAGGAGGCAGAGGGGAGCAGGGAGCTGCCTGGAGAAACACAGCCATGCAGCAGCATCCCTCCTGCAGTCATGGCAGCTCTTTGAATCCTTTCACTTCTAGCAATCCATATTTAAGGAAGCTTGTTCTTGAAAAACATTTCTAAAGTTGTGAACCTGAGTCTTTTAAGTATTCTTAGTCTATGGGTTCTGTGTCACGAGGCAGTGCCTCACGCTACACTAGGCTCATTGCCAAGGCATCAACAGGGGATGAGTTAAGCATAATTGAAAAGCACTGGCCCAGCTGTTTGTAGCTTTGTATGGCTTATGCCAGGGCTCGGACAGCAAGAATCACCCCTCTGTGTGCAACATAAAACAAGCTGTAAGAGCGTGAGGATATATATTATTGCCTCTCCACAGCTCAGATATGCCAAACAGTTATTGGCTTTCTTGTGGACATAAATAGCAAACCCAATTAATCATTATGCTCTCATTATGCTAATGATATACTTGGCTTTCTGGCCATGATCTGGAATAAAAAGAAGTATGCTATTAATTAACTACAATCAATGTATTCATTATACTATGTGGGACCTGGATGATGCTGCTGTTTATTTTAAATCAACTACCAAACATGATTATTGCAGAAATGAGCAAGTCAAATGGGTTTCTGAGGTAATGTAAGGTAATTAAGTGCTCTTGCAAGGCTCCTCTGTTCTTGCAGTGTCCATATGGACAGCAAACATGTGGAATTGCTTACACGAGGATGTGAATGAAAGACAGGTCTTTAGCACTCTAGCTGACAGCCCTCCACCTTAAATCACCCATGAGCCTCATTATACTGGACAGATTTATACGGATGAAGATGTCAAAGTAGCTTGCAGAGTATCTTGCTAATACCAGGCATGACACTGGAGAAATGCCTCACGTGGTGCCTGTTTCAGCTTGCAGCTAGGCAGACCCATGGTTTTCCAGGCTGGAGAATGATGGTGATCAATTAGAGGGTGACTTCAGTTAAGAGAGGGCAAGTCTGCAACTGCACGTGCCAAGGTACCAATCCCAAAGAGGACAAAGGAAACAAAGAAAATTAAATAAAGATGGTGCAATTCATTTTTCCTCCCATTAACTATATCACTTTGAACACAGAGCTGCTGAATATGATTGCTACTAGATAAGGAACAACAGTTCTTTAGTGTGTTGGTCCAAATTCACTTCCAACACAGGCAGAAGCACACAAAATAGCACCAGTGACAACCGTGAGAAAAAAAATGAGATAAAATGACTACAGTATGAATATAGTCTGAATAAGGATAAAAGGCATTACAGATTTATTCATTATAGGCATTTTCATAGCAGGATGCAACACAATTTATAAACCAACAGCTGTACTGAATGCTGGACAGTGGTGGGGTGAAATTCACATTGTCTTGACTCCTGCGAAGGAGCCCACCTAACTCCCGCAGACTGCCTGCCGGGTGGCGACTGGGACCTCAGGCAGAATATTTCCTGGGAAAAGCTGCTTTGCTCTACCCTGAAGTTTTCACCACATTCAACAGACAGCCCAGGTTCAAAAACTGAGGAAGACCGCTGTTCTTTCATTAACCCAGGGTTTAGGGCATTCCTGGTTCAAACCCACTCTTTGTCTCATTCAGCAGAAGGCTTCAAACTGAGTGTCTGCCATCACAAAACAAACGCTAAGGTGCCCTGCTGTGGGTGACCCAAGGTCCCTCCTGTTCATAGAAGCAGGAATCAGTGCCTGAAACTAGTTGTTCAAGGGCTAGAAGATTGTTTTTTCTCCTGCAGATTAATCATTATTTAAGTCACCTTACAGAACGCAGAAGATCCAACATGAGGGACTGAGAGAGCTGGTGATATCTTTCTCCTGTCCCTCAAGAGCATGCCACGTCACAGCTGGTGGTCAGGGCAATGTCCTCACGCTCGGAGGTGCAGTTTCAGATTCCCTCAGGCAGAGGAACTAGCCAAACCCTAGGTCTCCTACAGCCCCAGCCACCTCCCTCACTCATTACAGCTAGAGACCATGTGCTGGGCTGTAATAGCTGAGCTTCACCTTGCAAAGATCCTTTGGCTCCTCAAACAAAGAAGTTCTTTGTGGATGTCAAAGCATCAGCTCTTCCCGAAAGGTTAAACAGGGCCTCGGCTCCTTCAATTACTTGGCTTGGAGACAATGAGCTTTAGCAGGCTAAGCAAAGCTCTGCATGTGAAAACAACTGAACTGACATGTATTTAGTATGTTGCTGGCTTCTCCTCCCAGAAGCTTTGATCAATGTTCAGAAAGCAGGTAAAATGTGCAGTGCATGCCCAGAACTAGGATGCCGGTGGCAGTTCCATCAAGACACCCAGGGAATAAACCTCTTGCTTGGACAAAAAGGGAGGTCTGTGATGCAAATAACAAATACCACCCAAATCCTCCCATCTGCTGATCTAAAAACTCTGCTGATGGCTCCTCAATGAGTTTTGCAGCCACCATGGGAGCAAAGTATTTTCTCCATTTTCAGTGCCAAGAGACTGAAGCTTAGAGAAATTTGGCGAAAGCCACACAGCAAATCTGCCACGCCAGAAAAGAGCTCCAAACTTTCAGCTCCTGTTCATGTTTCAGCTCCTTTGCTCTTGTTACCTCTTGGTGTATTGAGAGCAGGGACTTCAGTGAAGCTACTTGTAAATATGACCAGAGACCACATCGCTCCGGTCCTGCCTGTCTAATCAAGTCCATCTCTTGTGTCCCTTGAAAGCACTGGAACGACAGGGTGACCTCTGGATTGCAGAAAACCCCAAGAGATGTCTCCCTGGGTATTAAATGGCCACTCTGATTTCAAGCCATGCCTTTTTATTGCAATGACATCTTTAGGATTTAGAAAAACTGAGGTGCAGACACTGTGAGGCACAGAGGGGACAGTAATACCAGAAAACCAAATGGGCCCAGACCCATTCTCTGATCCTGAGGTCAGTGGCCCACCAGATCACATCTGTCCAGCTTAGCTTTCTGCAGCAGGGTGACCACATCGAAACCACTGAGTGAGACTGGGTTCAAGCTGATCCCCAAGCCATAGGCTGGACGTTGCCTGAAGTTCCAAGCTGATTTAGGTCCAAACCATGCTAGGCACGAGAGGCATGAAAGCTGCAGCAGCAAACCTCCTCCGTCTTTGGAGAGGGTGCCCAGTCCAGCTCTGAGTGCACACACAGTCTATGAACAGACTTCTAGGGTTATCTTCACCAGAAAAAGTCATTTTCATTGCCAGGGGCACAATAGCACCTTCTCACTCACAGCATCCATGCCTATGATCTACCAGGAGAAGGGACCCTCTACAGCACGACTCCCCAGTCTGCCAGATGATTTTAAGGTACCAGTGCTGACTGTTCAAACCCATATGGCTGACTGAAGCTGATCAGAGGTTTTTTGTATGGTCTTGTCCAGCGTCACAGCTTTGGAAACGGTCACGTCCAGCAAAGGAACAGTCACCTGCACCCGAGGAGGCAATCACATCTTCAAATGGCATAGCTGACAGCAAAGGGAAGGTTTGCTTGTGCCCTTACTGCACTGACTTATCTTTTCCAGTTGATGAAAAGCACCAGGTCAGTTTTCCTGTAACAAGAACTGTTGCAGCTACAACATGGGCAACAACACCGTAAGCAGAAAATCCAGACGGGACAGATGCGTGCAAAGGCTCACGGCATCTTGGGGGAGAGCAGATTAAGCTCAGTCGTGGTGGTGATCTGTGACAAATGGAATTGGATTGATATGACCATGAATAAATAATATCAAACAGACCACTAGAAAGCTACTGAAGACCAGGCTGCTTCAGTTGTGACTGAGCTGATTCACAGCCATATTAGCAACCCAGACAGTGAAAGGCTCCATATCACACTACCCATCCAGCCCAGAAGCTATCTTCAGAGACAGCAGGAACTCTGTTTGGTCTTCCGACCACCCCAGATCTCCGGGAGTGAGCGTGAGGAGTCAAGGACAGGAAGGGGGAAATGTACCATGAAAAAATAAAGCATGTTTAGCCTTGTGGACTGGAAGTGGAAAAGATCATAAAGGAGCATTACCAAAGTGCGCTGACAAAAAGGAAACATTGGACCTTGAAAAGATAAATGGATTTAATGGTGTGGTGAAAGTATTTTTAATTCACGAGGTCTTGCTGCTGCTTTATAGCATATGAAGAAAGGTGAATATTCTTTGGTTTTACTTCCTGCCTTTTTCAAAGCTCATCTTCCCCATTTTTATTTGGCATATTCTTAAATAGAAAGGACAAGATCTGAGAGTTTACCAAATTCATTTTCAAAGTATCAAAGGAGTATTTTGTATTCTGATTTGAACTACCACTTCTCAGGTTTCTGCACCAATGCAGTGATGTGCTTTAAAGACCAGTTTAGAAAATGGCTTAAGCAAAACCATGTTCAAACTGATTTCAGCAACCTGACCAACTGACAATATTAATCACCAGGCTTTAAACTGTAGTTAAATCAGTTTTAAACCGCATGTGGAAGATGCTTTAAAGCTTCTACAAAAAAATTCCCTGGTTTATCAGCAGGCTGTTGCCATTTGTACATGCAGCAGAGCCCTTTGCAAACACAGGTTTAAGCAATGCCAAAGCAGAACTGTCAACTGCTAAAATAGAGCAGCTACCTAATTTTAACTACTAACTGCCAAAACATGTGTTCCCTTTGGAAACAGGAGGAGCAGTTTCAGACGTGGCTGCCCCTTGTCACTGGGGCAGGTTCCTGCTCCGGCAGTAACCGCGTTGGCAAATTCATTACATTCGTGTCCCTCCAAGCACAGAGGAGGCTGCTGCAGCTTGGTCTGCTTGCAGGGGGACATCAAACTGCCCGCTGGAGCAGCTAAGGGGTGTAACCTGTAATGCTGGATGGGGCTGACGCTTGGGGAGCAAAAGCACCTTGAATTGCTCAGTCAAGATTCATCGGAATAAAGCCACCAGCTCATTCAAACGAGAGGACCACCTTCACAAATCACACCAAACCATCCTCAAGTCTAACTTCTTTTGACCTTATTGCTTATACTTAAGGTGACCCCTCTAAAGAAAGAAAAAGAGAATTTAGCTTATTTTATCATGAATCCCTAGCAAGCTTCAGAAGAAAATCAAGTTTTTAAGCTGCTGGCTCCCTCTCCTTGAAGAGAGACACTCGCAGTCTGCAGGAGGGATGACTTGAAAAGAGTACCAACAACTTCAAGTGGCTGAGAGTATGGCCTTGTAGCAGCCCACGGCTGGTCCCAAGGGTCTTGTGGTCCCCCAGCCAAAGCTGCTTATGCACCTTCCCTTCTGGCTCCTCGTTCTAGGCTCCAGCCCCATCCAGATTTGGTCAGCACCGTTTTACTGAATGGGACAGAGGTCCCTGCACTTTTCAATGAGCGAAAAACATGGATGAGAAGAGCCCAAGCAAAAGCACTAACCGTGAAATTCAAACGCCATTCAAGGCTGCCAGGCAATTCACCAAGGTGCGTCCTTATCTCCTCACCACGTCCTCAGCCGTGGAGTGAGGGCAGCTAATCAGTCTCCATCCTGATCACATTGCAGTGCTGATGGCCAGCTCCTGAGAGCGGTTTCACCCAAAATAGGTGTTTTTAAACAGATTAGCAAGTGCTGGGCCCGTCTGTTGGTGATGGTGACATTGCAGGAACGTACTGTCATGGCAGCCTCCTGCTAACCTTTTCTTCATGGGCAAATTTGCCTCCACACAGACACTTGAGAGTTCTACAGCAGGGTAAAGTCTCTCCTCAGTATGAGGCTGCACGCTCCAAAGATCTCCCTAACTACAGAAAGTTGAACTTGAGGTGTCTGTAGCAGATACCTCAGGAAAAACAAGAAACCAAATTTGGAGGACTCCTGCCTGTGATACCTTTATCACCATCACCATCAAACAGGATCCCCAAGTGCTTCAGCCTACCAGTTTTTCTCCTCCCTCACACTTGTTACTTGTTAGGCTCTCATGGACATGTTCTCCAGTTCGGCCACAAACTTTCACGACTTCTGCTCCTCTAAAACAGGGAATTGCTCCTATTCCTAAAATGCAACAAAAGGAAGCAGAGTTTAAGTGACTTTCCCAAAACCACACGGGAAAGCGCAAGTAGAAACTGGAACCGCAGTTCAGTCCTAGCAGCCCAGTGTCCCGACTGTAAGGCCATCCTTCCTTCCAGACGCTCAGCTTTGAGAGGAAGCCGAGATAAAAAGAGGTTTGCAGGGCTGCCGTGCCCCAGCGCTGCCTCCCTGCAGGGCAGGAAGCCCCATTGTTGTCCTGAGCCGGGTGATCCCCATGCACCCATCTCTGCAGCGAAAACACAGCCAGTGTCAGCAGCCACAGCCAAGGACACTGCTGATGAAGGTGCCACGTTCAAACGGATGTCCGGGATGTTTGTGACCCGCCCTGGGCTGGGGGGGGGTCTCTGCGCCTGGACCAAATCCAACGCGGAGTTTTACAGTCTTCAGCTGCCCAGGTCAGAGCTCGCCCCCTTTCCTGGCTCATGGCTCTGGAGTTGAGTGCAGCAAGATTTTTGCTTGTGTGGGGAAAAACAGGGACACAGAGGAATGTCCTTTGCAACACATCACATGAATGGGAACACTGTGCTTCCATTCCCACCTTCCTCAGTTGACTTAAACAACATAAATCCTACAGCAACTGAAAAGACACGAGGGCCCTCTCTGCTGCCACAGCACTGGGAACAGGGAAGCTCTGGGGACTCCAGGACAAGATGCGGAAACAGAAAAAAAGTCCTGTGCCTGGGTACACGTTTGTGGTGGCTTCTTGAAGACTGCTGCTGGGATGCCCTGACTGTCCTGGGCTCCCGGACTGTCCCAGGTGGGCTTGTGACCCTTTGCGCACTCGAGCTCGTACAAGTCCTGCTGCCTTCCAGCGACGGTTGCGTACTTACAGTGTGCAAAACAAACAGATCCCCATCTGAATGAACAGGTCTTTCTGCCAAATGCTCAATCATACCAGCAGTCTCATCGGCCTTGCGGGGGCCGATCCGATGAGTAAGGACTATTCCCATGAGTAAGACCCACGGGACTGGACGCAGCTTGTCATTTTTTTCAAGTGCGTGCAGGCCTGCTAAAGCTGACCTGCAAACCAGGAAAGAGAGCAAACATTAAAGGTTACTCTGTCCTCTCTTCTAAGGCAAACCCCGGGATGCCTGCGGCGCTCCTCTTTCCCATCATACTTCCTCGGTCTCTCCAGACAGCCCCAAACTTGGAGTTGCAGTGCCCTTACCTGAAATGAGAGCATTGTCTGACAATTTAGACGAGCCCCACCAAGTTCCCAAACCTCACGTGCTCTCCTCACATTACCTGGAGTCCCTCCAGTGCGGTACTCAACATGCTGAACCCCCCGGCATATAGAAACAATCTTTAAAAAACACATGTAAAGGTGTCAACACCTGCCTGGCGAGAAGGGCTGGAGCAGGGGCTGTGAGCGGGTAACGCCGCTGGCTTTCCTCTGGCCAGACATCCCCCTCCCGCTGCTGGAGTGGGCCTGAACGGAGCTGACCTCTTGCTAGAGCTCCTTGAATGGATCATTTTTCTTTTATAAATGTTTTTACTGATCCTACAGCAACTGAATAAACCCAGACAGAGAGAGTTTGCTGGAGGCAGGTGCACCATTCACGTTCCCTGCTACTTCAGTAACTCATTCATAAACGTACATTTACAATAACATATGTGCATCGTGTGGCAAGAAACATAACTGTAACTTCTGCAGTGTCAGCAGCATCGTTAGTTTCTGGGAACGGAGAGCAAACAAAAGCACATTGTAAAGGTTTGTTTAGTAGGGAATGCCCCAAAACACTAGTCACTGGAATTTGCCATGTGCTAAACCACAGTGAAGACGTGTTTGCATTCTTCCTACTCATCTTTGCATGCCATTCTCAGATTTGTTATCACCAAATAGCACACGCATGCAAGATGCATATTATCAACTCCCGTATGTACACACGAACATTTTGTTTCCGGGTCTCTCCGAAACAGCTCCTGCTACACAGCTGACCAGGACAAGAGCGAAGACAGAAAATATCAGTGGTGACACTGACCTAGTAAAAGGTTTGCTGTAGCCTGTCTGTTTACAGGGGATTGCTACAGTGTGCTGATTAAAGAGATTACGATTATCTCTTTATAAGGGATTTACCTGCTGTGATTGTGCGTACCTAAATACCTCACTGCAAGTAGCTGGAGGAAAAGCTCTGGTCAGATAATACCAGATCCAAGAGCAAAGTATTCGGGATGAGTGACAACAAATCTCTTAGAAAGCAAAGAATGTCTAGCCAGATGCCATTAAATCTTGGCTAGGTAATATTTCATCTGACAAAGCCAGTGCCCAATCCCCATCTGGCAAGAACTGGCAAAGCTCCAGCGACCAGCTGAAGAGCTGGCCTATATCCGACAGAAATCCCATCTTTCCCTTCTGTTTTCTGAAATGAACTGAGCAGAAAGTCAGGAAACCTAGCAAAGTGTCAGAAGTGAACCAATGACTGTTACGGGTTGAGGTGGGTTGCCATAAATCAGCATTCAGATTAGCCTTTGAGAGACCCTCTGGAGTTGCAATGACGCATTATGCAGCGTAAGCAGCATGGTTGCGTTAGGTCATATCAAATCTGTAACACTGCAGACGTGAAGCAGGGGGAAAATCCAGACCCATAATTTTTTACACCACTATTAGTCCATACATTATTTCAGCTTTTTAAAAAAAAAGTTGTTTGAAGATTAAAGGTCACATAAAGCTGGTGCCAAGCTCACCTCCAAATAAAAATCACAGGAGACCAGTCCACACCAGTGCCAACCACAAATCGATTGAAGGGCCACCCAAGGTGATGCAGATGCAGGGAGCCAGAGCAGAGACTTGGGCAGCGGCTGCCTTGTTCCGCGCTGCCCGGACGGAGCAGCTACCGCTCCGAGACACACGACCCTCCTGCAAAGCCTTCCTGGTAATCAGGACGCTTTGCCTGGTTCATCGATACCCTCGGAGTCACTGGGGGATGGAACAGTTTAAACCAAAGTGTTGCAAAAACTGGGATTTCAGAGCAGACCAGTGACAGCCAGTTGTGTGTGACCATCTCTTCTGGCACAGCTGCACGGCAAAAGGCCCCTTTCAGCTCCGGGCTCTGGCAGAGCAGCTCTAACAAATTTTGCCACGGTGGTTGAAGACATCCTCTTTATCTTGTAGTGCACCCAGGCAGGCAGAGGGAGTTCGCCCGTCCACCACTTGGGCCGTGAGGCCAGCCGAAGGCAGCCACCCCGCTCTGCCACCGCTTGACTTTGTCTGTCGCCTGGCCCAGCACGGGGGGTGACAACGGGGAGGGCGGCCCTGCAAAGCAGTTCGGTGACAAAATTGAATGTCAAGAGCTACGGCGCACACCTCTTGCTGTCTGAGGTTTGCTAACACGGTGGTGTCAGTACCCACAGCTCCTGGGAGGTCCACTGAGGAGGGATTACCCGCAGTGGAGGTCACTGACGGCCCAAAAAGCCGCAGCCACCTTCATTGCAAAAGAAGAGCAGCACCCAGAGGAAACACCAGTGAGCGTTTTCAGTGCAGCAGCCCAGCCACACCTCAGAAGAGATGGAAAGATGGATCCTGGGCTCTCATAGCTTCTCAGCTTTGCTCCCACGCTTGTGTCTTATCTTTAACACCTCTCACCCCCAGGTATCCCTATCCAACAGCCCCAGGGACAGGTTCCTCTTAGGCTATGAATCTTGCTGGCAAGACTGGTCCTTCTCCAGTCTTGACCCGAGTGCTGCAATACTCATGACATAGTCCTCTCACCATCAATTTGCTTGTCTGCTTCTGCTAACTGGTGGCAAATCTCAAGCTTAGGTGAACTGCACCATAGAGCGAATTAATGCTCACCTTTTCCTCTCCAGGCCCCTTCTGCAGCCTATGCTTTGGCTGTCTGAGTCCCTGCAGCAGAGCCCCACAGTAAATCCCAGCTCCTGCCTCCTTTCACGCTTGTTTCCAGTTAGAAGGGGTACGAGCAGGAGGTGGGGTGTCCTACCTGGCTGGTAGGACCAGGGACCCATCGGCCGTGTGCTGGCACCTCCCTGTGCCACTGCCCTGGCTGAGCTCCTGGGGTGGGCCAAGGCAGGGCTGGGCTGGCAGGCTCTGCTTCAGACCTTCATCTTCATCAGAGCCCCTGGAGCTAGCAGAGGGTCAGTGTAGAAGCCCTCAGGGCAGGTCACACCACTGTGCGTTACAGATGGTTGCTCACTCCAGATTCGAAGGCCATCAAGTTTCTTTGCCAGAGCTGGGAGCTGAAAGGGTAGAAGTTTTCTCTGGGAAGCAGGGCCTAAACACAGAAATACTTTGAAAGAAAGCAGTTATTCTTATCTTTTAGTTCACTGAGGCCAAATGATTTACAGTTGCCTTTGTCTCCTGTATTGGTGAGAAGTGTTATTCCCTGTCCCCTTAGACTTTCCACCTTGCATGTGCAGCACTCCTCAGTTCTCAAACCTGGCAGCTCTTCCTTGGGTTCATCCAAATCTGCTGCCCAGAAGACTGAACTGTGGCACTTTCTTTTCCTCTTGCTTGCACTGATACAGCACAAATCAACATCTGCTACCAAGCCTTGTGATAAAGGAGAAGCTTGCAAGAAGAGTCTCTAACATTGAATGCAGAATTTTATTAGAATAAGAAAAAACAAATTATTAACACTATTCTGCCTCTCTCCATGTTCCTGCTGGGGACATACCGAAATGACTCCCATCTGCCACCCTGCTGCAAATTTAAAAGCAGCAATAATCCATAGATCCTTGCAACTATGATTAATTCTATCTGGGAAGGAAGAAAACCTCAGAATTCAATGAAGAAGTTACCACATACAAAAGCAATGTTGCCTAATAATGGCCCGCTTTTATTTTATTAGAACTATAACACAGAAATGAATTGCTAATGTTTTGAGGACTGCCTTTGATCTTAATAATATATGTGGTGAGAATTGGACAAATCAGTAATTGTCTCCAGCTGCAGACAAAGCAGTCAGAGGAGAAGCCATTTCAGGATCCTCTGTAGTTGCTTAGAGTAAATCCTAGGATTAGGAACATGCAAATTTTACTGGGGAAGGGAACAGAGGAGGGGCTTGCAGCATTGAACAGAAAATAAAAACTTATTAAAACGCTAGATTTTAATTACTTTCAAGAAAATGGAAAACCTGGTTTTGGCCTGCTCTATCTGCAGTGAAAGGCAATAGCTGAGTTCACAGCTGCAGGTGAAAAATCTATCCAAAAGAGCTAGTACAGAGAGGAAGAAGAGGCACAATGGAGAATTGATTTTGGAGTTTTCCTCTGCTACATGAGAGCAGGCGTGTGGACAGAGACCTCTCTCTGAGCGGAGTCTGTTAATCACTTCCATACATCATTCTGAGTGGAGTTCTCCCAACCTCACCTGATGAAACTATCCTGGGATCTGCAAAATATTTAAATATTAATTTGGGTGCAAATGAGTAACGCTTTGCAGAGGAATGTTATAACCATAGGCTAGAGAGTAGTTGTTTCCTACTGCAGTCCAGGCTAAAATTTTGTGTAAAGGACACCTGTCCTCTTTGCTGAGCAAGGGGAGCCCTACTTCCAAAATGCCTTGTTCCTCAGAGGTGAAGGGCTGAAGACTTCTCTAGTCAGCTGGTGTAAGAGACTCCGGTCTCCTTGCCCCTGTTGTGAGTGGTACCCAAATCCTTCAAGAGTCCTGCCTAAAAAAACCTGGGAAATTCAGATCAGAGTTTAAACATGCCAAAACTGCACTTCTCAACAAAAAAAATTGCTCCCTATAAACACTTCTTTGGATGCTGGTTAAGGTGTTGCAATGTAATCTTTGATTTCCCTAATCCTGAGACACACAAAAAATAATGGGCCGACACCACTTCATCTCCCTCCTGCAACTATTGTGCGACGGCTCCAGGATGTTTCTAGCTGAAAGAGATGCAATTCCTTTGGTCTATCTATGTTAAATACAGAAGAACTTTTGGAACAGCAGAGGTTATGTCCTGTCAGGCTCTACTTTCCAGCAGGACTACAGAAATGCCACCTTCAAGACTCCTAGCAGTCAGACTGGCATTCTTCCAGCCAGGTTTTATTTCACAAACACATCACTTATGCTCTAATTTTTTGTGCTATGCCTGCACTTAATGAATGCAAATAACAAAACACAAAATAAACAAATGAAAGAAACACGCTCTCTAATCGCTTCAGAGGTTGTCAGCAACAGTTAAAAACAAGCTGGAAATATTTTCATTGGTTGCTCTGGTTTCAAAAGCATTAGGGAAAGATCTTGCCCCTTAGGAGAAGGAGAGGGCTTGTAGAGATGGAAAGCATTTATGGACTGCAGGGAGCTGTTCGCAATTATTTTTTGTAGAACATACCTTAATAGAACTACACTGAAGTGGTTTACTTGTGGTTCAAAGACCGGGTGTTACTCATACTTTATATGTGGTAGACACTATGAGGTTGACTTGGGCAGGAGCCATCGAACTGTTCTGACTGCTCAGCCTCCTAACATGCATGATGTGGCTATGGAAAGCATCTCCAGGTTTCTTCACAATAGCTAGTCAGAGCCTGGAAGCTGTTTTGCCTCTGAGGAGGGATTTCCAGGCTTGGGTATTTGTGGTTAGACGCAGCTCCAGTCTCCTGGACTGAGGGCCGATGAGCTGGACTGAAAGAGGTTCAGCTATCTTCCTGGCAATACCCCTTGTCTGTTAATAACAGAGAACCTCAAAGTAAGTCCCTGGAAAAAAAAAGGCTGTACCTCACATAAATCTTCAGATGTTTTAAAAGAGGACATAGGGGAATATGCACTAATTCACTGTTTGCTGTTTACCTTTTCTTCCATGCTGTGATTTTCAATGCCAGTTCTTGCTAGGTTCTTAGAGTCGGGAGCTCAGTCCACCTCTGTAACTGCAAGTGTGTAACTCCTGATTTTTCTTTTGCTCATGTTCTTCTCCCAGCATTCTCTGTTAGCTCTTCAAGTCTGTTGCTGTCCATTTTCAATGCTATCTCCCTACCGTCAGCATCACCCTGCATCTGGCAGCAGGGTCCTGCAGGCCAGCTTACGGTCCGAAACCAGAGTCATACCAAAAGAAGAAACTAAGAGCAGTACGTAGGGATGAGACTGCTATCTGTCCTGTAAGCCCATTCCTGTTCTGTCCTTTTTTCCCCATGGAAAGCTCACGGGCCAGATGTGTTGTGGATCTCCACTGCTTCTGCTGCGATGTTATACCAACAGCTCATACCGACAGGCTCAGTGGTTGCAATTCTTTTCTCCCAGGGCTTGAGGCAACCTCCTTCTGCCACTTGCATTCCTCCGCAGGCAGGCTGCCAGCAGCACAGCAGACTGACACGATGTTGGCTCCAGTGCCTACAGACCCGGCTGATGGCTTAGCCCGGCCTTTGAGTCACATCCTGGCGTGTCTGCTCCGCTGCTCTTCAGAGGTGTAACTCATGCTCAGCCTCCACGGTGATGGCAGCCGTGCGACGGTTACGTGCCAGCTGCGGGCTCTGCCCCTGTTTCAGCCTTTCCTTCCCTGTAGCACCCAGGACTCCTTTCTGTCATGTCCTGATGACAGCCCAGAGGTGGGAAAAAAAGAAGTAGGCACTTTCACTCATGGTTTCCACAGAATTGCAGGAAATGGGATCAAAGTGCCGTTCGGAGGTCCCCGAGTCTGGCTTCCCTCCTGAAGCAGGATGAGCTCTACCTACTCCTCATCAGAGAGACATTTACACAGCGACATACAAATACAGGCAGAACGAAGTTACCTGCTCCACTGCAGATACGTAAGGAAGGGTTTAAGGAACAGGACAAGTAGAGTGAACTTTTTCTCACTATGAGCTCCCAGCTTCAGGCAATCACTGATTTAAGGATTGCTTGAGCTGGAGACGGCATCCACATTCTCAGGTACAGTAAATCTCAGTAGATGTATCACTTGTTTGCACTTCTCACCCCTTCTAGTGTTGTCTGTTGAACACTAGTACTAGTACCTACGTTTGGCCATCATAATAGCCTAAGCTAACCAGCTTCAAAATGTAGCTATACATTATTTACATAAATACTCCATATGTGTGTCTTAAACCCGTTATCTGATAATTTCATTTGATGGCACCTGGCTCTTACGTTATGAATATTTAATAGTAGTTTTGTAGCCTTCCTCCACACATCATTCCAACTGTTTTATAGGCTTCTATCATATGGCTACTGAGCTGTCTTTGTTTCCAAGCTGAAAAGTCCCACACTATTTAATTTTTATTTGCAAGGAAGCTCTTCATGTGCCTTATCAAAAACACTGTTTCTCTTCAGTAGGTAGTTATACCACACCCTTTCTTAAAGTGAAGTGGTCAGAACTAAACATAGCACCCAAGGCACAGGAGCTCTGGGGGGTTATGTATAGCACAGATATTTATTAATTTTTTTCCCTCTTCTTCTCCTCTCACTTCCAGCAACATTTGACTGCTGCTGAACACAGAATCAATGTTTTTAGAGAACATTCTCTAGTGACAAGACCTTTCCTGAACAGCAATACGCAGTCACAAGCTCACTGCTGTGACCCTGCAGCTGACCGGGTCTCCCTGCCTGTCTCTATCACTCTGCACAGCCGAGGTGCCACTGCCATGTCACAGCACAGTGACAGCTGTTGCTTTGTTTCCTACCCAGGTTTACTGAATTCTCCTACAGCTCTTTGCAGCCTTCTTGATTTTTTTACTTTGTTGTGTGATGATTTATCTTTCCAAATCACCTATAAATACATGGAAGAGCACAGGGCTCCACACAGGTACCCGGGAAACCCCACCACTACCCTCCTCCTGTCAGGGAAACTGCCCGTTTACTGTCACCGTTTCTTTCCTATCTGCAACAACTTCTTAACCCGCAGGAGGACAGCTCCTCTTACCTTATGACAACTGACAGAAACCAAGGCCAGTTTCCAAGCAAAAGGCAAAATATATTATTAATAGCATTTCAGAAAGCCAAGTGCACTGAATTGTTCACACGTTTACAGAAATCCCAAACACGGGGCAGCTTCTGCACAAAGAGTGACTGAATAGCTCAGGACTTTAGTCTGGACAAGAGACGACTCAAAAGGGTCATGAAAGAAGTCTACAACACCAAGAATGTCATCACAAAGAGGAAGGAAAGGGAACAGCTCTCTCACTGTTTCCTCAAAGCCATGAACCGGACTGGAGCTCAAGGGAAGCCACAGAGCCAGGCGCAGCACTGGCAATAGGAAGCCTCTCACCACGCAGTGGCCGTAGATGTTGTGGATGCTAAAATCTGCAGGCTTCAAGGGGAAGCTGGAGGACCATACAGAAGCTGAGATACCAAGGACACAGAAACAATATCCAGCTAAAGCTGTCCCCAGGCTAAATGGTGCCGATAGCTGGGTGACTACTAGGTAGCAGCCACTGCTGTAGAAACAAGTGTCACATCTGCAAGTAGACATGGGCTACACCACAACTATTCACTGCTCAAAGAAAAGTTTTGCCAGAGAAGTATGAACTCATCTGAAGCTGCAAATCTTCACAGTGTTTTTGTCTCTCGCCAAGCGCTCTGGCAGTTTGCAACCCCATTGCCTTTGTCTAATCATATAACCACGTAAGAAACCTGTGCAGTCACCTACAGACACTGAGCCTGTTCTCCAGGGGAAACTTCAAAGCCTTCCACACAGAAAACCCAGGCAACAACGGCGATTAAGACCCGAACTATTCCTGACTCTGGCTGCAGACATCTTTGTGAGCAGTATCCACAGAGCTTCAAGGGAATGAACCACACAAAAGTAGACTCTGCTGGTCTCCCTTAACTCATCAGAGGTAAAACAGAAGCAGAAAAAATATCAGTTGTTTTGTTTCTTTATAAATGTTTTTTAAAGATTCTCTTTTTTTTCCGCTCATATTGTATCTTCTCAGAGAAAAGGGCATCTTTGGTTTACACCCTTAGCAACAGCAACTGGGGCACGGAGATGTTTTGGCAAATACCGTCCCTAATTAAATCACCAATTTTAGAGCAGGGAATGCACCTTTTTTTTCCTGCCTTCCATGTAAGGTAGAACCCATTTGCATTTAACCACCTTCCTGGTGTATGATGTGCCATACTGCCAGGAAATCAAAGCAAAGATGTGAAAGGTCTTGTCCATCAGAGCAGACGGAAACATCAGCTCCCTCCCATGCCTGTCAAGACAACGCTCCAACAGAACCACTCAGTGGATTCAGAAACTCTCACCACAGTCATCGTTAGCGCCCAGGGCAGCAGCCGCTGGAGCCAGTGAACCCACCACAACATACTCCTTCCCCTCAACGCCACCTGAGAGAAAGAATAACCCAAACCAACAGGCAACCAGTAAGCCAGACAGTACCTTGCAATTGTCACAGTAAACACGCGGCCAACACCATCTCAACACAGGCAAAACTCCTTTGATGTCAGCAAGAGCGTTGCTTGCTTCAAATCACCAGGATTGACCCTACTGTTTTGGAAGCTGTGTAGACGGAAAAGACAAGACCTGCAGGTGGAATAAAAGCCTGAAGAAAATGAATTGAGAAATTATTCAGTAACAGTTCAAAGCCCTGTATGTGGGATGCAAGCCGGCTTATGCTTAATAAATCTAAGAAATGATTCAGTAACAGTTCATCCTGTGCAATGGGTTCCCTGTAATTAATGTAAGCAGCATCTACGAGAGCAAATACAAATTAAGTACCAGTCGTTTAAATTAACTCTCTGCCTTTGGGCTGCTTTGCTTATGTACCAAAGTAAGAACTTTTAATTGAGAGAAAAGTTAAGTCTTTCTCAACAATCACATGCTAGTCAACCCAAGCTACAGATCTGTTGTTGAGGGATTTGGGAGCATGGTCATCATAGCTAGCTCCCACGGTATCATTTCCTCTCTGCTAAAAACACCAGAGATCCCATGGACATAACCACATTTCCCGCTTTCAGTGCTTGAAGTCCAGTGCAAAAGGGTGTTCAAAGAAAACTGTTTGAGTGGCTTTCAGATGTTTTGTTTTATTTTCAGGCATTTGCATCAGATGCTTTGAGAGACCAACACAGAAATGCCTCAGAATCAGTATGACCCTTTGTTTATTTATGTCCTTCTGCCTTAAGGCTTAGTCCTCTCTCTGAACCCAGTGGCCAGCTTTTCTTTGCTTTCAGAGACCCTTAATATTTATGGAAGGAAATAAAATCTGCTACAGACAGTTTTGGTTCTATTGCTCTTCAGCTTGGCAGTGAGGAACATTGCCTAGCCCCCAGAAGGAGCTTGTGGTACCTTTCTGAAACACCAAAGATATTTCTAGGTACATTGGCCCCAAAATGTACTGACATACTGAAGGCTTTCAAGAACGACCAAGAAGATTGCTCAGAGAATGCACGGTAGAGGGAAGGCTAGAAGCATGGCTGTTGCCAAGCTCTCCCGGACAGCCTTGCACTAAAGATTTCTGAGCTGTGATCAAAGCAGGGATAGGCCTATGTTCTTACATTCAAGCACCTTTGAACTCTGAGCAAGCCTGGAGGCCAGTCCAAATTCTTGCCTCAGTCAAGAGGCAGAAGTTTTGACTTATGGGAATTACACAATCTAATACAGTAGAAGTTCATTGGCTGTACAAGTAGCTTAAACAATGACAGATTCTTAAGCCCATCTGGTTCTTCAGCCTGGTTTGTATCTTGATGTATTAGTTTTGATGCCCTAAGATGTGTTATTCAGTGTGGTGAGATAGATGAAGCAATGCATGAAGTAAGCCACAAGTACAGTTGTCTCAGTCAGAAGCTCCAAAGCTTCCTGTGATTAAGAAATTATTTCCACTTAGCTTCTATCTGTTAGGTGTCACCAAACTCCAACTACACTAGGAAAAAAAAAAAAAAAAAAAAAAAA
>Ga0065711_1000527_pt1 | contig 63199 bp, 36 predicted proteins | sample Hoacrofraction12_FD_59098 | JGI IMG/M metagenome (GOLD analysis project Ga0065711, IMG submission 59098) | Hoatzin crop microbial communities from Cojedes, Venezuela - Epithelial fraction 12 v2 (version 2) | ecosystem: Host-associated > Birds > Digestive system > Esophagus > Crop | place... | reverse complement strand
CCCCCCCCAAGAGCTGTCAATGTTATTAGCTGGCATGTGTGGGAGTTATTTGACTTAAAATTTAAATTGTTTATTTAATTTTGCTAAAATTCTTTATTTTTTCCTCTAATTCCTTAATTCCCACTCCCCACCCCCCACCCCAAGAAATGGGTTTCCCACGTTTCTGGTTTTATCTGATCAAATACTCCCTTTTTTTGCAAAGCAGAACTAGGTGTTTAATTCTTCTAATTGTGTTGACAGGTTGCAGTCAAAAATGGTGCAGGATATGTTTCAGGAAAAGATAATTCTTAATCCTCACTCAATCCATATCTTTCCAGAAAACTAGGGAGCATCTTCTCTGAAAGACACATTTTTTGAAAGAGCTGCCATATGACTGTCATTGATTTTAAGTTAGAGTCACAAAGTCAGGTCTCATCCCACTGTCCCTAGAAGCACCATGTGGCATGTTATATAGGCAACAAAGAACAAAATCTGGCAAGTTTGTAGAAACTTGTGTTTCTCCCTTCACAATTAAAATGACCCAGACAAGTATTTGAAGTAGGGAGATGAAAAGATACAATACATATTCTACTCCCTTCGCTCCACCCTGTTATTTAAAACCAACTATGTTTTGAGCAAAAATTTACTAATTTTTTGTTTAAAACATGTAGTCAGAAATGTACTTTACTACCAAGATGTTTGTCTGAGCCAGTATGATAATTACTGTGGCCTGTTTAAGTCCAATACTAAAAGGACAGTGCTTCAAAGATGCTTCAGAGGAAAGATTTTTAAAATCTAAATTTCTAGGATAACTTGTCCAAAGGCAATTCCTTCTTTACCACTGACATATGCCCTGAAGCTTAAAAGTTTTTCCTCTCATTCAAAACTCATACCGCTGTGTCTGCACATGCATTTTGGAAAGAGAAAGACTGCTACCAGAGCCTCAGCTAATGATTGTGACAGCAAGCCTCACACACACTAATAAGCCCACACATTACTTTTCTTCTGAAAGTCATTCTGTTCTTCTGTTGATATCCACTCTTTTTTCCACTCTTCTATATACTTTCCTGTTTGTCTCATTTTTATGGTAAACAGGGCTAATTATTTTCAGTTCCTTTTCGTACAGGCAGTTATCTTTAGGCTGATCTTTCGGTTCTCTTTAGCCGTCTCTGAAGTCCTTCTTTTTGACAGACGGTTCCTGAGGTAGGGTGACCCACATTAGTTACTGCACTCCAGAAATTTGCATCCTGCCATGATGATATTTTCTACATCATTCTCCATCCCTTTCTTCCCTTGCCAGAAAAGGGTAGCACCACCTACCTGAACGAGGCAGAGTGACAGAGTGCTGCTGTGGTCATGAAAAATGCAATGAAGAACTCGAAGTAAGACAAAATTGTATAAAAAGCAACTGCCTGCATGCCACATATGGACACACCTAACTCCTGCCTGTGAGCAGTACAGATGGTTTTAGTCCTGCCAGCTGCATGTGCAGGACCAAAAACCAGACATGGACAGAAAGATGTGATCTACAAACGTATCAAGTGAACTGAATTGCTGACTCTGTGGACATGCTGAACCTAAGCCAAAGCTGTGGCACAAGAGCCTATGTCTTCTGTTTGCTGCTAGATTTTCATGACATGACAGCTGATGGCAACCTAGTCAAGGGAACAGGAATTTGATGAGTACAGATTTGCTTCTAAAAAAATGGAGGAAAAAAAAAAAGAAGAAAGAAAGAAGAGGGAAAAAACCCACCTTCAACCTGCAAAGTATGGATAGTCTGAAATCACATTATACCACAGGCTTTCCAAAGCAAGAGCTGCCGACATTATTGTCACTGACAGAGCCTGATTGAAGAGGAGAATTTTTGGCAGAGAACAAGATGTTGCCTCCTGTTTCCACTGCTCAGAGCACTGGTGTCAATATTTCAAGAGCCAGCGTCCATCAAAGAAAAAGAAAAAAATCCGTCGTAAAATAAAAGCATTGATCCAGGAGTCTGTAAAGATAGAAGTAAACAATGCAGCTATCAATAAAAGATATTGACCTGAAAGGTGTATTTAACCTGGAGGTAAATGATACTGTTTTTCCATTGTGCAAGGAAAATATTTGAATGTTCAGCTTTTCCAAGAAGAGTCTAAGCTTTGTTTCATGTTTGTATAGCGCTTTGCCCAATGTGAGCACTTCAGAGACACAGAAGTAACTGTGTATCTCATGTACAGAGCAAATGCAGCATCTCACAGGGATCTCTTTGTGTGCTACTGTCGTCTCAGTCTCTCTTGAGCTACATTCTTAAACCATTTCTCAACAGGCACGGTTCTTTTTCTAGTGGAGTTGTCAATAGCCTTTACTTGGCACTTCCAGGATGCTGGGATTTCCAAAGCTGCATTCCCTGCAGACACCCGCTCTTCATCGTGCTGGGCTGTGTCGGAACCCAGAACAGAGGAGCCAGGTTCACAAGCAGCCAAGCCCTGTTCAGTCACGCTGTGAGCAGCGCTGTGGTTCAGGAGCCACCAGGACTATTCCCACAGAAAAGCCTTTCACCATGTCAGGCCATGGCGGCAAAGGGGAGTGAGTAATGTGGTTAGGAAGGTATTGGTCTTACTGGAGCCAGAGCAGATGGCAGTTTTGTGTTCCGCAGGAGGTAGCAAGAAACTCAGATGCGACCTAGCCCGAGCAAAAGCAATGGCAGAGGTATCCTGGAGTCCCTGGAGACCTCCAGTTATCACCCCACATGGCTTTCAGTGTGAAGCAGCTTGTCCTGCACTCCATGAGGCACTGAGGCGTGAGCAGTGTACATCAGACCGGCATTTCTGCCTCTTTGGGGGATCAGGGCAAAGCCTCTGAGGCTGGAGGCAGCATTTTCTGAGCCAGCATGCCCAGCTGATGCACCGACATTTACCCGGCTGCTGGCCCAGTTCTAAAGCATTGCTGAATTTATCCAAAGTGTAGATCGCCAAGCTGGACAAAAAGACGCTGGCTTAAAATATCTTGTGGAGTTACAGGGACCATACCAAGCTTGCATACAGCATCTGGCCTCTGAGAGAATGAGAGAAGACAGGAACATAAAGGACAGGATTAGGGTTTAGTTAAGAGAACTGAGAGAAACAGGGACAGAAAGAAGGAGAAATAGGTGAAAGAAGTGGGACAGAATAAGCAAGATGCAGAGTAAATGGCAGAAATAATAAAAAGCATAAGCAAAGTGAAAACACTACTAAGACGACTGTCAGGGTCAGAAAAGAAAGAGATTTAAGTGATAGATGACAGATTTTAGAGAGTAATGTAAACTTGTACATGCTTACATTGTGAAATCATAGCACCTTGCTCAAAGGATATTTAAAAATATGAGTCATGCCAAAGTTAAAAAAGAGGAAGGAAAAACATTGAAGCAAAGTCAGAAACATTTTCTTCCAAAAACCTGCATCCACCTAAATGTTACACTTGGTAATAAGATAGCTTCGGAGCATTATTACTTATTACAATTGCAAATGTTTTAAATAAGCTTCATGATATATAAAAACTTACTTATTTCATAGATGTATATTGATTGTTATTATTATCATTAAAGATATCTGTTTGTCAGATTTGTAGCTCACTTGCACAGTAGCGAAACACAGGTAAGTCAGCCTGAGTTGATGCAGTTTCACCAAGGAAAGACACACCAGCATCAGGCCTCTTCTATCAGAAGTTAACTGTATTGTCTCTACTGTGAGCATGGCTGTGAGTCAACCAGAGTTTGAGTACCTCTCTGCTTTTCCACAGAGGAGGGAAGCATGGCACATGTGGTCTCAAACTGAAGAACTACAAAGCAAGCCAATGTGAGGGTGCATCACCCAAACAAGGCTATACTCTGCTTCATAGTGCTTCAGGTTTGTCTCCTTGTGGTACTGTCTCAATAGTCCAGTAAATGTAGCTCACAGCAGGCACTTACTTATACCAATCTGATATTCTCCAAAGTAGCAGGGAGAATGAGTTTTGAACAATAGAGCCAAAACATATTGTTCCTGGTATGATATAATTACCAAAATTACTGTACAACCCAATAGTTTTCTTAAAATACACTTAGAAAGTAGCACAGCCTGGTCCTGCAGCCAGAGATAAGTAGTACAGCTGTGCACTAGGAATCATAGCGCAAGAGGTGACCTGGGAATGGCCCTATTATAAAAAAAAAAAAAAAAAGTTCAGTTCTTCACTCAAATATCTGGTCTTTCACTGGCATACATTTATTTAAAGGTTATATCAGAGGTGGGAAGGGGGAGATGTTAAGCTTGGATTGGGAAAAGCTGCCAAAATTGAACGATTTAAGCAAATGCCAGGCCAGGCAGTGGGCCAGTTCACTAATCCTTACTAGCCACCTGCAGGCTGTATTATCAAAGCCCCTGAAGTTTATTATTGCAGTCTATTATCCCTTCATTATGATATAGAAAAAAAGGCATTGATGTAAAACAATTTTGACAGCAAGTTTCTCCATGACGCTCGGCACTGAAATCCGTTCATGTTTGCATGGGAACAGGTTATGGGACAAATTTTTTTGCTATCAGTGACAAACCAGATGCTCATGCATATATGTAAATTCTCATTGTCACAATGGGGGGAAAAAAATAAATTGCCTTTTGCATGAGAAATAGGCAAATTAAAAGAAAGAGGCATCTCATCAGACAACATATTAAATAATCACATCCTAAGAGGGAAAGTGTACCACCATTGACTTCAGTGGAATTGCACCAAAGAGCTCACTTACGTGCTGGCCTCAGCAGCTGAGGAAAGGTCTCACAGGACAGTAACATATAGATGACAGTACCCAACCGAGTCTTTCATAGTCATATCCTTCAAATTTTGCAACACAACTCAAGATAGCAGTCCTTGACTACTGTCTTTCCCAGTACAGAACTGTATATTTTGAATCATATCATATGACATTTGGTGAGTATTTCTTGTAGTCAGAGAACCTCTGAAAAATAAGATCTTGAAGATTTTCTCAGATTACAATACTCAAGTGCAGCAAAGCACGTGAATCTGTGTATTTTGTTTGTTCATATTTTAAATACAGTATTTTTTGCTTTATAGCCAAGGGATCAGACATCCTACATTTTATGGAATTCTTTTTTTTTTTTTTAATCAGATGGGCTGTTATAATCTCTAGCACTGATTTAGTACTGTTATAGCTGTAACAATATGAGAATATTATTAGCACAACAAGTTCTGTAAAGAAAGATCGTATCTGTTATGTAGACTAACTGACATGTTTGGGAAAAAAACCAGACCAGCTGCAGATCTGTCTTCCGAAAGCTCTCATCTGTTATTTCTGACTACATCAGCCACTCTAATGAAAGACAAAAGTTCTCCTACAAACTTTGCCTACTGTCACTTCAAATTTAAACTCTGGGAGACTAAATTTCTTTCCTTTGGTAAACAGAAAAAAAGAGTCAGAAAGGAGGGAATAAAGGCAAAAATAAGTAGATTGGTAGGTATTGATTTCCCTAAATTTGAGCATATGCCTCTTCCTCTCTCTCCTACTTTTAGGGCTATTTAGGATCCAGTCCTTAGTTGTATTTTCCATGCAAAACAAAGCTTGTCTCAATACTAGTATGAGGGACTAGGCCCTAGAGAATTCCTAGGACAGCTGGTCCAAAGTCTGAGCTTCTAGTGAAAATAGAAATTGTGGAGGAAAGCCAGAAGCAGTTCAACATAGGTGGTTTTTTTTTTTTTTTTTTTGTGCCACTCTTCATTTTTTCTGGATTGGTACATTCAAATACTTTATATGATGGCTGTAGCTAGGAAAAACAAAACAAAGAGTGTAAAGGGTTGTTGCCCAGGAGTGTGACTAGGTCAAGAACTCACTTGTACCATATGCTCTGTCTCCTGTTAGCATCGTCACCAGTTTGAAAAACATTATTATCACCTGCATTCTGTTAAGGACATAGCCTTATAAGGATCTTCCCCAATTAGGTAAAAGCAACAGCAACAGAAGAGATAGCAAGAGGCCTTGCTTGACCACAATGAGATGTGACAATGCAACCCTGGATCTGCTGCTTAGAGGAAGCTATCTTCACAAGGTTTTCACTGCAATGATAAAAGTTTGCTTAGCCTAAGGGTTACTGCCCTTTGGGTGCACAAAATATTTTTAAGTTGGACAATTCTAACTGCATTTTCTTGCTCTTTTTCATGCTGTTTTTTTGTAGTAAAAAGTCAGACAAAGCTATTAAAACAAAAAAAAGATCTACAGAGATTTGTCAGATTGTTCCTATCTGCAAGATACTTTGTGAAATTTTTTGAGAATGAAAGAGATTTTCGTGATATGAACAGCATGGTCCAAGTTAATCTCTGCTGTAAAAGGACACAGCTCCATGAGCCTCAGCAGTGCTACCTGCCATTAGACCACAGCTGAATTTTTCGTCACATCTCATTCAGCAAAAAAGCAGTTACTGGTGTGGTTCTATCAAGAGAGATCTAAATAAATAGGTTTTTATATACATATTATCCACAAGGGCCTCTCCTTGTTAATTTTGTCAGCCCACACACTACTTAAGGCTGATTTTCACAGGGATGTGTGTATTTGTGGGTCAAGTTCATCAAACATTCATTGTTCAATACTGTGGCAGCTGGTAGCAGACGTACATACTCTTCCTTTGTTTGGTTTTCTGATAGAACCTATCAAGCACTGGTTGTCTGTAAATGAATTTGTCACCCTCTCACCAAGGTTGTGTCTTTTCTTACTATCAAGTAAAAGAATAAAGAAAAGCTATACAAACTCTAATACTATTTTTTAACCTCAACTAACAATGCATAAGCATGTTTTTTATCAAAACAATGACTAACAAATAGCCACAGTTCATTTTTGTCTATTAATTCTAACAGGAGAGTTTCTGATCCCTTCACTAGTGATAAAGCAACCACTCACCACACCAGATATTATATATTCAGGTACAGTAGCACAGTCAGGGCAAGATCAAATATCTGTGACCTGTCAAGTGTACCTGTACAGTGGGACCAGTCAGGGGGTACTGCTACAATGAGCAGCAACCATTCAGAATATGCAAGGTCAGTCTTTGCATAGACTTGAAAGCTCTGCCTGCATTTCAGTCCCCAGGCCTGAGTACATTATGCATTTCCGAAGTGCGGGAAGTCTTCAGTTACCTAAATTCTGAATCATTAGTGGCTGAAGAGCAGGCAGACCAAAACGTGCAGCAGGATGGTACATGTGGAAACAGTTAGAAACCCTTTCACACAGAGAGAGTAAGAGAAATGTGACCTGCTTCTGCCTCGACAGAGATCACAGCTGTCCAGTGCAACTTGGAAGTGATGAGGAGGAAGATCCCAACACACGTAAACTTGCCAAGTGACATGTGCATTTCTGAGAGCAATGTAAATTCACAATTCAACCAGTGGTTTAAACCTATATGTAATATAGACATAGCAGTAGTTATAACAGCTGCCTAAAGCACTAAAAACAACCACCTATAACAAAATCAAAAGATCAAATTTAAAAGAATTCTAAGTGCCTAAAGCTCACACAAGTGTTTCATGAAATTTAACAAGTGCTGAAATTCCACCAAAGCCACATAGCTCAACTGCCTGTGTGTTTTTGTAAATTCCACATGGCACTTTTTTCCTTTTTCAGGTCAACTCTGTGATATTTCAGTACACCGATTAAAATTCACCAGGACTTCTTTCTGTTTCTCTGCTAGCATTCACCCCACAACCACAAACTAACAAAAGCAAACCCAAAAATAGAATAAACAGAGCACCAAGAAAAGAAGCGTACTGTGGTTGAGACATTAAAATTAGGATTCTTCTGAGGATGACATTAGAAAAATATTATGGCATTAGAAAAATATTATTCAATGTACACCTACATCCATGTCTATAAAAAGAAAAGACAGTTACATATTTTAACCAATATGAAAATAATAAACAGGAACTATGTAGGAGGTAGGAGATTGACAATCCGGTTTAGGGACAAAATGTACAAGAAGAGCATTTCTTTCTCACTCATGTTGTTTGAAAAAGAAAATCACACAGTCCTGCTAACAAACAAATAAATATATATATAGCTATAGATATGTGTGTATATATAGCTATAATTTGTGCAAAGTCTGATTGCAGAGAAACTCTTCACTTCAGTATCCTAGTTCAGAGGAGTATTTAAAGCACAGGACTAAAGAATTTCTCATAAACTCAAAACTAGACACAGGCTTAAGTACCTTGTTAAACTGAGACATCTGTTCTTCTTAACATAAGACTACAAAAAGAACTTTCCCCTTTGTTTTGTGAAATGACCCGGACACAAGAGGAAAAGCTATTGCCTCTAGAAGTCCCATAATTTCACTCTGTATTCAGACACTTTGACAATATCCTTGAAAAGTCATTCAGATTTCACTGTTGATCTTGAACAGCTACAGGTCACGTTCTGCTTTGAATTACTCCATCGTCATTGTCTTCTTGAACTACTTCAACAATTATTCTCCTAAGCGTTACTCTAAAACTTCAGGATGGTCTAGTGAAAAATAAGAAAAGAAAGGCATACTAAACTTTGAAATCTCCACAAAGTACAAGTATCATCAGAGTCCTGTTCAGAATTAGGTTTCAAAACCGAAATGCAATGCTCCCACTGAACACCTGCAAAATCCCAATTACTGCCTCAGGTTTGAATAGCAGCTCTGTTGCGACTGTCGTTGAAAGGATCTCTGCTGCATCCTAAGAAGCAATGATGATTTTTGAGCTATTGACCTAGGTGCCATAAAACTGCTCTCTCGTGTACTGTGCTTTATGCATGGAAACAAATGTGTTCATGTTTGATCTCTTCAAGAGGAAGTCTCGTCTCTGCAGAGAAAGAAAAGATTTTCGCTTCCTGCAAGGGAGAATTGAAAGCAGAACAGGTGGGTTTTACAAGGTCTGAACTGCATTTTATTTTTGAGCATTCCCTGCTCCAGCTAGAGTTAGATTATGATAAGAACTGACTGTGCCACCAAAGCATTTTCATGACCTACAAATTACCCCAGGTTTAAGAGCTGGTGTATCCTACACTGCAAGAGATCTGAGGGGAAGTGTGCCTACAAGAGACATCCAGGCATTTTTATAAACTCTTTAGGCTTCTGGTGTCTTGTGGTATCATATGTGAACAATCAAATCAGTTCTGATTTGAACGCTGTCACTTGGATTAGGGTTTATCTATCGCATGGTAGCACTGAGTTAGCAGGCCGCGGAGATGAATAGAAGTACTGATTGCTGAACTGACAGCCTTGAAGATGAGTAGCATTATTTTATCACATCCTTCTTTGCAGCATGTGCCAGTGGGTTTTAGCTGTCACATTTTTTAAAATTATCAAGCCTCAGAGTAAGTAACAGGGCTGGTTCCTTAGTGCATAAAAGTCTCCTTCTCTCCTTATGATCATACCAAAGCTGCTGGCTTTTATTTTGCGGAATTATGTACTTGCAGGTTAATTTGAATGAACAAAAGACTTTGCCCTGCAAACCACAACATGGCTACTAATTTAGTGGCTGTTTAGTGTCTTGCTTTGCAGTGCATCTTTTGTTAACATTCTGCCTTTACAAAAGAAATAAATCACAGGAGAAACATTTTAACTCATTTGTGAAGGTAAAAGTCCTTTGTGTTTTTAAGCCACCTTCCTCATAACACTTATTAAGGTTCATTAACTAGGGAAACATTCAGATTGCATTGTGAATCCTCACATACCCCTCCTGCAGCTTGCCCACCCGCGCATTGTGTGCAGTTGTCACTTCTCATCCAGCTTTCCCTGATGGACCTACCTGCCTTCTGTCCCTAGACCTCAGACACTGAAGATGACTTTAGACGGTGTTATGAAAGGCTACAAAATGCCGTCAGAAAGCTGAGGGCCCTGAGCGAAGGACCACTGCCCACTGGTTCCTCCAGATGCTGAGCCCAGTCAGGACAAGGAGAGGACAAAGCCACCAGCAGAAGCAAGCGAAAGTGATGACAGGGCCTGGCCTGTCGTATGAAACTGTCTTCTTCCCCTGGTGGAGTCTTACACTTATTCCAGCTGAAACAGCCCCAAGGAGCCCCAGTCCCTGCATGGTGACACATGAAGGCTGCAACAGCAGCATGGTGTTCAAGCTCCGCACTGCGCCATGCGAAGAGGCATGTTCCTGTGCCCGCCAGTGGCAGGCTTGGCCCACCAGCAACCGGCACAGCCCACAGGCAGCAAGCATGGCCCACCAGCAGCAGGCACGGCCTGGTGGCAGCAGGCATGACCTACCAGCAGCAGTCATGGCCCACCAGCAGCAGGCGTGGCCTGATGGCGGCAGTCATGGCCCACCAGCAGCAGGCACGGCCTGTCGGCTCTGCTGTCTGGGCACAGTGGCGTGGGACATGGCGGTGAGTCCCTGGAAACCCCTCACAGGCCTCAGCCCAGCGCTCTGCCCTGCCCTATTAGTCAGCCTGATGGCGTGTTAAATCGGCAAGTGTTAGGCTGCACAGAAAGGATCTGTTCAATGAATCAAGCAGTTTTCACAGATGTGTCGCACTGCTGCCTTCTGTCACCTTATCCAGCTTACAGCAACTCACCCCAAACCTGTTTGTGTTCAAGTATACACCAAGGCCAAAACATCTAAATCCCCTTTCCTGCTAAAGGTCCATTGCAAGTAATAAGACTTCATTCTTTAACAAACAAATGGCTCTAGGTCTTCCAGAATGTTTGTGAATATGCTCTTCCTTCAGCTACTGCTCTACGATAAATAAAACACACCCCCCAGACACTGGAATTATAAATGCCCCAAGAAAGCAAAAAAAACCAAACCAACATCCTTGGAAGTCAGGAGCGCTCAGCCTCTGCAGGACTAGATCCTTGGAGAACTTTCTCTTCACAACTTCTTATGAGCAGTACCCAAATATTCAACACCCCAAAACATAAAAGCTAAGTGTCTAATTACTTCATTTATCATGATTCCATTTTCTGTAGAAAGCAATTTAATTCTTATCCTTCCTAATAAAAGAAGTATTTTATCATCTCTCTCACCCCTCCTGAATTAGACCGCACAGAAGCCTTCATGACAGTAGATCAAATGTCATGGTATTTCTTACCTAAAAGGGCACTGCAGCTGAGGATATCAGGAACTGTACTTACATTAAAATACTCTTTCAGTATTTGTGCTCAAAAAGATAGCATTTTGAAAGATTCTGTAATTTTTGGAAGCTTCTTTGGATTAGATCTTACAATGTGGATAATGATTAATACAAAACACTCAAAAAGAAAATCCCTCTGATGGGGAAAGGGAAAAAAGTGCCACAAGGCCACTTACCTTTTAAGGACAGAAGAAATGCCTAGACAAGGGATTTAACAAGCTTTCACAAAGCAGAAGTCTCCTGACAAAGTGGAAATAATTTCGATGATGTGAGTAAAGCAGTTTCTAGCTTCACCGTCATAATTCTCTGCTGCAGGGCTTTACAATTTACAGTGGGACAACGGGAAGCACCATTTCTTTTGGGCTGATGTTGAATGAAAGTTTAAAATAGGAAACTCAGATACACAGTGAGAGAGAGCTGAAAAGTCCTAGTACAGTGAGACTCACTTTTATTTCAAGTTAATTTCGTAGATTGCTGTCATCCATTTGCTTTTGAATTAAAACTGGAAGGAGTAGTATTTAAACCTATTTCTGAAAGTCTGGGGTGTATTTTAGCATGAGGGAAGGCGGGTTTGCTGAACAGAGGACAAACATTTGACGAATATTCTCATGGGACTGCGATTCAATGGATACTATAAATTTTTCCCTTGGAAAGTATTCTATGACATAATTTGACAAAACAAGACAAATGCAAAAAGGAGTAATTCACAGAGGTGAAAGAAAATAGGAACAAACATAAACTAGATTGTGATTTTAAATGACAGGAAAAGGTTTGAGTGCTTTCTAAAGCATACAGGGGTGCATGAGATAGGGCCAGACTGTGTACAGTGGTGCTGGAGAATGTTGCCACACTGGGAAGGAGTTAACATCCAAACAAACAAAGCCTGCAAAGATCAAGATAGAGAAAAAGTAGAGACTGACAATAACAGAGGAGAAGAGAGACAAGAAAGATGAGACCTTCACAGACCAAAGTCTCCAAAGTTCTATAAAGGACCTCCCCTCTGCAAGGAGCGTGGGGGATCAGGGTGGGAAACAGAGGGATCTCCCTCTCCAGGATTCGAAGCGTGAAGCTCCTTACCCCAGTTCTTTCTTCAAAGCCACATGACCTGGTGAAGATTGGGTTTACTGCTTAAGTATGAATTTGTCTTGAGAAAGCAGCAGGGAAAAAAACGAAGTGGGAAAAAGACTGAAAGAGATGTCCCACATGTTCCTGCTCCTCAGGACCACTGCTCCCAAATGGGTACACCCTTTTAGATGGGGCATATGGTGAAAAAGATAAACTAAAACTGTGAGAAGAGGAAGGACAAAAACTACTTAATCTGCCTGATTAATTGTTAACGAAGAAATGTGGCTTAGCAAAGAGCAGTATCATGGGAAGCTGGCTCAAAGCAGACTGTTTTAAAACCACTACATTTAAACTGTTTTCCAGAGAGACTCTGACAAGAAGATGCTAAGACAGCTGAGGGGGCTGCAAACACAACTGGGACATGCATGTGTCCAGGTGGAGGGCGAAGGTTGGTCCCTTGGCCAGGCCTTGGGGTGGAGAGGGGAGACTTTTCCAAAGTCTTCACAAGTCATAAAAGCAAAGGTTGAGGGGGGACGGGAGGCCCGGGGAGGCAGCAGTCTCCCTGCTGACCTTCCCAAATAATCACAGGAGCCCTCCCAACTTGCAGCGACGACTCACAGCACTCCACTGCCCCAGCCCCAACTGCAAGGGTGGCTCCCTAGGAACACATGCTTAGACACCTTATTGATCCGAGGGCCAGCTGCTTAGCGGCTCGCTTGGGAAGATGATGTTACTTATCTCACAGAACTGTGATGTTTTTCCTGTGATAATAGATCATTATTTCTTATGAAAAAATATTTTTCAAGTGATGAAAGAGGAATTACATGTTTGAATATCCATCACTTTTGTGAATAATAAAATCTTCTGCAAATGACATGTATGTGCACACACAAATACTTAGGAACTTATAAAACTTGAAAATGATGATTTCAATATTATTGTTCTTTGTTTTATTTTTCAAACTCTGACGTGACTTTGGCGCACTTTTTCCCCAACTCACTTTCTAAAGCAGTGTTCTAAAGTCTGAACAGTGTATGTTTACAACAAAGCATAATTTTAAAATTTATACTTTAAGCAACCCAGAACTGGAACTGTGTCTGTAGTGAAGCTTTTTCTTCTTTTTTTATCCCACAAACAAAAATAAAAAAAAAAATTCATATCCGGACTAACACTCAGTGTAGAAAATATTAACCTGGAGCAAATTTTTATGCAGGCAAGTTATAAATCCCTGGAAATATTACAGTAGCAAATCACATTGACCTTTAACTCTACAATTGCAAATGGTAATGCTATAATAATTGTGTATGTCCTTTTATTGTGTGAGTCCCCTCTCCCCCATCCCACTAGGAAATGGGAAATGATGGCCTTTAGCAGTGCTTTAAATTGAAGGTATAGGGATGCCTTAAGTTTATTCCCAGTTATATATAACCATGTAGTAGTATTATTATTTATATCTTGCTAGCGGCACAGTTGCTTCTGTGGGCAGCCTTGTAAAGGAGGGTGCTATATGTTTTGAACAAGTATTAAAGTGTACAGGAGACGATGCTGTATAAATGCTTTCTTTTCATATTTTTGTGAACTAACAATGCAGTCTCTGAAGAGAGGAGGATGCTGCACAGCATTCAGCAATATCAGAAAGAAGCAAGATTTAATGAGTTGATGGACATTTATATAAATAGCCAGCATTGTAATAGTTAATGCAAGCTGAGAAATCACTAATCAGGAAATAAAGTTGAATAATGTTTAAAGCACTCTCTAGCTAAAGTGTTTCAACAAGATCTTGATTGCCTCCCATCAGTGCAGTGCAGGGATGTCTTTCACCCTTTACTGGAGAGACTGGTGCAAGGACTCTGAGGAGGTGGGCAGAAGAGTTGACCAGCACAACAAATTCTCCTGTTCATATGATTTTGCAGAGACTGGCACTGCTAAAGATCAAAGGTGCAATGCAAGTTTGCCAAAGTCAATGAACAAAACAGAAAATGACAAGACCCTGGCATACACCTTGTTTGTTTTTGAAAATATCATTTTATATATATTTTTTAATGTTGTTTCCGAGTTTTAACCAGGCAGATACTGAACTCAACAGGCTTCTCTCCTGCTCTTGAGGAGACATGTATCCAAGAGGCAGTCCTGGTTCCTTATGCAGGGGTATGATTAACACACACAGATAAAACAAAACTATTGAGCTATTTTAATACTTTTTCTGTCATGCATTCAGGACCCTCTAAAGTTGTCACCAGCTACTGTTTCATTTAATTCCCTAGCCTTCAGGATAATGTAAGAAAATTGAAGATATTAGGAGCTCTCTCTTTCCTGTTCAATGCATTTGTTTTGCAGTAAATTGGTACCAGCCTTCAATCTCATGGTCAGAGCTCTCCAGGGTCCTTCGACTGATATGGCAGAGCAGTCAGTTTGATAAATGGTGCACACCCCCTCCAGTGCAATGGAGAAAGCTTTCCTCCCTGTCTTCACAATTGTCTCTCTCACAGTAGTAAAGAGGCAACACTTAGATGTCTCATTGCGGTACGGAGCATCACTATTCTGTTTACACTGTCTGTGTTAATTAGAAGATACGTTTTTTTTCTCCTTTATTAATTATTTCATGAACAGTGGCAAAGATACATTTTTTTTCTCCTTTCTTAATTATTTCATGGACAGTGGCAAACACAGTATATGGCCTTGTTGTGAACTGCAGGGTAGGGAAAATCTTTGGCTTGGAAAATGTCTTTTGATGCAGCGCTTCCTGGCCTCGAAATGCAGAGAGGAGTACTGCCAAAAATGAAGTCTAGGTAGCCTTAAATGAAATATATTCACTAAGAGGCAGCTTGATCATGTTTTTGAATTGCAGGTAATAGATACAGGGTTAACACAGGCACTAATATAAGTGCTTCGTTAAAGTGCATTTAGCAAAATATTTAAGGAAATGCTTCTCTCTTATTCTAGTTAATTCTGCTTCAGCAGTTCTCTAGCACTCACTCCAACCAGCTTTGGGAATGCTTCAGCACTGAAGAAGGGTCATCTTGGTCCTTTTCACTGTGTGCAAAAATAAAAAGGGAAGATAAAGGGTAATGGAAGGGCTTTAAAAGTCAGGTTTTCAAACTCTGCTTTTCCTAGAAACTTGGCCTTAAACAGTGAGGCATGTGTTTGTGTTTGTGTGCACACCCATATATTTCAAATTTGCTCATACAGACAGCAGATCTAAAAGGACATCAAGTGAAATTTGTAATAGATGCAGCTAGAGGATTTAAATAAACAAGTCTTAAAATACCATTGACAGCAGATAAACATATAGAGGACCAATTTGCACTGGGACAAAGTGTAAGGGGTCATTTCCACTATCTGGTGTGTTAATGATATATTAATTAATCACAGTTCACACCTGGTGAAGATCAAGCAGTGTAAGGCTTAACTGACATTTGATGCAGTTCTCTAATAAAAATCTGTAACAGCTTTACTCAAAATAAACCACAAGTTTAAATGATACTATTAAACAGGCTAGATGTGGACTAAAATCAGTCATTTACTAAACAGTACATGGAAAAATGACTGAAGAGAGTTGGAAAGCTTGCAATTAAGTGGTTAATATAGGCCTTGCTTCTTAAATTGAGTACACTGCAGATTTCAAAACATATCACACGTTACACACCAAAGTCAGATTTTCTACTCTGGCCTATTCTAAGCCCACAGAAGAATAGACCTGCCATTTCACTTCATACCACGAGTAGATCACCTTTCCCTATCTCGTCCCATTGTGCCTCTGGCATTGCATAGGGCTGAGAGAACAGTGTGTGATACAGACGTACAGTGATTAATAGTTGTTGGTAAATCCAATGAGGTGAATTCAGGACAAAAGGAACAATCTTATCTCTAGAATTCCTCAACTTCATGCATTTGCTGGAGCCTTAGTGCTAGATATTCAAAGAAGTGTGTGCAGTGTCAGTTGCCTGTAGCCACTCTTCGGGAATGCAAGTTGGTTTTCAAATTGTTGGGAATAGATTGTAGGTGCAAAACACATACTATGCAGGAATCAAAAGGAGCTGGAGAAATCCTAGAACTCTGGATGGAATTATGATTTGCTTTTCCTAAAGTGTGGGTTGCCTGTCCCAAGCTTACAAGGAAACTGTGGTGGGTTGACCCTAGCCAGCCACCAAGCATCCCCACAGCTGCAGGATGGGGAGAAAATAGAAGGAAGGCAAGAAGGCTCATGGGTCAAGATAAAGACAGCTTATAGGTGGAACAAAAGCTGTGCATGCAAGCAAAGCAAAATTAGGAACATACTACTTGCCATGTGTAGACAGGTGTTTAGCCACTCCCTGGAAAGTAGGGCCTCAGCACATATAACAGCTAATTGGGAAAAAAACCACCAGGACTATGAACAACCCCTTTTCTTCCTTCTTTCCTTCAACTTTTTTTGCAGAGCATGACGTCCTATGGTACAGCACATCCCTTTGGTCAGTTTGGGTCAGCTGTCCTGCCCATGTCTCCTATCAATTTCTTGCCCACCCCAAGCCTACTCACTCTGGGGACAGAGGGTGAAAAATAGAAGGCCCTGAAGCTGTGCAAGCACTTTTCAGCAACAGTCGAAACATTGATGTGTCAACATTTCAGCCACAAAACCAAAGCATAGCACATTATGGGCTGCCATGAAGAAGATGTACTCCATCCCAGCCAGTTCCAGCACAGAAGGCAAGAAAGCTGAAGACTGCATTGGTGAATGAAGCATCTTTCAATGAAGTCAGCCCTTGTCCCTGGAACAGACACTTCCACAGATGATAAGAACCAACACCTATGTGGACAAATCCAGTCCATCACTAGTCAGTTGATATAGCTGCTTCCACTTTCAGCTGCAGTGTTGAGGAAAGTCAATCTCCCTGGCAGCCTGCACTGATTATCTCAACATTATCCTGTCTGCTGGCCTCCCCGCCAGCAGCAGGGGCCATGCTGCCTCCGAAGTATAAGTCAGGAACAGCAGTTATTGTGTGAGGTGGTGACTTTCACAGGCAAGTATTTTCAGTCTGGTGAAGATGAAGAATTGAATCTATCACGTCTTTTATAGGCAGGCTTAGCAAACATGAACTGTGAGGATGCTACTGAAGGAAAAGCAGTAGAAGATCTATGCCACTGTCACTTAAACCTCATAATTCATTTGGTAGCACAAAGAGATTTGGAGACACTATTTGAGTATATTTTTCACTGCAAATCTTGATTGAATTTGATCTTTTTCTACATTTGATCCTTTTGGGGATAGAAAGAGTTCTCAAATCATTCAGTTTGGGACACAAGGGAATAAATAATATATTTGCACTTGAAGAGAAATGTTGTATGTGACTAAGGATATTCTACTTATCTACTCAGATGTCTAAAGGCCACTGCTACTCATTGCTGTTAATACTGAGTTCTACAAATGGTGGATGATTTGGTTTTGGAAATTTGAGAGAATTATAAAACTGCCATAAGGGACTCGTATAGTGTCTCAAAGTCATAAAAGCATGCCTAAGTGTTCTGTCTCCACTCTTATAACACAGGATAGCAGTATGCAAGAGTGTTACTGAACAAGTTTTGTATCATTAGAGCATCACTAGCGGCTTCAAATTCATTGTTTCCCTAGTAAAAAGCTAATGACATTTCTCTGCCTTCTGCTTTTTTTGTCATTGCTCTTACACGTCATGGCATACACCCTGTTCAACATCACACAGTAAAGCAAGCATCTCCTCTGAGTGCCATGAGGTCTTTTCAATGCACCTCATCAAACATTTATTGCCAGTGCAGCCAGCTGATGAGAATGGACACCCACTCATTGTTGATGCTGAAATACACTGGACTAGCTCCTGAAAAAAGTGTTAATAGATGGAGTAAAACATCCTGACTTGTGAAGTAGCACAGCCTATTTTCATTCACCAGTGTCAGGTCACCATGGGTCTCTAATTCAGAGAGAAATTTTACATGCAGAACAGTTGCTGTGGTTTTATACTACCTGTGTAATAATTCATGACCTGAGTAATAAAGAGCTCATTAAACCTATTTCCTGCTTTTCCTTTACACGTAGACCTCCCAGCAGTTTAAGCCATACATAATGAGTCCAAGTATTTTAAGGGATAGTGTTAAAATTACCTACTATTCTTTTATATCTGAAATCTTTCTTTTATTTTCCTCTACTACATTGCTAGCATAACTAGGAAACAATATATTACCCTAATTACATGTTATTTATTAGGCAGGAAGCAAATAATTCATTCAAAGACAAATCTCTGTAGTTATTCATGGAACTGCTTTAGATGACAAAGATACAGTAAACCAAGCAATCTTTCATTATATTTATTACACTCTCTTTGTACTAATGAACAATAACAGGCTTTGCTGAAATAATGGCTTCTGTTCTGAGTTATGGTAAATTTTATACAGGCCGTATTCATCAAACACATGTCAAAGCGGTGGATGGCCTCTATTTCTTTTGCTTGCACTTGAGGAAATTGGGTAGCTGGTTGAACAACAATGATTTGGAGGGCTTAATAAACATTATGTAAAATAATTAGTGGCTTTAAAAAAACAACATGCGTAATATACTAGTGGGACCTCAACCCCTGAGAAACACACAGTGGTGAAGATGTTGGCAATTTATTTTTATAACCCCCACCTTTGCAAGAGCCTGTGCATTCTCTTTGCTCTCAATATGAGAGACTCTTTCTCTGTGTTGTTAAGCAAGCATTAAATCTGCACCACAGTGGGATGAAAATTTCTCGTTAACTTCAGTCATCACTTGGAATTAATGAATGCTGTAAAGCAAAAGAAGTAAATTTTAATATGAAATCACAGAAGGAAAGAAATAAAAAAAATAAAAAAGAGAAGATGAGGGCTTTGGTCTTGACTGTTTTAAGTACTCTGGGTTAGGTTTCAAGTGCTTTTTAGAGAAGAAATTGGAATCCCTATCTTCTTTCTCCCACGCAGAAGTCCCAGACATAATGAAAAGACACTCTTTCCTCTCCTGGTGAATATTCATTTGCTCTAAAGAATCTGACACAGAGCAAAACAGCATAAGAATATACTTGAATGTGATGGCCAGGGTTGTCTCCCAGAAACTATGTTCAAATACCCTTTTACGATCCAGGTATTAGAGAACCTTATCTCTAACAGTCTTCATAAAAGCACCACCTTTCTTGGGCATTGGGTCAGAGCTCTAGTTGTCTTTATGCTGTTCTTAAGCCTGACCTGGCAAAAATATACTCAGAATGTCTATCAGATAAGTCCTTTCCAGTGGGACAGGTAAGACATTGCAGTGAAATATGCACTCAGGTACTTAGCATTACTAAACTTTCAGAGTCCTGGGCAACCACAGGAGAAAAGTGAGTAACGTGGCAGAAAATCGCTGAGGGGAATTAGTGCTTTCCAGGGTTGTACAATGGCTGTGCAAAAATTTGAGACCTACATTTTCAACTCGGATATGCTAATGACAATTAACCAAAGCTCAGATTACTTTTTGGAATTTAATAGAGGACAGCGATTTTCATTAACAACATTCGCTATCCGAGCTCAAAATAAGGACTCTGTCCAACCTCATATCTGGCTTCTGGGGACAGATATTTCAAAGAAATTTTAATTCTTCATTCCTGATTCCCTGTATGCATTCTTAAATTAAGAATGTTGTAAAAATTCATTGGCAAAAGAAAAGTTCAGCTGACCCTTTCAGGAGTCTTCCATAAAAAATTAATTCATCTGACTCATTAAAACCAACATTGTGTGTATTTTTTTAGAAGAGTTGGGTAAGAAGAATGACAAACTGCATGTTAACATTGCAAAAAGAGTGCCCCAGCCAGTAAATGCCGTCCAACAAATTGCGTCCAATAAATTGATTTCTTTATCCTTCTGTGTCTTTTGAGACTTAAATTGAGCAAACCAAATTAATTTACAATAATAACTACAAATTTGTGTCTCTAATTCTTTCAAAAATTAATGTTCATTTTTATAATTGCTGTCATGTTTGTTCTTAACATCTATACCTGGGTCTGCTTTATGAGAGGACTGGTAGAGTTTGGATGGAATTTGGAGATTTCTAGATAGGGGTCTAGCTGACGGATTTCTCTTAGGAAAAGGTACAGAATTACATAGGGTTGGATATATATGTCCCAAGGAAAAAACATCGTTAATATTTAGAACAAGAAACTGTAGAATCACAGAACAGTTTGGGTTTTAAGGCACCTTAAAGGTCACCTAGTACAATGCCCCTGCAAAGAGCAGTGACATGTTCCACTAGATCAGGTTGCTCAGAGCCACGTCCAACCTGATCTTGAATGTTTCCAGGGATGGAGCATCTATCACATCCCTGGGCAACCTCTTCCAGCCTTTCACCACCTTCACGATAAAAATTTTTTCCTTATGTCTAGCGTGAATGTACGCTCTTCGGTTTAAAAACATTACCTTTTGTCCTATCGCTACAGGCCTTGCTAAAATGTTTCTCCCCATCTTACTTGTAGGCCCCCTTTAAGTATTCAAAGGCCACAATAAGGGCTCCCCTTCTCTTTTCCAGTCTGAACAACCCCAACTCTCTCCGCCTTTTCTCACAGGAGAGGTGTTCCATCCTTCTGATCATTTTTGTGGCTCTCCTCTGGACCTGCTCCAACAGATCCATGTCTTTCCTGTGCTGAGGGCTCCAGAGCTGGATGCAGAACTCCAGGTGGGGTCTCACTAGAGAGGAGTACAGGGGCAGAATCACCTCCCTTGATCTGCTGGCCGTGCTTCTTTTGATGCAGTTTTCTTTCTTGGCTGCAAGCGCACATTGATATCTCATGTCCAGCTTTTCATCCACCTGTACCCCCAAGTCCTTCTCAGCAGGGCTGCTCTCAACCCTTTGGTCTCCCAGCCTGTGTTGATAATAGGGGTTGCCATGACCCAGGTGCAGGACCTTCCGTTTGACCTTGCTGAACCTCATGTGGTTCATACGGGTCCATTTCTGAAGCTTGTCCAAGTCCATCTGGATGGCGTCCTGTCCCTCAGGTGTGTCAACAGCACCACTCAGCCTGGTGTTGTCTGCAAATTTGCTGAGGATGCACTCAATCCAACTGTACATCTCTGATGAAGATATTAAACAATACTGACCCCAATACGGAGCCATGAATGACACCACTTGTCACAGATCTCCACCTGGACTTTATGCCATTGACCGCTACCCTCTGGATGCAACCATTCCTTATCCACTGAACAGTCCATCCATCAGATCCATATCTCTCCAAATTAGAGAGAAGAATGCTGTTGCGGACCATGTCAAAGGCCTCACACAAGTCCAGGTAGACTACATCCATAGTTCTTCCCTTGTCCACTGATGTAGTCATTCCATCATAGAAAACCTCTAGGTTTTCAGGCAAGACTTGCCCTATGTGAAGCCATGCTGGCTGTCTCAGATCAGGTCCCTGTCCTCAATTTGCCTTAACATAGCCTCTAGGTGAATCTGTGCCATGATCTTCCTGGGCACAGAGATGAGGCTGACAGGTCAGTAGTTCCCAGGGTCCCCCTTTCTGCCCTTTTTAAAAATGGGTGCAATGTTTCCCTTTTTCCAGTCATCAGAGACTTCACATGGCTGACGTGACTTTTCAAATATGGTGGAGACTGGCTTAGCAACTACACCAGCCATTTCCCTCAGGACTCTGGGATGCATCTCACCAGATCCCACAGATTCTATATGTTCAGGTTCCTCAGATGGTCAAACCCAATTTTGTCTTACAGTGGGAGCAACTTTGCTCCCCCAGTCCCTGCCTTGAGGTCCATCCACTTGAGACATGTGGGAAGAGAGATTGCCAGTGAAGACTGGGGCAAAAATGTTGTCCTTGTCGGTTGTTACCAATTTGCCAGTCATGTCCATTAGTGTGTATGCTTTCTTTGACCTTCCTTTTCTGGCTGACATACCTGTAGAAGCGTTTCTTGTTATTCTTTGCATCCCTTGCCAAGTTCAGCTCCAGCCACACCTTGGCCTTCCTGATGCCATCCCTACACAACTGGACAGCGTCCCTATACAACTGAGTAGCGTCCCTATACTCTTCTTCCCAGGATACCAGTCTCTGATCCCACTACCTGAACATTTCCTTCTTGCCCTTTAGTTTGAGCAGCAGGTCCTTACTCAGCCATGCAGGTCTTTTGCCTTCGTTTCCTCATTTCTTACACCTGGGGATCGAGAGGTCTTGCACTTTGTGGAAAACATCCTTAAAGATCTGCCAGGTCTGTTTTGCTCCCATGTCCCTGAGGGCAGTTTCCCAGGGGGTCCTATTGACTTACTGCTTGAACAGCTAGAATTTTGCTTTCCTAAAATTCAGGGTCCTGATTTTACTCTTTGCCTGACCCATATCCCTCAGGACTGCAAACCCTGCCAGTGTGTGATCACTGCAGCCCAGGCTGCCTCCAGTCTTGACGTCACCGATTAGCTCATTTGCGTTGGTGACCAACAGATCCAGTAATGTCTCCCCTCTGGCAGGACTGTCTATTACCTGGCTTAAGAAGTTGTCCTCAATGCTCTCCAGGAGTCTTCTGGTCTGCCTACAGCTTGCGTGTACACTGTTTGGTGCCAGTGGTACAGTACTGTTTGTGTGTATGAGAACTATGCAAACATTATAGCATGCAGATTACAAATGGGTAAAGTCTGTTTAACCTAGACTGCACTAGTATCCAATGATAAGATTGGAGACAAAGAAGAAAAAAAAAAAAGATTGATTAATGCAACATAACTGATTTTACAATTTTTCAGTTAAGCTTGGGCTGAGATGAAGACCAAGCTGCCAGAAGTGCTGATATAAAGTGCAATTATTCCATACAATGACCACATTAGCAAGATATGCTGGTTATGTCTAAGCAACCCCTAGTCCTCTATGTAATTATTTGTGTCACCTTAGTTTACCTTTACAGAGGAACTCATCTTGATTTTGTTTGAAAAAACCTTGGTGTCTCAGTCCACTGATGTTACAGAGCCTGTGAGCTTCAAAGTGGTATGCTTGGAAGTGAGTTGTTCTGCTCTGAGATTCCCAGTGTGTAAACAAGATACTTGGTCCAACGGTATCTTTCCTCACAAGCTGAATCAGTTTCAGCCATCCCTCAAAATTCAGAGTAGTCTTTCGTCTGAGACAATGGTGATGAATTATGCTATATAAGTGTATTTGCCTTTATTTCCTTCTACTAGTAAGCAGGGTGAAAAAAAGCAAAACCAAAAACCACCTTCCTCGTCACCCAATAAACATACAAAAAAGAGGTGGACTGAAGCAGACAGAAAGTGCTAGATGGACTAGTAGTATGCCAGTTAGCTGAACTATACCATGTTCTGTATATGTACAAAACTTACTTCATTTGAACAGTGATATGGGAAAAATGTTCTCCAAAGTAATATAATTCCCCAGATTCATTGTTCTCCAAGTCAGCTTGGAAGATAGGCAGCTGCCATATAAGCTGCCATATTCATCCCTTAATGTATGAGACCGCTGGATCACCGTTAGACGAAAACCTCAAAGCAGAACAATGGCTTATTCGCCCTTCAGCCAGTGGAAGGGGTGTGCTCTGAAGGGTAAGTGTGAGTGCATCCACAGGACACAAAGGAAGCCTACACCTTGATAAATAGCAATGAAGATAGGGCCCTTGGTATCCAACACCACAGATGATTAACGCTTGTGAATGCAAAAAAAGTTACCACTAGATCCCAAACAGAATGAAGAAAAACCCTGCAGTGTTTCAACATGTGACAGAGCATATAAGGACGTTCAGTTATTCAAAATGCACAGACACAGAAGTATTACCTAAACCCATATGAAGCTTTTTAGGGGTGTAAATATCCAGAAAAGGCTCTGCATATGAGCTCAGGAATATAGTAAATACATCATTATTAACTTATTTCTTGTTGCCTAACATATAAGACAACTGCATCGTCATGTACCTAGTAATTCTCCTTTGAAGTAATGAACAAATAACACTGACAAATGCTGCCATCACATAATTGGTATAATGAGTTTCAATGGGGCTGAGATTCTGAGCATGATTCCTATTTTCTTAGAGCTGGGGTAGGTTAAGAATAAACCATGGGAGTTGCTGCAGATTTAACCCTTGCATCACCGAGACAGAAGTCTGACCCACATTGTGTGGAAAAGTTTTAGAATAAAACAGCCAAATATAAGAAATTCCATCAAAGCTTGACCGAGAGACATATAAAAACCTTGTAGATCAGAACCTTAGAATCTTACAAGCTGTTTTAGAAAGCATAAAAATACAAACTGCCACCTGGAATTAGAAGTACAAAAGGTCTTGTTAGTTATGGCTTTCATTTGGTCTGCTAAGCCGTAATGGGTGTTCTGAATTAAACTGTCAGGGCAAGCTTGTGCTCTCAGGGACAAGCAGGACAGCTTCTCCTTTCTAGTTCCAGTTCTGCTGTGATATTGCTTGTATTTAAGGAAATCTGAACTGAACATCTGCCATTCTTCCCCTCTCTTTACAGATCCATTTCCTCTCTGACTGCATTTTTGTCCATTTGGTTGGATAGGGAAGCAAATACATGTTTCTGTAGAAGTAATCCAGCGAATGTTCAATAAAATAAGTTCAAGGCTCCTTTCATCACAAAGAAGATGTGACAAAACCCCCACAAATATTTTAACTCTGTCCTAACCTCAGCACAACAAACTTGGATAATATTTGTGAAATTTACTAAACATTGTCACCATTTGCATTTATTACTTTATACTCAGAAAAGTATTGTGAAATTGCTTACCCATTTCAGCTACTAAGCTGATACTAGATTTTATGGAGACTTTATTTCCATGAATAACACTAGAACATGTTCCAGGATATCCTTATTCCAGGTCTTCTTGCCTTAGGTTTACTTTCTTTTCTACAAGCCTATTTGCCCTCTTTTTACTCAGGTGGTTTTAAAAACTAATTCGTACTCAAGGTGACAGTATCCAAACATATGTAGTGGAGATGTCCACTACAAGGCATAGATGTCTTCAGAGACAGATAAATGGAGATGAAGAGCGGTAGGGAGTATGTAATACCTGAATGGTGTGATGCCAGGCTGCAATCCTCTCAGAAGTGATGCAGAAGAAAGAGTATGAGATGCCCAGTGCTGACTATAGAAAGTTACGGTGGCCAGAGTAAAGAGATGCCAGGGGACTGTCCTTTTCTCCCTTCCCCCCATCTTTTCTTTTCTTTTTTTTTCTCTGTCTTAAAAAAATACTGTGAAAATAGATCCTTCTGAAAAGTGGGACAGGATAATTGGATGGTAACTGTAGTGTCTGTGATGGTCATATCCCAAGGCAACTGTTCAAAATAAAACACAGACTCATATTTAGTCAACTGTTGAGGCCATCTGACAGATGAATGTGAAAATCATTCTGTGGACAAATTCTTCATCACCCAGGGACAAGGGAGCCTTGATTAGGTGAATGTGGAGAAGCAGTGCTCTTTAAGACCCAAGAGGTTTTTCACCTCCATATTGCCAATTATCTGTTATCCTGACTAAGCAGCCAGACAGCAGATTTGAGGAGAAGTGTCTGGATAAAACAGAAACATGACATGTGAAATACACATAAATTAGAAGAAAGGACAAAGAGGACGTAAAGGATAAAAGAAGATTGGTGACAGCTCACTGTGGAGCACAGATTCCTGAGCTAGTGACCATGCAAATAGATGAGTACACAGGACAGACTGGCTGAACATGGCTACATTCTTTTTACCAGACTGGGTCCTGCAGAGCCAGCCAAGCACCTGACCACAGCCAAACTTCTCAGATACTCCATCTACAAATACTGAAGAACTGACTGTAGCAACCAAACAATAAAAGATGCGCAAGAAAAATATGTTGGTATTAATAGTACACATGTTAACATCTGTGAACTGCTGATGCCCAGTTTGTGCAATAAGTCAATACCAGCAAGGACGCAAGTGGCTAAAGGTCCATTTAATGATCCCAATTTAAATGTCATTTCGTCAAAAAGAAGAATAGAACAAAAATCACAAAGCTGGAAGGTGTGTATTTATTTCAGTAATTAAAATGGAAAAATAAATAGAAGCACTCAAAAACTGGTATTTCCAATTTTCTCTCCCAAATCATAATTCTGGAAAGTAATGTGATCTATCAAGAGTAACGAAAATATTATGGAATTCTGAAATTGTGGCAAGCAGGTGAAGAGAGGTGATTCTTCCACTCTACTCCACTCTGGCGAGACCTCAGCTAGATTCCTGTATCCAGCTCTGGAGCCCTCAGCAGAGGAAAGACAAGGAGCTGTTGGAGCGGATCCAGAGGATGGCCACAAAAGTGATCCGAGGGCTGTAACACCTCTCCTGTGAAGAACAGCTGAGGAAATTGGGTTGGTTCAGCCTGGAGAAGAGAAGGTTCTGGGGAGACCTTATTGTGGGCTTTGAATACTTGAAGAGGGCCTATAAGAAAGATAACAGAATCACAGAATCATAGGTTGGAAAAGACCTCTAAGATCATCCATCAAGTCCAGCCATCAACCCAACACCATCGTGCCTGCTAAACCATATCCCGAAATACCACACCTACATGTTTATTGAACACCTCCAGGGATGGTGACTCCACCACTTCCCTGGGCAGCCTATTCCGATGCCTGACCACTCTTTCAGTAAAGAAATTTTTTCTAATATCCAATCTAAACCTCCCCTGATGCAACTTGAGGTCATTGCCTCTCATCCTATCACTAGTGACTTGGGAGAAGAGACCAACACCTGTGTCACTACAACCTCTTTTCAGGTAGTTGTATAGAGCAATAAGATCCCCCCTCAGTCTCCTCTTCTCCAGAATAAACAGCCCCAGTTCCTTCAGCCACTTCTCATAAGACTTTTTCTCTAGACCCTTCACCAGCCTTGTTGCTCTCCTCTGGACACACTCCAGCACCTCAATGTCCTTCTTGTAGTGAGGGGCCCAAAACTGAACACAGTACTCAAGGTGTGGCCTCACCCGTGCTGAGTACACAGGCATGATCACCTCCCTGCTCCTGCTGGCCACACTATTCCTGATACAAGCCAGGATCCTGTTGGCCTTCTTGGCCACCTGGGCACACTACTGGCTCGTGTTCAGCTGACTGTCAAGCAACACCCCAAGGTCCTTTTCTGCTGAGCCTGTAGTGTTGCACGGGGTTGTTTTGACCCAAGTGCAGGGTCTGGTCTCCTAAGTTGGCCTCGGCCCATTGATCCAGCCTGTCCAGATCCCTCTGCAGAGCCTTCCTACCCTCAAGCAGATCGATACTCCCACCCAACTTGGTGTCATCTGCAAACTTACTGAGGGAGCACTCAATCCTCTCATCCAGATCATTGATAAAGATGTTAAACAAGACTGGCCCCAAAACTGAGCCCAGGGGAACACCACTCGTGATTGGCTGGCACCTGATTTTAACTCCATTCACCACCACTCTCTGCACTTGGCCATTTAGCCAGTTCTTTATGCAGTGAAGAGCACACCCACCCAAATCATGGGCAGCTCGTTTCTCCAGGAGGATACTGTGGGGAACAGAGTCAAAGGCCTTACTAAAGTCCAGGTGGACAACATCCACAGCCTTTCCCTTGTCCACTAGGTGGGTCACCTGGTCACAGAATGAGATCAGGTTGGTCAAGCAGGACCTGCCTTTCATGAATCCATGCTGGCTGGGCCTGATGCCCTGATTGTCCTTCACATGCCCAGTGAGCGCAGTCAAGATGAACTGCTCCGTAATCTTCCCCAGCACTGAGGTCAGATGGGGACAAACATTTTAGCAGGGCCTGTAGTGATGGGACAAGGAGAAATAATTTTAAATTAAGGGAGGGTAGATTTAGACTAGATATAAGGAAGAATTTTTTTATGATGAGGGTGTGAAAGACTGGAAGAGGTTGACCAGAGAGGTGGTAGATGTCTTATCCCCAGAAACATTCAAGGTCAGGTTGGATGGGGCTCTGAGCAACCTGATCTAGTTGAAGATCTCCCTGCTCATTGCCGGAGAGTTGGACTAGATGACTTGTAAAGGTCCCTTCCAACCCAAAGTATTCTATGATTCTATGAAACAAGACCACAATATCTTCTATCAACAAGGTTAGTTTTTAGATAAAAAATGAACTTTGATGAGAAACTTCTATAAAAATTCTCATTTCCATAAACAGTTTTTACAATTTCACTCAGATCAGAAAGCCTCAAACTGTTTTTTTCTGAGCCTGCTAAACGTAACAATTCTATTTTTAAAGAAAATCAGAGGAACTCTAAAGAAGAATATTCTGTTGAAAAAAGTGATAAATTACTTGTAGATCACAACAAACTATAGCTTATCAAGTAGTCTGAGAAAAAGTTATGAGTAGATGATAGAAAAGTATCCTGCATAAAATTTCCCTCTTTTCACTTTGTTGTCTGAAAGAGTAACAATTATTCTGAGAGCATAATTCAAAAGCAAGCTTCAGAAAGTCTATTATGATTCCAAGCTTTTGGGATACAGGTTAATTTCAGACATTGTTCTGGACTCTGCCTCCCACAGAAGACTATTTAGTGATCAGTAGTCACTGTTAACAAAATTGACATCAATGGAAACTCCAAATTAATGGTATTGGGCAAAAGTGTACCTATTCTGTCAATCATCAGACTAACACAAGCTCAGATGTTCATGTGCTGATAGGTCTTCCACTGACAGTTAATTTTCATCCTAAGTGATTGTGCTGAAAAGCCATGAGATCAAGAAATGACAAACAGTAGTTTGGGGTTCTCCTATTTAAATCTCAGAATACATCTGAAATCTTGCCTGTGCCTAAACCAGAAATCCCATCTTTGTTAGTCAAGACAAGTAAGATACAAAATAACGCCAACATTTTTCACTATCCAGAAGTGTGTTTCAAGATCTTGTATACCTAGGGATAAGTAAAATGCTTGATCTGTAGCTCTATTCTCAATTACTCCCTTTTAGTCACTGAGGCTTGTCTTATCCATTGGCTATATATGCGGATCTTTTGGCATCCCTTTAACAATGCTCCTACCTTTCAGTTTCTTATTTCTTCTGAGTGTTCTCAGATTAATTTCCTCAACATCTGCTGCAAGGACTCAGACAGCTATTCATAGAAATAATTGATCTATGGCCTGACATAGAATCATAGAATCATAGAACAGTTTGGGTTAGAAGGGACCTTTAAAGGTCATTTAGTCCAACCCCCCTGCAATGAGCAGGGACATCTTCAACTAGGTCAGATTGCATCATTAGGATGTTTGCACCAACACAGTGAATACAATTGTTTGGGTGTAACAGAATAGTCTATGCAAAGGAACAAGGCTAAGCACATACGATAATGATATAAGCCACTACAACTGCATGAGCAGTGTGAAGGGAAGGTGGAATTGTTACCATTCTTCTTGCCGGGGTGGGCAATGATCAACAAGTCATTCAGAAGGGCAGTTTCTGAAACCTTCTTTGAACATGCCCTTCTCTCCGCTTGGGATACTCTCCTACCCCTCCAACACTCAGATGAAAACTGTTCATTGGGAAATTACCCCCTCGTGTGCTGGCTGGTCCGTCATAGTTGTCAGAAGGAGGTGAGAAAATACAGAAGTGGGGGATTGACTGGCAGGTAGAAACTTCTAACCAGGCTAGAGACAGCCAGAGTCTGTTGTTGCTGAGAGCCATAGTGCAATCTCTATAGCATTTGCCATTGTCAGATTCCGCCCGCCATGAGGAGGCAATGCATCTCCTGGCAACTCCAGGACCCTCTCCCTTGGCCACCCATTCGGAGCTGTTACCCCTCAGCTTTCTTCTTGTCCAGTCACATCTCAGCACAGCTTTTATATTTAGACAAACCATACCCCAGTGACATTTTCCCAGTGTCACAAGACCTTCAGTAAGCACTGTCTTCAACAAAAGCCTGCAAGCGGCAGTGAGGTTGGCAACAGACATGAAAAGAAAGCCTAAAGATGGGATGGAAATGACTCATTGCTCTGAATTTCCACTAGGAAAATTCAGACCAGCTCCAAGTTTTCAAATTATAGAGCTGCAGTCATCTTGGGTGATGTGTGAATCCGAGACACAGAGGAAAACGTGAAGAGAGTGCCACACAGACTGAGAAATAAAACAATCTGGAGAGCTTTGTTTTTGAAACATCTTTGGAGGGCCGGAAAGAAGGGAACTGGGGAAAGAAAGAGAATGTCTCAGGTCCTTAAACATTGCTTTTAAGGGCTTTTAAGCCTCTTAAACATCTATGAAACTAAGAGAAGAGCGAGCACAAATCAAGCACCAAAACCACTTCAGAGTAGAAGCATTTTTATTGTCATTCTTATTAATGCTAACCACTGAGAGAAGAAGAAAAAAGCAGTTACAGTGATTTAAAGCTAGTTCAGCCCAATTGTTCCCTCCCACCCCCACCCCCAGCACAGCAAAAGTGAAAGGATTGATTGGATAAACCCTCCAAGCCCTCTTTCTGCTTGACATGCAGCTTAACCTTTTTGGGGGGTAGAAACAGGGCAGGAAAGAATAAGCAAGGACAGGCACTCAACTTGGCTTGCTGCTGCTCTCTCTGCCTAAGCTCGATGCACACTCATTGTGATTCTGGGATACTTCCAATTCTGGGGAAAGATCCATGCTTTTTTAAAGAAAATTCTTTCCTCTTTTCCTCCCTCCCCACCTTTGCCTACCCATTTCTCTGTGATCACTCGAGGGAAGAAGATAAAGACTTTGCATTTTGAGCAAAACGATGGGAGAAAAAGAAATAAAAGCAGGAAAAAATTTCTAATAGTGCTTTGCCTCACACCCGGAAGTCTATATTTTCTTCTGCCCTAAATGAAAACCTAAGCTCTTGTGAGACTAAAGCTTATGGCTAGCAGTTATATCTTTCAATTAAAGGTAAACTTTGTCTTGCTCATGTGTGAAGATCTGTTACACAGAAAACCAAAAAACTTGACCCAGAACACAAAAGAAAAATTGCACAAAAGAACCTTAAAAAGATCATTACATGAGTTGGGAAAAGAGGAAGACCTTGCAATTTGAGAGAAATAAATTCTGTAAACACTTGTGTGATGCAGAGCAACTACAGCATAACAGTGAAGAAAAGATTGCACTAGTGAAGTGTGCTGCTGATCAGTTTGGCTGTTTGGGAATCCTTGGGATTGACCTGCAACATGGGAAACTTCAAACACATTTGTGGACACTGTGAGAGCTCAGGTCCTTGCAGGGTCATGCTTATTTGTATGAGGTTGGAAGGGAAACATGACATTAGAAGAGTCAGGTATGTGTGTCTACAGATTTGTTTGTTATTTCTTTTGTATTTTATGCTTCCATTTCCTTGAAGCCCCGGATTCTTTAAATCAATGATGAAGATTATAAGTTACAGAAGGGTAAATATAGACTCATTTTAAAATTCATGTTCATTAAAAGACTTATGACACAAAAATGCTCTTTATATTATATTCAGTGAAACAAGTTAGAAAAGAATTATCACAAAAGAAATGTTTAGTATTGCTGATGCTGTATAAGCATTACTGTAAAGCTGCTCATGCTTTCAGACCCTGAACTCCCTTCCTCCCCATAATTCTGTTCCTGGATGACTATAATACAGTAATTTTCAAATATAGCAAATTATATCATAGTTCTTGAAACATGAAATAGTCCAAATGAGAATAAGAATCCAAGGCAGGTTGTCACTGAGGTCAGCATAGGCAGTCCTACTCAGCTGTCAAGAAAACCTTTGGGAGAGAGGACTATATTAACTTCCACCCATAGGCTAGCCTAAGGAAAGAATCCAAATCCACAGAGGAAAAATGCTAAATACCTTCATCTTTAACATTATCTTATTCCCATGGATTTTCAACCTATGTTTTCACAAAATGCCACTAGCTGTGTCTATTCAGTTTGGAGCCCACAGATTCTTCGTTTATCTGTCTCCACCACTTCTTGAACTATGCTCGAGAAGCATTACAGAGAGAAGGGAGGAATTAAGTTTGTTCACCAAGTCAGTTTTCTCAGGTTCACACAGCTTTCCACAGATGTGATTCTGAGGTTCATGACAGATGCTTTTGAAGAACGTGTCATTGCAGGCTCTCCATACATTGTTCCTCCCTTCCTGTCTTGCTGAGCACTCTCTGAAGAACACTTAGAGTATTTGTTCTGCACAACGCTTAATAGCATTCCCAGACAGCCTTTACAGAACTACAGCTACAGGCCACCCATCTTGTTTCAAGTGCTTTAACAATTTCTGAAGATTTTTTTTCAAAAGTTTTGAACCCATTCATTAAAAGTCTCTCTGTTTTTTGCTGAAGAATTGTACCAGAGAATAAAATATCATTTGTTCAAAGAAAGATGAATATTTTAATTTTTTTTTTTTTTTTGCCAGCAACTGCCAGAACAGTGCCATTGTCTCTGACCCTTAAAAATACAGGCTGAATGCTGCCAACTAGGAATGCTCAGAAAAATCATTCAATATGACAGTGGGAAGGGGAGAAGGGTGAACATACCTGATTTGTGGTATAGAGCTGTCAGCAAAGGACTGCCAGTAAAAAGATGTTCCTCTTTTACAAGCTTTTTAAATTTTGAAGATTATGCAGGGAGAAGTATGGGGGAAAAATGCTCCTAGCTAGTTTCAGAAAATTCAGTCAAATGGATGAACAGATCACTGGGATGCTCCAGCTATTGTGCAGCAGTCTGGTACACACAACCAGTGGAAAAACAGCTTTCTTGCCAGTGGCTGAATTCAACATAAAAATATGTCCAGATCTCTCTACTGCACTAACTTAGACTATTTCCAGCTTTCGAGTTTGAAGTAAATCATTGAAATTGCACCTTGCTTTGCATGTTCTAAATTTATCTGTTATTATTTGTTTTCATTCTAAAGCAGGAAAAGTTTGTTTCCTGAAAGAAACTGTATTTTTTTCACCCTTTTCCATATGACATAATAGAAGTGAAAAAATGCAGTCATTTTAGCCAATTGAAGAATGGGTGAGTGTGCAATTTGGGCTTATTCAATATGAATCACTCAGTGAAAACAAGGCACTAACCAAAGAGTGAGTTAGGAACAGGCCAATGTGGTTTTTTTTCTATAGATTTCCAAGGTATGGGCGACCTGAACCAGCCCAACACTATGAACATGATTGCTGAAATGCCTGACCTCAAGTGGAACTTGAGACACATAATTAAGGCAGTTACCTGCCTTCTGCACTCTATTGCCACGCGTTCTCACTGAGCTGAAAAACCCCAGGATCTGGTAGAAACTGTAAAAATCTCATCTACTCTAGCTTCCAAAGTCTGGCTTTAATCCATTCTCATCTAAACCATGGTCTACAGAAGACCAAATCTGCCAGCCAGAATATTCATGAAACAGGAAATTGACAAAAAGGATCTACTTTGTCTGAAGTTCAAACACAAGTTATTCTATGAAGCTAAATCGTCCAAGAAATATTTGTCAGAGGCATTAAAGCCTGTGATTTACGGACTGTCTGTCATGTAATATAAAATGGGAGCTTTAAAATTATACCAGGTATATTAAAAGTTAAAAATAATTAAGATAATTCAATTTGAAGAGTATTATAATCTAATGTATACACATAGTGATCAAAAGTCAAACCTATATGTCTATTAGAAATGTCTATATATAGCACATGAATAAATTATTCACCTTGGCCTCAGGAGACTCAAGGATTAGAGTCAATTATTACAAAGCTTTGTTGTTACTGTTATTCTGCACTTAGTGATTAAGATGCTACCCTGCTGGATCTTCAGATTAGGTTTTTACTGGTGCTCTACATCTCTAAAGGTAGTTTAAATCTATCACCCTGAGTGCGCATCACGTTATCACCTGCAGCAAAGTTCTTCAATATCAGCATTTTGTGGACTGCTACAGTATGTTGTGTAATAATTTGCAGTGTAAACCATCCCCAGGCTTACTAGCAGTCAGGTCCCCAGTGAAAAGTTCTTGACATGATCAGAAAGTATGAAGAAAAAAAATCTAGACTGATCGGGAAGGGGGATATATCCAGATAACTGTATTATTTTTTCTAGAAAAATCGCTGATTAAACACCAAGGAAGCTTAAGAACTGAGTCAAAAGCCAGATAGCGGAAACAGTTCTGAATTTCTTTTAAAATATCAGGATTTCAGATTCTGATGGAAAGAACATGAGCAAAATGAGAGAAATGCTTTTGAACTTCAGTATATGACACATTAGAATTCCAAAGCAGACACTGATCAGTATTAAGCAATGAGATTTCATTTGCAGATCTCATGTAAAATTAATTTTCATAATTCTCTTAGTTCCTGTCTACATATATATACTTTTTTCTCATTATCATCTCATATCATTATTACCGTATTTGAATTTTCATGTTCTATGTCTGGGAGACAAAGATGAGAGATAGATATTTTACTACGACTCAATGAAAATGCACTCTTGAATCTCAGACCTCTGGTCCCATGAACTGAAGCAAAGTTCCTCCTAAAAATGTTAGCATGGCATAAAAATGGGGACAACGTGTAAACTATTCCATTGAATAATCAGTTGAAGTGAAATTACGGCTAAAGTTATGTCGGCATGTGACATTTAAAGTACTTCTTATGCAATGAGATTTCTCATTTAAAGTTCACGACTCAGTTTGACACATTCTTCTAATAGTATGTTTATAAGCCACAGACTGAGAGATAATGCCATCAGCAGTGACCCATTAACTCCACATCAACAAGCAAATTCAGCACAGTCACTCATACCAAATACACCTGAGTTCTTCCATTTAAGTATCAGGAAGCATCTGACTGCTTAGCCAGCAAGATTTAACAAGGTTGCAGCCCAAGGAAGTATGGCTTCAGGCTGTTGTCACATTCACTCTAACTCATATTCATAACGTCTTCTCATCTAGGCTCATGATCTAGACTTATGATGTGTAAGGGAAAAAAAAAATATGGATTTTATTTTTTTGCCAGCTTTATAGCTAAAGGAGAAGAAATAAGGATAACATGATCTGTAAAAGGAATTTATGCCACTACTTCATCAGCTGAGGAGCTGGGGGAGGAAGCCATGTGTAATCCGTGTCATGTATAGGTTGTATGAGTGAGGTGCTTACCTGCAGAGGAATATGAACATCTATTGCAAACCATCCCCACGCCATCCCCTAGGGCTAGCAATGTGTTACCAATAAGCAAACAGACTTCTAAACAATCTAAATATAAGTATGGCTTCATTTTGTCAAGTCCTTTTATTTTCACTTTGCTTTAAAAGAGGTACATGAAATTGGAACTATTTGGCTTGATGATGCTGTTTATACGCACATATTATCAGTGGCAAATGACATACAATTTTGTATTATCATATTGGAGTTTTAGCAAGGTCCATCAGACAAAATGAAGAAAAAAATCATTCCTTGAGCTTATTCTGTATTATGTATTTACAGCTTACTACTACCTGATGAAAAACATTCAAGTAGTATGCATATCCTTATGGGATGTCAAATGGAAAATATTTCAAGATTTAAGGAAAACTCTTAGAGTTCTTCAGAAAGGGCTCAGTTCTGCCCTTCTTTCTGTGAAGTGAAGAAAGTTCCTAACATGTAGATAAAATCAATGGGTCCACCTAGAAAGGTTTTCTCTGTTGCTCAAAAGAAAAATAAAAGAAAAAAAGAAAAAAAAAAAGATCCTATTGGGCTTGCTATATCAGAAGATATGTTAAACAAAGTTGTTAAAATAATGAGTAAGACACACTCTGAAAGTCAGAATTTTTGGAGACAGCGATCAGTCAGAACAACAGAAGTGTCCATGAAGTTGAATTATCCATCTCTCTCTGATCCTTAATCTAAAATATCACCAAAATACATACACACATACACATATATATACATACATATATATGTATTTATGTGATAGTCAGGATTCAAAAAATAGGAGGCATGGAAGAATGGAGAGAGTACTGTTTTGTTATGTTTAAGTTTCCTCCTCGTAATCCTCAGCTAAATCACATGAGAAGCAAGAAATACAGGGAGGCAGAGTGACAAGATGACAAATCCACTCATTGTCTGTATTTCAAAGTGCTTAAATTTTACCCACATGATTCTCTAACCTCAGATAAGACTAGAATGCTCTGGTATTGCTGTCCGCAGTGAAGTGGTGACACAGGCATGAAGTTTCAAAACTACAAGAATAAGTTGGACACAGAAATTCCAGGTGAGACACTTTCATTGATAAAACTGCAAGTAGCTACTATGTGATTTTTTACTCAGCTGAGTCGTATGTGATTATTCAAAAATCTAAAAGATTTTGAAAGATCTAGCCCACGTGTATGATGTAAATGCAGAGTATGTTTCTTCTCAGGAAGTTAAAAAAGCAGGCACACACGATGGGATGTATAAATATCTCTTAAACCTAGGCATGCTCCAGATCATTATTGCTGGCCCAGAAAACTCAGTGACCCAAAATAGCCACACAAAGCCTCTGCCAGGAAAGTGAAAAGCGGCCACTGCAACTGTAGAAAATGGCCAAAGTCATGCAAGCAAAAAGGAAACAGATTTAAATATTGATTCAGCAAATTCCCTTGACAGCATCTGACAGCAGGCATTCCTGTGAACCCCAAATGGATTTTGAAAATATCCTCCACAGTTAAATGTAAATGTTTCCTCTAGTGTGGCAACACTTGTCGACACAGAATTGTGCCAATTCTACTTTTTTGTGCAAAAAGAATAAATTGCATTCAGTGTGTTTGTCTTAAATCTCTATAGGTCTGATGCAGAGGGCAGCACTGAGGCCACACTTGGAAACACTCGTCAGATCTCTGATTTCAAGACCATCTAGCATTTCCCCTAATTTCCAGAAAATATCTATCTGACCAACCTAGACACAGTTGAAACTCTAGTCAATGATTATGCCCTTTCAGTGTCTGAGGGGAAAAAAAGTACAACTTAAATATTTTCCCAATATCTGAGAAAAAGAAACACATTGTTCTATGCTTGGCCTGTCTTCAAGCTAGTCTTTCGTTGGTTAAGCTTTTAAAAATACTAAGCAGAGTTCCAGAAGAGAAGAAGTTTTCTATCAGATGAGAAATATCACATATTGATAAGCCCTCAGAGCCTTTGGAAGCCAATATCCTTTACATGAAGTAGTGTATAAATCAAGAAAAATAATTTCTACCAATTTATCAGCTGGGTAAGTGGCTGAATGTAGAAGGCTTTGTGCTCAAGCTTTGAGTAAAGTCAATTCCTTTTTCATGCAGTGGAAGACTGCCGATCCCCTTCAACATATAGGCTGCTACTTAGGGCAAAGCGTGACAGAGATGGAGAGGAGACCTCTGCTGCTGCATGCGAGGAGGAGGATTCCTGCTGTTGTCAAGCTGGCGCCCTTGCTTTTCAGCACACGCTCCACTCCACTGCCATTCAGCGGCTGCAGGAAGAGATAGATCATCTGAAGAAGCTGAGACAAATATTTGATTTGGATGATTATCCTGCAGGTGTCTCATCATCACCACGATGCTTAGAATTACTAAGTAGTTTCCTTCCATTTATGTGTATCTTGCTGGGAAACATATATCATGGCATAAGTAATTAAGATTCTGATCAACGTGACCCTTGACCACTCTTTCAAGGAGAGCCAACTAACGGGTAATACCCTGTGCTGGAGGAGAGAAGAAAAACCAGAGGTGATCCCAACAGAAGGCTTGGTTCATCTTCTTTCGCGTCTCTTCTTTCCCTCTAATGGTATATTACATAGGTGAGGATAATGAGATATATATCAGGTTTCCTGAGTCCATTTCAGTGAGGCTTACGCTCACACGTGGCTAGCCTTATTGGCTCCTGAATATGTGCACGAACATAAATAAATAATAACTAAATAAGTTAACATTAATCAGGTGCCAGCATAGGTATTTGTATTTTTTACAACTGTTAATTGTATTGGATATGTTCTTCTAAGTATGAAGTATTGTTTAATTGTCTGCATTTGTTGTCTGGACTGGATGGTATCACTCAGATCCTAGCCTGTCCCTTCATAAAATTCAAAGAGGATTCAATTTTGTGTACACATAATGAAAATAATTTTTCCTCATAACACTCCCCACCACAACCTACTTTCCTGCTAGGTGACACTAAAAGAGGGATAGGTGTCTTAACAGATAATAACTTAATGATATTCAAACAGCTTATCTTGTTCCATCTATTGGATTGACATTTACACTACAAAAACAAGAACATAGTTTAGTTTATTTATGGGATGTCGAAGTACAAATGGAGACAGAAAAGCAAACATTTAGCATCTCACCTCTTTTCAAAACCAAGTTAATTTTCAAATGACAAAAATCATGCCAAATCAGTCTTTTTCCATTGGAAAGCTTAGTTTTTTCTATTCGCTTGAACAGTAGTAGAGGAGACAGTGTTTCACATTGATCAAAATTAAAACATCTTTTTGCTGTAATATCTGATATTTCTTAGGAGATATGGTGTTCTAGGAAGGTCCTTGATGTTCTGCTGCCTCTAGCTCAGCTCAGAACAAAGCTAGATTTGAGATATTGGGTAGTCTGCACAGGAAGGAAGCTATGATTTTTCAGCCACTTCTGAAAATTACATTTGGGAGAATGCAGCCCTGTTCATATTTCTGTAGGTTTCTCTTTGCAGGTTTCACAAGCAGGAATTTTTTTACAGAATAGTGACACATTATCTGATTATACCTATATATATAATTAAGTGGTTACACTATAGACATATTACTGCTTTCTAATGTCAGCAGCAGAAGTCTCTTCGCTAGGAATTGAAAGTGCTTCACTCTAGAAACTAGAAAAAGTACCATACATGACTCTCTATTCAGACTTTACACGTACTCCAGTCAGGTTATTTAAGAGGTTTCAGAGCTACAAGGTAGCCTGTGGTTTCCCAGCAGCCCATCTAATATCCAAAATTACATGCTTAGACAATCAGTACATGAAAGTTTGTGTCAATTTTGTCAGATAGAAACGGGAAGGAATATACATCACTTAGCAGGCCTACAGAGGAAAAGCAGGAGGCTTCTTGTTTGCTGAGCAGGCAACAAGTGTCTAGCAAGACGTGAGGGTGCTCGGGGAGTGCTCTCCCTGTTTACAGGCTGCACTAGGTGTTTCCAGCTATTGCTCCCACTGCTGTGAACCTGCAGCTCTTCCCTTGTAGCCATTGAAAGGCTATGTCTTTTGCCTCTCTTGCACGACTGTTCTGCTGAGACAGCCAGAATGTGGCCAGGTGCAAGTGGAGGAGGCAGGGCAGCAACAAGGCTGACTTGAAGTGCCGAGGGTGGGGGTGGGGGTCGAAAAGAACCACATTTCTTCCTGCAACAGAGGACAGAGAAAAGCCTAGTTAGCTATGCAAAACTGCCTCAGGAAAAGGGACTAAGAACACATGTTATTGAGCATCCTTGGGACTCAGCCTCCAGCCTCCGTTTCTCAGCCAGGATATCTGATCAAAGATACTGGGGCCTGGAGGGAAGTGGCAACATCATAGCTGGGAAATACAGACTTAATGAGATAAATTGAAGGCACTCTGCTGTTAAAAAAAAAAAAACAAAAAAAACCAAAAAAAAAACCCTACAGTTTAACTTCCTATCCAAACTAGAGTAGGATGTGGAGCTCCTTCTGAAGCCTTGCAAATTTAGCAGCAGCTGCTGGAAACAGTTTAATTTGATGCTAAACAGAAATAATAAGGCTTACCAGTTGCATAGTTAAAAGGCAGTCAATTCCTTCCCTAAGCATGTTTTCAGATGCAACGTAGGTCCATCAGATCTGGTTGAAAGGCCACCCAGGATGAAAGCGTATTTGTTGACTAAGTCACCAAAGGCAATCAATAATAGAAGTCAGTGTAGGAAAGAAAGAGCATATTGCTATTTGGGATAATGACATCTGGCTTTAAAAACAAGAAGGTGGACATGAATCAAACTGAATTTCATTATTTTAATTGTGAAAATGTCCGTTTGGCTAGGGGACTCCCCAGGTGGCAAAGGAGTACACAGTAGAAGGCAGATATTTTCAGGCTCAGTAAAGCAAACAGACTGCTACTAATTAATTTATACTTACATCTCAGTACTCAGAAATACTTTCTTTCTCCCTGTTCAAGCAGATTGGGAGCACAGTAAGGGGTACAGAGACAAGTCCTCATTTTTGGCAGGGACAGGTGTCTGGTAGCTTGACCCCTTCCTACCTGCTGCCAGCCCCCAGGGCAGGCAACGCTAAAGAATGCTGCAAACAACAGAAATGCTGGAGGCATGATCACTCCTGAGCAACGCTAACTTCCCCACCAGGAGAGGCAAAACAGCGTTTTCCCATCTGTTACCAGGAATAAACAACCCACAGCTTCTTCTGCTCACCTCTGCTGCAGCTGCTTAATTTCCTCCGACACACAGCTGGCTGGCCCCAGCCAGCCACAGCCCTCCAGGGGCTGCCCAGCCACAGCAAGCAGACCTTGACCAAATACGATCTCCACTAAGGATCAACTCATATATCAAGGGGATGAGGGGGAAGGAATCCCAGGCATTGGCTAGTCAGGGTTTATGCTAGGTTTGGTTTTTCTGCTGTACTCTTGCTGTAGGAAGGCAGCTTGCATTTCTCAAGTGCAATCTAAGCAATCAATCTTCTGTTTCATTTCCTTCAGCCCAGCTGAGAAATCTCTTGGAATTGCTTTTCTCAAGTCTCCAGCTAACAAGATGGTAATATATACTTACATATATAAAAATACCCCTTATATTCTATGTGTGTATTACATGTATCTCCTTCACCACAAGATAAAGCACAGGTAGTAAGACACTGAAGTTGCTAGTGCCCTACTACGGCTGTTCAGAGAAAGCTGTCAAGTTCACACACATTTAGTTATCATAACTGCAGTTCTTCACTGTCTAAGATGTGTCTGAATGTTTCAGTTAAATACAAAATAATTAATTTTATTTCTAGCTTAGAGTCTCAAGCTGGAAATGTCATCTTAATCCACATCAAACCAAACATAAACTGAACTTACGAGTGAAGAGTGAGAAATACTAAAAATAATAAAAATAAGGGAACAGGAATTAGAAAAAACACATTGGCATGCAACACAAAATAAGTCATGTAGAATGCAGAGCCAATCAGAAATCCCATACCACAAAGACAGAAATATTTTAAAATTAGGTTCTGTTGACAGGCAAAAATTTGAGATCTATCAGAGAAAGCAAAATGCAAATTTTGAATGTTTTCAATTTTGAGTGCTCAAAACCTCATGCTTTTTGTAACATTTTATGTTAAGAATTTTATGAAAGTTTGCATTCACAGAAGTTTTGCTAACAAATAATTTTTACAGATAATTTGTTGTATAATTTTTGCAAAGTAGGAAAACTCATGTAAGACAGTGATTTCAAAAAGTTCATGCCATAACAGAAACTGATTCAGAAGTGTTTTCGGAGTCTGAATACCGGGCCAATCATATTTGCTTGTGACAGAAACAAATTCCAAGTAGAAGAGGCTGGAGAACAAAATAGAATCAGGGAGAGACCGCTATGTAAAGGCAGAATGAGATTATTTAATTCGTGGAGGATGAAGTCAGAGGCACACAGAAAAATTTAGGGAAAGTAAATTGTCAGCACTGATTTATTCTTCCAAATATTGTGAGTGCAGGTAGAAACTGAAAGCAACCAAATTTCAGAAAGACCTTCAGTCTATAATTAATTTGTGGAACCATCGGTAAAATAACTCACCAAGGTCTTGAGCTTGGCCACTTAGATGGTTAACAAGAATAGCCAAAAGGTATATGGAGTCTAAATGCATTCTTCTAAAGATGCATGTAAATTTCAGGACAACTAAATATTTTTAAATTTTATATGATTTATTGCCAAAGAGAGTACAGGTTTTCCTGCAAAAAGGGAAACAACTGTGTACAGATCTTCAGTGAAAGTGTAATTTTTTTGCTTTTATTTATTTTGTTCACTTGAGATCTAAATAAAATTATCTCCGACCTGAAGCAAGACATTGCTTATGTCTTTTCACCCATTTTTAATAAAGTGATGCAATGTAGATGAAAAGATGCAGTAAGTCACTGTTCCTGTGAAACTGTGGAGAGGAAGAGAAAATTATGGTAGTGATGTTTGCTGAACAGGTTATTCCAGCCACCATCTGAGGAGATGAGCGGTGAGAAGGATCGACCTGTTAAACCCACATGGTAATTCTGCCTGTCTGCCTGTGGGAGACAGTGCGGTTCCTGTCTCCCACATCAAGGAATCATACGGCCTTTGTAGGGAGGCTCTAATTAGGAGCTACCAGTCCCTCCTGCCTTCTGTATATCTGTCATTTCTGGACCCGCACACAACACCCGTATCAAAGTCCCAAATTTTACTGTCGCAACCAAATCTATTCTGACAGAGCCAAATGGCAGTTTTAGTCGAGCGTCATGATGGTAGTAAAAAGACCAGGGCAATGGATTTGATGGCCAGTGAATGCACGCCCATGGACAAGGGGGACAGGCAGAGCTAACACTTTCCCCTCCCGTCCTGCCTTTGGATATAGGGCCAACGGTGTGATCTCGGACCCCAGCACCTTGTTTGTCAATGGCCAGCGTCGACAGGAGAGGCTGAATGTCCCTAACCAATAGAGGTGAAGAGAAGAAATAAACCTGCAAATTTAAGCTGAGAAATCAAAACATTCGGAGTCTAATTTTTCAGTTTCATCCACAGATGGGACTGGCAGGTCCATCCATCTTTGTCCCTTTTCTGGAGACATTTGGAGGAACAGTAGACATATCCAGAGTGTCACCATTGGTCATATCCAGTGACCACTTGGCTGACAGAAGGCAACTAATTGCCTCCAACCCAGGTCTGTCCCCTCTGTGCCACGCATGTGCCGGTTGCGGCAGTGCTGTGGTGGCGAGGAGGAGAGAGGTTGCCTTCACTGCCCATGATGGGGCTGCCCAGGGGGGTTTTAGGGGCCGTGGTCTCCTTCCCGCCAGCTGCTCAGCAGGCCTGCATGCTTTGTTTGATCTCTGGATGCCAAGCAAATGCTTGTGCTCACAGAACAGAAGTAATCCCCCAGGGAAGAAGAGGGTGGCCATGACGGGAATAATGACAGGGGAGAGAGCCTGGCACTACCGCTGAATGAAGCCCAGGAGCATGCTGGAGGAGGGAAGGGCCCCGTCTGGGCATCCAGCAACCAGGACGTAGCAGTCATTTGGGCTTGGCATTTCCTTCTCTTGGAGCCACAACAAAAGGAGGGGGCAGCGAGGGTCCCTGTGAAGCAGCAGCAGCCAGGCAGAGCCACCCAGCACAGGCTCTGCAAGCACGCTGACATGGGAGCACGCTGGCTGCGGGTGCCGCCCTTAGCAAAAAGCTGAATCAAAGGAAAAAAAAAACGCACAAACCAACAAGCAAAGAACCTAATTATAGTTTTCTGATATAAAAGCAGCAGTAAGGGTCGGGTCATGCAGAGCCTGGAGAGCCACTGCTCACACGCTCTGTGGCAGGCACCGCTATTTCCCTGTGTTTGTGCTCCCTGTGTTCCTATTGTTTTAACAGCAGATGGGAAGGGCAGGGTAAGAGAGTTGGTCTTCCCTCCCTCTCACTTGGTCACATCTATCCCTCTCTGGCTGCTGATGAGGAGAACTGCAAGAGTTAATGAGGGGAAATTAAAATGAAAAGGGAAAAGAGAGGGGGACTGGCATAGCACACAAATCAACAGCAACTTGTGTCACCAATGGACTGTTTGCAAGGTCCAGCCATGCCAACAACAGCCTTCCCTCAAGTTCACCTTGTAGCGGGGAGAAGAGAGGTACCCTGCAGACCCCGGGGAGGGGGGCCAATGGAAGGGTGGGGAGTGAGGATGGGGGGCAGAGGAGAGAGAGGCAGAGAGGAAGGCGGAGAGAGGGAGGGAGGGAGGGAGGGAGAGAGAAGGGGGAGGAAAAAAAGAGAGTGCAAATCCAAATGTCGATTTGTAGACACAGTGAGGAGAGCCTGCTGGCTGACAGGCTGATTTATTGGATTCTTCCAGTTAATCACTGCCGGCCTGTGGCCAAACGGATCTCCAGCAAAGCTGAAAGGCAGCTGAGGGAAACAGGCTTATAAGCATAAAGCCGCATAATGGTGTTCAATGAAGTGTGAGACTTTTAGTTCAGTCTCAGTGAGCCGGCCGCATCGCCGGAATGTCAAAGAGGGATTGTGGGTGGAAAAATTATGGATTTAAACTGCTAGCTGTAAATGAGGTCAATATGTCTGGTTCATAAACAGTCCGAGCCTATTCCAAGAATGCAGTGAGGGGGAAAATTAGCGTGAAGCCAACACTGTAGACAAACCTCATTGAGATATAATTGCAGCTATAAATACAAGCGAAAAGCTTACCGAGTGCAATAAAATACAGACACGGTTTTTTATCTCCCCCCCAACATATTTCCTTCTTTCAATCTATGCATTTGTTAAGTGTCGTGCATCTATAATTCTCCCCCCCTCCTCCCTCTTCTTTTCCCTCTGACACCCAGTGTTGAAATTAATTGACTGTTCTTGATCTCCCATTCCATTTTATTCAGGCAAGATTGGAAAAAATCAAAAGAGCACATCTAAAGCATTTTCTTCCCTTTTGCTTTTCTATTTGAATCAGGTTGAAATGTGTTAAAAAAAAAGAGGCATAGCGACTTTTTCATATCTTAAAAAAATGCAGTAAAATGTCTTTTTAAACTAATACATCTGTTAGATCATTTGAATCTCAATTTAATGAGGTGACATCAAAGGCAAGTATTGGATCCTATGGAGAGTCTCTTTCACAAGATACCTGGTCTTTGCTCACGAAACATTGACTTTAAATTAATGTGATGTTTCAGATTTGCTTTCTTTTTTTCCCTGTGGGTCTTTTATTACCAGGTCAGGGGGGTGGGGGGAGGGGGGAGCAGCACCAAAGGACGGGAGGACAGGTACCGAGCAATAAGCCTTACCCAGTTTAAAAACGAATACAGTAATAAATTGAAGTCTAATGGCTATGGTCAGGCTGTTTTTTCCCCTAAGCAAATTGATTTAAATGGCAGTAATTTGGCTAGCAAGGCTAGTCCTGTTTAAATTAAACCCATTAATATAATAGCACCAGTCTTGAATGAAATCCATCTGTAGCAGAGCCTCCACCGGTCAGTGGTTTAATAACTGTCCAGGCATGTCCTGAAAACACCCACATCCGTACAAACAAGAATAACAAATTAAAACCAGAATCCAGAAAACCTCCTGTTTCACTAGGGAAAAGGAAGAAGGAGAAACACTGTTAAAGAAAGATGGAAAATAACGGTGGGGTTTTTTTTTTCCAGCAGCACAGGCATCTAAGAAGCAGAGATCTGTTATAACCAGGGAGGGAAAAAACACAAACCTTTATCCTTCCTCTGGAAGCACAATATGCAACCTCTTTCTGTTGTCTTTATGTATACATTTCTGCAAACTCCTGCCCCTTCCGCTCCCTTTCCTCATCTTGGCAATTACACTTAAATTTGTTGGCCTGATGATATATACATGTGTTGACCGATGTAGTAAGTCTGCTTCAGAAAACATTACATGGAGCATGAGGCCCAAAAAGGACATTGAAATGTATCTGAGGATTAGCATCCAACATAGAAAGCTTATTCTTGGCAGAGGCCTTCACAACGTGGTTAGGATTGATCTTTTAACTTCCTCCCTCACTGTTCTTGATTCACATTGTGGCGGGCTGCTATATAATGTGAGGCAATTTCTTTTCCTCCTGGAAGGACTATGCAGGCTTTTCCTCAGACCCATGTAATGTCAAGCCTTGCCTGTTGGGATGCAAGTCTTCCATTTTGAAGGAAGCATATTTGTGTTTCAGTCTCACCTTTGTGAAATCAATAGCACCTTCACAGTAGTTCTTCTTTTGAAAACCACCTTTTAGGTTCTGTCTTTAGCTGACAACTCCACTGTATTCAAGAAGCTGAGTTAATTTTATATTTTGCTTGGTTGTGTCCCACTGACTTACATATGGCTGTTTTACATTGTGATTCATCGTGTTGGACATCAGTAAGCTTTGGGTGAAGCTGTTTGCTCCACTGGACAGGAGATTAGTGTTGAGACTTGTGTGTAATAAATACTGTATTTTTGTTTGAATTTAGTTTTGCACTTTGCAGCAGAGGGAATGAATGCTGTTTTGGATGAAATACCATCAGATGTATTCTGTATCCTTTTGTGTATATAGCTGAAGAATTTGGGTCTTAGAATATGCTTTGATTTTTTAATAACTTGCCACAATCCCCTGCCTCAGCACCTCTGTACATGCAGCAAAAAAAGAAAAGACTGTTTCGCTGCTGTCTATGCCAAACAATCCTCCAGTAATTCTGCCCCATGCTCCTCTGAACTAGAAAGAATGAACTGCACATCCTCAGCTTTTTTCCTAGACAGTACTCATAAAGCTGCCTCAAGTTAAGGTCACCCGACATTTTCTATTATGAGTCCCTACTTTCAGTCACTTGTCACTTTTCTTTATTTAACTGAACAAAAAATTTCAAAGTGCCTATGGACAACGCAGAAAAAGACGATGAGGTCTAGAGGTCTTGCTGTTCAAACTTTACTGTATTTCTGGGGATCATAGAGCTGTGCCCTCTTTGTCCAAACCTACAAAAAGCGATGAGAACAAAATTAATCATACACTTAGGAAAAACTTAAGTTTTGAATGCATAAAACATTCATAGATACAACATGTAAAAAACCCTGTGACCAGGAGGGCCAGAGTTTTAAGTGTTTAGCAGTCTTGGTCTGCCCATGATCTTCTTGACCAGACATAAACCAGTGTGAAAAGAAAGCCCTGATAATACTTCAGCATTGCAAAAATCCCAGTTGAATATGTGGGAATCAGAGGCAGGTTTTATTAGGTTGGGTTCAGTCCTGAGCTAACCCATGCACAAAATTTCCAGTCAATTCAGAGCTTTTTCAGAGCAAGCCTGTATTTACAAGAAACAGATCATGTAGACATAGCCTTAGACTGTTGCCTTTAAGGAGAAAACAAAATGAATTAGATCAAGCAAAAATAAAATTATATTTAATATATAATTTTAGCCCAGGATGGTCACACAAATAAATGCTTTCACAGTACTTTATGAGCCGTCCACCAGCCTCATAATGCAAGACTCCTCAGTCAGTTCAAAAGTTCTTCCATCCCACAGCAAGGCATTTTTTAAAGAAATTACCTCAGTTGACATCAGAGCAGATATTTCGCGTCACATTTCAGTTCAAAAGTCAATGTGACAAAGCAGGTTTAAAATAGTAGAATCATAGAATGGTTTGGGTTGGAAGGGACCTTAAAGATCATCTGGTTCCAACTCCCCTGCCATGTGCAGGGTCACCTTCCGCTAGACCAGGTTGCTCAGAGCTCTATCCAACCTGGCCTTGAACTCTTCCAGGGAGGGGGCAGCCACAACTTCTCTGGGCAACCTGCTCCAGTGTTTCACCACCCTCATGGTGAAGGATTTCTTCCTAATATCTAATCTAAATCTGCCCTCTTTTAGTTTAGAGCCATATCACTACACACCCTTGTGAAAAGCCCCTCTCCATCCTTCCTGTAGGCCTCTTCAGGTACTGGAAGGCTGCTATAAGGTCATCCTTGAGCCTTCTCTTCTCCAGGCTGAACAGCCCCAACTCCCTCAGCCTGTCTTCATAAGAGAGGTGCTCCAGCCCTCTGATCATCTTCGTGGCCCTCCTCTGGACCTGCTCCAACACATCCATGTCCTTCTTATGTTGGGGAGCTCCAGTTTCTTTCCAGATCCTTGGAAAAAGAACATTGTATCTGGGTGTGCGTTTGGAAGCAGGAGCAACCACAACTAGCTGTAGCTCATATGCTTGGGCTGATACTTCTTCTGTCATCTGCTCATAAGCTTCAGTAGCTATAGACTAAGAAACTGAGGGTTTAATAGCCCCTTTGAACATGCAAAACTGTGGAATATGTACCTTGTTTCTATTAAAGATACATGGTCTTGCAAGACAAGGAAATCCTGTGATTTTACTATTTTGAGAACTATCATTCTTCTCTGTTTTTAAGGTTTTCTGTACATTACACTTTCAGAGGATGGATAAGGTTGTCTGGAGGAGACACAAATTATCCTGCAGCAAGGTAACGCAAGTTATTTTGTGATAATATTTTCTGCAAAATTTGCCTTCTACTTTTCAAGTTTGTGTTGAGGGTGGGGGACGAACAGTGGTCTTCAGTGTTGGCAGCCCCTTACATTAAAAAATCTTTAGCATGCTTTCAACCATACGATCTTCAAAGCATTTTCTTCTTACAGACATTTTGAAAATTTTGCTATTGTTTTCTCAACTACACTCAATATTGGTTTACAAGCCCAGCTGTAGACAGAGACCATGGTGATCTGAGAGAGCTATCACAAGAACACAAAAACATCTAGTCCGAAAAGTATTGAATTAAACCAATGAAAAGAGGGATATGATTAGGCAGCACACAGGAGCATCCAGGACAATAAGACGTAAAGCATATTCGTTCATTTGATCCAATTCCTCTTCTTGACTTTCCCAAAGCTGAGACCAAAGTGTCTTATTATACTGCTTAAGGGCATCTTCGGTAAGCAAAGGGACTGTAATTTTCCCTTGATTGAAAAAGTCATCCTTTGTTTACCATTTTCTTGAAATCCAAAGTCCCAATGTCTGCACTACTGTTGTCACTGTAAAAAAAGCAGTCAACACAATATCCCCACTTTCTGTGAAATCCTAGAAGACATCAATGGATGCTAAGCAAAATGCTGTAGTGAGCCCATTGCCATATCTTTGGGCGCACTTACTACCTACTCTGCCACATAGTCTATCATAAGCTTCCCAAACATGAGACATTGTGAGACAACCCAGATTTACACCACTGAATTAAATTGCCATTAAAAGCTAGGACACCTCTCCTACTTTCATGTGCAAGTGGTAAAGAATTTGTTAATAGCATTCATTTCCTTGACCTTTGGTGCTGCACTCTTCCTTAACTCATGGATGTTTTTGTAGTTTATGGTAGCTTATGAAAGGCTTGAGACTAAAATCTTTGACATGAAACAGGGCTGCTAAAGTATGTGTAGGACACTGACATGTTTATAGAAAACTAGTACAGTGTGTGGATCCTGCAACAGAATCCTGAAGACTATTCCATCAGTTATCTGATGTGTTCAAGTGTCCTGAATGGGCTTAATAGTTCATAGAGAAACGAAAAAACAAGCACAACAACTCAGCTAAACAACTCAGTTGTAATTCCCATGGACCCTTCTCTTTAAAGTGAATTTAGTGCACGTAAAAAGTACTGGATTTACAGGGAGCAAGCACCTTGCAGGGAACAATTTTATTTCTATTCAAACAGTTTATTTCTGGTATTAGAAAATCTCCTGTCACACCGTATTTTAATTCACAAGAAATTACCAAATGAGGAAATGAAGAATTCTTTCAAATGTTAGCCAGGATTCTATTTACCAAAAAAAAATTTAGAGAGAGAAGAAAAAAAAAATAGAGATTCACGATGCTATTGTCATTTTACTTTCAATTTATCAGTGACTGTGTCACAAAATGAAGTAATATAAATGATAATAATGTGTTGTTGTGACTCTGTGTGTCATTTGCATTATGTGACATTCCGAATTTTTCAATTTGAGTGTTTAGAACAGAAAGTGTTGTCTTTGTTCATGTATTGGCAAGTACCTGCTGGCTGAGTTCCCTGTAAAAACACGTCTTTTGGCATATCTTCAGTTAAAATTATTCATTCATTTACTAGAAATGATGCCCCCAAACCTATATAATTACATATATGTAGCCATGCATTAAGACTTATCTATGAACATACTGTACAGGTTCACATGTACCTGAATGCCCACAGATGAACCAGTACTATACACATTAATATATTCTGCATTGTGTGTGCATAAATACAGGGTTTCTGATGGTGGGAAGGACAGCATACTTCATTTTCATGAGTTAGGAATGACTGCATAACTCACAGGTGGCAGAGCAAAGCAAAGGCCCTAATGGATTCTGTACAGTCATCCCTACTGGATGAAAATAAAATTCCATTACACTGTCTACCATCACATATTATATTTATACCATATCAGAGACTTATATCTACAGAGCAACTAAACTTTTTGTTACCCTTTTTTGAAGAAATTAACAACATTGCAGAAATAAAAAGATATATTGCTGGGTTTTATTTCCCACTGGCAGAGTCTAAATATGTATTTCATACAAGTAAACACACACATACCCACACAATAATAATGTGATGTTTTTCCTAGTCCATTTCTGAGAGCTACTGGAATGAGTTCATCTGTCCCCTGGATATGATGCAATTTTTGCTCCTTAGATTTATACATCTGGGGTTTTACACCTTTTCATTCTCTGAATATTATTCTGGAGTTGCTGTGGTGTAAGAATAACTCCCTGAGAAACAACACATTCTATGAGCTTACAATGAAACAGAATTAGGCCTTTGTCCCTCATTTAGCTGTAGAGGCATAGTTACCACCTTTCCTACTTAAAGGACAGCAAAGGTAACAGCAATAATTAAGCCAGCTCTGAGAAAAATGCATCAGCTGGAAATAGGTCTGTGTGTTATTCCTGACAACAAATGGTCACAAATAGAGCAGCAATCAAAACAGATGAGAAAAAATAGTCTCTATGCAATGTTGTTGAATAGCAGTATGCAACAAGTTGCATATATACAGGAAAAGCTGAGGCTGTCATCACTATAAAGCTCTGCTCTCTGTGCTCTTTTGCTCTTCTCCTTTCAGATTGACTGCCCTACTACCCACATCAGCAACAACGCAAAACAGAAGCTCATTTTCTGTTTCTAAAACTCACATACCTATCTGATCTTATTGTGACAACCAAGATTTTCTTCATTTGAACGGAGTGCTTCATTCCTTTAGAAGCTAGTAACAATTCCAAGAAGTGCCATAAAGAGCCATTAGCTTGGCTAAGTAGATTTTAGAGGATATGGGCAGTGTCTCAAACAAGGTTTTGTGCCAATTTTTACATCTGAAGATGAGCCTAATGATAAATAAACTGATGGGACAGAAGCTCCAGTTCAGTTCAGAGAAGCCAAACTGCAGTTTTTACCATGCTACTTTTTACTTTTGAAACACGGGTAGAACAATAAAGAAGTCAGCTCTCTGAAACATCTATTTCCATGCTGTCTTCAAAAAATTCTTTTTCAAGTTAAAGGATCATGTTAAATTCGGAGATCTAAATACTTCTAGACAAAAANTGCAAATGCAGTCTTAAAAGCTACACAACTGGGCAGTATTGTATAGTAGGATGCGCATCCAGGATTTCAAAATCTTACCAGGAAAGGATATCTCACAGAAACTAATGTGTCATCATTGATCCTCTCAAGTCAAACAATTGCTTTGATGAAACAACGTTTAAATTGCTGTCTTGTTGTACAGGATGGATTCTCTCCAGCTCAATGCAACACTGCCTAGACAACCCTCTGTTAGTCACCTGATTTCTCTTCTGCTCAGATGAAAGGGTGCCCACAACTATACTGACTTCAGGGGGTTGCTCAGCATTTACATCAACATAAAAGCAAACAAAAACATGTTTAGCTCTACAGAAAAACTTTGGACAATATGAAGAAAACCTTTTTAGCTTGCATAGGAGAATAAGAGTGCGTATAACTCAGGTACTAGTAGGCTCACCAGCATGGGATGACGCAGAATACTACTGTGAACTTTTTCTTTTTTAGTGCGTGAAAAGGTCAATGTACATAATCGCATATTCCACTCAGATAGGAAGCATCCTTTGCAATTTTGCCACTGCTTACATATTAAAAAAAAATAAAAGCATGCTGCAAAGAAGTATGTATGCAATATTATCTTCTGCACAGCTCTGGTATCATAATGTCCAAAACAAATACTCTAGGAACTGATGCTACACTTTATAGCAGGGACTTCTGAGGCAATATCAAACTAATGTTGCAACTACAGAAGTTCTAGTGGCAGCATTTGCCTCGATCCTGCAGAGGTTCAGTGGTGTGAACAGGCTGGTTCTCTGCCTTCTTGTCTAACGGAGACAGAAAGTAACTTTCAATATTCCAGAACATTCACAGGAGGAAATGAAGTTTGACACAAAAATCTATCCTCTATCCTTCTCCTTTTTGACCTTCCTTTTCTTTTCTTTTTTTTTTCCTTTTATTTTTTTTTCAAGAAACGATTTGGTTTGCAGAAATAGACTGGTTTAATAAAACTGGTCTTCTTCCTTCTACTAAAAGTTTACCTGCGAGAGCCCCGAACATAATAAAATCAGATTATGAAGGCAATCATATTTACTTGTAATAAATCAAATCTTGCAGACATCAGTTAAGTCTCCCTTACTGCACTGGGACAATATCGCGCATGCATACATCAATACCTGAGGTGTCAGAAATATATTTCATAAGTTCAGAAAAATTGCATACACACTTGCAGCACCATTATGAGCAGTGAATTTGTAATGTGAACATTATGATGTATAAAGTGGCTTTGTTCCTACATTTAATAAGAATCACACGTCAAGCCCACAAACATAATGGAATTTATTGGTGATTTCTTACCATTAGATGTAGGTTATTATTTTCAGGAAGAGAACTTTTCCACACTCTATCAACAGTAGCTCATTTTAAGAAGCCATCTTCTTTCTCTCCTCTGAATGCAGCAGATTCTTTAGATTAGTGAAGTAAAATAAAATCCCAGCCAGTGGGATACTCAGATAAGTAGAACTGAAGTAAGTGCAAGAAAATTCCAGTTGCAGGGAAAATGCTTCATTTGGACTAGCCCTGCAGAATGAAGGTCTTTGCTGTCCTGATTCTGGTACAGGTTAGGATGATGGAGAATTTGAGAAAATCTTTACATAACCCGAAAAGGTTGAGTTGCACAAGGACCATTTTCTTACAGGACTCTCTAGGTTTTACCTAAGGTACACTGTTCCAGCCCAGCAGAACAGCTGTAGCATAACACTCATGCACATGTGCAGAGGTATTTTCAGTTGTTTTCTCACCTGGTAAGGTCCATTGGCACATCACAGAAACTTTCCATCTAAATAATAGAAAAGCAGAACAGTTTTGGATATTTTCTTTTAGAAATTGATAAAATGAAAAGACTTTGACTCTAAATCTCTGTTGGTGGTGAGCCATGAAGCCACCAGGGCTGGAACACCTACAAGGCTCCTGCAACCTGGTGACAACTCAGAGGTTTTCAGAAGCTCCAGGGTAACAACAGGTGAAGTGAACCAGGAACGTCAGAAAGGGATGAGACTATCAAAAGCATCCTGACAGGTGGCTGATCCAGCAACTCAGTTTGCTATTTTGTATCAGTGAAAAATTGTATGGAAGAAGAAGAAAACCTACAGAAGTCATGTGTGTGACTCTTGTTTTCTGTACAGATTTATCTCTCTTTAGTCTCAGGAAGTTCTCCTGGCTCAAGTAGGTGTAATTTCTGGACCTGTGCAACGGGATAAGGCCTAGTCCATAAAATAATGAAAAGGAACCTGTGTCTGCATTGATAGGAATTCTACCTTTCCTAGTGTTACTGTTCACACATGCATTAAAAATTTCCTATTGACCTTTGGAATAAATACTCGAGAGTCCGGATCAGTAATCCAGCTGAAGAAACACTCATATTTTTAATTTCTTTCTGACAAGTTGTATTAAATTTTATTTCTTTGAATCAGGTTAATCTCTCTGCTTGCCTGGTGTCTTGCAGTGAGGGTCATGAAATACAGTAGGTCACCAGCTGCCTTCAAAAAGGAAGCCTTTTGAAATTCTATCAATATGCAATAGGAAAACAGGAACTGTGTTATGCTTCGGTGAGGCAATGAAATCCTGTGCTTCCCAACGATTTTGCACTATCTTGTGTCATGCTAATCTATCTAAACTGGGGATCTTAAAAGTATGTTGTCAAATTAAGTAACTTTCACCACATATTTCTCAGACAATTCACTGAAACTTTTCAACTTAAAGACAGACTGAGGTTAGGCAATGTCCTGATCATCCCAGAAGGAGTCAACAGCAGAGCAAGGAATTACATATTCCAGTCTTTTACGTGGATATTTCTTAGTAAACAGCTGTGGAAATCCTGGAAGATGTGTTTGTCACTACTGTTACTTTCATATCTTGAAATGCTAAATAAAGTTAAAACACTCTAATTCTCCATGCATGTTATGGTCTAGCAGTAGAAATGATCAGGAGACCTGACTCTTCGCTGCTGTACAGTTGAAGTGATCAGTCATTCGTGTGCATTTCTTGTCACCTTCCCATGTGCTCACATTACACATGTGTAGGCAGTGGAGGATCAAACCATCTGAGCAGCAAGAAATGGAGGCTAGCAACATTGGTTTTTTACAAACATCCACAGTAGCTCAGCTTGCTCTCACCACAATCTTTTTCCTCACCCACACATCTTCATACCGGTTCTCCAGCAAATACCTGCAGTCTAGCTGAGACAGTCTGATGCATGAAATCCAAATGTTCCTTGTTCCACTTGAAGCTTGTCCAGACTGCAGATGGAAAACATGCCTGCAGATTATGCAGAGGAAAAGTAAGTATGGCTAGTTTAGTTTGGCTAATTTGTATGGCAGTAGCAACAGTAAGATTAACTTCAAATGCAGGTCGCACTAACTTGCCTGGTACCCAGACTGCAGCTGCAGACATCTAATGCACAGCCAAGACCTTATTTATTTTATCAGGTACAGGCAACAATTAAATTAAAGCTAGGACTATATCTACAAAGTTTAGAGTCATGCTGTGGAACTCATTGCAGACTCGTGGTTTGAGATCAGCCCCTTTTGTGGGCAAACTGATCATGGGATTGACTGGAATAGAGGCTGAATAATTGCATGGAAATTCAAAGAACGCGGAACTGATGTCTGAAGAGGACCACACTTACTTGAAGACAATTTGATACCTCAAACACAAAATTCATTGCTAGTGCAGTCTAGCATCTAGACAAGGTACTATGCCACAGGAAAAAGGATGATCCCACATGAAATAAACATTTCTTGAAATGAGTTTCTTTTCTTCATTATGGGTAAGATGATACCACTAGTGTGTTTAGAGGAAGAGTGATTAACTTCCTGCTGTGCACTTCAGTACTGAGCGTTAAAAATATTTTACTGGGGAGAAGGTAAATTATAATATTTTAATATCAAGATGATGGACATCTTGAATATTGGACTGTGGAAATAACTTTCCTTGAACTGTTATGTAAGAGGTCTTTAACATGTACATATAAAAAAAAATCCCTGTACACTCTAAACCTACCAGGTAACATGAGTTGTTAATATTTCCTAAGACAAAACAAGAGTACAGGTGATTGGGCCCTAAATTTTTGCTGATTTTATAATGGGAATAAAGACAGTAGAGTGTCCTATTTTCATTACTTGGAAGTGCTGTTTTACATATTCTTAATAAGATCATTTGTAGTGTTGTATACTTTGTTCAACATTGCAACTTATTCTCAAACTAGTTTACTCTATAGTGTTTGTGTGTTTCCCAGTAGAGCTCATAAGATCAAATTTAATCAGTAGAGGTTCATATTTCCAACGACTTCTCATTTTGTTTTTGTTTCCCTTCTCCATATGAAGTTGCCTGAGGGTATTTACAGCTCTGTTCTCTAACAATATCTTTTTTTCTTTTTTTTTCCCCAAGTAACATTAAAGTAATCCATTATTTAAAACAATTTGTAAACTTCATTCCTAGAAAGACACTATCTCTACACCCTACTTGCTCTCATTTAAGCCAGGCCCAGGTTTTACAGGCATTTGTTTAAGGTAACATTTGTCAGTCCATGTTTCCTGTCCACCACCCAGCTGTTTTTTCCAACCACCGTTCCCTCTCCAGAGTCCCCTCAGTTGCCTCAACACACTTTACACAGTCTGGTATACAGGAAGAAAATGTGGTTTCAAACAACACAGAGGAGTGTCTAGTGTTTAGCTGATCATCTCCCCAGTTAGATATACCATTCTGATATGAAATGTATCAGCACAAGTGAGACTGGGAGGAGAGAGGGAGGCTACCTAAATCATCCTTGTCACAGACAGGAGTTCCCAGGAAACCACACACTAAAAGTAACATTGATGTGTGAAACAGGAAGACATGAAAGAACACCCCACTGCAGTATCCACAGCCCTTGTTTATGTGGTGAGTCTGGATAAAATGCAAGAAGAGACAAAAACACATGAAAACATCCCAGCTTCTGTCTTGAAGCACACAGCAGATCCCATCCCTAGCACTTTTAAAAGGCAAAAAATAGGAACAATGAAGATAAAACAAAACCCTAAGTATATTTTTAAGTCTGGTTCCCTTGAGTTGTAAACACTCCTGTGAGGCATTATGTTGCTAGAACTGTATACAAAATTTTAGGTAAAATTCAAGGGTTTTGGTAAAAGTTCAGATTTTTAAAGAGAAACATTCCACGGAGAGACATTTAAAAATAAACACCATTAGCTCTTAAAAAACTAGCATTTTTATTTTGGCTTTCCTAAGAAAAATATTTTCAATAATTAGAAAAAAATTGTAAGCTTTTATTTAAATCCATTTTTTTAACATCTCCTGCAACAAAATAGGGTATATTTAAAGCTTCAAAATCTAAATGAAACATCTGAAGAAGCCTTTTAAGATCATTTTGATTTACATTTTTAGGTCTATAACCTGTTGAAACGCTGACCTAATTAATTCATTAGGTTAAAAGAGTACCAAAGCTGTTGTCATCACTACCATATGGATTTTACAATTGAAAAATCAAGATACATGGAGACTACAGACAAAATGATCAAAGTGTCCATCAGTATGGTGTAACCAACTTGAAACAGAACTACTTGCTTTTCCAGAGTGCACAGCTTTTTCAAAATGCAGGTTCCATCGATTTCAGTTGCAGATGTGAGTGTTCAGCATTTCTACAAATCAAGACCTAGGAATCTTAAATTAGTATTAGAATATGAGGAACACACTCAATTAACCTCTAGGAGAAATGGTGATTTAAAAGTCTTGCCCAAGATCACACACAAACTTAGTCGGAGAAACATAGCGTGAGGTGTTCCCTGAAGGACAGCCATCTCCCTCTACGGGACCATCTTTTCTTTCAAAACTTTGCCTCATTCATCTTTTAGATGAAGCCACCTCTAGTGAAAGAGCCTGGTTTATCCTCAGAAACACTAATAAATGAGGCATGTGTCCTTTGAGAGGAAAAATATATTACAGCTGTGTGGACAGCTTTTGCTCTGGCACTGCTTATACTCTGAACACTTGGTTTTACCACTTCAGTAAAATACACTGAATATGAAAAACAATGGAAAACATTGGTTCTGTAATGTGGAAATTTGTCTTCCCACATGGTCATCATTGGCACAGAAGTCCTGTGATTTGAAAAGATTATTTAGTTTCCACATCCGTACTTTAGAAGTGCATATATTGGCCTTGTTAGTATGGTCCCTGACTGTCTTTCAGAAGAAGAATACTGCATAATTTAGTCGCTCAGTATCTCCATAGACACAGAATTACATACGTGACAGAGTTTTTGGTTTAGTGGGATCTTCTTTTCTGTTATGGCTTTTGAACAGACTATTAGAAGTAAGATCAATCCAGTTTACTCTGCTTTCAAAGAAAAGGAAAACATTGAGAGTTGCGGTGGTGCTTAGCTTCTGGGCAGTGGCTCCAGGGAAAAGAAGTTATACAATAATATAATTAAAACCATATCATCATATATACCCATGCAATTGTTCCGGAAGCAAGAAATTTTATCTCCCACTCTCTGAGAACTTGATTTTCAAGTGTATTGTTGTAGTTTTAATTTTAAAAACAATTTCCTCATTAAAAAAACCCAAAACAATTTCCCAAGAATTCTTAATAAGAAACCACCCTGATCGCTCATGTAAAACATTTAGATACTCAGCATGGATTTCTGCTATTTAAGGTAATCAGATGAAGCTGATTATGGAGGGTTAGTTGGTTTACTGAAGTTGAGGAAACAATGCCTGACCTTGTGATTAAACAATACAGGCACACAGGGTGTGCAGAAAATGAACTGACAGCAAAGATGATCTTAGCAGTTTCAATTTGATTATCCAATAGGTGTCCAGAAAGAAGGAGTCTGTAAGAACAGCTAAGGCAAGAAATAAAAAAAGAGATTGGATGAAAGTCCTCTGAATAGCTGAATGTTCAATCTTGCATTGAAATTGGTTCACTTTTTTTTTTTTTTTCATTAAGAAGAATTTTATGTTTGCAGCACTTGCCTGGAAAAAGCTTTTTGTCATCTTATGAGAACAGAAGTCTCCTTCTTCTCCTGAGTCATGGATATTACTTCTCCAGACTGGCTGGATTTAGTAAAGAAGTTGGAGAAATCCTGAAACCGTATGTTGTGAGAAATCTAAGAGAGTTTCTTGCCTACCTCGCTCTCCTAGAAGCTGCATTTCCACATGAAGCAGTGTTTGAAGCCTGATAGTTGGTGCTGGTGGGATGGTACTGCTTCAGCCTGCTTCTGGGAACAAAGCAGTTCAGTTGTGTCACGTTCAGATCATACAAGAAACTCTGTCCTCAAAGCTGGTGTTATGGAAAGATGCTATTTTACCCAATCTCTCCTATATACAAAATTTACATTTTGAAATGATCCAAATCTCCAAATGTACTTCAGAAATTTTCCAAAAGCTTTATTGATTTATCCACCAATATATATTTATATGTGTTGGCAGCGGTTTCCTGCTAGGTCTAATAATTCGAAGGGAATCCCAAATTCCTAAGGTTGTCTGCTTACAGAGCTTTGTCTCCATGGTCAGACAGTGTATCACTTCGAGCAGCAGTTCATCATTCATTCCTATGGTATGCCATGTAAGCCTAACCAGAAAAAGGAGAAACATTGTCCAAAATTTTCCACTGTGCCTTCTGGAAGCAAACCACCTTTTCCAAACTATGTGCATCATGATGTCCAAGAAAGAAAAGAAATTCTACCTAGACAAAATCAATTCAAACCAACAAACAAAAGGACAATTTGGTGTATTACAAAAAGAAAGGAAGGCCTGGAGGCATTTCACATCAGCACAGTCTTAAAAGTTTTCAGAACTAATTGCTGAAAAAAAAATAGAAAAGCTGACTGAGCAAAAGACTGCCTAGGCACACCAAAATACTCATAGACAATGGAAAATAAACTGACATGAGTGGTCTGAAGTTGAAAAAATATCACAGAAAGGATGCAAATAAACCCTGCTTGAAAACTGAAAAGCTGTTTGACATGTCTATGTAGGTGTAGTTTCTGTGATTAACAGGTACAACGGTGTTCTTTGGGGGGTGGTTTTACACTGAGCATTATTACATTGGGATTAGACATGTCAGTAGCTTGACAAACTTTGAGATTATTTTGTCTGACAAGCAGCCTAGCATTTCTACATCCACCACTTTCTCACAGAGCAACCTAAATGTTCTCAAGACCTAGCTTGCTCTAGCTTTTTACTTCCATACCAGCAAAAACAACCCAATTCACCTGTTCAACTTCAGAACATGTCTTGTACATTTCTTGCAATAGTGTACTAATATTTAGCCAAACCATTGTCACAGACTACTTCTGCAGACCAGATAAAAAAATGAAGTGAACATAATAAGCACTCATGCCAACATAACAACATTTCTCCTTGCTTGACATCCAGCATGCTTCTAAGTTATGTCTACGGTGCTGAGTTAAGAAGACACTGACCTCTGTGTCATAGTGCCTTCATCACTCTTGGCATTCTTCTGATTCTTGGTGTATTAAAGAGCCATGTGGATACTTTTTTTCCCAGAGAATGGGTTTATCAGCACAGAATGTTGTGCTCACCACAGAGCATTAGCTGCTTCGCTCTTCTGAAAGAGGAGAGCACAGAGATACTCTATAAAGTGGACTTTACCATCTAACTTCAAACCTCTCCGAAGTTCCCTCTGGTCAAAATTGTTCTAATTTTCATTAAATGGCAAGTTGTTCTGTCCTGTTTACAGTAAAAGAAGATGCAGATAGAATAAGAAATGAAAGCCAGGCAGCAAGGCAGAAAAGAGGGAGAAAAATGTTCTTTGGGACACTATATTACACAAAAAGCCAAAAGCCATGGATTTTTTTTCTGAAAGAAGCCTCATACTGAACTGAATGTCATTTCTATACATATATTTGCTATAAAAAATAAGGACCAACTCAATTCAAGACAAATCTTGCATGCTTACTGGGCAGTGTTGTCTGTCAAAAACATTTGAATCTAGTCTAACCACAACCAAAATGATTGAACTGTGGTTATGCAGGTCGAGGAGGTCACCAAGATATTTTGATAGATATCAGCACTGGCAGGCTGGAAAATGCTTGGTGAGGAGCAGCAGAAGCTGTAGAAATTCACCAGCACACTCCTCTGGAAGAAAAAGACACATGACCCTACATGACACAATCTTGTGCCAGAGAACTGAAGGGTGGGTTCCTGTTTCTACCCTGAAACTTTGGTACCCAGGATAATCAAACCACTCTGTAACTGCTCCAAAAGGAACAATCAACATTCCACCTATTCTCTGATCAAAACCAGATGGAGGTGGGAAGCCATACAGGCAGAGGAAGATGCAAGTAGAGATGTTGTTTCCCTCTCTGTCAATAGACATTAAACACACTGGAAATGAATGTAACTTCTTTTTAGCAGCCTGACAAACCTGCTGTGAAAGGGAGTGCCTACATTGCGCAGTATACCAGAAAAGACACCTGGTAGTATGGGGCCACCATTGTGGCAAGAACAAAGGAAATACTGAAAACTGCTTGGAGACTGAGTTACTTAACATCTCTTACAGCCTGTCATAATTTGCCTCTTTTTTTTTTTTCAATAGAGACAAAGAGACAGCTAGGAAATTCCAAATCATTTCTATTTATCCTGCATTAATAAATTGATTCATTATTACTCTATATCATCTGCTAATGATTGGAATCAACAGCATTAGAGTTTTCTGCTCTATAATTTTTTTATTGTTTCTTTTCATTTTATATTCTCATCATTAGAAAATAATATCAAAGTTCTGGCTGAACGCAGCTGCTCGCAGTTTCACTCTGGAACCACCATAGAGAAGTTACAGCCTCAGTACTTTAAAATTTTCCTGTCCTGCAGGACAAATTTTGTTGCATAATGTATTTTTCCTATAAAACAAGCAAATCGGTGAAACATTTCCTTTCTTTGGGCATAGATGAATTTTAGAGTAAAAAGTGTAAGCTTACAGAACCAAATTTTTATTTAACATAACTCATACCTTTTTTTCATTAATATAAATTAACACTGTACAGAAATGGAATACGTAAAGCTGTATGAACCAATGGTCTGTGTCATTAAGGTAATCAGGATGAAAATATTGCAAAGAAACAGACCTGGTGTGTGGACTTACAGTTTAGCTGACGTGCAAGTGGCTTGGTCTCTGAGGTGGAGTTGGGATGGGCTGTTGTAACTGTTGAAGGAAAATGCTGAAACTCAAAGGAGTTATTGATCTGGGCAGGGGAAATTTCAGGACAAATGATCAAGCATGTTTGCATGGCCACAATACGCCAGCGAGCTGAAATTCAAGACTTGCTACTCTAAGCATCCACACAGCAAATACTCTTGAAACTAGAATGATAACTGGGAGCTTGAGCATAGAGTAATTATAGTCGCTGATGAAGTATACCAGCACTCAGACCTCAAGACTTAAATCAGCTTTCTTGGGAATGGCCCAGACCTTTTACTCAGAAGACTTGCATATGGAAATGATTTGGGAAGCTGATCCTTGCTTCTTCTCAGTTGTTACCTAGTAACTAACTGCGCGAGTGCTTCCAGTCCATTTCACAGCAGAGCTGCACAGGTTAGCTTAAAAGGCTCTGCCAGGCAGCCAGAAAGCCGGGCAAATCAATGCCATCAGCATGTTACCGAGGCATTCGTTGGTGCTCAGGAAGGAGGGCGCATCCAGAAAGCATTGAACTCCAGGAAATTTCAGGCAGAAGTATTTGTTTCTTACCATCAGGAGCAAATTTCTGTTGGGATCAGTGTTGTCTAGCTCAAGGCAGTGACTAACTACTACTTGGAGCAAGCTGTCACTATCCATCAGCTGTGGGGATGCAGGAAAGGTTTATACCTTCTGATCAGTGGTCCTCTTCATCAGTAGTGATTGCTCATTTATGGAGATAAGCTGCCATTGTTGACCAGCTGTTTCGCACTATGGCTGCCTCTGGGAATAAGCAATCACCATGAAGCAACAGATTATTACTGAGGCTGCAAATGCACAGGTATTTACACCAAAGAATTTACCATATAGCAGTACCTAATTACGCTCAGATAGTACAACTGTCATACCCACATCCTTCTGCAAACTTTGTCTACCTTTCTTTTTCCCCCTCCCTAAAGCACCCTCTATCTTTCTCCCTCTCAGTGCGCTGTCTTATCCATCCTTTCCAGGCATTCTCCTGCCCATATCTGCGGTGTCATCACCCTACATCCTGCCCAGGAGGCAAGGGGCCAGGACACCAGGCAAGCTGTTGTCAGTACTTAGCCCAGGGGAGTCAGCTGGATGGCTGGGGGCAGACAGCCTTTGCTGGGGGCCCGTGCAGGCTGCTGTGTGCTGACAGCAATGAGAATGCCAAACAACCTGCGCGAGTGCAGTATTTTGACCAGGGTCCATGTGTCATGGCTTACATGGCACAGGTATTCAAACAGCACCCTGGAAAAACAGTGTAGTTAGAGTTGCCAAACCCAGTGGTGTGGTGTTAATTGTCTAAGCCGGTGCGCACGAGGAGCTCAGGAGCCCAGAGGTGTCAGCCAGCTGCAATGTGCTTGTCTGTGATGGCATACCTTGCTCGTCCGTTGTACTTCTGCTGAGACTATATTTACCATTTGAGCCTAACTGTCACAGAATCGCAGAATCACAAAATCACAGAATGGTAGAGGCTGGAAGGGACCTCTGTGGGTCATCTAGTACAACCCTCCTGCCGAAGCAGGGTCACCTACAGCAGGCTGCAGAGGACCTTGTCCAGGCGGGTCTTGAATATCTCCGGAGAAGGAGACTCCACCACCTCCCTGGGCAGCCTGTTCCAGTGGTCCATCACCCTCAGAGGGAAGAAGCTCTTCCTCGTGTTCAGACGGAACTTCCTGTGCTTCAGTTTGTGCCCATTGCCCCTTGTCCTGTCACTGGGCACCACTGAAAAGAGCTTGGCCCCATCCTCCTGACACCCACC
>Ga0065711_1026662_pt1 | contig 63250 bp, 28 predicted proteins | sample Hoacrofraction12_FD_59098 | JGI IMG/M metagenome (GOLD analysis project Ga0065711, IMG submission 59098) | Hoatzin crop microbial communities from Cojedes, Venezuela - Epithelial fraction 12 v2 (version 2) | ecosystem: Host-associated > Birds > Digestive system > Esophagus > Crop | place... | reverse complement strand
TTCAGCTGTTTTACTTTATTCCTTTTACATTATTTTATCTCCAAACTACAGCTCTATGGCTGGAAAAATAAAGGGAAACTCAAATATGATATTAATAATAATAATATAATTTATTAAAAGAAATATACCAAAGAGAAAAAGAAAATTTAGTAATCATGGTCAGTAGTACAGATTGTTTATATACTTCTTGCTCAGAGAAAGAATCATTAGCTAGAGAGGCAAATACATGCTTTTAATTTTTTTTTCTTGTTTAATTCTATGTATAAAAAATATATGTATAGGAATGCACATATATATAGAGGCAAAGAAATAGAAAAAGAGACAAAAAGAGTATGCATTTAATTGCATCTCAGACTATGTTCCTTGCAGATTTAGACTATATGTGCTAGAAAGAAGCATTCATGTTACTCTTTCCTTTTGTGCAACACATGACACATGTTTATGTAACAATAGTTTTTTTTTTAGTTTATATTTCTACAATTTGGGTGACCCCTAACTTTATTTTCCAAACGGAGATAACATCACTTGAAATATCATCTCTTCAGAGTGAGGATCTAACTATCAGAAATATGCCATGTAACAGCTGCTATGCCTGAATAATCTGTAGAAACAGGGAAGTGAATTTTGAAGTTTACTAGACTAGGCAGTGAGGGAGACTGAGGATAAGTTTACTTCTGAGACTGAATATATACAACTGTTTCTATCCAATAATAAATCATGGTACTAAAAGCACTCCCTCTGTCCATGACAGAGATGTGAAAATCCATGTACCCAAACAGTAGTGCTGTAAGTGATTGATGACACCTTTAGTTGGACCTATATAGCTAACTGTATTGCTGGATTGTCTGTGGAACTGACTTCTGAATTTATTTCTTTTCTGGCTCTGTTATTTTGTTTGTTTGCTGTCAAAAGAAGGGAACGTAATAATTTAGGAGTAAACCTTTTCAGTATTTCTCACATAGTTTGGTAAAAACAATATATTCTAATCACATTTTCAAATATTTCTACATATGCTGCAAGTTTCTTTAAATGACCCATTAACAATATGATTATTGAGATGAATCCTCGCACTTTGTAAAACCTCCACGTCCTTGACAGTCATCAGAAAAATCAATGTTTTGATAGATGTTTCAATGTAGTACATATGCATACAGTAAAATGATAGCAGGTTACTTGTTTATTTCTGGCACTTCCATTGCTAGACATGACCAAAATATTTGACCGTTTCAGCTGAAAAGAAGCATGTGCTTAATCTTGGAAGACTTATGATTTTATTTTTTACAGTTCTTTTGTTCATATTTAGATGATATTTACCTAGAGATTCTTCAAAGGACATACATAGTGATTCTTGTGTGTAGTTGCAGTATTTAAAAGGAATCAACACTGGAAAATGTCTTTAAACTTGTAGTAGTTCTCGAAAGAAGTCAAGTATAAAATTTTCTGTTGGTAGAGCTCAAGTACATTTTTCAGTCGGCTTTAGTTGCCCTTTTGTCTTTCACTTCCTCTTAATAACTTCCTTTTTCCATTTTTCCAGAAATTTTAACAGTATTATTCTACATTTTATAACCTGTTCCATCTTAGTCATGCTGTTCTCCACAGACTATCAAGAGCTAGCTCTAAGCAACGTAACCAGACACTGATCCTAGTCTCAAAGCTCTTTGAAATGCATTCCCTTATTCATAGACCACCAACTAGGATACCTGTGGAGCCCTGAGGAGTCACTCCAGAAAATTCTTCAGAAGTTTTTTTCTAGCTGACTTTCCTTCAAGGAACTTCCAGTGTGTCAGAATTAGGCAGAATTATGTGGGTTTTGTTGTTGCTGTTGTTCATTCAGGGAGCGAGATAGGAGGACAGGATAAAAATACTTGTGAATTACTAAATTGCTCAAACCAGGGAACAAAGGTTTGACAAATCCTGGTAAGCGGGGAACAATAGCCATTTGTGCTATGGTATTGAGTATACTTGTAGCTGTTGTATTTTCATGAGATGATTGTTAAAAATGCGGTTACTCCAATGATAAATCTAAGTTCTATCTACATGACATGCACCATTTACGCCTTTCTCTCTTGGCTGTAAAGTCATCCAGAGGAAAAGCCAGCTGCAGTCACAGTGCAGAAGAGGGAGGGCTACTGCACATGGTAGCAGGCCTCATAGTGCACCATCAGTAACCCACCAGTAAGTTCTTTTGCTTATGAAACCAATCTTGTAAGTTTAGGGCTCTTTCACAGAATCACAGAATCACAGAATGGTAGGGGTTGGAAGGGACCTCTGGAGATCATCTAGTCCAACTCCCTGTCGAAGCAGGGTCACCTACAGCAGGATACACAGGACCTTGTCCAGGCAGGTCTTGAATATCTCCAGAGAATAAGACTCCACAACCTCCCTGGGCAGCCTGTTCCAGTGCTCCATCATCCTCAGAGTGAAGAAGTTCTTCCTCATGTTCAGATGCAACTTCCTGTGCTTCAGTTTGTGCCCTTTGCCCCTTGTCCTGTCGCTGGTCACCACTGAAAAGAGTCTGGCCCCATCCTCTTAACACCCACCCTTAAGATATTTATAGGCATTTAGAAGATCCCCTTTCCACCATACCTCTTTTGTACATCCAAACATTATAAGATCCTCCCAAAACTATCACTATGATTTTGTTAAATGTCATCAGTGATGTACTTACTTTCAACAGATCAAGATTTCTTTTATATTCCTTGTAATTCTGTGCTTGTTCGTCCCTGCAGTATTCTGTTTGTCTCAAATATTGTATTTTCTTTATTGGAGTATTTTCCTGATCAGTTGAGGAGACTTCTGAGAAGACCTTTTTGTCATCTCTGTTTCCTGTGCTGTCTGACTTCCTTCTAGTCTTTCCATTACACGAGGCAGTCACATATCTAAGCTGTGGTTTGTCCTACTAAAAAAAAAAGTTTATATTAATTTGTTCCAAATCATGTTCTGTCCTCAATCTCCTGAAACAAAGGCCATTAATGATCAATTTAAGTGTAAGTGCACTTAAGTGAGCCGGATCTCCCTCTGGTGGCTTTCAAAGGCACATCCTCTCTTCATTTGTTTACTTCTTTTTGCTGCTACTGTTGTTACTACTTTGGTGAATTATGTAAAGTTAAAGCATGAAATAAGAAAAAAAGAATCAAGGAAATACATAATAAAATACAATATTAAGCATGGGATCTGGAGAAAAATAACAAAAAAGAAATGTGATCTTAGAAAGAGAAATATGCAAATAGCTACTACTCAGTCCAATGAAAGCTATTTACATCTGGCCATACTTGTAGGTTTGCTTGTTTGAACATTTTAAATAGTTTTTGACTGTTCTTTCTAGCACCCTTACCAAATGTAAAATATTGCTTAATCAATATCAAAACCCATGACTGTGGTGTTCCAGTTTTATGCAACGGACTCTGAGGCAATAGATAGTTGATTATCAACCAGTTTTCCAAGAAAAAAATCCACAACTACAAGGTTAAGTGATCTTCCAAGTTTCTGAATAGTCATTCCTGTTTTGCTAAACATATTACAAAAATTACAAAAACAACCCCTCAACCTGCAGAAAACAATAAATTCAGAAAATAAACTGCAGTGGTAGAAAGTAAAAGTGTAGTCAAAGTTACAATCCCTGCATCTTAATGAAGTTGTAGCCAGCTTCATTAAGAAGGCTAAGCATCATGCTACTCAGCTGGCAGAAATCACGATATCAGAATCTGAGTCTGCACATACAGCAAGGACAGTGTTTTATTCTATGACTTAGCTCTTGCAACATCTTCAGTGATACTCAGAATCTAAATGTATCTCTCTGCAATGTAATGTTTATATATAAACTGAGAGCTCAATTCAATTGTCAAAACTTAAACTTGTATAACCATTTGAAATGCCTTGTACCAATCAAGGCACCCACACAGATCTTGAAAATATCAGATGGGACCTCTTCTTGCTTAGCCTCAAGATACCAGACTAACAACTAGAGGTCAGGTTGATTTTCTACTGCCATCTTCAGTGTCACTGAAAATTTGTGTTCTGACAATTGAATCCAGTTTCTAGTCAATATATCAAACAACGTGTAGAACGATTGCTATCCATCTAAACAAAAATGTCTACCCTAGGGTGAACTGAAAAGTTGTTCTGACTCATATGAATGTGCTGAGTGGATCTCCTTGACTTTGTGAGAACTTAGGCTTTTGTGTAAACACCTACATACAAATGCTTAGACTCAAATACCTTGGTTTGAAGATCAATGCTGCTTTTTGTAGGAATACTGAAAGGAAAAGAGAGGAGGAGAACAGCCTGAGAGAGAGGAGATTAGGACAGGGTGATGTGGAATGAGCTGAAGTAGAGAAATCTTGCTTCTCTAACCCCTGAATTTGACAAGGGGAGAACTAAAACTTTTTTTTCCAAATGCCTATTGTGATTTTACTGATTTTTGTTTTTCTTAGAGAATCTGAGCTGTGATTTTAGCCATACCTTTCAGAATAGCTCTGAAGAAGTTCTATGACAGTAAATCTAATTGAATGTTTTCTGCACTGCAAAATCTGTTTAAGAAATTTTCACTGCCTCTCACTTTGCTGTCTCATCTCCGTGTGTCTACAAATCCACTGACATTTGCTGATGGTGTAACTGTCAGAGTCATACTGTAAATCAGCTTGGTGAAATGGTTCACATTATAAAACAAGAAAGAAAACATCTTATTGTTTCCAGAGGAGAAGGTTAATATAATACTGTTTTATCGGTCACATTGTTCTGATGATTGCTCTTTTGTCTATGTTGCCTGTATCGTACAATGGTAACAGACAGTGCAAAATTCCCTCGTGTAGTGACTTAGTTAAGCAGGCAGTAAATAAAAGAAATCATGTTGATCCAAAGCTGTATACAGTACCAATTAGTTTTATGAGGGAGGGAAGAAGCAGGTGAGTATCTCTATTTATTTTTGTATATTTAACCTGAATCCAACCTAAATGTGTTTTACCCAAATCAACATTTTCAATGGATCTATGATTAAGTATGTTCATTGGACAGAGGTAATGATCTAAACGGACAGGTCAGACACTGGTCTGGGAAAGAGCTTAAAACACAAACCTGCCAGTAAAACAGATTAGCAGGAAATGAGGAAATATTGAGAAAGATACAGGCTTAGTGGAAAGAAAAGTAAAAGAAGCAATGACATTGAAAACATAAGTGTATGGCAGGAGACAGGAAGAGGAATAAAGCAGTATGGAGTGAAACAGAAATAAATTTAGATGCTGTGGGAGAAGAAACATGGGAGCAGTGAACCACACACCACTGGCCAATGAAGTCACTAATGGATGCAAGCTGACATGTTCCTCCCAAAGCATGGCTTTCCCTATGCAGCCCAGTGGAGAAGTTTGGTTTCCCCAGCTATCCATCTTACCCCTGCAGCCAGACACAGTAAATCCTTCTTACATAGACTTGCATACACTTTGCGTGACTCATCTGCATTATCACACACACTACCTCCAACAAATTGGGGAAAAAAAAGCCTGATACCTTCAGCTTACATTCTTATCTTATTGGATGGGACTGTTTCAGCATAACTGGTGCTTCAGTTGGTAATTCAGGCATGAGCAGATCCAGAAGATCTCCTACCCAACCTGTAACAAAAGCTGCTTAAAGATGTCTCTAGGATTAACTATACTGTTGTCATCTTGGTGAGAAGCTCCTTTTCAAAAGTGGGAAACTGACAGCAATAGTGCCAGATGACTGGAAGCATATATAGGAGCTGTCAATGGTAGTACTTTCTTTGTCTTTTTTTAAGTTAGCTTGCATGTATTTCACCTCACTGTTTATTTTTTAAAGACAGAAGTATAGAAAGGGCACAAATCATATAGTGGGATACTACATGTACTTAAAGTATAGTCTTGTGGGTGTATAAGAATTGATCCAAGACTTACAAATGAACTTCAGCCTTAACCAATTAGCGTGACTTTTAGAATAGATGGAGTGGATATATTTTGTGCTTTGCACACACACTAAATGGCTGCTTACCTCTTTGTTTAGATTTAAGAAATGAAGGCCTATATACCTGCAAGTCAGTAGAAGTTTTTAATGCTCCAGGTAAAAATAAAAGGTGGCTGAATATACAGAAGTATTTATTAACTGTGTCTGATTCGCCGAGGGTTTGTATCAGCAAGATCCACTGACTGAGCTGAGAAGTCTGTTCTGACGCATTATAGCACAAAACTATTCCCCTGGAATACACCTTCTAAGATTTACTTTCAAAGCTTCCTGTGGCCTGAACATACACACTAACAATGTTTAAAAGGTACAGATAACTAGGAGGTGATTAGTTCTTGTTTAAATGAACTACCTCATTCTATCCTTTTCTTTTAATCATAATAAATCATAATTGCTGTTGATACCTTGTTAAAAACACTGTAGAAAAGAAGTCCTATGCTATTCTTGTACTACGTCTTGGCAATAGAACGTACATTGTGAAATTTTCTTTCTGAAAATTTTTACTCATTACTGTCTGTGGCACAAAACAGATCGAAAAAAATGCCATGTTCAGACTGACAGCATAACAAATAGGCATTAGCTGAATGAAAAGAGTTTTGGAACAGGAGAGAAGAAAGACAGTGTTTCGTTTCTCTATAATTTCTAACCTTGAATTTTTAATTCAGAGACAAGATTTAGTTAGTTCTTACACTGGTATGAAATGGAAGAAAATGTGGCCAAGGAACTTCCTCTTTAGCCTAAATGTGTCAGGTTTTTTTATAATAAAAATTCCTGTGAACTTCTTATTGATCCTTTGTCTGTCCTATGATGAGACAAGGACGTAAGGATGCACAGCTGTCACTCATCTACCTCTCAACAAGAATATCGCTCTGACGAAATTACCTGTGCTTTAGTTATCACTAGCAAAAATTAAGTCATGGGAAACTTGCACCCCATATACTCCTGCAGTTTCAAAGACCTCCACAGGGCTCCTTATGAAGCAGTGGGTTTATAACTCTGCAATGTGCTTCATAAATAGTAAGTTCAAACTTTTCCATAGGGATGCTTACCTTAAGGTGAAAGACAGAGACATCTTGGAGTTTCCTATCTGATATTTCAAACTGCATTTGCTTTAGCATTTAAAATCCTTCCACTCCTACTGCTGTTATACAGCCACCTCTGCAGTGCTTAGTCATCATCAGAAAATGTGAGTGGAAGATCTATAAGGGCAGCTTTCTCTAGCCTTAACACTCCAAAAGTGCAGATTTGCAGCTAGTTCTCTGATTCTGCTTTTTCCAAGTAGACATGCCAGCTCTTAGCACTATTCATTTCCATATTTCTTCTTTCATGTTTTTGTTGTAATGTATGCATCCTCCGAAATAAGTTGCAAGCAGCACAATCAGAGCATCAGGAAGAATATGGAAATTTTCAGACTTCACAACAATTACGTTTTCTATGACAGGCTTTGATGTCTTCTGTATTCACACTTATGTCTGTTATGGATTTGCTTGGCAAGGTTTTGGTAGCGAGAGGGCTATAGGGGTGGCTTTTGTGAGAAACTGCAAGAAGCTTGCCCCACGTCTGATAAAGATAGTGCCAGCAAGCTCAAAGACAGACCCGTCACTGGGCAAGGCCAAGCCAATCAGCAACGGTAGTAGCGCCTCTGTGATAACATGTTTAAGAAGGGGAAGAAAAAAACTGCGGTGAAACGGCAGTGGAGAGAGAGGAGTGAGATGATGTGTGACAGACATCAAGGTCAGTGAAGAAGGAGGGGGAGGAGGTGCTCGAGATGCAGGAGCAGAGATTCTTCCCTTGCAGCTCATGCTGAAGACCATGGTGAAGCAGGTTGTACCCCTGCAGTCCATCGAGGTTCATGGTGGAGCAGATCTCCTCCTGCCAGGACATGTGGACTGCTGGAGAGCGGACCCCACGGGGAAGCAGGTGGATGCCTGAAGGAAGCTGTGACCCTGTGGGGAGCCCATGCTGGACCAGGCTCTTGCCGGGACCTGTGGACCCGTGGAGAGAGGAGTCCACACAGGAGCAGGTTTGCTGGCAGGGCTTGTGACCTCATGGGGACACACACTGGAGCAGCCTGTTCCTGAAGGACTGCACCAGTGGGAAGGACCCATGCTGGGGCAGTTCATGCAGAGCTGCAGCCCATGGGAAGGACTCGCTTTGGAGAAATTTGTGGAGAACTGACTCCCAAGAGAGGGACTTCATGCTGGAGCAGGGTCAGAGTGTGAGGAGTCCTCCCCCTGAGAAGGAGGAGCGGCAGAGACAACATGTGATGAACTGACCATAACGCCCAATCCCCGTCCCCCTGTGCCGCTCAGAAGGGGAGAGGTAGAGAAATGGGATTGAAGTTGAGCCTGGGAAGTGGGAGGGGTGGGGGGAAGGTGTTTTATAAATTAATCTTTCCTTTTCTCCCCAAGATCAATCTGTTTTGTCCATGACGGTAATTAGTGAGTGATCTCTCCCTGTCCTTACCTCAACCCTGGAGCCTTTCATCATATTTCCTCTCCCTTGTCCAGTTGAGAAGGGGGACTGAGAGAGAAGTTTTAGTGGGCACCTCGCATTTATCCAGGCCAAACCAAAACAATGTCTAATAAACACATCTAAGTAATGACTACCAAAATTAAATCTTATTCTTTTTTCCCTTTGTCATAGTATTTTTGGCAGTCTGAAATAGTATATGTGCATTCACATTATTTCTCAACTAAGCAAAGTACACAAGAACAACAAAAACATAGAAGTGCAAGATTTTTTCTAGCTTTGAAGATAAATTTTCAAAAATAAATCATCTAATAAATCAACATTATGAAACAATTAAGAGTACTGCACATTTTGTTAAAATATAAAAAAATTACCATGACAAGCACAGATCAATAAGAGTCAGAGACACAGTGATAATAGTAAATTTTCTGATGTTAAATGTGGCAACATCTCAAAAAACTCTGCAATTAGAATCAATAGTCAGTACAATAGTCTTCCTTTTCATATTTCTTTAGAGGACTTCTCTATTTTTATCTGTCAGAACATACTATCTGCTGTCACTCAACATGGTTGTTGGCTATTTACTTAATAGATTTTCTCAGCATGTCTCTCACCTGCACCCCAAATTATGCTCTTAAAATAAAAATATAGCTTTTCCTTCTTTTCCAGGAAGAAAAAATGAGACATTTCCTCTAATGATATTCTTCTTCGTACTACTTGTTGTTAAATGTACAGTGTCTTTCTATGAATTGGACCAAACCATAGCACACATATGGACTCAGAAATATATGATCTCTTTTACTTTGTATAAGCATTTCACACAGCAATAATCAATAATAACATTATTCAAGCCGTGGTGAAGATTGTCTTCTGAGGACACCCTTCTCCATTTTCATGAGGGAGTGAGCTATTTATGTTGGTGTGAATATATCTGACATCGTGTTGAGGAATAGTGAAGAACAGGTTGACTATAAAAGCTGTTCTAAAACTCACTTACTCCTTACCCTTCTCAGCTGTGTACTATACAGTGTATCTTTAAGGGATCTATAGTCTAGAAAGCAGGCTGAAGGGAACTGATGAACTAACAGTAAAAAAGCAAATCTCCTCTATTCTACAGTGAGAATGAAGCATCTTTATCAATTACAACTGCAGTTATAAAAGGATGTGACTCCTCTGACTACGCGTACACAGTTGTAGATCCCTGCATAAGAGGTTCTGTTCCTGACCTCTATTTTATGCTTAAACCTAGGTTTCTGGCACCGTTTAAGACACTTGACTAATTCTCCTTGCTTCTTTTCTGCTCCTTCAAAAGGGCATGTTTCTGAGTCGTATCTGCCAGTCTTAGGCAAATGTTTTGGATACTGTAATGTGGATTAGAAAGCATAAGGTGCCTACATCAAGGTAACTGAATTGAGCCTCTGTGGTTTTAATAGCTGTGTGACAGGAGGTAGTTAACCCCAAGAGCAGCCATTTACCTTTATTAGTAAAAAATGAAGCCAAGAATGACAAGTTCATACATACTCATCCTTAGTGGAGATGACAAATTCAGGTCACATGAGTTCCTCTTCAGGAACTTTTCCAAACAACTCCAAAAGGATATAAACAAATTAATAAATAGTAAATAAAAAATGTATTTCAAGAGCTACCATTATTTTTCAAAAAATGTTTAAGTACTCAAAGAACAACAGAACTTCTCCTGTTATTTTTAGAATAATATTACTAAAAATGAAATTAATATGAAATGGACATACAAATGAAATCACAAATATGCATTTCTATTTTATTGAAAAATAACAATCAGCCAAGGCCTTGAGGTAATACAATTTTTAATGATGTAAATTTAAAAGTGCATTTTTGTGGACTCTTGCTAACACAAGAAATCTCTTCTACTTTCTTCACATATATCTCTATTATATTTTCTAAATGCATGTTTAGATAAATGATGTTTCATAAATGAAAGCGCAGTAGAAAATCACTTAGGTGCACTGTATCGTAACAGAGGATACTTTAAAACCTTTCAAGAAAAAAAGTACTTCTCCAGTTTTGATAATAGAAATGTGGTGGCTACTGTGACAAGGAATTTAGGAAGCCTTTGAAGGAAAATCTCTGTGTCAGAGTCTATTTCTAGTTTATATTCACAGGTGGCAAGATATGTGATGTGACATGTAGAAATAATCACTCTGTCATATTCACTAAACCTATTCTTACAGGTGTGATGTTCACAATATATTTTTCAGCATTGTAAGAATACAAAGCCATCAGGTTTTTTACTACTCACTCGTGAAAAAAAACCTTCTATCTGGTTTACACTACAGATTCATCTTGCATTAAGAACTAAACTTTTCTGCTGCTTCTTTTTATGCCAATGTTTTGCTATTAAAAGAAACTCTTGTTTTTCAGTCTTACAAATATTTCTCTGTCTTCGATTGTTTCACGAGGGGCTGTCATTCACCATCAGCAGAGATACCTCTCCCTCAGAGTGGTGACCTCTGTAGTTATACAAATTGCACTCCAAACATATTCTTCATTATTATTTGCAACACTTACACACAGAAAATGTGGGGTATTTTTCCATAATTTTCCTTTCATACACAGTCACTAACTTTTTAAAAGCTTCTTAAACTGTTGCTTTCAGGGTCTGATTTTTTTCCTTTTTTTTCAGAAATCTTGTCTTTCATCAGTACAATTCAACTGCTTCCAGTCATAACAGAACTACTGTAATAATAATAAAAATATCTTAAAATTAATTTGGTTACATTACCAAATAATCCATAACCCATTTGGTACACGATAGTGCTCTATTTAGTGAGGCAGATAGTCAGCTGATACAAACTGGAGCGGCTATAATCCAATGTGACATAATAGAACTGCAAGGGAACCAAAAAACTTTAAATTCACAGGGAAAGTCAAATAATTAGCAAAACACTGGTTTGTTCTCTAGTACGCAGGCAAATGTGGTACTCTGATTTTAGAAAAAGATAACAATTTCTTAACATAAATTGTAGATATTTGGAAAGATACACTCACTTGACTTAAATATTGCAGTTCTACAAGTGATGACACTAAGTTTCATAAAAGATAAATACGCAACTTCTCAAAAAGGTCAGGAAATTACCAATCATCAGATGACGATCAAATCTTCTGTGGAGTAATGAAACTGTGGCCTGACAGACTAGAGAGTTTGAGAAATATTCCTGGTTATTATAATAACCTTATAAGATATACGCAACATGAGAAATTTTAGTTTTTAGCTACTCTGTACTTTCTAGCTACTCTGTAGCAGTAGTCAGATGTTATCCCAGTGAATAATATCTAAATAGTCAACAAATGGAAAAAATTGTCATGTGCAATCAGGAAGTCCACCAGCAAAGTCTACTTACATAGACTTGACTGCCCTTGACCAAAGTATCATCTCCAGATATCTACATTGTAAACATGGGTATTCACCATAAGATAAAATCTTTTGTGTTCATGTTACAATTTGCTAATATGTTATATGTTCACCCAGTAGACTACTACTGACTAATACTGAATCATATCACTGTGCGTTATGCCAATAAACTGTCCTTGTCCTTCCATCTCCCATCCATATACAGGGGCTGTAAGATATCCAGAAACATGCTAAGATCACACTGAGCCCTTATGTACTGAAAAGTGGTTGCATAGATGTACTAGAAAGTAGCATGCCATTATACTTGTGAGACTCCAATACAGACTATGTATTCACTTTAGTGTTTTCATGACTGTGTATTGTTTTGTAATGAAATCTCTAGCTTTTTTTTAACCTTTTTTTAACCTTTTAAGAAACTTCCATTCTCATCAGCCAGTGCCATTTGATGTGTAATTTTTGATTTCTTATGATTTATACAGTAACACAACCTAAATTAGTAAGTACAATCTGCTTGGCCTTCAGCATGTTTGGTCTTCTTTATTTATAAGTAGCTCTGCTGCTAATTTCATTCTTTTATTCATTTCTTGAAGATGGGTTATACAAACTTTCTTTCAGTCCTGTCATTTCTTTGCATCAAAATTCCTGTGTGATTTTCTATTATTGATAATTTTCTTTCAAGAACAGCATGACATTTTAACCCCATTTAATTTATGGTCTTTTCTATATTAAAATAACACTTCATTTAATTCAGTTGTTGTTTTGCAACTATTGGAAAGATATCAAAGAGGTCAGATGTATTTTCTATATACTTTCTTGGTTTAATTTCTGATATAAGAAGTTGTATGTTTAAGAAAACCCAGAAAATATTTAAGATGGTCTTTAATGCTGGATATAACTGTATTTCTTTATGAATATTACAAAACACAGAGCTGTCATGGGTCTGGATAAAAAACTATACCAAGGGTCGTTCATGGTTCAAATCTTGTGTGTAGGAGAAAAGAAGACAAATACAATATTTCAACATAACACCTGAAAATACATTTTAATGTTAGGAATAATTAATTACTAGAACAGCTTACCTGAAGAGGCTCTGTGGGGTCTGTGGAGAGAAAAATTGCAGATATCTTTGAGAAGGTGTCAGGAGTGACAATGGCATATTTGATTCTTCTCAAGGAAAGGAAAGGAAACATGCATTTCCACAGGAGGACGAAGAAGGAATCGGAAACTGTAATGGGAAACCTGGAAGATCTGTGCTCCTGAGGCTAGCAGAACACTTCAGTCCCTTCTAAGCTTTATGTCACAGAGTGAGCTAAATATTCACCTTATTCCTTTACGCTTTTCTCCACCATCTAATATTTTGGTGAATTTAAAAGGGAACCATATTTCTGGAAGGGAGCCATAAAAAGCAGTGGGACTGGGTGTTTCAAGAAAGACACATAATTCTGCTAATGGTAACTTTAAACAAAGAATCTGTTCCTAAGTAGACCCACTCAAAAAATATCTGACTAGATTGATGGAAAACATTTTTAACCTGATGTCCTTGTTTTGTCTGGCATTGCGCCAATTTTGCTCCTAGTAGCTGCTTTGTTTCGGATTTAGTACAAGAAGAATGTTGATAATACACTGATGTTTTTAGCTGTTGCCAAGAAATCACGGACTTTTTCCAGTTTCCCATGTATGGCTAATGAACAGGTATACAAAAACTGGGAGGGAGCACAGCCAGGCAACAAATACAAGCTGGCCAATGGAATATTCCACACCACAGACATCATGCTCAATTTATAAATGGGGGTTGGCCAGTGGGCAGGAACTCTCTTTTCTGTGAGTGTGAACTTTTCTGGGAGTTCAGTCTTTTTACATGAGTTAGGCAAGTTCTTTGAAATCCACCAGCTCTGAAGTTCTGCAATCACTACCCAGGAACTGGCTCCGCAATCATTTGTTAGGCAGTGAGAAAAATGGTCATGTGTATAGCTTGTTTTGCATACGCATTAGAAGTATTAGTATTCTTTTCTTTGTTGTATTATTAAACCGCCTTTATCTCAACCCACATGTTTTAGTTTTTCTCATTCTCCTCCCCATCCTACTGAGGGGACACAGATTGTGTGAGCGGCTGTGTGATCCCAGTTGCTGGCTACCGGGTTAAATCACAACACCTGAATTTTAGCCTAGGCCATTATAATATTCTTGTCTTTTTGCTTCTCAGAATAGGCGTTGAATAAATAATTTTCTTTACAGGATGCCTGCAGGTAGTGTGGTAGCCATAGAACTACTGTGCTGCCAGGTTGAGAATGTGAGAGCACTGTGTGACTTATTGAGCTGTGACAATGATCTGTACTGCTGCAAACACACACACAAAACAACTTGGGTTGAGGTATTTCACGAGTATTTCCAACAACAGAAGAAGGCAAATTTAGGAAACATGATTATACATTCCCTGATCCAAGGTGGAGGAAACAGTGCTTCTCTATACATCTGTTGCATCACGAAAAGCTTTCAGAAAGCTTGGGCTGAATGTACAAAGCTAGAGGTCAAGTGATGGAAGTATAAAATAGTAATCATGATATTACTGCAAGTACTAAAATATGTCAACGGCTTTAGATTTCTATGTAGGATTTGCATTTTTATTAGCATTCAGTGAGCCAAACTGCAAAATGAGTTTGGCAAATTTACTGACTTTTGACAGACAGCCAGTAATTCAGGGGAACAGAAGGCACTTGACGCAATGCTCAAATATTTATTTGCATTTTTGATCTACTTGTTTATTTTCTGGAACATGCTGATGTTATACATCCCATTGTAAAGGGATGAGGATCAAAAAATGCTTTTAATATAGGCAGAAACCATGTGTGACAGATGCTTCTTTGTGTCTAGCAGTATCTTTTGGTCTAAAGGTTATAGAGAAGCTCTGCTTTGAATGACTGGTATTTTCTGTTAAAAAGACAAATAGCATTAGTGACATTGTGCATAATTGCCTAAAACTCAGTAAACAGTATGAAAACAGACCAGTTCAAGACTCTCTAAACATGTAGGTGACTAAATTTGTTAAGCATGTGATCATCCTATATGTACAAAAGTGACTACTGTAAGGAGACAGGTGCCCGTGTCCCACCCTCTGATTTACAGAGAACGACACTTATGTAGATACATACATAAACTCTGCTGAGAGGTGGTGGTGACCTTTTGTATAAAGCGGAGTACCTAGATCACCGAACTATAAAGGAGGAATCTTCTTGTTTCAATGTCTGTGCTCTCTTTTCTTTCAGAACATCTTGTTCATATTCATCCAACCTGCTGTTATCTTGAAAAACAAGACCTCCTGTTTCTGAAGTAAGTTCTGTAGTTACTAAACTGTGATTTTGAAATCATAGTGGTCAATTTCATCACCTCCAACAAGTTCTTATCTGCTAAGGATCTCTGTCCAGAAAGCATCCTGCAAGCATGGAAACATCCCCTATTTATGACTGTTCCCTTACATATCTTCAGTGGGAGGAAGACTATGCCCTAAAACAGGTAGATGGGATTGTCCCTGAAATTCTATACATCTGTCTACAACCCTCACCCTCTGTCTCACCTGTACCCTGTTATGTGGGTAGTTAGTACTGTCTTCTGTGGTTCCAGGTCTTTAAAAATTCTGTGCAGTGGTTGACTGAGTTAAGCAGACCATTTTGTACTCTTCTGAGTATTTTTCTTAGAGATGCATTTACCATATATCCAAGAGTGTTGCAGAAAAAACAGAATTAGTGTGTTAATTGCTTTACTTGTGAAAATGAGTATGTTATAGTACCACACAGTAGGTAAATTTTTAAAATGTTCTTCCTTAAGTAATAAGTGACGTATGTTCTCTCAGTCTCTCATACTTAAAAAAATAAAATAAGATAATACTCACAGTATTTAACAATTGCAGAGGACGTAAATACAGTCTTATTGTTATTGGTTTCTATTTCACAGCTTTTCTAACTCAGCTTTACATTTTTGTACTGCCCCTTACCACTGAAATTCTCATTTCTTTCCTCATTAGTCATAAATGTGAGCTACCTTACCAGTGGTGGTTTTTCATCTCTCTGACCATTTTTGTGGTCATCTTCTGGACTTGTTCCAACAGGACCATATCCTTCTTGTATTGAGGACTCCAGAGCTGGATACAGTACTGCAGGTGGGGTCTCACCAGAGCACAATAAGTTTACAGAATCACCTCGCTTGGTCTGCTGACCTTGCTTCTTTTGATGCAGCCCAGGATACAGTTGGCTTCCTTGGCTGCAAGAACACTTTGGTGGCTCATGTTCAATTTTTTATCTACCAGTATTCCCCAAGTCCTTTTCAGCAGGGCTGCTCTCAGTCCATTCATCCTCCATCCTGTATTGATACTGGTGATTGCCCTGAGCCAGGTGTACGACCTTGCACTTGGCCTTGTTGAACTTCATGATGTTCATACAGGCCCATTTCTCAAGCTTATCCAGGTCCCTCTGGATGACATCCCATCCCTCAGCCTGTCAACTGTACCATTCTGCTTGGTGTCATCTGCAAATTTGCTGAGGGTGCACTCAACCCCACTGTCTGGGTCATTAATGAAGATATTAAAAGATTTTATGGGGGACAGATTCTAATTTAGCACCACAAAATGGCAAAAGAATCGTATTCTTATTTTGTATTACAATTATAAAAGCTGCAAAACTCTTAAAATGTGAATTGTAAAACATACCCAGATTTTATTGTGCTTCTGTGTAATAATAGCTGGTATAGGTTGCTACTTTCCTGTCTGTACCTGAGCAGTCATCAAAACCAACAATCACATCCTCCCAAGCAGATGTTTCAACCCAGTGTTTCAATTTCACTTTAGTCTTTTTGCTGTCAGATGAAGGATTTTAAATCAAAAACTTGAAGTGAGTTCACTTGTATATCTACTATAGTGCTTTATTAAATGAGGACTGTGTTTTGACCTTTTTCCTTCTGCTTTTCTAAATATATTCAGCAATTAGGGGAAATCACACATTTAATAGCCACAGCTTCTGGGAAGCAGGTATTAGTTTTTAAATAATTTCACATCTTAGTACTTTATGTCTTTATTTCACCCCTGGATAATTTGTCCTACCAAACATTATGAGGCAGGAGCCTCCATTTTAAACCTGGTTCCTGTATAAAAAGAATGGTATTCACTTTATTCAGAACTTGCATCTGAGATAGTGCTGTGATTTGGCCATGGCCAGCAGCAAAGGTCCACGTGGTCGCTGTATCGCCCCTCCCCTCACTGATCTGGGGAGGAGAATGGAAAGAAAAAGGCAAAAAACTTATGGGTCGGGATAAGGTCAGTTTAACGAAACAGCAAATGAAGTGAACAGTAACAACAATAATACTGATAAGGAGAATATACAAAACAAACAGCGAAATGCACAGAGCAGCTCTCACTACCTGACACACAGCGTGCTCCTGAGCCATGATTAACTTCCCCCCGCCCAGCTCCCCCACTCAGCACTCAGCATGATGGCACACGGTATTGAATACCCTGTTTCATTTGGGCAGTTTGGGTCAGCCTGTGTCAACTCCCAGCTTCTGGTGAAAATTGGCCCTATCCTGGCCGAACTCAGGACAGAGAGTCTTGTGGAGTCCAGTTATGTTAAAGAAGAAAATCAGTTATATCTAGCTATGTGTCATTGTACCCTAAGGACGAAATTGGAAATTGGAAATAGTTCAGATGAATTTTTGAATTGTTTAGTTTTTTTAAGAGGAATCTAAAGGATTGCTAAACTACTTACTACTAGTCATCTGAAGTTAGTTGAGTGGATTCACCTGTGACTGCTTTTCATTTTATAGAGTAATGTATTTCAAATGCAAAATGTTAATCTACTCTAGCCTTTATATTTGACAGAGATGCTGGAATAACTTCATATCAAGCTGCTGAGGTTCTAATGTCTATAGTGCAAAACGTAATCATGACCCTGTCTTTCCTTTTGTCTGGATTCATTTGCAGCTATGTAGGACTGGCTCACAGGAACATCACAAGAAAGTCGATCCTTGAATCTCTCAGAATTACACGAATAATCAAGAATCTGAAAAAAAGAAGAAGAAAAAAGAAGAATTCCAAGGGATCTTCATGTGCTGAACAGAAACACAAGTACATAGAGATTTTGATATCTTCCAATATCTCTTAGCTTGTTATTAAGGGGATAAGAAAAGATGCATTTAAACTGGTCCAGTAATCTAGAAACTGACTTGAGACAGACAAGACATATGACTATTTTCAAGGTGACTGAGAGGAATTCTAAAGGATACACATACAGGGAAGAAGAATAGAAAAAAAAGTTTTAGAAAAGACCAAAACAAGGTAGTACAGAACAAAAAATAACATCTGTCCCATTTATTTGAAATCTTCATATCATTTTTCTTTTATTTATCAATCCACTTTAGTATAAAAAAGTTATTGTAATCTTTTAACTATCAGCAGAAAACTGCTCCCTGAGAAGTGACTAGATAGATTCAACTCCTATTTTACTAGGTAGTTACTCACAAGTATGCACGAAATCAACAAAGGAAAAATACTGCTACAATAGCTTCAGAAAAATACAGCCACAGCAACTTAGGTGAAAGGTTATGCAGATGCAAGTGAAAAACAAACCACATAACTGCAAATGGAAGGGTCTTTAGCATTGCAAAGATTAGGCATCTGTGACACTATGCAACAATCCACCACTTGATTTTCCCCAGGGAATCACTAGGAATCACCAGGATACTGGCCACAGAAACTGTTCTCACAGCACACAGGGCTGCATCATCGTTTTTCATCCAGGGCAGCCTGCCCACTCTGTAATCTTCTCTAGACTACTTCAGTGGTGAGAGATCACTTTGGATGTAATGCAGGCTTCCTGCTCTTTGTGCTGTTACCTGTACACAGCAATACAGTTAGATACATATAAAGACTAACAATATAGCAGATATAAGCAGTATTATGAGGATGTAACACTAAACATAATAGTCCAGTAGCTGATGGTAGCCATATGACAAAGATGCAATAACAAAGGAAGATGTACATAACAGGAGTTACATAATAACTAAGTTAGTGGTTGCACAGACAGTCATTCCAGCATGATGGACAACTTGATATGTGGTCATACACCACTGCTGCAATTCTTTCAGCAACTTCTGTGCCACTTGCCGGAAGAGATTCTTACCCTGGAGTACATGATCCTGTACAGCTCCCACCTCCCACCAGTTCAGGAAATTCCCATTGAATTCTGCTCCTGGATTCTGTTGTTCTATGGCTTCAACAAGGTATCTGAGTATTATTCACCGTCACTCCACTGGCATTCCCATACTCCATGTCTGGGGCATGCTAAACTTACACTGTCATCTTCTTAAGTGAGTACTGCACACATAGTACCATTACCACTGTTCAACACTGTTGTGGATTAATCTAGCAAGGATGATATGCACTTTACTGCTGGGGCACTGTCCTCATAGTCATGCAGTTCATTGAGCTTGACGTCCATTGCTGTGGCTGACATTTTTCACACCCTTGACGTCTATTGAATGACCAGAATCGTCTGCCCACTTTCCCACTGAGTGGCTTGCCCACTTCCTGATGTATTACTTAGGGTACAAGAATATATAAAAATGATACATTAGGTGAAGGTTCAAATATATATTGCCTTATTTACTCAGACTATGCCTACCACCTTATGTGCTCAGAATTTAACATTTAAAAAAAACAATATTATTTGGATAAAGGAATCCCCAGGGAATAATTTCAGCTACAAATGCAGACTGGTGTGGGGAGTTCCTGTTTCTTGTATTTCTCTTTTTTCTTTCCTGACAGTGATTCCTTCTATCTATTCTGTATAAGGTTTAAGGTTTGGCTTACATTTTCTGCCTCTTTGTGCATTTTCAATGCGTTACTTACATTGACCTCAAAGGTTCTATATACACTAATCAATTAAAGTACCTTCAGTCATGCCCTTACATCTTGAGGTGAAACTATCGAATTTATCTTACTTTTGGCAACAGTACCTTATTTATTTGTTTTTCTGTTTATTTTCAATGGCAATAATGAATCATTTTCATACTTCAGAGCACATGCTTGTTTTCCCAACTGCATGCCCTTTAGAATGTCCTTCACATGTCTGGAATATGAACACAGAGCTGGGAAGTTTGGTCTAGCTTCAGGATATATACGTGTTATCTTTCTTACTGAATAGGCCTCACACACTAACAAAATTGAACAATAAATATGAACTAGTTTTCCTAGGACATATGTTTTTGAGCTTTTTGGTTTTTTTGTTCCCAATATTGATATCTTCTTTAATCAGTTAAAAAAAGACATATAAACCCATCAATTTCTATTTTATGTAGGTATATTGTGATACCTATCTTTTACACTTGAGTATGTCTTCTGTGTACCCAGCTGAGCACAATAGAGATGAGATGCTTTGGCGAGTACTAAAAGCAAGTGAAGTGTTTTTTTTGTTTTGATTTTGTTTTGTTCTGTTTTATTTCATCTTTGTGTTATACGAGACATGCTTGAAAGGTTAATATGAAAATGGTTGTTTCCAGAAAGGTTGCAGGAATATTCAGTTCCTGGTCAGCCATGGTGGGATGGCTCCCATGACTGAAGTATTGCAATGGAGGGATAGAGGTCCTTTAGGAAGGACAGGATGGGAAGATGAGCAGGGGATGTTGACCTTCATGTACAGCAGCAACTGGAGTGCATGGAGCTCTGCCTGGAGGTGGATGAGGAGCCAAAGGAGATCTTATGGGTTAGGATTAAAGAGAGGACAGGTAAAAGTGACTTTATAGCAATGGCTGCTCTCAGCCACCTGACCAGAAAGACCAAGTGAATGAGGCCATCTGCAGACAAATAGCAGTAACCTCACCTTCACAGGCCTTGGTCCTCATGGGGGACTTGAACCAACCCAATATCTGTTGAGGGGACCACATAGCAGGACAAAAGCAATCTGGGAGATTCCTGGAGTGCATTAGTAATAACTTCCTCTCCAAGTGACAGAGGAGCCATCAAGGAGAGATGTTGTACTGGACCACATATTCACCAACAAGGATGGGCTTATTGGAAATGTGAATGTCATAGGCAGCCTTTGACTGTGCAGTGACCATGAGATGGTGGGGTTCAGGATCCTGAGGGGGGTGAAAAACAAGCTGATGACCATGGAAATCAGAGGAGCGGACTTTGACCTCTACAAAGATCTGTTTGGAAGAATCCCATGGGTTAAGGCTGTGGAAGGAAGGGGGGGTCAAGAAAGCTGCTTAATATTCAAGGACCACCTCCTTCAAGCTCAACAGACTTCCAGCCCAATGAATAAGAAACCAGGCAACAATGCCAGGAGCTTGTGTGAATGAACAAAGAACACCTAGCCAAACTCAAACACAAAAAGGAAGCATACATAGGATGGAAGCAAAGATGGGTAGTCTGAGAGGAATACAGAAATATTATCTGAGCATCCAGGGATGAAGTTAGGAAAGTTGAAGTACAAATGGAATTGAGTCTGGCCAGGCATGTCAAAGAAAATGAGAAGGACTTCTGTAAGTACACGGGTCATGAAAGGAAGGCTACAGAAAATGTGGGCCCATTGCTCAATGGGACACTGGGACTGGCTACACATGACATGGAAAAGGCTGAGGTACTGAATGTCTTCTTTGCCTCAGTCTTTACTAGCAAGACTGGCCTTCAGAAATCCCAGGTCTCAGAGACTAAGGGACCCTTGGTGCAAGACTATCAGTTTGGAGAATACTTCAGCAAATAAGACATATATAAGTCCATGGGCCCTGATGATGTGCACCCGTAAGTGCTGAGGGAGCTGGCAGATGTAACTGTGAGGCCAGTCTTGATATTCTTTGATCAATCATAGTGACTGGGAAACGTCCCAAGACTGAAGGAAAGTAAAAGCGACTCCTATCTTCAAGAAGTGCAAGGAGCAGGACCCAGAGAACTACAGGCCAATCAGTCTTACCTCAGTCACTGGGAAGGTGATGGCGCAGCTAATCCTAGAAACCATTTCTAGTCACATTCAGACAAGAAAGCCATCAGGAGTAGTCAGCATGGCTCCATGGTCATGTTTAACCAACTTGATAAACTTCTGTGATGAAATGACTGGCCTGACAGATGAGGGGAGAACAGCGAATATTGTGTATCTGGACTTTGATAAGGCCTCTAACACCGTCTCCTGTAAGATATTCATAGAGAAGCTGTTGGTGTACAGGCTGGATGAGCAGACACAGAGGTGGATTGAAAACTGGCTCAATGACTGGGCCCAGACAATGGTGATAAGTAGAACAAAGTCTAGTAGGAGGCCAGTAACTAGTGGTGTACCCCAGGGGTCAATGCTGGGTCCAGTCCCATTTAACCACTTCACTAATGATCTGGATGGTGGGACAGAATGTACCCTCAGAAGGTTTGCAGATGACACCAAAATGTGAGGAGTGGCTGCTGTGCCAGAGGGTTGTGTTGCCATCCAGAGGAACCTCTAGAGACTGGAGAAGTGGGCCAACAGGAACTTCATAAAGTTCAACAAGGAGAATGACAAAGTCCTGCACCTAAGGAAGAGCAACCTGATGCATCAATGTATTCTGGGACCATTCATCTGGAAAGCTGTTTGGCAGAAAAGGACGAGGGTGTCTTTTATTCAGCACTGGTGAGACCACACCTGCAGTCCTGTGTCCAGTTCTGGCCTCACAAAAATCGGAGACTTGAACATGAACTTGGACATGGAGAGAGTCCAGCAAAGGGCCACCGAGATCATGAAGGGACTGGAGAATCTCTCCTACGAGGAAAGTCTGAGAGATCTGTGACTGTTTAGCCTAGAGAAGAGACGCTTAGGGCTGATCTTAGCAATGACTGTAAATACTTGAAGGGAGGGTGCCAAGAGAATGGAATACCGCTCTTTTCAGTGATGCCCAGTGACAGAATAGGAGGCAATGGATGTAAACGGAAACACAGGAGGTTCTTTCTGAACATCAGGAAATGCTTTTTTCCTGTGTGGGTGAGCCAGCACCGGCACAGGTTTCCCAGAGACATTGTAGATTCTCCGTCCTTGGAGTTATTAAAAATCCATCTGAACATGGTCTTGGGCAACTGCCTCTAGGTCTCCCATCTCAAATTGGAGGATTGGACAGGACGACCTCCAAAGGTCCCTTCTAACTTCAACTAATCTGTGATTTTTAGATCTCTGTGGCATAATTACGGAGTTAGAAATCTAAAGAAACTTGATTCCAAACCGAAATATTTTGCAGATTTATTAGCTATGTTGAGCTAATTATCAGTCAGTTTGAAGTGAAAAACAAAAAACACCAAAAAAACCTTTCAATACACAGAATCTTTTACAGAACCTCATGTAGCAGGTATTCTTCTTCATTTGATATTTCATTAACTGAGTACTTCATCACTAGACATTATGGTAGACAGCCTTAAGACAGTTTTCTGAAAACTCGGAGTTCTTTTTTCCATCATAAACTGTTCCAGTCAGTAGCTTTTATACTTGCTTCATGTTTTTATAATTCAGCATTGCACTCCTAATTACAAGTAATATCAAAGCAATCAAAACAACTGTAGTAGAATAGCGAACTATGCTAGATAGTTGTCTACTGCAGATAGTTCTGTCTATGCAGATATTGTGTACTGATAGATCACATCATTTTCAAATAATGAAAATAACAGGAATCATACCGTGAAGCTGTCACATATATTTTCTAAGTAAGAAAATATTTATGTTGAGTTCAACTTTATACTAATATATAAAGTAAACCTGATGTACAAATATATAAAGTCTTGAGACTATTTTTATTGTGAGTTGAGTAATAATAGAAATAGTTGCTTTTTGCTGTTGCCTAGGGCTTTCATCAGCGGATCTCAAAAATTTTAACTACTTTTGACTAATACTCTTTTTAGAAAGTTGTTATCTGGTTTTGCAGATGGAGAAACTATGGTCGAGAGTGCTTCTGGGTTTTTTTAGACTCACTCTGAAAGTCTATGACAATATTAAAAACAAAACTAAGATTGCCTTGGTGAAAACAACCTTAGTCTTTTGTAATAAAATGTAATAATCCTCTACAGTTTGATTGTATAAAAATTTCACCATCTGACTCCTATACTTACACCGTACCAAGTTTATTTTTCTGTTTAAAGGACTCCCTGTTGAGTTAAAAAACTGTACATGTATGTCATGAAGGAGAAATTAAATTATTAATGGTCTTTGGATTTTTGAGCAGAAGCTTGACTGCTATGAATTGCAAGCAAAAGTGAAATATTTCTACTACACATTTTTAGCAAGCTGAAGTTTATTTGAGAAATCTGTTTGTAAAACTTTGGACTTTTTTTTGTGTCTGTATTGATTATTGTGCTCTTTGCCACACAATCAAATAATATAATTTCTGCAGGGTTAGAACTCTGTGTAATAACAGAGCCCAAGTGTCACTACAAGCACAAATCCAGAAAGAGGTTGAACAAGTTGTTGCGTTTCTGTTTTGCAACCATAAATTTAAGCCAAATACTTGGTATTAGGATACTGGTGACCACAAGATTTTCTTTTAAATGCTACATTATATTTTTGAAAATGAATCTAATGTTAATGTGATAAGTTTGCTAACAGGCAACATAATTCATATCAGATATAGATCATGGTTCTGACAAAATACTAGCTTGAACTTTGCATGCAAAGGTATAAGTGTATAACCATTTTAAGGACACACTTTAAACAGCATTCAACAGCAGCATATATTCATTGCAGCCCTCTAACTAAATAAGTACCCTTGCATAAAACAGCCTCCTATGACTTCTTTCCTGATGAGTAAATTTTATAAAAGTGATATAAAATGTCTGTTTGTTAATGAACACTTTTTTTAGGTTTACACAGAAATCACAGATAAAAATGCAAACCAATCAACCTTTTACTGTACCCATCCCTCCAAAAACCCAGACAGACAGAAAAGGGACAACTAAAATAGAATCAAAGATTAAGAAAGGAAGGAGTGTAGCTTTGTTATTCGCTTCCTTTGTCATATCTTAAAAATGATATATGGTTTGGATTTTTCAATGAGATTTGCACTGGCTACTCCTGCAATAAAAAGCTGGTGTTATTAGAAACTGGAAGACAACATTTATATAGCTTGTTTTATTATGATATGTAAATGATTTTCTTGCACGTTGAACGCACTCAGCATTAAATATGCAGTTCTCATAATAAAATATAAATGAAGTGTGTCATTTAATAAATATTCAGTTATTGCCTAAACATGAATTTCCACTAAGAATGTATTTTTAATGTATTTAACTTTTTGTCCTTATAAATCTTTATTTTCTTCTCATTCAAAAAAATACCTTAATGAAAATTAAAAGAAGATATATTGGGAAAACAGCTTTTTAAAGTCTGTAAGCTACAGTAATATACATTGTCATTATCAAGAAATCTCTGATCTCTCCGAAATGATAATAGGTAATTAAACTATTGCAGTGACTTCTATTGTCACTAAGAAGGGGGTTTGTACTTTAAAAAATATTTAGCTTTCAAACTAAAACTCTTCAGGTTCTCTAGTGACCCAATTCAGAAAATGACATCAGAACATCAGAATTCAGGACTTAATCCCCAAACTTTAGGTGATGGGATACATATTCTTATCTGCAACAGTAGTGAAATGCTGGTTCCTGGAATGAATAATCTGAAGAAGGATCTCTGCTCAGAAGCAGTCAAAAATACCAAATAAAAAAACAGAAATAATGAGGAAAGGACTTAAAGAATATTGCTATGCCACCGCACAAGTGGTTAGCCATGTCCTGATTACTATGAGCAGACCAATATTTTTTCCCTCTTTCCAGAGAAATATGTATAAGTTTCAGAAAAGTTACATGGAAGAACAGCAGGTATGACCAAGTATTGCGGCAAAGATTAGGTAAGAGAGAAGAATGATGGGATAAAAAATAGATATTTGTGAAAGGTGTGAGGAGGACTGTTGTCTGCTGTCTCTCTCAAAATACGAATTAGGAAATACTGAAAGAAACTAGCAGATGATAGATACAGAATAAACAGAAAAACGTTGCTCTTTATAAAATGCATACTTCAATTGCGTAGCTTCTTGCCACAGCATCCTGATGAGTTTAAAAAGCTTGATGGACATTCAAGAACTGATGAAAAAGTCTGAGTAAAATAAATTCATCAAGAAATACTAAAAACTTAAAAAATTTAGTTTGACAAGATCCTCAGATGCAAATTGTTGGAGGCTGGGGAACTATGTGTGAGAAGGATCACCAGGCACTTACCTTCACCTTACACTCTGTTCCTATATGGTCCTATCTCTCTTGGAGACAGGACTCTAAGCCAGACTGACCTTTGGACTGGCCTGTTAAGTCCATTCTTATGCTATGGTATTCTATCGTTTCCTGCTTTTATGCTTGGACATTGAGCAGTTTGACTGTTCAACAGCCAGACAGAAGACAGCAACACTAATCACAAAGAACTCAAAAAGGAAGAACCAGAGTCTTAAACTCTTGCTTTCAGCCATTGTGAGATGCTTTTTTAAATTTTTTTTTAAACTTGCTGGGAAATTACTTCATTAAGTTTGGATTCATTTTATAACTTTATGAACTAAATTCAAGGTTTTAATAATTAACATTTCCAAAACGTCAGTATCTCAAAACACCGTTACAAATTTTTTTTTTTTTTTTGGTGCAAATCATGAAATTCAACTTGAAAGGGAGGAAAACAAGGCACCGAAATTTTGATTTGCGCATGACCACAGAGGGTGATTTGCCTGAAGGATCTAAAATACTGATTCCAGAAAAATGCAGGAGATCACACTTACAGTGCAAATTAGGTTTAGTAAAATTTTTGTCACTATTATAAAGCACTTCAGAATGCTTAAATATGTAGCAGGAGCTCTGCAAGAAATTCTTTGTTAGTGCCATTATTGAAGTCATTACTTTATAAAGGAAAGGATATGGAATATGAATGCCTGGTGTTTAAAAAAAACGCCCCTAACTATTTCTATGACCATATAAAAGCTACTAGTTGTGCACTTTAGAGGCAGACTTTTATTTCTGGGTTGGTGTATGAAAGTAAACATTTCTGCATCTCCTGCTATGTTTTCAGGCCGGCCAGCAGGATTAGTTAATAACAGAGTGACACCCCTGACCCTCAAGCTATCAGACCAGGGGGTATTTCAGACCACAGGGTTCGTTTTACTTCAGAAGTCTTCTGATTATTTTAATTGTTTACATTCATTTAGAAACTGCTGAGATAGATACAATTTTGGAATGATATGTAAGAACTTTTATATGGTTCTTTGTATGCTTGTACATCTCCTTCTGATGGTCAGTTTGCTCTCTTTCTGAGGTCCAGAGAGATCTTAGAAAAGACAGAAAGTCTTTGACAATACTTTTAATACATTTTGGTGATTAACATGTAAGTCGGGATTCATCACTCAAATTCCAGAAAAGTTAAGCAAATAATACCAGGAACTTCTTCACACTCCAAATACAGTGATTTATACCACCAGCGTATAATTCAACTCAGCTGTCTCAGACACCTATCATAGAAAGAGATTAATTGAATTTTGGATGTAATTGCTTGTCTCCATTGATTATTGAGGAACCTTGATGACTAGACTTGATGGGTGGAATTAATTTCATTTAACTTGAGGCAACTGTAAAGAACACGTCTACATCTGAGAGAACTTCTGGAAACTCCTTTGTAGTGAGTGGAGTGAAATAAAGACTTTCAGAGAAAACTCACCTGGCAACTTAATCATCTATAACGGTTTTGGCTGGGATAAAGTTAATTTTCTTCATAATAACTTGTATAGTGCTATGTTTTTCATTTGTGACCAAAACAGTGTTGATAACACACCCATGTTCTAGCTATTGCTGAGCAGTGCTTACACAGCTTCAAGGACTCTTCTGCTTCTCATGCTGCCCCACCAGTGAGTAGGTTACGGGTGCACAAGAATTTGGGAGGGTACAATGCTGGGACAGCCGGCCCAAACTGACCAAAGGGATTTTCCACACTGTATGGTGTTGTGATTAGCAACAAAACCTGGGGGAAGAAGGAGGAATGGAGTATGTTTGGAGTTATGGTGTTTGTCTTCCTAAGTAACGGTTACACATGCCCTGCTTTCCTGGAGATGGCTGAACACCTACATGCCAATGGGAAGTAGTGAAAGAATTCCCTGTTTTCCTTTGCTTGCACACGTAGCTCTTGCCTTCCCTAGTAAACTGTCTTTTTCTCAACCCACAAGTTTTGTCACTTTCACTCTTCTGATTCTTTCCAGCACCCTGCTGTGGAGGAGCGAGCAAGAAGCTGAGTGGGGCTTAGCTGCCTACCAGGGTTAACTCACCACATAAACTATTTTAAAATAATATTAATTTCACCTTACTTCACTTACAATAAACCGATTATAGATAACTCAAATGTAGGGATCTTCATTGTAGATTTATACATATATTGTTCTAAAACCTAAATTGGATGATACCTTTTCCCCTGTAAGGACTGAACGAAATTCCACCCACATTTCCAGACTGTAAAGATAGGTGTTGCTAAAAAATCTCCAACTAACAGTGTATTTCAGCTGGATTAAATGTCTCTACGCTTGTTGCAAATTTATAAAATAAATATGACTTCTCAACCACACCCACCTTCTTCCTGTACTCCAGAGCTCTTAGATGTAATTCCTGATACTTTCTGATTCCTTTCAAACCCATGCAACATTGCCATGCCTCAAATTCATTTTACTCCATCTTCTTTTATCCTCGAAATTGCCATTTCTCACAATTTTTACCACTCCTTTTAGCTCCTTCTGGTATTTTTTGCTGGGATCTTCTCTTTAAGAAAGTAGTCCCATCTGTTTTGACACTTTGCTGTCAATATTCCAGATATTTTGATGGTGAAAAGAGAGGACATTTAAAAAGACCTCAGCATTGCTGTCTGGACTCCTATAGTGTAAAATTAATCTCTTCTGATCTAAGATAGCTGTTTATGAATTCTTTGTAATATGAGTTCATCAGAGGCACACTCACTGCATTTAAAACTGGTTTGTAGGCAAGTGGGACTTCTGGATTCATCACAGAGGAAAAAACAGAGCCCCACCTTTTTTTATTCCCATTTTGAACACAGAGGGAAAATGCTTTGCATGTGCCTGCTGGTTTCCACTAACTGTAGAAAAATGCCAGGAGATTAGATAGGGAACTTACAAATGACTATACTCTGGTTTTAAAACGTATAAATTTAGGGAAGTAAAACCCTACTGAATTCTCCATGAAAACTAAATTAGAAATTAAGTGAAAAGTGCAATTTCATACCTCGCATATTTAATCTCCTATTTTCATTTTTATTAATCTCAAAAGACTTCTGTAATTTCTTAAATCAAGATTCAATCAATTAATCTTCAATATTTTCACCGCAAAAGGATTTGTCAGAGCATATACTAATGATCGACAATTACTGTAGCTGAAGGATGTATCTATCAATGAAATAGCTATATAAAATCTAAAGAAGCTATGTTCTTAAAAAGAATGCCTACTATCAAGCACATTGTTGTAAAACACATCAAGAAAACTGCCACATATCTGTAAAAAATGTTCACTACATTTGTCTGTCATATTATGGTGTGGGAATTATATGTCAAGCATAGGACATTATTTTCAGTATAAGGAAAAGATACCCTTACCATGGCATAATCTACTACTGTCTGCAGTTTACAGTCCTCTAATAGTACAGTTCAAGGCAAAGCATGCATTTAGAATTAGGAAATTATTTACTTAGACTGGAAGAAATGAAAAATGAATCCTGGAGATAAGAAGTATGGTACCTATTAATTAAGCATTGTAAAGCTAAATGAAGCTGAGGGCACCTGTCCTTTCCCACCTTAATACCACAAAGTCTTCAACAAGTTGCAGAGAAGAACAAAGACAAAGAGAGACTAGAGGGTGATTGAACTCCTTCTCTCAGAGGAGAGAACAGAACAGAAACTTCCCCGAGGGGCAATAGGTGAAAATAAAGGATATAGGGAACGTATTAAGCAGGCCAAGCAATTCTTACTAGATAAATACAGAAAGATCAGTAGGAAAGTAGGAAACTGACACTAAAGAAAAGTGAGATGACAGAGTAAAATAAGAAGAGAAGGAAAAGATACGGGAATGAACTTACATCAGAAATGAAAAAAACAGGATTTTTGAAAGATTCATCCAAGAGGTTTATTCATGTAACATATGAGGTTCCTATTCTTTATGCTGGATGTTAGCACTTATGAAGAACACCAAAAGCCTTGGGGCTGAATGCTGGCAAGTAGGATTTTGTTTGAGGGAAGTGCAAGCCACTAAACACAGTAAATAGCAAAACAAAATGAATCAAATAATGCCTTTGCAAAATGAAATTCTCTTAAAACATTTGAAAAAAATCTATATTCAAATCGATTTATAAAAATACAGGGAGAGGACCTGACTAGTTAAGGCTGTCACTTGCCAGACACAGAACATTGTGTTAATGACTGCTTTTTGTTCCGTATGTTCATCATCAAAACTGCTAGACATTCTACTTTTATGAAATGATTCATCTTTCAGAAGAAGATAAATTATTGTATATCCAGTAGAGAAACAGAATCAATTAAAATGTAGATAGAAGCTTCATAATGAAATAAGCTAAGCTGACTTCAGAATAGTTTACTTATTCTTCAGTCCTCATTCTCTGTAAGAGTGGTTTATTCTCTTCTATCTTCAAGCCTGAAGACAGAGAAATGCTCAGAGATTCTGAAAGAACTTTGTTTAAAAACCTAGCAATAATCTGCTTCAGAGGTAACTTCAGATTACTATCATGTAACCCTTTGTCTTCCTCTTGATATCTTCTCCAAATAGAGAAGTTAATATTAGCTTTTTCTGTAACTTTGAAACCTAATATTAACCAATTTGTAGGCAATGAAGAAGAAAATACAAAAGATATTTTTCAGCAATTTCTTGAATTTCAGATGTCATTCTTCTCGTCTCTTCTCTGCATTATGGAAAATACCTTCATCAGTCACCTGAACAATGAGATGGAATTTGTGATGACACTAAATCAGAGGGAGATGATGGTATGTTGGGAGGTGGGTTGCCATTCAGAGAGACTTCAGCAAACCGTAAGAATAGGCCAAAAGAGACTTCATTAATTACAGTAACAAAAAATACAAAGTCCTACCTGAGTCAAAATAACTTTATGACTCAGTATAGGCTCAGAACTGGTTGGATAGAAACCTTTTTTATAGAAAAGGACCTGGGAATCCTTGTATGCAATAAGTTGAACATGAGCCAGACTTGTACACCATCAGCAAGCAGGCTAACTGGGCTTCCTTAGCAAAAGGGTAGCTAGCAGGTCAAGGAAATTATGATTTTGCTCTGTTTGACAGTTATGAGATTGCCTCTGGAATACTGTGTTCAGTTTTGAACTACCCAGTAAAAGGAAGACATCAGTGAATGAGAGAGTCCAGCTGTAGGGATGCCAAGGTCGTCAGGGGTCTGGAGCGTAAAACGTACAATGAGAGGCTGAGACAGATGGACTTATCCAGTCTGAAGAAGAGCAGGCTGGGGCAGGGACCTCACTTTATTCTACCACAGTTTAAGAGGATGTTGTAGACGTGATGCAGTCAGACACTTATCACTCATGCACAGAAAAAGGAAGAGGCAAAAAAAACAAGGTTGCAAGAAGGGAAATTCCCACTGGATAGAGATATTCTTCAGAGTGAGAGATTAAGCACTGGAACAGCTTACTTCAAGAGCTTACAGAATTTCTGTCTTTGAAGATGTTCAAAACTCACCTAGACAAGGCCGTGAACAATCTGAACTAATATTAAAGTTGCTCCTGCTTTGAGCAAGAGGTATGACTAGGCTACCTTCGAAGGTCTTTTTCAACTTCCTTTGTTCTATGATTTTAGGCTTCTTTCAGTTTTTCGTCTACTTCACTACTTTTTTCATTAAAGTAACCATTTTTAAAGTCTTATCCATAGACTCCTGTACATATGTTTGTGTACTTGCAATTATGCATGTACAAGTACATTGTATGTACATATATAAACTTCATATAAGAAAATATCTTAGTTTAAGTTACTGCCAGGTCACACAAATGTCATCGAGCCCTTTTCTCCAAATTGATTTGTAATTACTGAATGCTAGATAAATTGAGGAGTGTAAATTACACAGAAATTTGAAGTATTCATGATTAATTCTTCAAATTCTATTCTGAAATGGTTATTTACAGTTATACAGGGAGAGTATAGAGTATTGAAGTAATCTTTCCCATGAGTTTAGTAACATACAAACTCTCTACTGGCACATATAAACTGAATAATGAAAGTAATTTTCATCGTTAACTAAGGCCACGACGGGTTATTTTCCTCAAAATGTGATAATATTGTGTGGACTTTTAGGGCAAAAAAGACCCTTTTCTAATTTTAGACAAGTTGATTTTAAACATGTAAATGCAGTTACATGAACTTAATTTTAAAACTGCCTGTTTCATTCTGTGGGTTAAAAAGTGAATTTAGCTGTATTAGGTCAGCTGCAAACATTTAACAACTATCAGATATCTAACATAAAGTGAGATTCATCTTACAGCTTGTAGTATTTTACAAATTATAGTAATGGGAGTAAGTATATATTAGAATGGAATAAATTCAATAGTCACTGGATTTAAAAAAATCCAAGTCATTGGATTAAAAAAAAGACACAGTGTAAAGATTTTTTGGACATTATTGTCTTATATACAGAGAAGCAATGAGCAATTCACTAGTATTCCAGAAGGTTAACGTAAATCCTATGAAGATAAAACTCAACTGTACAAGCTGAAAGGCTGTTTGCATTAGAGCAGCAATTTAAACTCTTGGGCATGCTACAGTTCTAAACTAAATTCATTTTCCCTCAGATATTTAGATATAAATTAGATATTTTACATTTATTACCACTACTTTTCTTATAGGCATTTGAAAAGCAGTAAAAAAAAAAAAATCATTTCGGGGTATTGAACTTGTCTCTGAGACATTTAAATGTTTTTTCATGAGCCTACTCTGGTTTCACAATTACATGAAAGTAGAGTTGTAAGTTCAGGAGAACATCAAAGAGGGTATGAGAATCTGGTTGCTGATTGAAAAAATGGATAGGTGGAATTAATACTTCATCAACTTTCCACCTGATCATTGATTGGCTTTCTTTTCATACCAATTTGCACTGCTGTTTTCCACAAAATATTGCATATATAAAACTGAATGCTGAGAAAGCAGATCTATTTTCTCCAAAATAATCAAAGACCTTTGAGAAAATGTGTGAAACTGATTATTCAAACAATTTCAAACAGCATTTGGGAAATAAATTGAATTTAGTATATTTAAAAGGAGTCAATTTTCTCGAGGAATACGTCTTTACTTAAATTCACAGCATAAATTTAAACTGTAAAGTTATAGAAAGGTTTGGGTTGGAAGGTACCTTTAAAGGTCATCTAATCCAACCCCCCCTGCAAAGAACAGGAACATCTACAACTAGGTCAGGTTGCTCAGAGCCCAGTTCAACCTGACACTGAATATTTCCAGGGATGGGGCAACCTGTTCCAGTGTTTCACCATTCTGATTGTAAAAAGTTTTTTCCTTGTATCTAGTCTGAATCTACTTAGTTTATAGCCATTACCCCTTGTCCTATCGCTACAGGCCCTATTAAAAAGTCTGTCCCTGTCTTTCTTATAAGCCCGCTATAAGTACTGAAAGGCTGCAATAAGGTCTCCCTGGAGCCCTTTCTCTAGCAGAACAACCCTATCTCAGACTTTCCTCACTGGAGAGGTGTTCCAGCCCTCTGATCATTTCTGTGGCCCTCCTCCAGACCTGCTCCAACATATCCTTGTGTTTCTTGCGCTGGAGGCTCCAGAGCTGAACGCAGTATTCCAGGTGGGGTCTCAGCAGAGCGGAGTAGACAGGCAGAATCACCTTCCTTGAACAGCTTCTTTTTATGCAGCCCAGGATATGGCTGGCTTTCTAGGGTGTGAGAGCACATTGATGACTCATGTCGTTTTTCATTAACATAAAATTTAGATGTAGTTTATTTCCATATAGAATTACAATGTGAGACATTTCAGTTTATGCAATCATTTCATAAATTCCTTTATTCAACTGTGACCAAAAATTACTTCTATAAGATTGAAGAGCTCATATATTTAACTGCTGTTTTTCTAAATTGCACCTGTGTTAAATATGTATGCCTTCTGGATCTCTTTGAATATCTCCACCCATTTTTTCATTATCTTGTTTGTCACAACAGTTAAAATGTGTTTAGTCATATTTAATAGCAAAAGGAATCAAAAGCATATGAATGAGTGTTTATGGAATCAGATAACAGTGCTTCTGAGTATCATGATGGATGCACACCTTCAAGAAGTTGCAAAAAATCCCTCTGCTGTCCAGCAATAAAAAAGAAAATAATTTATTTGCTAGAGCTGAAGAAAATTCTTACCGAATTTGAACTTTTTAATGTAACAAGAAAAAAGTGTCTGGACTGACAATTTGTATGCCAAGTCTCTGATGCAATTTCAAATGGCCAAGTTATTAACAACCTCTTAGAATAGCAGCTTTTGACAGAGATTAAGGAAGAACCTAAGTTCTAGAGCTGCTGACACCATTTTAAAATAACAGTGTATCTAAATGTAACAGTAATTCTAACTGACCTCTGCTGCTTTGTGAGAGAGTTGCTAAGGCAACTTAATCCTTGAAAAATCTTCTTTGTGACTTTTGGAGAAAGAATAATTATTCTTTAACTGTTTTAGTGATTCAGCCTTTTATAGGACCAGAAAGGTTAAGTCCTTTATGTTCTTTCCCTTGAATTTTGTTCAACTTGCACCAAGTCCCTTAGCAAGAGAGAGAGAGAGTTTTTCAGGTCAGCAGTCATAAAATAACAGTCAATTCATGGACATTTTCACCTTAAAAAGAAGAAAACAAGATGAAAATATTCTTTATGCCTTACATAACTAATTACACCTCAATTTTGAGAGTTTTCTATAACTGCTTCAAAAATATACATGCAGAGGAGTACTAAAGTACCTATTTCTTCACGTCACAGAGACTATAGTAGAAATCTAGACAAAAATAACTAAAACAATTTTTTTAATATTTTATATGTATGTTATTTACCTTTAATGAACACAAAGAAGTGCCTTGCACTTGTAAAACTGATTTTAAAAAATGTCAGCTTTGCTTTTTTGCCTCTGATAAAAGAATAAGGTGGTTCTAGTATTTACACTGTCTTCCATGGCCACTTTTTAAAGGGTGAAGTGATATACTATATATTACCTAAAGGAAGTAGTGAATTTTGACATGTAGTAATGTAAGTACATCTCTTTTACGTAGGTGAATTCCGCTGTACTTAAGCTTGTATTTATGCTTTCTAAGTGATATGCAAGCTCTTTAAAGACAAGTTTAGGTGACCAATGTCACCCAACAATTTGTGTTTTCAAAGTGAATGTATAAATGTAAGTGTAAAAGTGCAAGCATTTAAAATCACCTGGTTGCTTTTGGCAGACAAAGATCTTGAAAAATTTTACCCTGTGACTCCCAGCAGAGTTCCTGAACACAAGCACAGAAGCAAACATTAAAATTAGAAGCAGTTGTAATATGTGTGGATGGAATCACAGACTTTCAGTGCATACACTTGCACATACGTAACTAGAGACAGCACAACAGCATTTTCAGCTGTCATCCTGCATTCCAAGATTAAACATATATGCCATGACATAGTTCATAAACTAATACAAATTGCTGTAAACATACTGATTTCAATGTTATTTTCCAAAAGAATTGCTAGAAAACTCACCTCTCAGCTCCACATGAGTATAAGCAAAACAGATTATTACCTAAGGCAGTGGATGGATAGAAGCAGCAGAAGCACTATGCAGCTGCTGATGTCATCGTGCATTCCAGTGTCCGGGAAACGCTACCCAACAACTGTTGCTGCGTTTAGAAAAGGGAAAGAGGCAAGCGGCTTTTATTAGTGATGATAGTTCTTGCCTTTTCCTCATTTGTTTTCATAGTGATCGATCCCAACTCATCCTTTTCTGAATAGCTGTACACTAGTCCCAGTTTCTGATTTTTGGGGCAGAAAAATTTAGTTCTGTCTGTAATACTGGGAAACTATGTGGGCCCTCACTGGAAGGAAATGAGATACCTGGATATCCAGGGTAGGGAGAAGGCTGAGGTAGTCAACTTTTTTGCCTCTGTCTTCACTGGCAAGTGCTCCAGCCACACTGCCCAAGTCACAGATGGCAAACACAGGGACTGGGAGAATGAAGAACCACCCACAGTAGGAGAAGATCCAGTTGAAGACCATCTTAGGAAACTTAAGGTGCACAAGGCATGGGACCTGATGAGGTGCATCCATGGGTCCTGAGGGAATTGGCAGATGAAGTTACTAAGCCACTCTCCATCATATATGAGAAACCAAGGTGGCCCAGTGAAATTCCTAGTGACTGGCAAAGGTGAGACATAACCTCTGTTTTCAAAAATGTTGAAAATGAAGACCTAGGGAACTACAGGCCAGTCACTCTCACCTCTGTGCCTGGTAGGATCATGGAGCAGGTCACCCTGGAAACTATGCTAAGGCACATGAAAAATAAGGAGGTGATTGATGACAGTCAACATGGCTTCACTGACTGCAAATTGTGCCTGACAGATCTGGTGGCCTTCTACAACATGGTTACAGCATCAGTGGATAAGGGGAGAGCAACTGACTTCATCTACCTGGATTTTTGCAAAGCATTGGATACTGTTATTGCACGACATCTTTCTCTCTAAATTGGAGAGACATGGATTTGACGGATGGAACACTCAGTGGATAAGGAATTGGCTGGACTGTCACACTCCAGGAACTGTGGTCAGTAGCTTAATGTCCAAGTGGAGACCAGTGACAAGTGGCATTCCTCATAGGTCAGTATTTGGACTGCCGCTGTTTAACCTCTTTGTCTGTGACATGGACAATGGGATTGCGTGTACCCTCAGAAAGTTTGTTGATGACATGAAGCTGTGTGGTGTGGTCTACATACTGGAGGGAAGGGATGCCATCCTGAGGGACCTGGACAGGCTTGAGAGGTGGGCCTGTGCTAACCCCATGAAGTTCAACAAGGCCAAGTGCAAGGTCCTGCATGAGTCCTCCACAAACACAGGCTGGGTGGAGAATGTATGGAGAGCAGCTCAGAGGAGAAAAACTTGGGGGTGCTGGTTGACAAGAAGCTCAACATGACCCAGCAATGTGCGCTTGCAACCCAGGAAGCTAATCTTATCCTGGGCTACATCAAAAGAAACTTGGCCAGCAGGTCAACGGAAGGGATTCTGCCCCTATACTCCAATCTGGTGAGGCCCCACCTGGAGTACTGTGTCCAGCTCTGGAGCCCTCAGCACAAGAAAGACATCAACCTGTTGGAGTGGGTCCAGAGGAGGGCCACAAAGATGATCCGAGGACTGGAACATCTTTGCTATGAGGAAAGACTGAGAGAGTTGAGGTTGTTCAGCCTGAAGCAGAGAGGGCTGGATTCAGATTGGATGGGGCTTTGAGCAACCTGGTCTATTGGAAGGTGTCCCTGCCCATGGAAGCAGGCTTGGTACTAGAAGATCTTTAAGGACCCTTCCAACCCAAAATATGTTATGAATCTATGATTTTCTAAGGAGAGTTAATCCCCTAAAAGACTGTTTCCACCATATCCCAGAGATTAGCTCTTTGTTGTTAATTGCTGGAATGTGGTTAGTATGTTACCACAACAATTATTCTAATTTTCAAGAATATTTCCAATTTTATAACAGTCTCCTTTGCTGTTCTTTTTGCAGAGGCACTCGGTTTTCACAGACATTTGTGGTAGATATGTCGTGCTTTGATTTTTTCTGTTCTTCCTTAAGAACGAATCTTCTCCATTTAATGTCATAGTATTGACAAACTCTATGATATTGTTTACAGATAATTTTAGACACTGGTATAGTCCCACATAAACCTAAGAGATTGTTCACAGTGTTAGATGGTTGCTATGATAGGTCTATGGTTTTTGTGGCAGTTTTGAGCTAGGTTGCTGAAAAAGACACAGTGCAGAATTAAACAACTCTGAGGAAATTATTAAAATGCTCAAGTTATTTAAAGTCTCAAATCCCAGAGCTGGGAAATATTTTGATGCAGACCTCTTACCCTGGATTCTGATGCTCAGTCAGTGTCAGGCTTCATTCTGTCAAGATAATTATCCATGTGCTACACAACAATGCCCAAGTATGATTATTGATACCTACGGACCATTTTGCTTATCAAGCAGTAAATGCTGTTGTAGCAAAAATGCCAAAGGTTCTGAAAGAAACAACATCTAGGGCATTGTGGGCAGAAAAAAAATTACAAATGCTTTTAGCCATATTTCTAGGAGACTACTGTCAATACAAGCTTGTCTTTACATTCAAAGGACAGTGGCTCTGATTTCCTTGAGTTACCCAAGGATTTCACTATGCCCTAGATACATGCTGTGCTTACATTATCTGGTCACATGAAAAATATCATCAAGCCCATGTGATTTCATATGCAGACGTTTTAATTATCCCTGTTCTCATTCAAATAGAGGTGAAAGAGGTAACAATAAAAAGTTTTGTGAAAAGATTGAAAATAAATAAAAAAACGTCTCAAGTAATACGAAACGAAATGCACAGAAGTAGATGTGGGATGTGAATGTTGATCACAACTAATGAGCAGCAAATAAAAGAAGTAGGAAAAATCTTTTCCCCCTCCAAATGTGCATGAGTTAACATCTTCGTAGCGACCATAATATTTTCTCAAGATTTATATCCATGTGTACAGGAGTTAGCAGGCTCTTTACCAAGTTGTTTAAGAAAAAAAGCAAGAATGGTGCTGAAGACCAACACATGATCAGCAGGACAGCCTCAGAACCAGGTTAACACAGACACATGCATTAGGATTCCCCCATCCAGCATAGCCATTTTGCTTCCAGTTTGCAAGGTCTCCAGATTCAATGGGAGCCACACAAGAAGGAAGGAAGATAAAGACCTTCACAGGATATGTGGCATTCACGCAGGCTTGGTGATGGATACACCGTGCAAGTGAGAATCTCCCCACCTTCAAGTAAAAGACATCTGAATGTTTATGCAAATTTTGATTTTAGCAGTTATAGTAGTCTTGTGGTTTTCATGTATTCTATGGAGTATAAAAGTCAAGCACTTAGCAAATCATATAATGGTTATATATCACAATAACACACTCCAGACTACCCTCAGTTTCATGTGGGTCAAGAAAAGGGAGGATCAGGTAGGAAAGAGCATCCAAGAAAATGCTTTGCCCTGTCCTGATTAGAAGCCCTGAGTCGCAGAATGGTTTGTAACATCCCTGTCAGAAGTGTTAACATGTGTTTTGTGGACTATCCAAAGAGGGGAATGCAGCCCTATAGACAAATAAATACAGAATTGTGACTGGTTCTGTGCTGACTCTGCAAGGTCTCAGAATTGAAGTTTGTGGAGATTGATTTGTCTGACCTTGGTTTAGCTGCCTGGAGCTTTGTTTCACACTGTTTAGCAATAAAGTGTCTGCATAATTTATTTTACTTTTGCTTGTCTTTGTATCATATAACCATAATTTTTATAGAGATACTAGTAACAAGTAGTTATCTGATATAAAACAGGACTCTAATATAAAGATATAGCCTAGAGAATTAAAGCATGGGATGGATGATAGCAGGGGACTTTACAAGTGGAAATATTGTGTTCCCACTACACAGAGGAATTTCCCCAGTGTAGAGGTGTACAGGTCTTGCATGATAAGAGTAAAGGCACAAGCAGACAATGGAAGCCTTGAGACTTTAAATAACCCGCCAATAGTCAGAGGAGTGCAGGGCAAACCAAATTAGAGGGTAACAAAGACAATGAAGAGCAAGAATCTATTATATGTAGAATATACCATATATAGAATATTTGAGTGTAACATGGACTTGCAGATCAATGAAGATGGAGGCAGGTGTGTAGCAAGTTCACATGCAAGTAAAATGCAACTATACAGAATCTAGAACAAAAAGAAAGAAACCATCAATATCAAATGCCTTTTGGTGAAGAACTCAGGATGTAGATAACTCACTCTGCTCACTCCTCAGACTGAAGCTAGGGGCAGCAGAAGGATTAGCATAGCATCCGATAAACAGATAGATATTAACTAATTAGTACTTTTTAATTTTCCTGCAATAAGCAGATCTGGACTCAATTTTTAACTGCTTAGTTAGACTAAATATTTCATAAAGAAATAGTATGCTGAGTTATGACATAAGTTTTTCATGCAAAATCAATTTGCAGAGAACTTCTTGGGGCTTCAGTGTAGATTTACTCTGTTCAGTTTCCTTTTCAGTAAAAATGAGCCTTCAGATTGATGTCTTTATGCCTCAATCACCACCATGTGTTCTGATAACAGAAACTGGAGACTGTCTCTAAGACATTTGCTGATGTAAATAATGTTAATAGATGAAAGTTAATGTTTATTAGAGTGGTATTTGGTACTAATTAATGTCAACAAATACACAGAAATAAGAAACTAAAAGAGCAGATTAGTTTGATGTACAGCTTTACAAGTGCTCTTGGTTGTTATATCTTCTGTGCATAAAGAAAGAGATAAGAGAATCAAAGACTGCCAAGTCAAAATGAAATATTACAGTGATTTCTGATGCTTCATTGTTGAGTAACCAACTATCAATCATACATCCTGACATTAAAGAATGACTGTGCTTCATAGTTTCATCCTCTGTATGTTGCTTGACTCCAGTCCAGGCAAATTTGTTACAGACAGTCCTATAAAAGATTTGGAAAGTCTGGATCTTCTTTTCCTCTTTATCTTTCTCTATCATTTGCAAAGCTATATCAAAAGTCTAATTAAAAGTCTTTAAATAAAGATCTGTAATTAAAATCTTTTTTAGGGAAAAAGAAACAAGAACCATTACTAAGAAAAGAACATCCTAGAACTGTTCACTAATATGATGAAGACAGCCACAGATTCATTCTTATGGCTAAGTTCTAAATAAGGAGATCTGTTAAATTTCCTGGTTGATTCTACTTGTTTCATAAAATGTACACAGAGAAGAATGCCTGTGTAGTGAGATAGTATAAACCTGACCTATTATCCTGAGAGGTTCTCATATGCTAGATTTTACTCCTTATTACTCCTATTAAACCTGTATTTATTCCCAAAGGGAGACAAAGTACCTCTTCTGAAAAGAAGATCTTATACCACTTGATCTAGATAGAACCAAGAGACTGAAGTTTACTTGATAAAAACATTTTATCTACTGCTTCCTGAAATTTCACTTTCTATCTATTTTTAGCTCTAGTTCCCTCTAAATTGATCTTTATAGAAATATTCAAATCATACTCCATAGCAACTATATTTGCTTTGAGATTAGATCAAATTATGTATCTTCACACGGGCCTGAAGTAGCACCCTCCATCCATACTTTGTTTTGTTTTCTGAAAAAGAATTAATCTTATTTTTAGATAAATCTTTTTCTTTTTCTCTTGAAGTAAAATTGCAGAAAACAACTACCATGTAGAAGTCTGTTAATTATTCCATTTCTTCTCAGTGTTTGTGCTGAAAAGATGGAAGTTCTTATTTTTTAAAATCAGAGCAGCGTTTTTTGTGGCTCTTGAAATGGATATGATTCAGAAATAACTCAAGTCTAAGTCCCACAGTGAGACTGTCTCATGTGACTAGCATGGCAATTTGCTGACACAGAGGTGTTTAAGCAAATCTGTTGAAGGGAATTAGGCTTCAGGGCCTAGTAAAGCTGACATTGTTGAGTCACTGTCAGGTTTAGTCGCAGTTTTAATGCAACTCTCAAAAAGATAAAGGGAATCTTATGGGCTATACATACTTATATATGTATTGCTAAATAGGAATGGATATCACAGAATCACAGAATCACAGAATGGTAGGGGTTGGAAGGGACCTCTGTGGGTCATCTAGTCCAACCCCCCTGCCAAAGCAGGGTCTGTAGTGGGATTAGCCACACTAATTGTGGGTAGCCCTCTTGATAATAAACTTCCCTTGTAGACAGACAGTTGTAGGAGTTCCAAATAAAGTCAGAAAGGAAGATGATAATTGAGGAGTATGGATGCTGAGGAGTTCACTCGTCATATTCACTCCTCACACTTCTTTTGTACAATGGTAAAGATGCACAGGAATCCAGCCTTACCGATCATCCATCATCCGCAGCTCACTTTCTCTTCAGGTATCGCTGGTCCATGGTACTTACCCTGTAGGGCTTAGTAGTCTAAAGAATTATAGAATGTCTTGTGGATAGACCTTATTTATCCTTAACCAGCTTTTCTTCCTCTAAAAATTAAAATGACCTCAGCTTTGTTATAATTTTTTGTGTGATTTTGTTAAAATAAAGCAATATAAGGTTGCAACATAAAATCACTTTCCAACTGTCCCCTTTAGTTGGAGGCAAGCTCTCCAGAACAATACATGGTATTGAAGAATACTTGGATTCTAACACTGGTGCTCACTTTCCCCCTTACTGGAAGGTTATAGTCATCAAAAATAATGCCCAAAATTATTCTGTATTTTTTTCCTTTCTATTAGATTTTATACATGAAGAAAGAGGGATATGTGTCTCTCATATTCAGAATGGTCACTTCTGATACAATGAAAAATATCAAAGGATGTGTAAAGGCTTATGATCCTATATTTTACAGCAAAAATGTATGAAAATTTAATTTTTTGTTGTTATGTATTATTGTGGTTTTATTCTTCTCTGTTCATGTATGCCTGTAGGAGAAGCAGGAAAAATATGGGCTAAATCAGCACTGTTTAAAGTGTCATAAGACGAAGAATCCACCCTCTTTTCTGGAATCAATAGAATACGTATCTTCCACCAGTAACAAAAAAAATTGTCTGGTCAAGGCATAGCACTACAAACATTATTTATGGCATAGCAACAGGCATTCTTGTAAATACAGCACTCCAGAATACACTACAGTGTGGGAAATCAGTGGTGCTTAGTGCAAGATAGTTACAAAGGGAAAAGGCAAAAGCTAATATAATGAAGACCATGACTCTAAGAATGAACTCCAACAACTGAGATGAAGATTTTTATAGTGCAATATGACAAGGTTGGTCAAATGTGTATGTTAAAATTGATTAATTGTGTAAATTTATTTCAGTTTAGACAAATACATAAATGAGTAAAAAGGTTCCTCAGACAGTTGAAAACAGAGTATTCCTTACAGAGCTCAAAATCAGGCCCTTGTGGATGTTCAGTCTTTTACAAGAAGCCAAGAAAAAAAGTTATTTCAGCAAATTTTCATATGCTTTATTGATTGTTTAGTCTTCTAAATTCAAAGACAATGTCAATGAAAACAATCATTACGTCAATCAGAATAGCTGAAAAAGATGTTGTATCAAAGTTTGGGAATGGAACCCACCATTTTCTAAAGCTGTGAATTCTGATAAATGTTAGATCATCAACTACAAGGTCAGTCTAGCTTTAGATAAAGTAATTTGCTACCGAAAAAGTTACAAACATTAAAAGTTAAGCGTACTGAAGGGATGAACATTCATAATCATTCTCATTCTCATTCAAAACATCTCAGTCAGTATAACAAATCATAAATCATGTATATGCAACATTTATGTTTCTACTTTCTTAACCACTGTTCCTGAAACCTATCATCAGAGCTGTATTCTTTAACTCAGATAGGCCTTTAGCTCCAGTACACTACCAATATCTAGATTACATTTCTATGGGTGATATTTTTTCCTACCATTAGCTATTGCAGTGAAATGAATGTAATTTTCATTTCTGGAATTGAAAATAAGTGAAAGCTGAATGTTCAATAATATAGATAAAGTGGGTTGGTATGTTTTTTTTTTTTTTTTTACTTTCTTTGTCTTTAAAGAGATGCCAGAACATAATTGGATATGGGTGCAGAAGAAAGTACAACCACATGATGTGCTAAATGCTGATATATTTGTTTCTGTGCCTGTGGACTATTTTGACCTGTGATAATTTAGAAAGTGTGATTAAGAATTAAATTTTCATGTCTACTTGTTTGGAAAAGCCTTTAATAATATTGAATGAAGCTGACATAATATTGGACCTGTGAGGACCAAAATTATAAGCCCAACCCATACCTTGAAGGACTTGTGCTGCTACCTAACTTAAATTAAAATACCAGGTGCCTAAGCAATTGCTCTCGTCCTTCCTAAAACCAGTTTGGTAACCAAGTCTGCCCTACTCCTCATGAAAGGTCAATCATGTTCAGAGATATTTACGAAGAAAAGTGAAATGTAAAACTAATACATATGTTCCTGGGTATTTTAATAATCTTAAAACTATTCCTGAATCTCTGAAGAATGCAGAAGTAAGATATGTAGTTACCTAACTGTGGCGCCCGCTAATCAGTTTATCTGATGGAGTTTGAGTTAACTCACTTGTAGTACAGAGGATAAGCTTCAGTCTTTATTTAGAACTCAATTCTCCTGATGGATAATGGCAGTAAAAGTCTTCAGATTACTGTTAGAAATGCTCTAAATTATGGATTATACTGATTTTTTTTAAAAGTAGTTAAAATATTAGAGTATTGGCCATCCTAACATGTTGAGGTTTAAGGTTGATATCTAGATTAACCGTGTGATGAGAATGGAAGATCCTCAAATTGCAAAGAAGGCAAAGAGAATATAGATAAACAGTAAAGACTGGGAAGAGTCATTGGATCAAAGAGAAAATAATTTTTAATTTTAGTGAGTGAAGGAAACTAACCCTTTGTATACAAAAATATTCAACAGTGCTCAGTTAGGAAGTTCCTCAAGTGTTCAACTGAAATTATTATTTAAAACAAAATGTTTTTTTTTAAATTTGACCATTTTCATAATACAAAATTTCAGTGGAGCTTGACAGAAATATTTCAAATCCCTCATGATCTAAAAGAAGGATAAGTAGAATAAATTGTGATACTATCTCAAATACAAACCTAGGAAAGTTGTGAACAAATTCTAGAAGTACGTTATATGACATTGAACACCACTGTGCATGAAGAACAGCTAAAAAAGTGTATATATTTATATTTCATCAAAATATCCATGTTCAGTAGAAATTTTCTAATGGCATTGCTACAATGTTACAACTGTTCTACAACTATTATTCACTGGAAAGTCCTTATTTTCATCTCAAATTTTCTGTTCCAGGTAAAATACAATCACATGTTATTTCTCCTTTGTACAGAGCAGTCTGTTGTCAGGAAGCTTGTATGTAGGATCAATTTTATAGGAAACCCTACACAGGAAAAATTACCTGCTTCACTTACATTTTGCAAAATTATTGCTGCTAAATTGGAGACAGATGTCTTTGATGAATGGACTGTTAAATTGAAAATTATTTGGCGGGATGGCTGCATGCTTAGAGTTACAGTCAACAGCTTTGCGTCTGAGTGGAAACTAGTGGTGTCGCTCACGGGTCTGCCTTGGGACCAACACTGTTTAATATCTTTATCAATGACATAGACAGCTTATAGGAAAGAAGGAGAGAGACTTTTTATCAGGGCCTGTAGTGACAGGACAAGGGGTGATGGTTTTGAACTGAAAGATGTTAGGTTCAGGTAGGATATAAGGAAGAAATTGCTTTTACTATGAGTGTGGTGAGGGCCTGGAACAGGTTGCCCATTGACATTGATGCCCCATCATTGCAAATGTTCAAAGCTCCCAGACCAATGTACCTTACTTAGTACTATCTCATCATACCTAAAAATAAATAGAAGTTTGTTGAGAAGATCAGCCTAGGATAAAATGTGACTAGATCAGTGGGCAGGGGAAGAGCTATGGATGTAATCTATCTGGACTTCTTTAAAGCCTTCGACGCAGTACCTCACAACCTCCTTCCCTCTAAATTGGAGAAATCTGGATTTGATAAGTGGAGTGTTTGGTAGATGAGAGATTAGTTGGATGAGATAGTTGGGGCTGTTCAGCTTGGAGAAGAGAAGGCTGTGGGGAGATATTAGAGCAGCCTTTCTGTACCTGAAGGGGGACTATAGGAAAGATGGGCAAAATGTTTTCAGCAGGGCTTGTTGCGATAGGACAAGGAGCAATGGCTTTAAACTAAAGGAGGGAAGATTTAAGCTAGATATAAGGAAGAAATTTTTTACCATGCGAGTGGTGAAACAGTGGAACAGGTTGCCCACTGTATTGGAAACATTCAAGGCCAGGTTGAATGGGGCTCTAAACAATCTGGTCTAGTTGCAGATATCCCTGCTCTCTGCAGGGTGTTTGGACTAGATGACCTTTAAAGGTCCTTTCCAACCCAAAGCATTCTATGATTCTGTGATTCTAACATATCCCAGAATAGTTTTCGACATGATCATAGGAACCACTGAGTTCGGGCTGCCTGCAAGGGCAGGAAGCCTGGAGGTGAGGGAGAGGGAGATTGACAAGGCAATGTCTCACCAACAGGTGCAGGCCTGCAGTAGCCAGCCAGGAGAGTAAGACTGTGATGGAGACAATGGCTGGGGTCCCACAAAGCCCAGTGACCACCACATAGGTCCATAGTGATGAGACAGATTTGTGGTAAAGCTGGGTGGTCAGTCTGTGGTTAAGGATCAGTGTGGCAAGAGGCTAGGCAGAGGTGTAGTTGCAGCATAGCACAGGCCAGGACAAAGGGTGAGGTGCTGACCTTAGATGCAGGTTTCTAGTAAAGCAGGTGAGACTCTGATGGGTCGCTTCACATCTCTTTCCCAATGCCTTGATCTAAGGTTATACAGATGCACCATATAAGAATTGTTACTGTGCACAGGCAGCCCATATAAGAAGGAGAGCAGAAAGAGTCTGCAAAGCCTAGTGAATTGCTCAGAGCACTGACATGTCATTTCTCCCTTTAAAATTGCTTTTTACAAAGATACCAGCCTTCCATATTACATTACTGCTTTTTTAAAGTATCTCAAGCTTTTATGAAATCCGTGAGTGAAAGTCCACCGCAACTATCTAAAAGACTAGAATGTTGAAATCTCTAAGAATCTTACTTCTATGTAAGTTCTCTACAAATACCACACAATGATTTTGGACCAGTATGCTAAGTTCACAGCCTATTGGCTCAGCTGCTGATGTCTCCTTGTCTTTGATCTGTGTGCATCTCGAATGATCTGTTTAATTTTAAGATCACAAACTTCTTAATGAAGAGCAATCTTCTAGATTTCTTATGCCCAAACAAGAAGAATTATGTTTCTATGACAATGATTTTTTTAAAAAACAGGAAATAAACACTACTATATAATCTGAGGGTGGAAAAATCATACCTCAGAGCAATGTTTGAGATTATAACGTCAAAAATCAGGGATGCAGAAGCCAGGGTTCTGGCTGATATATGTCTGGAAATCTCTGGGGTCTACTTAACAGTCAAAGTAACCAGATCTGTTCATGTAGAGTGTTTGTTGTTTTTCTGGAAAAAGAAAAAAAGAAAAAGGAAAAAAAAAAAACCCCTACACTTAAGGTTCAAAATTCTAAATTTAAAAAAAATCATTCAAATAGCATGCTTGCAGATCTTCTTAATTAGCTGGACCTGTTGAGCAGTCAGATCTGACACAGATTGCTGCTCTGGAAAAATATAGTTTGAGAATGAGAGAATTACAGGATTTTCCCAAGAGGTAAAGAACTAGAAATACTGCCTACAGATGTTATATCGGGACACTGAGTATTCATTATCACAGAGTCAATGAATGGATGAGGTTGGAAAGGACCTCTGGAGGTCACCTGGTCCAAAACACTGCTCGAGCATTGCCACCTAGAGCCAGCTGCCCAGGACTATATCTAGATGCCTTTTGAATATCTCCAACAATGCAGATTCCACAACCTCTTTGGGAAACCTGTACCAGTACTTGGTCACACTGACCATTAAAAAAGATGTTTCCTGATGTTTAGATGGACCACTCTGTGTTTCAGTTCACGCCCATTGCCTCTGGTCCTGTCACTAAGCACCATTGGAAAGAGCCTGGCTCTGTCCTCTTTGCCCCCCCTTCAGGTGTTTATGAACATTGATAAGATCCCCCCAAGCCTCCTCTTTTTCAGGCTAAAGAGTCATAGGTCTCTCAGTCTTTCCTCAAAGGAGAGATGCTCCAGTCCCTTCATCATACTAGTTGCCCTGTGTTGAGATATCTCCAGCGTGTTTCTCCTGTTTTGGTGAGCCCAGAACTGGACACAGCACTCCAGGTGTCACCTTACCAGTGCTACGTAGACAGGAAGGATCACCTCTGTTGACCTACTGACAATACTCCTCCAGTTATAAAATTCTGCTAGTGCCATAAGAAAGTAGCAATAAAATGGACAGTCTTACTAAATTATGAGTGACAGGCTACAAAGGAAAATGCAAATATAGTTGCATATATATATATATATATATATATATATATACCGTAATAAAGTTCAACATGAGGTTTTTTGTTTGCTTTGTTGTTAGGTTTGGCTTTTTTTTCCCCACTCGAACCTAATACATCATCTGTGCTATGGGATGAAATAAAACTTGGAAATGAGTCTCAGTTAAACAGAACGAATTATTTTCAAACATATAAACTGCTGGGAATCAGGGCTGGTTCTCTTGATACCAAAGACATTGGTGTTATCACCCTTTTTTTGTAACGTATTCTTTCACCTATATTCATCAGAGTTACTAGAAAGAAAAGAAATTTACTTACAGGCTGTCTTTTACAGTCTGGAGGAACTAAGCTTTAGTTAACATCAGATTAGAACAGACCCGTGATGTGTGTGTCTTTATTCAGTTAAAGTGATACGTATTCAGAGTATGTAAATTGAAAACAATGCAGATCTAGAGATTTCCTTTAAGAAAGTGCATGATCTTCTAAAAATCTCTCTACCTATATTTCCATGCTGATTGCTATTAACTCTATGCAGACTATCCAAGAGTAAAATGTCATCAGTCACACTGTCTGTCTTCTAGACTTTTAGAATATTGCCTTTTCTTCAGAATAATCACTCTTGATTAGCAAGTATGAGCCTTTTTTCTAAAAGAAATTGCTTTTAAGAGTAATAGTTACTTTAAGATTGAAGATTAAGAAAGTCTTACATAACTGAATACTTAATAGTCTATATTCTGTTCTTTACTCAACTAAACAGAATATTTTCACCCAAGGAAGAGAGGCAAGGGGAAGAGAGAAAAATTTAAAATATTAATAGATAATATTTATTACATAAGAGTTTTTTTAGGTTTCATAAGTATTGTATTTCATAGAATTTCCAATATTTCCTTCATCAAGAAGCAAATGTTCAGAGATTCAAAATAATATTTAAAAAAATTCTGAACATGGAGAGTAAAACCCAGTCATCATTACACATAATGTATCTCCACAACTACAGTTTTTCTTGGATTTCTGGTGTCTGCCCAACTCATGGAAACATGATAGAATATGTCTAAAAACATCAGGATCATAGATTTCTGAAGGAAGAAGCAGGGTACCAACCAAAGCTGCTGGAATTTTTGTTAACTGCATATTCTAAGAATCAGCTTGTCCAAATTCCTGTTCACAAGTGTAGAAATATGAAGAACAGCAATCTCTTATCCAGAACGGGTACAAGAATACAAAGTGAAAAATGAATACACCCACATACATAAAATATACCTGCAAACATACAAGTACTTATTATAGTGATCTAATGCTTTACCATCTAGCGTAAAAAACTTAACTACAACATTGTCAAGAACAATGAATACTGGCATCATCTCAAATGTCAAACACAGTCAACTGTCAATTACTTGTGAGAATTTTCTCTAGGGATTAATCATGTATCTTAAATCATTGCCAGGATGAAGCACAACAATGTATCTGATCTCCTTATTCCCAGGCACTACTGTGATTCCACCAAATTTGCCAAGGTCTGTTCTGATTTCTTCTGCTTATATTGGCCTATCTCTTAAAAAAACTGATCTTAATCTTAATAAAAATAAATACAATAGCAACTTTATTACAGTACAACTGACAAATGTATGGTATTTTTAATGTTTTTCCTTCATACAAACATTTATATACATACCATTATCCTGGATAATTGCTAATGACAATTTTTTATACGTAAGATTAATGTCAAATAATCATAAATAAACTTATTTCCAGTGAACAATTATTCAGAAAATTAATTTCTCATTTATTTGGCCAAGTAGAGGAACTCTATCCTTAAGGTTTACATAGTAAGTTGATTTTTAAATTATAAAAAAGATTTTTAATTTGTTGTGCTTTGTTGTACCTTCCATGTCTTATTCACCTAATATTCTATGTGTGAAAAAGGAAGCATAAGAAGTTTTGTGTTGCATTTTGCAATTCAAAACTTCTGGAATCACTTGTGGTTAAGAACATTAAGTTTTAAATAATTTCCAGAAAACCTAAAGTAAAAAAATAAAACAAACTAAAAGGAAAACATTTTTTTACCCATGTTTGATTGTGTTTTATTTTGTTTCGAGGGGTGGGTTGGAAAAAAATGAACATTTGGAATAATAATGGAAGACATTAAAGATTTTTTTGCCTCTTGTGGATCTGTAATACAAGAAGACAATAGTGAAAATTCAGAAAAGAAGGCTCATTTTCAACTTAGATTTAGAGAATTCAGAAGAAAATCAACTAAACACTGATTTTAGTGGATTAATCCCTAATTATATTGATTTCATTCCATGGTTATACAGATTACTAAATGCTTATAATATATTGTGTTCAAATGGCTAACTTTGCATCTGATTCTCTGAGTAAGTAGTGCATTATTAAAGAATCTGGTACTTAATGTAAAGTTGCCTAGACTGTATTTTTTTATTAATATTCTGCTACATTAGCAACATTTTAATTACTATAATATATACAGGAATAGTATTTCAATTTTCTGAAATTCTATTTAATCTTCATATTTTTCTTATATTTGTGTTAACTCTGTTTTTGAGCTGTCCTGGTTTCGGCCATGAAAGGGTTAATTTTCACCAGAATCCAGGAAGGGACACAGTCGGGGGGGGCTGATCCCACCTGGCCAAACAGAGCAGGGTATTCCATACCATGTGCTGTCATGCTGGGTTCCAGTTGGGGGGCAGTCACGGCTCGGGAGTCATTGAGGGTGGCTCTCTGGGTTGTGCGGTTTGTGTTGTGTTTTCCCCTTATCTGTATTGTTGTTGTTCCTGTTCCCTTTGTTTGCTGTTCTGTTAAACTGCCCTTATCCCGACCCACCAGTTTCTACCTGTTTCTTTCCATTCTCCTCCACACCCCGGTGGGGGGAGGGACTGCCTCTTGGTGCTTTTGTTGCCGGCCGCAGCCAAACCATAACAGAGCATAGATCTTCAATTTCCCTTTGGCAGTCAACAATTTAGATTCTTCTTTTTTTTGCAGTAGTTTAATTTTCTTCCTACTTAGATCTATCCCAAAAGTACAAAAGTACATTATTGTGGAATCCACATCATCTATTTTTTGTTGCCTAAGACATAGTTGTCTAAGTAAAAACTAGTCATATGGATTCCTTTTTACTGCTAAATAGAGAAATCCACAAATACCTGTGAAGTCATAAGATAGGTGTCTAACACAACTGCAAGAAATCTTCCTTGAAGTGCTTTGGTTTGGGGTCTTTTGTTAGTTTGTTTCTACTGATAAATAAGTCAGCTTATTATTATTATCCATGTTTTCCTTTGTGTGTGTTGTGGTTTAACCCAGGCAGGCACCTGAGCCCAATAGAGCTGCTCACTCACTCCTCTTCAGTGAGATGGGGGAGCAAATCAGAAGGGTAAAAGTGAGAAAACTCATGGGCTGAGATAAAGACAGCTTAATATGTACTCTTAATAATTCTCATGTTCACACCTGGTGGCTATCTACATTTACACATCCATACATTTAGATACCTACATGTCTCCACAACTCTAAAGTGTGTAGCTTTCACTTGCCAGCCATCTGGGATATCTAATCTGCCCATATTCTTCCATAAATGAGTAGCTGCTTGCCTAATCCAAAATCCTACCCTCATTATCTATAAAATCCTTCTTTTAATTCAAGTCTTGAACATAACTCAATCCTAGTCCAGATCTTTTGACACTGATATGTTAGAGTTGAATTGGACCTGCTAGCAAGCTTCAGCCTACATTCTGAAATTAGGATTCATACAGTCTTATCCCAAAGGTTTAACTAGCAAATTGTTTCAAAGAAGAGACAGGAGGCAATGATGACATTGGGATTTTTCAACAAAAAGGAGAGACTGAACAGGGATTGGTGCAAACCAGGGAAATACTTGCTTTAGCAATAGAACAGGGAGCTCCTTATGAACCACCAGAAAGCTAGATGACGGATATTCCATGGATAGCTAGAAGATGTGGACAGGGATCCAAGCTCAGTTCATGAAAGATCTGGGTTCCAGGGAGGGATAGGCATCACAGGGAGAGGTCACAGGCAAAACTATTACTGACTTTCATATATAACCCCATCAGGTGACTGGAAGAACTCTGGACATGGCCTAGGAGAAAGATTGCCTGCACCCCAATCTCTCCATTCATAGCCCAGCTTCTCAGGCATCATAAATAAGGTCTTAGTGGAGAAATTCTCATTCAGTGTGGATGCAAAAAATTTGCTATGATCTTAGGCACAGGTAGAGTATAGAACTTTTAACAAAAATCTTTATTTTTCAAGTTATACTTAAAACATTTGTGAAACTTCTGATCACCATTCCCTACGGTTTCCTCTGCCTCATGACTGATATCAGGCAGTCAATGATGTACAGAGTCCCACGGAAGTACAAGATGTCCCAGAAGAGTGTTTAATCAGCTTTGCCTAAGATGAAATGTTGAAAATTAGGCTCTGTGAATAATCTCTCCTCAAGCGATCTTTCCTGAGGCAGGACTCCATGTATTTCAGCATCAGGAAAAGACCTTGCTGATGACATACTGTACAACAGTAGCCAAAGGATTTTCTCCTTGAATGTGTATTGTTCCATTTAATCCAACTACTATTAGGTTTTCTATTAAACTCAAATTATTCTTGCTGGGTGAAATGTCTGTATACGTTCACATGATTAATGTGAACTTGAAAAGCAATAAGGTTTGAACTTGAGAAGTAATAATTACAAGTAGTTTGTCCAAGATCCAGGTGGCACCACTCTGTAATAGTAACTACAGGACCCTGGTGAATAGATAGGTGGTGTCACAGATAGCAAATGTAGGAGACCTGCCGGAGATCCTCATCAGAATTCAGCAGATACAGTCACCTTCGGAGAATGATACAGCAGAACTAGTTTTCTGACAAGGAAGTCACCATATAATGTAGATAAATAAACATAGACATTATTACAAAACAAATGTACAGACTGGTAAATACATAGACTGAGACAATATAGGTCTCCAGAGACAGAGATAAGATGAAGAGATGTAGAATGGTGTTTTATGTGCCATATAACTCAGGCTTCTGGATATCAGCATCCTTAGAACTTACCAAACCAAAAGTCCATAAAGTCTATCAAATTCAGATTCCTAAATTCAGATACTGTCTGAAGATACATCCCAATCTTCAAGAAAAATGAGGCCAGGAATATTGACTTCTTTTCCTTTAATTAAATATTCTACAGATGACTACGACACAAACAAGAAGCACTATCAAAATAAATTTGACTTAACATTAAAAAAATACATTAAAGGGTGCCACGATTATATTACTAATTTTCTTATTTAAAGTTTTTAAATTGAAATTTTGTTAGAGTTCAGAATATCTATGCTTCACACTGAAGTGATGGAAAATCCAGAAAAAGTTCCATGTGAGACTATTATGTCTGAGTACTCATGACTTTTGAAATATGATAGTTTTGCTAATATTATAGGGGAATATCTGCACCAACTTCTTTGTGTAACTCACTGTTCATTTACCAGATATCTTCATTTTAAGCTCAGGCATTTCCCATCCACCAGAGGAATATAATTCCTGATGTCCACTTCTTTCGTGAAGCTCAGTTACTTATGCAGCCAATCTCTGCGTGAGAAGTTGTTGTCTGATCTGACAGGTAATATTATCTTTCATTTTAAAAACAATCACAAAATATTGGTAATTTATAAAAAAAATAATTGTTGATCATATATATAAATATAAAGTTAAAATCAGCCTCTCTTAAATTTAGGGAGTCAGGAGAAATATACCAATTATTTGAATGCACAGCATATAACAATTCCTGTAATGTAACACCTTTTTCATATAGATTCTTCCTGAGAAGCAGGAAGAAGGATGAGAGAAAAGGAAGATGCTTGTAGGATTGGGTGAAGGAAGGGGTTCAGTTACTATGGTGATAATAAGCATATCCAGGTAAAATGTCATCTAAGGAGGTGCTACTGAATGACTGTGTAATGTGCAATTCAATGAGTATAAATATCATTGCATTCTGAAAATAAAATGACATGTTTTTAAATGTCCAGCACATAGCTTAAACGTACTAAAGAAATAGTTTTTTCTTCTCTTTTTTAAAAGTTTAGTTTAGCTCCATTTACTAACATCTGAGTCCTCAAGGTATTGAAAGATCATGACAGCACCATTACATTTTATGTGACCTCTCTTGCTTTTGCTCCCTCACCTCCATTCTGTGCGTTGTTCTGTTTGAGCACAGCAAGAATAAACTTAGAAAACAGCAAGAAATGTTTATGCCTTCATATGCAACAGACTGCACTGAAGATCAGAAAAGAGTCAAAGAGAATTTGCCATCAAAACAATAAAAAATACACAAAATTCATGTTATAAAGGGGAGGCAAGAAGAGGAGTAAATAGCAGAATTTCAAAAAGCAAGTAAGATAGAATCAAAATAAGACATTAAAGTAGGCTACCAAAAACTGATATGCAGGAAATGTTGAATAAGAAAAATATTGTTAAAACAATACACAAAAGGTTGAAGCAGCAGAAGCCTGGCAGAGGGGATAAAAAGATTAGTTTTGGAAGAGGGTGAAGAGATGAGTTGATCCAAAGGGCAAGGAAATTAAAAGATGAAGTTAGCTTTCTTACTTATTTCTTGGTAGGCAGAAAATAAAGCTGTTAAGAGGTCAAAGAGGAGCGAGGTTGCAGCAGATAAAGAGAGAGAACACTGAGGTGCAGCCAGGCTGTTAGCAGATTGAATTGAAAGCCTGGGATAGATTTTAGATGATATTGTAAAGGGGGGAATATCAGGATTTTAGTATCAGCGTGGATATTGACAGAGTTGAAAGAAAATTAAAACTAAGCTTGGAGAGCCAAACCACAGCTACTGACAGTAGTGAAGCAGGAACTGAATAGCGAGTTTTGAAGCAATAGTCAGAAAGCTGTTTTTTGAGCTTTTCAGTGTATGTGCTCCATTTTCTTAGTATAAACACAATGTCATTGTACGAGGTGGATCTGGAGGTGGTTCATCTACCTAACATTGCAAGGTAACATCCACTGTTTCTTTAAAAAAATTTTCCAATTTAAAAAATTGTCAGTTATTCAGTACATTCAATGGTCATACAATTGGATTGGGGCTTTTTTATTGTTTATTTACCTTTAATTTAAGCAATTTAAGAAACTTCCTACCTCACTTATTTTTCATTTTACTATAAAATGTTTTAGTTGATACATGTAAATAATTAAATTGTTTTAGAAAAATTGATTACAATCTGTGGAGTGAATGAAGCAATTCTTTCTATTCAAATTTAGAGGTTATCCTGTTATTTTAATAGAATATCAATACTTCTTAACAATTCTTTCCCAATTTTAATTGGCTTGTTAATCAGAATTGGTACTATGAAGAGCTCATACATGCTATTTTCTAGTCCCTACCCAGCATATATCATAACAAACAGGAAGAATAAACTCCATTATGGAAATACCTATTAAAGAGTCCAATATTTCTTCAATTCCTGCACAGAACTGCTCTTCTTACAGGCTAGAGATGGCAAACCTGATTTTTTTTTCAGTCAGAACTGAGGAAAAAGAAGGAAATAAAACAATGCAAAACCAATTGAAAATAAAGAATAGGAAACACGAGGGTAAACAAAAAACTGGTTTTAGATTGTTACAAACCTTCATTATTGCTGTATAATGTAAGAAGAATTGCTTATTTACACCAAACAGACATTAAAAAAAACCAAAATATTTGCTCCGAGTATAAAATAATCTACCTGCTTGAAGGTGTCTTGTAAAGATCATACATTTAAAGGAAAACACACACCTCATGAGGGCTTGTGTTTCCTAGTACCCCTAGATCAGTAACTCAGATTCAAGTGATATATTATATTACTGTCAGATTTTCATTATATGTTTTTAGATGCCTTGTTCTAGCACTAAATTTGAAGGTATCATGCTTAAAATACAAAAAATGAACATAAATATCACAAGACATTAGCAGACAATGTTGCATTTAAATGCTTAAATAGATTTAGTAGAAAAACCCCAACAACAAAAACTGGAAAATTTGTTTTTTTAGATTAAAAATAGACTTAAACTTAGAAAAGTGACACAATAGCCACGTGATAAAAAGCAGTTACTCAAGTTTTTAATGTTTTAAAAGACGTTTTATCTCATTACTCTGCACAGGTAGTGAAAAATGCCCACTAATGTGGTGTCCTGGGTTCAGCTGGGATAGGGTGAATTTTCACAAGAAGCTGGTTGGGCAGACACAAACCAGCCAATCAAATGGAATATTCTATACCATGTGATGTCATGTTCAGTATTTAAGCAGAGGAGCTGGCTGAAACATGGTGGTTTGCTAGTCAGGAGCAAGTTGAGCATCAGGTGGTGAGAACATTGTATGCTGTCTATTCTTTTTGTCAGTATTACTGTTGTTTACTTCTCCCTGTGCAGTTCTGTTAAACTGTTTTTATCCCAACCCAGGAGTTTTGCCTTTTCCTTCTGATTCTCCTTCCCGTCCCACCAGGAAAGGAGGAGTGAGAGTGGTTCTTTTTTGCCAACTGAGGCTAAATCACAACATATGGGCAGCAGAATCCAGCCTTGGAAGCACAATACTTCTAATGTAGCATTAAGAAATGACAAGACAGGTCTACATTAGAGATATTTTTTAGGACCTTACTATACAGTCAATGTACACAAACAGCCATATTTAGAACATTGCTCAGGCTATGGTAGAGGTCTAAAATGCAGAATTATGTCCAAAAACCCATTTTCCTCTGTTGATTCCTCCTACAAAGGTCTACTACTTTTTTTGCATTATGCTGTCCCTTGTCCTTCCCTGTTTTTATATTAAACATGTCTATACTAGTAACTCTGATTAGTAATATGCATGTTGTCTGGCAAACAAACATATTCAAACAATTACCAGCTCCACATTCTGCTACAAACATTTGACTGAACACTAATTGCTCAGAATGAATATACATGTGGAAAAACAAATATTAAAAGAAGCAAGTATGCTTAAATTGAAAATAATTGTCTTTTACATTTCCTTTAAATTTCTATAAGAAAAGTACATATAAGTCTCTGAGTGGTCCAATCAATTAATTGTGACAAAGTCACTTTTTCATTGTTAATAACACTTGATGTAATTAGAAACTCAAAGATAAGCTTTTGTCTGTTCATAATAGTAGGGGTTCTTGTGTCATTTGTAGAACAGTTGCCAAAGTATATGCACAGAGCATGAAAAGTGTGTTATAATGACAATATATTATTCAGAGGATTAATTTTAAAAATATCAGTGATGATTTAGCTGTTATTTTGCACATGGAATCCCTACAGATTTTTATGATAAAGCTTGAATTCTTCTTATCAGTGTAACAGCTACAATTCAATACCTAAAGGAAAGGAGGACTGGCTTTTGAATATTAGAATAGAACAAGCAATGGATCATTGACAGGTAAATATTAAAAAATAGTAAGAAAAAAATGGAAAAGGAAGTTGAAAAAGTCTATAAAATGAAAAATACATTCTTTTCATATTTCCCTGTTATAAAACAAATGATCTGAAGATATATTAATAAAAAATAAATAATGCCAATTATAAAAAATTCTTACTGTAAAGCTAGTCTCTCCTATAAAGAAAAGAAGAGATAAACGGAGAACTAGTGCTGTCAAGACTTATGATATTTGTAGAAAGTGTCTTTTTTTTCAGAAGAAGAGAAAGAAAACTTTTAAAAAAATGAAGTTAGGATAAAAGTAGAACTAGAGAATAAATGACATACCTTTTTTCTTTTCAAAACTACACTTTGAAACATTCACAACTATTTACAAATCTGAGCTGAATCTGTCAAATTCAGGCAAAATGAAAATAACCAAAATTATAAAGATGTACTTTATGGTTTTTTATATTATTTTATCTTTACTAAGATGTTTTCAAAACATTTTGATCACATCACTCATAATAACAGCAAAAATAAGATTGCAATATGCTCAAACAAAGTAAGGGCTAAGAAGAATGTTGAAGAGTTTCATGCCACTTCTGTTTAGTTCAAAACTTAATGATTAGGGGCAGCCTTCGGGATGCAGGAAACTCTTTGGTTTCATTTTCCATTTGAACTAGCTTAAACCATTATTCTTACTCACTGAGCAGTGTAAATGGCACCAGTTTGCAGAATATTCTGAAATGCATGGATTTCATTCATATCTTCAAAGCTCTTTTCTTTTGTACCACTAATAATTTGTTTATAAAAGTAAGGACCAGAATCAAATGACAGGGCTCCTCTCACTTAGACCTTTGCAATGTAAGCCTCTACAGGTGAGCTGTAACTCTATGCTTCTTAGTGAAAAGAAATAAGCACATCTAGGGCATGATCTATTTCATCCTGAAGTAGATGTCAAAAGTGGGTCAGGAGAATTTCTCCCTAAAAAGTGCCTCTTTTTCTCTATTGACTATAAAGAGAACCCAGGGTGACTAGCTCAGCTGTAGGTGTCTGTACAGCAGACAACTAAAATTAGATAAAATTGATGCTACCCTGGATGTGTCAGCAAGTAATACTGCAAGAGTTCAGGTATCCAGTAATGAATGACCTAGTTTATGGTTACACTTGGGGATGAGGACCCTATTTTTCTGCATTGCAGCTGTCTTATTCTTTCCTTACCCTCCTTTCAGGAAGAAAGAGAACTAATTCTGAACAAGACTCAAGCAACTTTCTATTAGACTTGAACGCGTATATCTTAATGGAATTATATGCAGAACTGTTTTTCTTGTTACCCTCACTATTCTGTCGTGATCAGTAACACAGTGACAAAGAGAGTGAAATATTAATCAGAAGATAAATGGATGAAAATGTTAAAGGTTTGTATCTTAAAACACATGTAAAAGTCTCTTGAATAGCAGCAAATATTAAAGTTTGCTATGGCTGAAGTATAGTATTACTATTATGAATAAAACCTCTTTCTATTAACTTTCTAATAAATACTTACAGAAAACTACTTCTACATAAATCCTACATAATAAATATTCATCAAGCATATGAAGATCAATTTTATATAAGATCTGTACTATACATGTCACTCTTCTTGCAGTGTGGAATCAGTATGTACCTACAGTAAGTCTATGCTTGGGATTTTCCGAACATGCGCAGATCATCTGTCTCACCATTCTAGAATTAATACAACATTTTCTGCATCAGATGTACTAAACACATGCACCTGATCCGTTCACATGCAGTAAGATCATTGTGAAATTGTGTACTAGGATGTCTGGTCAAGAAAAGATCAGTTGTCTTTGCTAAACAGATTTGATCCAGATTACATTGCATCTACAGGTCATAAACCTTGTGACATTGGTTTGTCTGACTTGACTTCATGCCAGCTCAACAAAAGCACTGACTCCTATCCTGAAGTTATGATTTTATGAGTTAAAGGTTGAGCTAAAGTAAAAATCTTGCTAAACTAAAATTTCAAATTTGTAAATCCCTAAAGCTATATCAAAGATTTAAAAAATAAAAAAGCAAGCTGCCCGTCCTGTCAGATCTGCATAAGGATTAGGTCAGGCAAACTAAATTATGTCTAAATCACCATACTAATGTCACTACTTCTGTATGGTAGCTCACCATCTCTTCAACAAATAGTCAAAAACTTGGTCTTAGTTCTCTTTCAAATGTTGGAAATTTAAAGTTACTGTTGTTGTACACTATTCCCTCAGAGTGTCATTCAGTATTTTAATTATCAGCTGGCAATCACCCCTTGTACTTAGCCATTTGAGATCCCTTTTCTTTTTTGAATCTCTGTCTATAGCATTAAAAAACCAAATATTTGCTCTGCCTTCACACATGATGCTTATGCTGAGCTGTGAAATCATCTAGCAGAGATTTACTTGCTCACCAGCTTTATAGTGAGCTAAAGAGGAAGCATTAAATATATTCTGTAACCTGTGCTTTCTGCCATTATAAGGTAGTGACAGAGAAAAAAATATGTCTCCAGTTTAATATTTTCGTTAAAGAATATAGTTGGAGAATATCTGTGTGTCTCTTCCATCTTTAGTTCCTCTGCAGCCCAGGATTTCTTTTGGCATACTTTTTAAAGATGAATGCTTATCTGGTCTCTATGTGCATTTCTTAGACAGACTGGCTATAAGAATAAAATAAAAAGTCTGTCTGCTACATACATAACAATATTCCAATGCAGTGTTTTTGTAGAGTAGAGGCACATTGGCAAAGGACAGATTACAGTGGGAAAAATAAAGCACTACATCCATTTTAGATGCGAACATTGACACTTCAAATGACTCGTTAATCTCAAGAGGATTGAGTGTTTGTACTTGATTGGTTGGAGAGTCTTCGCTTTTTATATCTGGATTTTAAAATAAAATTATGATTTTTAAGGTACTAAATTATAACTCTAGCTGCAAGCACAACAGAATGAGAGAAGATAGAAATTATTAAGCTTTTCATTGACTATCTGTTGCTGACATCCTCCTCTCACTACAGTCTTGGCACAATCTATAACAAATCAAAGATTTATTAAGGAGCCTTTCCGTGCTAAAAAAAGTCTCATTAGTAAGGAATATGTTAAATGGGACAATTCAGTGTCTCAAATGGGTCTAGGACAAAGATTTAAAAACAGGAGTAAGCCTTTTGAAACTAAATGGTTAGCCAGTTTTTGGCCTACACAGCTTGGGAAGTGTTTTTTGTCTATAGATGCCTATTTATAACATCCATGATAAAAGGAGAAAGTTAATCTAATAAAGGGATTATGATATAATCTATAAAGAAGGGAAAGGAGGTCTTACTCTTCACATGCCCATTTTAGGAAAAAGTACACAGTACTTTTATATGCTACTTCCTAAATATTAATATTCTGAAACAAGCCAGAGGCCAAAGAGTGGGATCTAGATTTTAGCAGCACAGCAAACAGTGGTGTCAAGATGTTGCAAATGTGAAGTAGGTTGCATCAGTAATAATGTTACATTCCTTTCTTCTGGAATAAAATGGATGAAAACAGAGTGTTCAAAGTCCAAAGTTTTGAATGTTTCCTGAAGTATGGCATCTGTATAGTTCTACTTGTACTGGACCCACAGCTTTACTACCTGGGTATAGAACAAGTTTAACAGTTATGCAGGTTTTAAAGCAAGTTTAAATGCCTGAAGTACAAAGAGAACTAATGTACATCTGTTCCCAGCTGTAGACTAGAAAGGCCAGTGTGTCCTTGGAAGAGTAATTAAATAACACTTTGATCCAATATATGCACACATTGTACAAATGGGAAAAAGACCTGACTAAAGAACAGAAGGAGTCACAAGGTACTTCAAAACTGTTTAACTTCTCAGACTGCTCAAAGCATTTTGTAAGTCTCATCAGCTCTAAGTACACTTGGATTTCAAGAAAATTATGAACTCTCAAAGAGAGAGATTCTAGCTATATATGATTTCTCAGTCAAAAGTATTATCTTAAGAGCTATCCAGACAAAAGTAATCACAGAAAATTGTGTAGTGTGTGCTCTGATGTTCTGTGTTCTCATTGTGGAAAACTGCTCACAGAGGTAGGCAGTGAGTAAAATGCTTGCCTTAACTTCACATTACGTTTGAGGTATGTCTTTTTAACTGTGTCACTTAGACTAGCTCTTTGGCTCACTTTCTGGATTGCTCCAAAGTCTTAGTCCCTGATTATATACATTTCATGAATGCTAATTCATATCAAGACTTTTCTGGAGCAATGCCCTTGGTTCCTTCAATGAGGAAACCCTGGCATACCTGGTAGAAACTTCTCCACTGGAAGAACAGAAAAATACTCTGACAAGTTTAGCTCCTTCTTCCCAACACAGTCAACAAACAGTAATTCAGAGGGTCTTGGTCAATCAGGCATCCCTACATGCTCTCATGCCATACCATGTTATGCAATATGTTATGAAATATGAATCTTTAGGGTCACTCTGGTAGATGTGCATGCAATTACACTATTGAAGCTCTTTGAACTGAAAACAAACAATCAAACCACTTCCTTTCCACAGATAATAACTGTGCCTGAAACCCACATGTTTATCTCTTGAGAATCAGAGAAAAGACTTGTATGTAAAGTTATGAAGTGAAAATATTGTTAACTTACTCTATGCAGTGATCATCTCTGCAGCAGTATTAGTAGCCAAACAAAAAGGTAGAGAAACAGTGGGTATTTATGTTTAATTTTAAAATGAGAAAGACATCAGTAGTCAAAGGTAGCTTTATTTTGGAAAGCAACATGTGAACAAGACCATATTCAAAGACATGATGTTTTCAAACATAAAGATATCTTTGGCCACAACTTTGTATCTGATGATCTGGTATTAGAAGTGAACCTAAAGTAATCCCCTGCCATTTCTGATGAAGCAACAAGTACAATCTTCATTCTGGGAGATTATACAAAATTTGTTGTTTCTTTCACTTTCTTTATCTCCACAACATATATCCTTCTTACACAGACTGAATATTACCCTACTGTTCTTGTCTGGAAAGCAGACTTGAATACTGAGTAGAGTATTTCATTCTCATAAGGACATGGTAAAGAGACATTTATCTTGGTCTTCTCAACAAGCTACTGAAGTGATATCCCCTTAGTAGTCCTCTATATGCTCCACAAATATATTGGTTAGTATGACTTTGGCAAGCTGATCTTAAGATCAGGAAAGAAATATCACTTTTTCTTTGTTTGTTTCTGTTTTGTAAGGAACAAAAGGAAAAGGCTTAAGAGTCAAACCCTCCTGAGGGGTTTATTGGCTAGATCATGTGTCCAGTTCTGGGCTCCCCAGTTTAAGAAAGATGAAGAGCTACTGGAGAGAGTCCAGCGGAGGGCTACGAGGATGATGAGGGGACTGGAACATCTCTCCTATGAGGAATGGCTGAGGGAGCTGGGCTTGTTCAGCCTGGAGAAGAGAAGGCTGCAAGGGGACCTTATAAATGCTCACAAATATCTGCAGGGTGGGTGTCAGGAAGATGGGGCCAGACTCTTTTCAGTGGTGCCCAGTGACAGGACAAGGGGCAATGGGCACAAACTGAGGCACAGCAAGTTCCATCTGAACATGAGGAAGAACTTCTTCCCTCTGAGGGTGACGG